>JAESGH010000171.1_pt1 | contig 155998 bp, 173 predicted proteins | sample 9269641 | NCBI WGS metagenome assembly JAESGH01 (sample SAMN14515345, study PRJNA621665) | algae metagenome | isolation source: Phormidium tanganyikae FI6-MK23 and co-occurring heterotrophs from granitic... | place: USA: Fort Irwin, California | collected 1998-05-24 | reverse complement strand
AAATTGAGCATTGGTGGTGGGTGCTGAAGAATTGGATGCGGCAACGGTGGGATGAGTTTGACAGCTTCCGGGATTGTGTCGATGCTGCCTTCAAACATTGTCCTAACGTGCTTGAGTAGCGCTATACTGGATTCTGCATCGATAGTTAGGAGCGTGGATTGAGTCGCTTCCGTCATTGCAGAATTGTTTCGCCCTCACCCCAACCCTCTCCCAATTTGGGAGAGGGAGCAAGAGTTCGGTTCCCCTTCTCCCAAAATGGAAGAAGGGGTTAGGGGATGAGGGCAAAGATTTCGGCGTTCATGAATCCATGTTCCTTAGTCTTGCTCAAATACCTTGCCCAATGCGGCAGGCGGCGTGCTGCGAATCAGTTCCGAAGCTGTATTGTCGATCGGGGAAGGTAACAGTTTCAGCATTCGCTCTAACCAATCGCTCGAAGTTAAAACCAACAACAGAATCATCAATAAAAACGGAGCAACAGTAAATACCTGAGTTGGAACATCCGGGATAGTACTTTGAGCAACACCTGCTAGCGATTGTAAAATCCCGAATAAATAGCAGCTAATCGCGACTCGTAAGGGATTCCAGCCGCCGAAAATCACGATCGCTAACGCAATCCATCCGTAACCCGCTGTATGCAACTGACTCCAGCCCGCTTTGAAGTTCAGCGAAAATGCCGCCCCTGCAATTCCCGTCAGTGCCCCACCGATCAGGGTGTAAACATAGCGCATCAAAACGACATTCGTTCCTCTGGCAAATGCAGCATTCGGTTGCTCTCCGATCGCTCTTAGCATCAATCCAGCACGAGTCCGGTAGAAGTAAGTCCAAACAAGCGCGATCGACAAATAGCTTAGATAAACTAATAAATCGTTCTGAAAGAACAATCGCCCAATCAGCGGAATATCTTCCAGCAGTGGAATTCTGAAGCTCGGAACGGTTGGGCCCGGAATTCTCACAAACGCATTGCCAAGAAACGAGGACAAACTCGCTCCCAACAGCGTCAACACAAACCCGATCGCGACCTGAGACTGTTTCAGCGTCAGAGCGCCAAACGCGACAATTAGCGCGATCGCAGCTCCGACCAATCCCGCACCCGCAAATCCTAGAATCAAACTCGGAACCGTTCCCGTCGCTTCGAGCGTTTTGGCGATCGCAAATCCCGTCATTGCACCCATCAAAATCGTGCCTTCTGCCGAAAGATTGATCACTCCTGCGCGTTCTGCGATCGTTTCTCCCAGCGTGGCAAATACGAGCGGAGTTGAAGCCGCGATCGCAGTGGCAAAAATCGGAATCAGTTGAGCCGCATCCATAGATCCAAAGCCTTTTTTGCCCACTGTACCAGATTGATTTTTATTCGTATATGAGCTACCTGCGTAAAAAAGAGACGTTCCAACGGAACGTCTCTAAAGAACTTTGATTAACCGCGCTGCGATCGTGCTGCTTCCGGTAAGGGTCTACCTTTTGGCTCCGGTAAAGTCGGACGACGTTCATACGGCAGCGGAATGTATTGCACCGAAGGACGACCGCCTTGGGGCTGTGGATACAGTTCCATCAGGTCATAAATTTCTCGATCGAGTCCGACTGTAATCGGTAGCCCCATCTCCGAAGCTTCTTCAACCGTGATCGGATAGTCATGCGTCACCTTTCCAGTCGTTAGTGCCTCTACCACCGATTCAATTTTTTCAGGTGCAATCTTTTGATTGGGGACAGCATCTTTTAGCAAGGTACGGACAAAGCGCTGAACTTGTGCGATCGCTTTACGCGACAAGTCCGCCATGATCAAAGTTTGATCATCAATATCTCCGATCGGCTTTTGTTCCACCACTTTCAAAACACTAGCTGCGGGAAAGTTACCTAACTGCGGATCAACGGGCCCTAACACCGCATTTGCATCCATCACAATCTCATCTGCTGCTAGAGCTAACATCGTTCCACCGCTCATCGCATAGTGCGGAACATAGACACTCACTTTAGCAGGATGGCGAATTAAAGCGCGGGCGATTTGTTCGGTGGCGAGGACGAGTCCACCAGGAGTATGTAGAATCAAATCGATCGGTACATCAGGAGGAGTGAGCCGAACCGCACGCAGGATTTGTTCAGAATCTTCGATCGTAATGTAGCGAGACAGCGGAATCCCCAATAAGCTGATTGACTCTTGACGATGTACCAGCAAAATTACGCGGCTATTTCGCTTACGTTCAATGTCTTTGAGCGTGTTGTACCGCTTTGTTTCCGTTTGTCGTCGTTGCCAGAGGGGTTGCAGCGAAGAGAAAATGAAGAATACCCAGATCAAATCAAAGAAACTGAAAGTCATAGAACAAACTCTGAGAACTGTGGCTCTATTGTTTCAGTTTCGATTCTGCGAAATCTCTACCTTGAGAACTAAACAGAAGATGATTTTGATTAGACTAATCCCCGGACTAAACCGACAAATATACCTTCGATCGCAACTTCTTCCGCTTGTTTTTCGATCACTGGATAGCTCGGATTTGCAGGCTGCAAAATGATCTGATCACCGCTCCAAAACAAATGCTTTAAGGTAGTTTGAGTTTCAAATCTTGCCGCGACAATCTCGCCGTTTTTAATCGTATTTGGCTCGGATTCTTTTCGCAAAATCACGACATCGCCATCTGCGATCGCAGCTCCGATCATACTGTCGCCTCGGACTCGGAGCGCAAAGTATTGACTCATTTGATGCCGCCGTTTTCCGACGAAGTGCGGCAGCGTTGAAACATCGACGTATTCTTCGATTTCGGAGTGTGCGAACATTTCTAGCAGTCCGCCTGCTGCAATCATGCCTAAAATCGGGATATTTCTCGATCGTGGTTTACAGATCACCAGCGATTTAACTGAACCTTCCTTCCAAGCGACGTATCCGGCATCTCTGAGATCCGTTAGGTGAAATCGAATCGTGTCTTTTGATTTGTAGCCCAAAGCCGCCGCCATCTCACCGTAAGACGGCACAGAATGATATCGATCGACGTAATCTTCGAGCCAGTCTAGAAGCTTTTGTTTCGGAGGAGAGAGGTCAGTCATGACAATTTAGAACAATTGTACTTATTAGAATATCTGATTTTTATTGATAATTCTAGATTTCTCTAAGATTCCCGGTATCCTGCTTGAGTTCCAAGTTGCCCCCTAAAATAGAAATTGCACCGATCAGCAGATAAAGTATGAGTACGCCCGTTGAGTTTCTTGATTCATATGATGTGGTTGTCGTGGGAGCCGGACACGCAGGATGTGAGGCAGCCCTGGCAAGCGCACGTTTAGACTGTCGGACGTTGCTACTGACACTGAACCTCGACAAAATCGCATGGCAACCCTGCAATCCAGCGGTGGGCGGGCCTGCGAAATCTCAACTGGTACACGAAGCCGATGCTTTGGGCGGTGAGATTGGCAAAATGGCAGATCGGACTTATCTACAGAAGCGGATTCTCAACTCGTCGCGCGGGCCTGCGGTGTGGGCATTGCGGGCGCAGACGGATAAGCGCGAGTATGCAGCGGTGATGAAAACGATCGTCGAAAATCAAGAGAATTTGACGATCCGAGAAGGCATGGCGACAGATCTCGTGTTGAATGCTAACGATGAAGTGATCGGAGTCGAAACCTATTTCGGCGTTGCGTTTGAGTGTAAAGCGGTCGTGCTGACGACGGGGACGTTTCTCGGCGGGAAGATTTGGGTCGGCAATAAATCGATGGATGCCGGACGCGCAGGAGAATTTGCAGCGATCGGGCTAACTGAAACGCTGAATCGATTTGGGTTTGAAACCGGACGACTGAAAACGGGGACTCCGGCGCGGGTCGATCGTCGATCGGTGAATTTTGATGTCCTAGAACGCCAGCCGAGCGATACAGAACTCCGATGGTTTAGCTTTGATCCTGAAGTTTGGGTCGAGCGAGAACCGATGGATTGTCATTTGACGCGCACGACGGCAGAAACGCATCGAATCATCCGCGAGAATTTGCATCTCTCTCCGGTCTACGGGGGTTGGGTGGATGCGAAAGGGCCGCGATACTGTCCGAGCATCGAAGATAAGATCGTGCGATTTGCTGACAAAGAAAGCCATCAAATCTTTATCGAGCCAGAAGGACGTGACATTCCAGAACTCTACATTCAAGGCTTTTCAACGGGACTACCCGAAAAAGTTCAGCTACAAATGTTGCGATCGCTTCCTGGTTTAGAAAGCTGTGCGATGCTGCGTCCTGCTTATGCAGTGGAGTATGACTATCTACCCGCGACGCAATGCTATCCAACTTTGATGACTAAAAAGATCAGTGGATTGTTTTGCGCGGGACAAGTGAATGGCACAACAGGCTATGAAGAAGCAGCCGCACAAGGTTTAGTAGCGGGAATCAATGCAGCGAGATTGTGTCAAGGTCAAGGGATGGTGATCTTCGCCCGCGAACAAAGCTACATTGGCACATTGATCGATGATCTCTGTACCAAGGATTTACGCGAACCTTATCGGATGCTTACTTCTCGATCGGAGTATCGCTTGATTCTACGATCGGACAATGCGGATCAGCGTCTCACTGTATTGGGGCGTGAGATTGGACTGATTGACGATCGACGCTGGGCATTGTTCACCCAAAAGCAAGAGAACATTGCCGCAGAGAAAGAGCGACTGCATGAAACGCGTGTGAAAGAGCACAATGAAGTCGGGAAAGCGATCGCACAAAATACTCAACAAGCGATCAAAGGATCAATCACGCTTGCTGAGCTTTTGCGTCGTTCTGGATTTCATTATGGTGATCTCGAACGCTACGGTTTGGGCAATACGAACTTAAATCGCTTTGAGAAAGAAGGTGCAGAGATTGACATCAAATATTCAGGATACATTCAGCGCCAACAACACCAGATCGAACAAATCAGCCGTCAAGAAAACCGCAAACTCCCAGAAACGCTAAACTACAACGCGATCGAAACGCTCTCGAAAGAAGCCCGCGAAAAGCTCTCTAAGGTGCGTCCTCTCACGCTTGGGCAAGCGACTCGAATCGGGGGAGTCAATCCTGCGGATGTGAATGCGCTGCTGGTTTATCTTGAAATTCAAGCGCGTCGATCGACTAAGGTGGTGACAAGCTGACTAGCGTGAATTTGATGAGTTGAGGTCTTGCACCATTCTTGAGAGAACGATTTTTGGGCGTTTCGCTCCCTGCATTCACGAGCTACCGTAACGTCAGTTCGGGATAAGAAATCGCTAGAAGTCCCGATTCCCCGTGACTTGCTACCATGCTCCAGGTCAAGCTAGTTGCAGTGAGGGTTTTAGCCTTCGGCTTAACCCGAACTCAGGTTACCGTATACACACAAGTCGATTGATCTGTTATCGCCTAGACCTCTCGCCCCCTAAGTCCCCCAGAATGGGGGACTTTGAGCAGAAGGAATTTCCAGAACGCCAAGAATTTTTTGAGCTTCAAAGTCCCCTAAATTTGGGGGATTTAGGGGGCAGAAGCCGATCTAAACAGAGCGATAAAAGACCTGTGTATAAATGGGTAGGCATTCACGGGCAAGGCAGAATCAGCAAAAAAGCTCGTTAAAGCCACCTTGAAACATTAGACTCGATCGACAAACCCCTTCACAGCATTAACCAAAGCTAGCAACAGAGCGGAGATTTGCGATCGAACTTACGATCTGTTGCAGCTTACGTTCCGCTTGTCCTAGCTCTAAAATCGCCTTTGCTTGTGAAAATCCCGCCTCTAAACTAGAACAAGCTCCCGCACGCCACAAATAAAACCCGCTGTTCCAAACCACAGCCTGAAATAGCTCTGAAGGTTCGCCTTTCAGTACCGTCTGCATCTCGATAAAAAATTGATCTAGCGGAACGAGCGGCAGTTCTTTCGCAGCAAATCCATAATCACGCGGAACCAAGGTCAAGCGATCGAACTTCTCTTTCGTCCCAATTCCGATAATAGCTGTACGATCGCGCGGTAGATCACAACTGCCTTCTAAGCCTTTGACGCTCGTAAACTCCGTCGTTCCGCGCATCGCAAACGCATCTCGCAACATTCCCTCAGTCGGCGGATGCACATAGCCACAGACTAAATGTGATTCGCCTGCGTAAGGGTTCCACATCAGTTCAAGCGTCGAAAAAGGCGGACGTTTGCCAATCTGATCGCGATACGGAACTAAGCCTTGAGCAAGCGGAAAATGAGTCGGGAGATAGACCAATCCTAAGCCCGTACTCTCTAGCACTTGATGCACTTGTACGATCGACAAATGCTTCCAATCCACACCAAGCCCGTCCCACAGTTCGATCAGCGGAACGCCCTCTTTTGTAGGCATCCGATCGCCGCCATGCAGCACAACCGGAACGCCTACGGCTGATAGAACAATTGCAACTAATGGACTCAACGGCGCAGTCCGCGATCGACCATCGTACGGATTGCACATCACGGTAACGGGAATCTTTGATGCGATCGCAGGAAGCTTCTCGCTCAACGCATCATACGCATCTAACATTCCTGCAAGCTCTTCTCCGGTCGGACGCTTGATGCGATGCGAAATCATAAACGCTCCAATTTGTGCAGGAGTCGCTTCTTGCAGCAGCATTAATCGAGTTGCGGTTTCTGCTTCTTCACGAGTTAGATTCTCGCTGGTGTGGGGCCCACTCCCGACCTTTTTCAACAACTCCCGAAACTCGTAACTCATAGCTTCTACCTAGAGATGAATGGCTGCACACTTCAAAGCTTTCCATTTTACCAGACGGATTTCTGTTCAACTTAGACGATCACTTTCGGAACTCGCGCCAAAAATGCCGGGTGCATAATTTCTTGTACCAATGCCCGAAACCTTTGAATCGGTGGAATCTGCAATCGGTCTTGTGTGGTCACGAGAACGACTTGCCGCACTAAGGTTGGATCAGTTGTCGATCGCACTGCCAAAGTTGGATCGAGATGGACATCATGAATCGCGCCCTGTGGCAGCAATGCGATCAACTCTCCCTGTCGCACAATTCCCCGAAACGCATCCAGCGTATTGAGTTCTAATGCAGCTTTGAGCGTTGCCCCTTGTCGCTGGAATTGTTCTTGTACTAATCGCTGCATTCCATAGCCATCTTTGAACACCACTTGCGGATAGTGAACCAACTCTGACCACGGAACTGCTTCAAACTTCGCGAGCGGATGCTCCACCGACATCAACACCCGCACAGGTTCATCGTAAAGCACATCTACAACCATTTCCGGGCTTGCGGTGAGGAAGCGATTGTTCATCACGATCGCAATGTCTACCAATCCATCTTTCAGCACTTTTAAAGCTCGATCGCTCCCTAGCGAAGTCACGCGCAACTGAACTTCGGGATAGTCTTGGCAAAATCGTTGCAGCACAGGCGGCAAATGAAATGCACACACCGAATGAATTGCAGCGATACAAAGTTCGGGCTGCTTACCGAGGCGGAGTTCTTCGAGTTCTACGAGCGCGTTGCGCCATTCTTGGCAAATCTTCCGAGCGCGGGGCAAAAATTGTTCACCTGCAACGGTTAGCTTTGCGTGTGCGGTTCGGTGAATCAACGACATTCCCAAATCCGATTCCAACGATTGAAGCTGGCGGCTAATCGTCGATTGAGTCACATCACACTTTCGGGCAGCTTGTTGAAAACTTCCAAATTCTGCGATCGCTAAAAATGCCTGTAATTGCTCTAGGCGCATGGATGTGTAACCTGAGTCACATTCTTGTGACCTTAGCGGATCTGGAAAACAAGTTTCGTAAGAGTTGATACCGGAAAAAATTGATGTTCAGAGAGAATTAGAAGTGCAAGCATTCTACCGTGTGAAGCTGACCAAAATTTCTGCATCACTCATCTTTCGCCTAAAGTTTTAGACTGGAAGTTCGCGATAGAGTGATAAAACTGCTGATCTACACCGAATACTGAATATGCTTGAATCTTACCGTCAACACGCCGCTGAACGTGCCGATGCCGGAATTCCACCGCTCCCCCTGAGTCCGCAGCAAACTTCAGAATTGTGTGAATTGCTCAAGGCTCCACCTGCGGGTGAGGAAGCATTTTTACTGTCGCTGTTACGCGATCGCATTCCGCCGGGAGTCGATCAAGCGGCTTATGTCAAAGCAGGATTTTTAAGCGCGATCGCCAAAGAAGAAGTCACGAGTCCGCTGGTTTCCCCAAAAGAAGCCGTTGAACTGCTCGGAACGATGATGGGCGGATACAACGTTCATTCGCTGATCGAACTGCTCAAGTCATCAAATCTTGAGATTGCAGAAACGGCTACGGCGGCTTTAAGCAAAACGCTGCTCGTGTATGATGCGTTTCATGATGTTCAAGAACTTGCAGAAAGCGGCAACTCTTATGCTCAAAGCGTTCTGAACTCTTGGGCAAATGCAGAATGGTTCACCAATCGCGCCCCATTGTCCGAAGCGATCACGGTGACAGTCTTCAAAGTTCCCGGCGAGACAAACACTGATGATTTATCACCCGCGACTCACGCCACAACGCGCCCCGACATTCCGCTTCACGCTTTAGCAATGTTAGAAACGCGGCAGCCGGGATCGCTTGAGACGATCGAGCAATTGAAACAGAAAGGTCATGCAATCGCATATGTGGGCGATGTCGTCGGAACCGGATCTTCGCGCAAATCTGCGATTAACTCAGTGCTTTGGTACATTGGCGACGATATTCCGTTTGTGCCAAATAAGCGATCGGGTGGGTACATTCTCGGTGGCAAGATTGCGCCGATCTTTTTCAACACCGCAGAAGATTCGGGAGCTTTACCGATCGAGTGTGATGTCACGAACTTCAATACGGGCGACGTGATCACGATTTATCCCTACAAAGGCGAGATCACGAACGAAGTGGGTGAAGTTGTCTCTACTTTCACGCTGAAGCCGGACACGATTTTGGATGAAGTTCGCGCAGGTGGGCGGATTCCATTGCTGATTGGACGAACCTTAACCGACAAGATCCGATCGGCAATGGGCTTACCGATTTCAGATCTATTTGTCCGTCCCCAAATGCCTACGGACACCGGAAAAGGCTTCACCCTCGCTCAAAAAATGGTCGGTAAAGCCTGTGGACTTCCTGGCGTTCGTCCCGGAACTTCTTGCGAACCGATTATGACCACAGTGGGATCGCAAGACACCACGGGACCCATGACCCGCGACGAACTCAAAGAGCTTGCCTGTCTCGGCTTCAGCGCTGATCTGGTAATGCAAAGCTTTTGTCACACGGCAGCCTATCCCAAGCCCGTAGACATCAAAACTCACCACGACCTCCCAGACTTCATCAATTCTCGTGGTGGCGTTTCCCTTCGTCCGGGTGATGGCATCATTCACTCGTGGCTAAACCGAATGCTGCTCCCTGACACGGTTGGCACTGGTGGCGATTCTCATACTCGTTTCCCGCTCGGCATCTCATTCCCTGCTGGATCAGGCTTGGTTGCATTTGCAGCCGCGCTCGGTGCAATGCCGCTCGATATGCCGGAATCCATTCTCGTTCGGTTCAAAGGAAAGCTCCAACCGGGTGTAACTCTGCGCGATGTGGTGAATGCAATTCCTTATGTTGCAATGCAGCAAGGTAAGCTCACCGCTTCCAAAGAGAACAAACAGAATGTGTATTCTGGCAAAATCATCGAAATGGAAGGACTGCCCGATTTGCAGTTAGAGCAAGCCTTTGAACTCACCGATGCGACTGCCGAGCGATCGGCTGCGGGATGCACGATCGCACTTTCTCCCGAAACCGTCGCGGAATATCTCCGCTCCAACGTCGCCCTGCTCAAAAACATGGTGGCACGCGGTTACGGAGATGCTCGTACCATTCTCCGTCGCGTCCGCAAAATGGAAGAATGGTTAGCCAATCCGCATCTCTTAGAAGCTGATTCCGATGCTGAATACGCCGACATTATCGAAGTCGATCTCGATCAACTTACAGAACCGATCGTCGCGGCTCCAAACGATCCCGACAACATCAAACTGATGTCCGAATGTGCAGGCGATCCGATCCAGGAAGTCTTTATCGGCTCGTGCATGACCAACATCGGACACTACCGCGCCGCTGCCAAAATCCTCGAAGGTGCAGGAGTCGCCAAAGCAAAACTCTGGATCGCTCCTCCGACTCGAATGGATGAACAACATCTACGAGAAGAAGGAATCTACGAGATTTTTCAAGCCACTGGAGCGCGTACTGAAATGCCGGGATGTTCGCTCTGTATGGGCAACCAAGCACGAGTTGATGATGGCGTAACCGTATTCTCAACCTCGACTCGCAACTTCAATAACCGTATGGGCAAAGGCGCACAAGTCTATCTCGGCTCTGCGGAACTCGCGGCAGTTTGTGCCCTACTCGGCAAGATCCCAACCGTTGAGGAATACATGAACATCGTGCAAGTCAAGATCGATCCGTTTGCGTCAGAGTTATATCGGTATCTAAACTTCGATCGTATTTCCGGCTTTGAAGATGAAGGTCGCGTATTGTCGAAAGAAGAAGAAGCACAACTGATCGCCAGTGTGAGTTAATCTCAGTGAGGTGGCGATCCTGATCCGGATCACACTGCGATCGCCAACCCTGCGCCTTCCGCAAAAATACTGAGTTTTGTGAAGCTGTATCAAAAACTAGATGTAAATTTTACGAAGATCTGCGTAGGGGGTTTCACCCCTCACCCTATAAATGTCATACTGTGCTAAGTAGATGCACCCTGATGACAGGGGGGATTCGCCAACCGCGACCCTCCTTTTTTCTTTTTAAACCCCCTAGCCCCTCGCCACAACTCCCGATATAATCGCGGTTCAGGCACATAGGTGAGACATATTATGGCAGACTGGCAGCAAATCGCAGGCGGCATCACAGCCCCCAAAGGCTACAAAGCCGCAGGAATCACCGCTGGACTCAAACCCTCCGGCTTACCCGACCTCGCCCTGATCGTTTCCGAAGTTGATGCGATCGCTGCTGGAGTCTTCACCACTTCCCAAGTCCGCGCCGCTTGCGTCGATTACTGCCGCGAACGTCTCCAAACCAAATCTAACACCCGCGCGATCCTCTGCAATGCCGGACAAGCCAACGCCGCCACAGGCGCACAAGGCATGATCGATGCCCTCGAAAGCGCCCAACTGATTTCCCAAGCATTAAATCTCGCTTCAGATACGATCCTTCTCACTTCAACGGGCGTAATCGGTCAGCGAATCAAGATGGATGCACTGCGATCGGCAATTCCCAATCTCGTCTCCAGCCTGAGTGAAACCGGAAACGATGCCGCAGCGAAGGCAATTACGACCACAGATCTAGTGACGAAATCGATCGCACTCGAAACCACGATCGGTGATCGACCCGTCCGAATCGGTGGAATCGCCAAAGGTTCCGGCATGATTCACCCAAACATGGCGACGATGTTGGCGTTCGTGACTTGCGATGCGGCGGTTTCTTCTCATCTGTGGCAAGAGATGCTCAGTCGGGCAGCCGATCGCAGTTTTAACCAAATCACTGTCGATGGCGATACCAGCACAAATGATAGTTTAATCGCTTTGGCAAACGGGCAATCAAGAACGCCTGCGATTACCGAACCAGGAGCCGAAGCGGACAAGCTCGAAGCGATGCTAACTGAAGTTTGTATCTATTTGGCAAAAGCGATCGCGCGAGATGGAGAAGGCGCGACCTGTTTGATCGAAGTTCAGGTTTCCGGGGCGAGTGATGATGAGTCTGCAAGAAAAGTCGCTCGAACGATCGCAGGTTCATCTTTGGTAAAATCGGCAATTTTTGGACGTGATCCGAACTGGGGCAGAATTGCAGGTGCAGCGGGGCGGGCGGATGTGACGTTTGATCAAGCAGAATTGCAGATTAAGCTCGGTGAGTTTGTCATGATGCAGAATGGACAGCCGCAACAGTTCGATCGAGCTTCTGCAAGTGAGTATTTGAAACAACAAGCAGCGAGAAGTTCAGAAGGCGATCGACAATTGCTCGATCGTCCGGTGATCATCTCGGTGAGCATTGGGAACGGTGCGGGAAGTGGGAAAGCTTGGGGTTGCGATCTCAGTTATGACTATGTGAAAATCAACGCAGAGTATACAACTTAGAACGCCAAAATGCTGGAGAGAACTTACGAGCAGCTATCCGCGATCGAGGGTCAAGAGATTCTAGAGCGGTTGCCGGAACGGATTAAGAACGCTATTATTGCGCGTGCAACCGAGATTGATTATCAGATCGAGGCAATTTTGGAAATGGCGATCGCTGGATATCTTGATCCTCATGCGATCGGATTTGCTGACTGTAAACCAGGGCGTAGAGCGTAGTCAGTATCTTCGCGAAATTATGAATTGACGCGCTCTAGTAGTTAGTCAATCCAAGATTGAGGGGTATTTTTTTTACAAAAAGCCTTCAGGGTATTGCTTCTAGAAGTCCTCTATCCCTCAATTTAACTTTGACTGACCACTAGAATCTGGTTAAGGCTTAACTGCAATTCGGGAAAGGCTTTTGATACGATCACTTGCTCTCCCCGAAACTGTCTCACTTCATACTCTCCATCTTTTTCAATTGATAAACCGAGAACGTTGGCTGTTTCGGTGAATCGATATAGCGCTTTCCGCCCAGTCCTAGATAATCACAAATCCAATATTCCTCAATTCCCAACGCTTCATAATCTTCCAGCTTTAGAGCATAATCATCGCTTCAGTTTGTACTCGTAACTTCAATCACGAGTTTTGCAGATTCACAGTGCGTAATGGTCGATTCTTTCGCCCAGCGAGGATCAGCTTGGATTGTCGATCGGCCTAACACAATCATATCCGGTTCATAGCCAGATTCTTCAACTTTCACAACGCATTCTCTGGGAATGAAATAAGGATGTCGCAGCCGCTCAATTTCCATTCCCAGTCTCAGTGCAATGTATCCGCCTACGTCTGAATGTTTGCCTAGTGGCTTCGGCATTTGAACGATTTCTCCGTTGTGCAATTCATAGTGATGCTCTGAGTGTTCGGGATACCAAGCAATGAACTCATCGAATGTGATTTGCTTGGGAAGACATTGAACCATGCGAACCTCCTTATTGTGACTGTAACTGTGCTTCTAGTGCTTTGCCGATTCGATCGCGTGCCTCTTCCAAATGCGCCTTGGTGTAAATCTCCTTCTCGTTCACTCGTCCCATTGCTCGATCGATGGATTTCTGAAGCTGCTTCAGTTCATATCGAGCAACAGTCCGCGCATCTTCAGGAACTTCAGCTTGGCGCAACAACATCGAAATCATGGCTTCCATGTGTTGCCGCTGTAAAGCACGACGCAAACCCGATAGCTTCAAATTGTCTTGCGGTTTGATCACATCGCCCCAAATGCTCGACTGAAGACTATCAAACAGATCAGGAATGGTTAATCCCTGTCCAGCTTGGGTTCTAAGCTCAGAATCACGCAGACGAGCTAAACGATCGTAATCCAACAACGAATACAACACCACACTTTGCAGAAATAGAATATTGTCGTGAATCGGATAGTCAAGGTTTGGTGTCGGATCTGTGCCCCAGTGTGACCAGCGAGACGGAGCTAACTTATTGAGAAAATCCGGTGCAAAGCGGAACGGTTCTTCGCTAAATACATACTTTTCGATCAGTGCTAGAGCTTGGCGCTGTTGCTCGATCGGCACAGATTCAAACGGCAATCTTCCTTTCGCATCGCCTGCCCTAAATCGATTAAAGTACTGTCCGCCAATGTATTCGCTGAGAAAGGTTGAATACTGGAAGTAGTACTCGAACACCGCATTAAAAGCAACTCGAACTTCATTAAAGCTATCGCCCTCGAAAGGATAGCGCTGATCGACTCGGTTCCACATCTCGCGGGCATTTGTAAGCTGCCATTGAGCATAGGTGAGCAAATCACCGCTCATATCAAACACATTCACCTTCGGATCAAGATAGGTCAGGTCTTCATCGGTGGCGTAGGCGAGTTCGGGAGTGGGAGCGCGTTGGGCGATTTTGTCGAGTTCGCGCTTTTCCGCTTGTGGAATCCTAGCATCGATCGACGTATAGCCGTATTCGATCGCCCATTCATCGTAAGGCCCGATCACATGCGTGAAATAGTCTCCCTGCTTGGTTCCTTGAGGTGCGAGATTCACCGGAGCATAGTCCATGACTGATCCGGTTAGTCCTTTCGCTTGAGTGATTGCCGTGTTGTTTAGCTCTTCGGGTTTGAGCATTGCGCTCGCGTGGAAGTTATGACGCAATCCCAAAGTATGTCCTACTTCATGAGCAATCAAGCTCCGCATGAATTCTTGAGCATAAGCTTTCATTTCAGGACTACTCGGCAAAGCATTTTGCATCAGTGCAAGAGACATATTGCCGACTGCAAACTGTTTCGCGGTATCCACACCAAAACAGAGGTCTTGATAGTTCCCCAAGTGAGAACCAAACCGCAATCGAGGAGTCGCTTTTTTCTCATTTGCTTTCGCTTGTTTGCGGAGAGATTGCGCTGCCATGCCGTAATTACAGAGATTTGGATTGCCTGTAAGTTGAGAAACAAACGGAGCCGATCGCATTTGGTTCTGTTCAACTAACGTGCGATAGTCCTCTTTCATTGCTCTGGCAAAGTCAGCAGAAACAATGATGTCAGCATCCAGGATTTCACCCGTAAGTGGATTGACGCGCGAAGGACCCATTGCAAAGATGGCATCATTGCTGTTAAACCAGCGAATCGTGTTGTAGCGGACATCCGCCGGATCCCAATCCGCTTTGTTGGGCATTTGTTGAACCTCGATCGCATCTTTGAATCCAATCTTTTCAAAGGCGCGATTCCAAAGTAAAACCCCGTCGCGAACTGCATCGCGGTACTCTAACGGCACACTATTCTCAATCCAGAATACGATCGGCTTTTTCGGCTTAGATAGCGCTGCGGTTGGCTCTTGTTTCTCTAAGTTCCAGCGATTGATATACCGCACAAAAGGTCGTCTGGAAGTGTCGTTGTTATAGTCTTTGTAAGCGGTGATGAAGTAGCCGATGCGATCGTCTGCGAGTCGCGGTCGGTAGCCATTTTCGGGCAGTTGAGACAAGCTGTAGCGCACTTTTAAGCTAAACGCTCGACTATCCGGCAATGTTGCGATGTAGGTTGGAAAATCATCGCCGTTGCTTCCTCCGGTGAATGCGAACACAGATTCGACTTCAACGTTTTGCGGAAAGGCTTTGACGCGATCGAAGTAAGAACTGCTCGACTCTAGATTGTAAGCACCTCCCAAAGATGAAGATAAAACGGGCATCAATCCAGGTAAGTCTGACAATAGAAGGGGATTGAGTTCGACAAGAAAGCTTTTGCGCTCTGAATGAATGCTGCGAATCGGCAAAGTTTCTAGAATCGAATCGCTAAACGATCGCTGAATTGATCGATCGATCGGCGTTCCTCGTTCTGCCCGGAAATAAAAATTTGGAACAACGAACTGAATTCCGTTATTCAGCTTACGGAAGGTGAAAAGAAAATCTCCGATCGGCAATCCGCTATAAATTCCCCGCTCTCCGACACCAGACTCTAGAGTCATTGCAGCCAAATAGTTACGCCCTAGCTGATTCGGCAAAATCTCTGCAAAGAGCTTTCCACTTTTCTGATTGTGATAAAGCGTGAATAATCCTTTGATCGGTGTTGCGCCTTTGATCACATCATTAAAGGCGCGGAGTGATTGTTCAGGGTCATCACTCGCACTCGGCGGTTTGGGGGGAGATTGGGCGACTCCGGGCATCATTCCATCGATGCTAAACGGCAGCATCACCAGCATTAACCCCAACAGAAAAGCCAAGAATCGCGAGACTCGTTTCATTTGTTCGTTCTACTCTAGAGATTGCGGGGACATCGCTCATGGAACACAAGGTATTCGATCGATACTATCTTGCGGCCTGAGTTGTGATCAGAATTTAAGATATTTTTAATTTGTCGATCGAGTGTACACGCATTCTCTAAAGTTGACGCGACATTTTAATTTCATCGTCGATCGAAGACCAAAAGAATCGCCCAAATTGCCATCGCTCTTAGATAGTGGCTAGCGCGAAATGTTCCCGCTGCCGTAATCGCTTCTGGTGTTCTAAATTGCAGTCCGTTGTCATAAATCTGTTGTACGACTGATTCCGTAAGCGTCCAAGCTTGCGTTGTCATTTCCATTTGCATTAAAAATGCTGCAATTCCAAAGTTAATTCCTGTCCAAACTTCTAAGGGATGCGTTGCGTTCGGATTTTCAGGCGAACCATCTGGACGAACGCCGTTTGCAGCGCCGATTTTAACTCCCATTTTTTGACTAAACTGAACAAAGCAAGCCTCATAAACGGTGCTAAGTGCAGATTGAACACATTCGATCGGAACAATGTCCGGCAAGTTCAACAACTTTGCGTAGAACTGTCCACAGAGTTGATCAGCCATCACAACATCTGATCCACTGTCACTATCTAACCGATAGTATGTTCCGTTCCAAAGCTTCTCTTGATAGATAGTACGAGACTGAGTTAACCAAGTCTGATAGAGTTCGACAGGTCGATCGAGAATGTTACCAATCGCGATCGCGCTTTCCAATGCTGCAATCCACAGTCCGCCACAGTAAGCACTCACACCCTGTAACCGCCAATCATCGAAGGTTTGATCCGGTGCGCCTGAGTTTTCGGGAATGCCATCGTTATCTAAATCAAACTGTTTGAGATAGAGTAGTGTTTCTGCGATCGCATCCCAACATTCTTCTAAGAACTCAACATCCTTTGCACCTGTTAATAGATAGTCCCGATAAACTTGCAGCACAAAATCTGAACCCAAATCTTTCCACAAGTTGCAATCTTGATAGGCGGTATAGTTCGTTTTCTCCCAAACGTGCTCATTCGGTGCGCCCAAATCGTGTGGAGTTGCACCTTTCACTTTGCGGAGTGCCATTGGACTTTCTGCCCCGATCGTATGATAGTAGCCAATCACACGAGTTCGATCGTCTTGTTGTGGAATCGCACGAGCAAACGACCGCATTACCGATTTTTCTAGCTCTGCCCATAACATTAACAATCCAAACGAACCATACAATCGCACATCTAAGCTTTCATACCAACGGTAATCAATGCACTCTAATACTGCAAACTGTCCCACCGGATCGCGCTCATCTGCCGCACTCCACAATGTTCCACCTTGAGTCAAATCATAGAGTTCATTGAACAATGCCATCTTGAACCAATCGGGTAGATCAGTACGATCGAGAATCGGTTTTTGCCAAGCTTGAATCTTTTCTTGCCACAATCGATGATGTTTCAATGCAGTTCGAGCAATCGACCAAGCATTCTGACCATTGCGACCAAAGAAATCAGTGTAACGGCGATAGTACTCTACTCCTTCTGCAAACTCTGTGATTGGAAAGTCCCAACTGAGAACAAAGGGAATTTGTAATGTTTGACCCGGTTTTAATGTGAACCGAACTGCGATCGCGCTTCCAATTCGCTCACCCGTCGAAGGGGTTTCATCATCTCGATCGCTCAATGATCCATCCCGCGAAAAGCTTTCCCACAGTTCAGAACCATCTTCAAGATTCCAACGAGTGTGATAGAACACTTCCCAAACATACGGATTGAGTGAAGTTGCGATCGCCCATTGTCCGTCGCCTTCTTTGGGTTGCTCTACAGTGCGAGACATGACGATCGCAAGCTGTTGTTCGTTTCCAGTCAGTTGATTAAAGCTTCCAGCACTTTCACGCATTCGCGGCTGATATTCATACACCGGACTCCCGTCATCTCTAAGGCAGATTTCCGGCGATTTGAGCGCGTTGGTGAACCATCCGACCATGTTTTCCCAAGTCAGCATAATACTGAGCGTCACGGGCTGGTTTGTAGGATTATGTGCTGTCCATTGAAACACTGCAACCGGATAGCTTGTTTCTTGATAGTTATCCGCCACGATCGGTGAAAACTGCTCACAGGTTAACTCAGCCTGAAACACATTCTCATACTGGAACCAACTACGCGGATACAGTGCGGCATAAGTTCCAGAATCTTTGGGATACGATCGCCAACTTTCCAAGCTTTGATCCGTTGTCAGTGCATAGGACTGAGATTGCTCACCCACCTGCTCAAATACACTAAACTGACACGCAGGCATCGACTCAAAAATATGTTCACCACCATCAATGTGCCACAGATTAAAATCCCCTTTCGACGATCGCCCAATACATCCCGCCCCAAATCCGCCCAGCGGCGCACCATGCCATTCTCCATCATCTAAATTACTCGCATAGCGCACTGTGTAAGGCTTTTCCCAGCCTAGCCCAATCGAACGCTGCCAAGCACAAGCGGGAATTTGAACGGAATTAGATTGACTCATTGTTAAGTTCAGCGATCGGCAATGCTCAATATACTACGATCGAACAACTCCACTCGTTCAACGCTATGACTTCCCAAACCGAAATTCCAACCCTAGCCGATTTAGCGTTTCTCCCTTACATCGATCAAAACGGTCAACTGCCTGAACAATTTCAAGGAAAAGTTGGCATCTATGCGATTTTTGATCAAACTCAAACGCTAAAGTTTATCGGCTTTTCGCGGGATGTCTTCCTCAGTCTGAGACAGCATTTAGTGCGCTGCTTATCCGACTGTTACTGGGTGAAAGTGCAAATTGTCGATCGACCGAGCCGCACGATTCTCGAAACCATTCGCGCTGCTTGGATCGAAGAGAACGGCTCACCGCTCAGCGATGAAGCCAAATGGACACAGCCGATTCAAGTCAAAGAACTGATGACTGATGAAGAGCGATCGACTTACGAAAATGCTCATGATGAACTCACACAAATGAAGGCGCTAAAAAACGTTGCTCGCCGCGTAGAGACTGAAATTATGGCTCAACTGAAAGCGCGGAATGTTCAAGCCGATCTCCGATTCAATCCAAAGCTAAAAGAAGAAGGATTACTAGATTTGAAGTAGCTACTGTGCGGCTGTAAAAAGATCGATCGCCATCAGTTGAAGCGATGGAAGAGTTGGGGAAGAAACATTCACCTGTCCCGAAAATTGCCCCACTTCAATATATCGTCCATCCTGAAGTTTTAGTACTGTAATTAACTGTTGTTGTCGATCGATAAGCCAATATTCCTGAATGCCAATCTCTTGATATTGATTGCGTTTGCGCTCATAATCTCGCGTTCGGCTAGAACGTCCTGGACTCACGACTTCTACCGCTAACACAGGCGGTACCATTTCTAACTTGATGGTCAATCGTTTCTGAGTCAGTTCTAAATGCTCTTCACGTAACACCACAAGATCGTTATTTGGTTCTGATTCGGGCGGCAAGGCAACTAATACTCCATCAACCAGTTCATATTGGCGATTGTCTGTGCCGTCATCATATTCTAGGTATTCCTCAAACGTGAGCTTGCGGGGAGTGGTAGTCGTGGCAAAATCCTTTACTGGTTTTGATTGAGCCAAGCTTCTAAATCATCCTGAGTCGCAAAGTTAAGCAGTGCGATCGCTAAAGTTCCAAGCTGATCTAAATTCAGGGCTGAAATGCGATCGCGCTCTTGTTCAGAAAGTGATCCAAATCGCTGTTCGAGTTGAAGCAGAATCAGCGATCGCTGTCCTTGTTCGAGTCCTTGTTCGAGTCCTCGCTCCTCTCCTTCCTGAAAAATTTCCTGATAGATTACAGATTCCCGCATCATCCCCTCCCGAAATACGCGACGGATTCGATCTTTATCGTACTTCAACCCTGCCATAAGCTGTACATATGCCGAAACCTCCTGTCGCTCCTCGGTTTCAGGAATCTCGATGACCTCTTGCACAATACGATCGAGCAATTGATCTGCATCTTGAGTGCGAGTGAGCACGGCAAAAGGCAGCAGAGCCGGATCTTGCAAAAACATCTCTGGATCTTGCTCCCACATTTTCACAACCTGGAATTCGTGGCGGGTTGATTCAACTTCAAAGACGGACTCGATCGTCGTTCCTTCACTCGGCGGGAGCAGCACCACCACAATTTGAGTAATGAATGGGCAATCGGTACAGCCGATACAACCGAACCCAATAATCCAACAGGCGCAAAGGAGTCGGCGGATCAGATATCCAAGTCGTCTGAAACTCCAAATGTAAGATTCGCCCGCTAGTTTTGAGAAGTGTCACCGAATCGGCTCGAATTGGCTCGATACTGAGTTCCGTTTTGAGAATCTCGATCGATGTTGTAACTTCTTCGCCCAATAGCCAAGCTGCAAACCGAGCCGGATGCTTTTCCGCTAATAGTTTACAGAGATTGTCGAAGCTCATACATTTGTACTAAAGACCGTGTTTAGCTTATCAGGTTAGAGATCGCTGTTCTGACTCCGTTCTCAACTGTGCCAAAATTAAGGAGACAGAGTGTAATTTCATCATGCTAGAAATTCAAAACCGCTATGTCTTTGATGAGAATCAGCATCCTATTGCTGTATGAATCTCGATCGCTGAATTTGAGCAAATCGAAGAAATCTGAGAAAACTTCGGTTTAGTGCAATTAACAGAAGATCGCGATCCTTTATCTAAATCAGAAGCCCTTCAGTATTATCAATCTCTGAAGGGGCAGTATGTGGACGGTTAAATTTACGTTGAGATACAATATCAGCGCTTCTTTCCAAAGTCAGCATAGATAAATGTTTCTACTCCCAATACAATCAGAAGAAGAAGTTCTATCCAGGAAAGAATGGTCACTCCGATGGGCGGCTTGGGAACGAGAAACCAGAATGCCCCTAAAGCAATTAGCCCTGACGCAACAAATGTAATTTCGTCCACCATGAGTTGCAGAACTTTACGACGCTGCCGGTGCTTGTCATCCCGATGAGCAATTTCCCAGCCGAAGAGCGTTTCTAAATCGTTGTAGCCCGTATGCTCTTTAATCTTGTCAATCAACTTGTAGCGAATGTACTTGCCGATCGCTGAAATCTTCTCATGGTTCACTAGATAAGTCCAACCCAGGATTAGGCATATCCAGGGAACAACCAGTAAGGCGTAGTAGTTAGCAGTATTAGAAACTGCAAATGAAATGATTGTGGCAAACAAGCCCAACGTTACGTAGAGTAGATTGTCCCGGAAGCCAATCCGTTGAGCCTGCTCAGACTTCAGCTTGTCATATTCCTTGAAGAAAATTTCAAGAATTTGATCCTTGTCACTCATGGAAACTCCCAGTTCTTCAAACACCGCTTCTATTGTGGCTGATAAGGAACGATCGGCATTCTTTACAGGAAAAGATGAAGGATAGGAGCGATCTGTAGCTGTTTGGTTACGGATACACTAATGCTCGAAACCTTTGATCATCTCGAATACTGTCAAAATCAGGGTTGTACTTTGCTTCGCTTCGGCTATGGTAGGTGCAATTTCAATCGCTTTTTGTAAATCACCAAGGGCTTGCTCAATTTCACCTTGCAAAGCATAGTAGCAGGCTCTAGCATAATAGCCGCTCTCATGTTTAGGATTTTGCTGAATTGCTTTTTCACATCCAGCAAAGGCTTCAGCATATCGACTAGCCCTTGCTAGGATAATACCTCGATTAGCTTCAAACAACACTTCTTCGGGCTTTAAGCTAATTGCTCTGTCAATTATTGCGATAGCCTGCTCAAAGTTTTTGAGAAAACTTAATGCTAACGCCTGACAATTTAGTACATCAGGTTGTTTAGGATCAAACTCAAGCGCTTTTTGAAAACTTTCTAGTGCTTCCTCATACCGCCGTAAACTACGGAGCACACTTCCCCGACCTTCCCAGGCATCAGCGAATTTAGGGTCGAAGTCAAGTGCTTTTTGAAAACTTTCTAATGCTTCCTCATACCGTTCTAAATTAGAGTTGTTGGGTTATAAGCTCAAAAAACCCTGAAATCTAGTTCCAGTGCGCTTTTCAGCGATTTCTGACTAAAACGACTGAAACTTAATCCTGACAAGGCTTTCAGCGATTTTTTCTGTTAAATCCCAACAGGTCTATTATTGAGTGCAATTCCTCGGTATGCCCACGCATTAGAAGCTTTAGAATCAAACTCAAGCACTTTTTGAAAACTTTCTAGTGCTTCCTCATACCGCCGTAAATTATGGAGCGCATTACCTTGCCAAAGAAAAGCATTAGCGAATTTAGGGTTGAGGTCAAGTGCTTTTTGAGAACTTTCTAATGCTTCCTCATACCGCCGTAAATTATGGAGCGCATTACCTTGCCAAAGAAAAGCGCGTGCATTACCTTGCCATAGCTTCAGTGCTTGATCACAGCAGTCCAGCGAATCTTGGTGGCGACCTACATTGTTTAACAAGTGACCAAGATTTACAAAGAGACTATGCAGTAGTTTTGGACGACAGTGAGTCGATAGCTGTTCTGTCTGACTTTTCGCCTGCACAAGTAAGTCAGTTCTCTGTCTAAACTTACTGCAACGTAAGGACTTATACATCAGTCCCACACACTTACCAAAGCCATCCTGTAAGTTCTCTACATATTCCAGCAGGGCTTGCAAAGAATCTTCAAGCTTGATTCAATAACATCTTCTGCTAAATCATCCTCGCCTTCAAATTCAATTTCGTAGCTTTTTGGAGGTTTATCTAGAAAAAACCAACCGAATCCGAGTGTAATTGCTGAATCCTTAAAAATTTTCCTGCCGCATTAGAAAGCAGATTCTGATTCTCTTCATTTATCTCTGCACGAATACAGATAAAAGGTGTGAAAAATACATCTGGTTCGCGCAGATAGGTTGAAACAAAAACTTGCTCGATGTATTGCTGGAGTCCTTCTCTCCCTTTACCAAAAAGACCGTAATAAAGAAACTCAGCAATCAATTGTCGCCAATCCTCGTCCTTATACGGATCAGGTAGGAGACTTTGGGGTTCAAAAATCTCATCCGCCTGTTGCTTAAAATAGTCAGCAAGTAAAGCATTGGTTTTACGGAACTGATTCTGATCATCCTGAAAATAAGATTGCCGAAAAACATCCCGCGCGACATCATCCAGCCGAAAGTGCCCTTTAGTAAACTCTACAAAATCTGAGTGTTTCAGCCATTCAAAATAGCTTTCTGCACTATCAGTGCCCTGTTGCGAGCCTAAAGAACTGCGCTCCAACAAATATCGCAGCATTGCCAGGTCAAACCATCGACAACAAGCCACGATTTGCAAAATCTTCCGTTTCTGGGAAGAATCAATTCCCTGCAAAAGTAACTCAGCGATCGCCTGATTACCTTTGGAGAAGTCAGGCTCTTGACCTTCCTCTCGTTGTTTCCTAACCCAATCTAGATAGTAGGGTAAGCCCTGTGTTGCCTTGTAAATCTTGGCACGTGTACCGCCATTTTCAACCCCAATTTGCTTGAGATATTCCTCTGTATCCTTTTTGCTAAATCTCTGAAGCTGTGTTTCATGAAGTAACTTTCGATCCTGATTGAGCTTTCGCCACCCTTCATCGGCTTGCAGAGATCGCCGCCCAACCACCACCAATCGCACTGGCGCAGAATAAAGCGTAGTATCTTCAACCAAATACTGCCACAACCATTGATTGAGGTAAGCTTGTGCTTTCTCATAGGTGTCCAGAATCAGCACGATCGCTCGCCCCCTGCTTTGAGCCATTTGCATTAAGCTCTCAGCAAATGCCCGTGTCAGTTTGGGAACAGGCTCCAGCATTAGAGCTTGTAGTTCAGCTTGATCTTTAGTCGCAGGGTGATTCCGTACTCGTTGTTGTACCCATTCCTGCAATCCCTCGGCATCTTCACCGATCGCAGCAAAAGTCGAACTCCCTGAATCAAAAGCTTCGTAAGATTTTGACTTACTTAAGGTAGATGCAAAATTTGCCGCGCCCAACCATATGAATCGTTCAAACCAGCTTGTAATCTTTCTTGCATCTTCACTACTCGCTTCTTTACCATCCACTGATCGATGGCTTAACTCAAAAAGCGCTTTTTCAAACTGCTGTTCTCTTTGTGTAAATACATCAGTGTCTGCTTGGATGCCTAAATGTTCTCTTGCCTGTTGATGCAATCTCCGCATCAGCTTTAGTGGCAGTTCAATACCAGCCGTTTTTGCAAAACAAACTTCTAGAAAATCAACCTCGCCTGCATGAGCATCCCGCAATCGACTCAGTAGCGTCGTTTTGCCGACCCCACCAATTCCGCAAATATTGAACAGTAAGGGATGATCCCCCGGTTGTTGGATTGCTACTTTAAGGCGTTCTAATACTTTCTTCGCTTCATCCCGTTCAATATAATGCTTGTCTGAAACACGCGATCGCATCGGAGACTTACGACTAATCTCGTTCTGAGACTCCTGCTGTGCCTCTTTTACCTGCTGCTTCAAGCTAGCAACATATCTGTTTCAATAGGCATAGAATTTTCGTTTCTTCTAACGACCAATGAGTACGTACTTGACTGAGTTACATTATACTGTGGATTAATTTTGGGTAGCCTTACCCTGGCTTCTTTTAAGTAGGACTTATGCAGAGGGAAAATGTCTTCTCCTCAGATTGAGATTGATTCGCTAGAGTCAAAAGATGAAAGGCGTTATGACTCGGCTGAACTATTGCCAATATCTGCTGGTGAGCCAGATCAACACTACTCCAAACATCCCAACCCAACAAAAAAGGAGCCTCGAATAGAGACTCCTAACATCATCAGAATCAAGCAAAAACTACTTGACCGAAACCTTACCGCCAGCTTCTTCGATCTGTTTCTTAATGTCTTCAGCTTCAGCCTTCGCGACACCTTCTTTGACCGCTTTCGGCGCAGCTTCTACGAGGTCTTTCGCTTCTTTCAGACCTAAGCCTGTGATACCACGAACAACTTTCAGAACTGCAATTTTCTTATCAGCCGGAACTTCTTCCAAGACTGCATCGAATTCGGTCTTCTCTTCGACTTCTTCAGCCGGAGCCGCAGCACCTGGAGCCGCCATCATCATGCCACCAACTGGAGCCGCAGCACTGACACCAAACGCTTCTTCGATTTGCTTCACAAGTTCAGAAGCTTCGAGCAGGGTCAAACCCTTCAACTTTTCAACAATTTCATCGGTTACAGCAGACATGGAATTACTCCTAATCAATTGAAATTTTTACAGACGCAGTTAGGCAGCGTCTTCTTTTTCGGACAGTTGTTTGAGCGCTCTTGCCAATCCAGACGGTACTTCGTTGATACCGACTGCTAGTTGGGTTGCAACTCCATTGATTGCGCCTGCAATTTGTGCAATCAGTTGTTCCTTAGACGGTAGATCTGCGATCGCCTTTAAATCAGCTTCTCTCAGAACTCTGCCATCCATCACACCGCCACGCATCTCGGTCTTTTTAGATGCCTTTTGGAACTCTTGGTATGCCTTGATTGCACCACCGAGATCGTCTTTGACCATGACAAACGCGGAATCACCTTTCAGCAATTCGCTCACCGCTTCCCAACGATCGTCGCCCTCGGTTGCTTTCGCCATAAAGGTGTTTTTTGCCACTTGGCAAGTCGCACCTTTGGGACGCAAGCGATTTCTCAAATCTGAGATCTCCCCCACGGACAAACCACTGTAGTTGATGATGAACATCAACTGTGTTTCGCTCAGCGTTTCTTTCAGATCAGCAACGATCTCTTTCTTGCTTGCTAACGTTCTTCCCACTCTTTCTCACCTCCTGGTTTTGGGATGTTGAGAATATCCAAAAACAAAAAACTCGACTTGGTAAAAGCCGAGTTTGCATGATTTCTTTAGAACACAGGGAATGTGTCTCGAAAAATCAAACCTCGGCAGGACATTAAGTGAATAACTCACACCCGCTGTCTTTGGTTTGGATATTCAGTTGAAAAACTTTTGCCTAAGCGGCATCTCCCATTTTGAGGTCGCGCAAGCTGTTGATATCGACCTCGATCGAAGGGCCCATCGTTGACGACACATACATTGTACGCCAATACCGTCCTTTTGCACCGGAAGGGCGATTTCTGTCGATCGTTTCTTGCAGCGCTTTCAAGTTGGTGAGCAAATCTTCGGTCGAGAAGGTTGCCTTACCGAATAGAACGTGAACGATTCCGGTTCTATCTGCTCGGAATTCAAGTTTACCTGCTTTGAATTCAGCGATCGCTTGCGCCAAATCAAACGTGACTGTGCCACCTTTGGGCGAAGGCATCAAACCACGTGGACCCAAAACACGACCCAGTTTTGCCACTTGCGGCATCACATCAGGAGTTGCAATCAACAAATCAAAGTCCATCCGTCCTTTTTGGATCTCATCAATTAGTTCCTCCGAACCTGCAATGTCAGCACCCGCATTTGTTGCTGCCGCAACGTTCTCGCCTCGTGCAATTACCGCAACTCGAACCTCCTGTCCGGTTCCCTTCGGTAGTGCAACCGTGGTTCTTAACTGTTGGTCGCTGTACTTGGGATCAATACCGAGACGAATGTGAGCTTCTGCGGATTCAGCAAATTTCGCCGTTGCAGTCTCTTTCAGCAGTTCTAAAGCTTCTAGCGGCGTGTAAGCCTTCTCTTGAACTTTGGCACGCAGTTCTCTCGTGCGCTTCGATAGTTTTTTTACCATGTGTCTCCTGGGGTAATGGCGAGAAAATCTCTCCCCCGAATTAAGGTTAATCTGCGATCGTGATGCCCATGTTGCGGGCGGTTCCTTCAATGATCTTCATTGCCGCTTCAACGTCATTCGCGTTAAGGTCAGGCATTTTGGTTTTAGCGATGTCTTCCAACTGAGCGCGGGAGATTTTGCCCACTTTCTTTTTGTTCGGTTCGCCAGAACCTGTTTCAACTCCAGCCGCTTTTGCAATCAGTTTTGATGCAGGCGGGGTTTTGAGAACAAACGTGAAACTGCGATCTTCGTAGACTGAAATTTCTACAGGAACCACCATGCCCGCTTGGTCTGCGGTTCTAGCGTTGTATTCCTTGCAGAACATCATAATATTAACCCCGTGCTGACCGAGCGCAGGCCCGATCGGCGGCGCAGGGTTCGCCTTGCCAGCATTAATTGCCAGCTTGATCACTGCGGTAATTTTTTTTGCCATCGATTCTTGACTTTACTGAAAGTCGGTTAAATTTTCTCTACTTGGTTTACTTCGAGTTCAACCGGGGTTTCTCGCCCAAAGATTGAAAGAAGTGCTTTGAGCTTGTTCCGCTCTGGGCTAACTTCGATTACTTCACCTTCAAAGTCCTTAAATGGGCCTGAAAGCACGGTAATCTTGTCGCCTGATGCCATGTCAATTTTTCTGACTGGCTCCTGCTCTTGGGACTGCTTGAAGATGCGTTCCACTTCTCCATGTCCCAATGGCATTGGTTTAACGTGACCGCGCCCCCGACCGTATCGCCGCTTTTGTTCGGCTCCGACGAAGTTGATCACGTTGGGAGTGTTCTTAATGACCTGCCACGTTTCGTCGTCCATCAGCATTTTGACGAGGACATAGCCAGGGAAAACTTTCTCAGCGGCTTCCTTAGCTTTCCCATCTTTCTGATGTCTAAGAATCGGCGTTTCAGGAATCTGAACTTCCAAAATTCGGTTGGCGACATCAAGCGTTCCGATTCGCTGCTCTAGGTTCATCTTCACGCGCTTTTCACAGCCCGACGCGACCTGGACAGCATACCAGCGCGCATTTTTCAACAGTGCCTCTTCTTGTTGGGCATTGTCATCGGTGCGATCGTTTTGCGTTTCGTCTGAGGTATAGGTCATCCGAACACCTTCACTTGTGCCCAATGAAATAGTTGATCAACGAAGTAGATCGTGGTTGCGGAGAGCGTTACCATCAAAATTACTGACACAGATTCACCGATTAATTGCTGTCGGCTGGGCCATACAACTTTGTCGAGTTCTTCTTTTGTTTCCTTCGCGAACTCGTTGGGGTTAAATCCTGACTTTTGGGCTTCTTCTGTCTTTGCCACCGCTCCGCTCCATTCATTAGCGCTCGATCGACTTTCTATGATAAGGGCTTTTCTCGATCACGGCACACGATTCGAGCAAATCGGTTCTCATAGAAAATCAGAGTAATTCAGCGCGCCCTGGAGGACTTGAACCCCCGACATCAGGTTTTGGAGACCTGCGTTCTACCAACTGAACTAAGAGCGCATATGCTGAACGACTCTGATTTCGTTCTGTATCTAGTTTACCAGCAATTGGACAAACTAGTTTAAAGGGCGATCGAAACGCTGTTTCAAGCGAGTTGCCTTGCCCACGCGATCGCGTAAGTAGTACAGCTTTGCTCGACGCACTTTTGCCCGACGCAGGATCTTGACGCTTTCAATTCGCGGTGAATGAAGGAGAAAAACTCGCTCCACGCCTACGCCTTGAAAGACTCGACGAACGGTGATGTTTTGCGTAATGCCAGCACTGCCTTTCGCAATCACAACGCCTTCATAGGGCTGTGTCCGTTCCTTGTCACCCTCTTGAATGATCACGCCGACACGAACTGTATCCCCGATATAGATCGTGGGGATATTGTCTTTCAGTTGTTCCGCTTCGATTGAGCGGATTATTTCTTGCGCTTTCATAAAAGGCGTTAAAACTCACAATCGTGTATCGTAGCGCATGAACCGTCACTTCGTCTATAGCATCTCTAAAGAATCTTTTGCGTAGACAAGTCGAATCTTAAGTCTGGCTTAAATTCAATGCGATATCCCCCTATCCAGGATTGAATTCTTAGAGACAGATCAACTCTACTAAACTAAACGTTTAGAACTCATTACAACTTTCTAATTCTCACAAGAATGTCTTATTGGGGATAGGTTCATGCTCTCTGCATCATTTTTTCCGCATCATTTAGCGCTGCACGTTCCGGATGGTTTCTTGAATTTGCCCGTAACGTTAATTACTTGGGTATTTGCGATCGCGCTCATCGCCATCAGTCTTAACCGGGTTCAAGCCGAATATCAAGAACGCGCTGTTCCGCTGATGGGCGTTTGTGCGGCGTTTATCTTCGCGGCTCAGATGATTAACTTCCCGATTCCGGGTGGAACTTCGGGACACCTGCTCGGTGGAACTTTGGCAGGTGTGTTGTTAGGTCCTTGGGCTGGATCGCTTGTTATGACCGTTGTGTTTATTGTTCAAGCTTTTCTGTTCCAAGATGGTGGTCTAACTGCACTTGGAGCCAATGTTTTTAATATGGGATTGATTGGAACGTTTGGCGGTTACTACGTATATCGAGCGATTCGCAATGCAGTGGGACGCGATTCGTTTCAAGGTGTGGCAACTGGAGCCGCGATCGCAGCTTGGACAAGTGTGGTCGTTGCTTCGGTTGTGGTTGCTTTTCAGCTTGCTTTATCTGGCACAGTCCCGCTCCCGGTGGCACTGACTTCAATGGCGTTTTGGCACGTCATGATCGGAATCGGTGAAGCCATTATTACGGTGGTGGCGTTAAGTTACATCTACAAAACTCGCCCCGATATGATTTATCGATCGCCTCGTTCAGCGACCGCAGATCTTCCTCGCTCCTACTCTTCACGCTAAGGATTGTTGTCATGACTCAAGCTCAACAAACTCGAAACCGCGCCTTCGTGATCTCCGGTTTAGGAATTGCTTTATTAATTGCAGTATTTCTTTCTCCGTTTGCCAGTTCTAATCCTGATGGACTCGATCGCGCTGCTCAAGATCATGATTTTGAAAAGAGAGCGGCAGAAGAACCGATCGCGCACAAGTTGCCGTTTTATCAGGTATTTGAGGAATATCAGTTGCGGGGTGTTCCTGAGCAGATTGCGACTCCCGCAGCAGGTTTGATTGGAACGTTAGTGACCTTCGGTTTAGCTTGGGGATCTGGAAAAATTCTTGTTCGGAATCGTGATTCTCAAGAATAAAGATTTGGAATTCGCTCCATTCTAAACGGATAGCTGTTCCTAAATCCCTCATGTTAGGGATTTAGGGAGCGAACTCTAAAGTCGTAATGATTCAATTTATTAATTTAGACTCGATGATTTTGTTGCACATTGGCGCGCTTCATCTTGCCGATGCTGAGGAAAAGAAAACTCCTTGGCATCGGTTAACCCCACGATCGCGGGTGTTGTGCGTGTTGTTATTAGTATTTGCGATCGCCTTGACTCCGAATGGTCGATGGTGGACTTGGGCGATTTATGGAACTGCGATCGCGCTCATCATTCTGGCGAGTCGCGTTCAATTGTCTGTGTTATTCAAACGAGTTGCAGTTGAGTTTGTTTTTATTGGTGTTGTGATTCTCGGAACGTTGTTTCGAGGGGGCGGTCATGTTTTATTCCAATGGGGTTGGATACAAATCACAACTGAAGGCTTAACCGTTTTAGGAAGCGTTTCACTTAAAGCGCTCTTGTCATTATTGATTCTGAATACTTTAGTTTTAACGACTTCAGTTCCAGCGTTACTTCATGCGCTGGCTGCTCTGAAGATGCCACCCTTGCTCGTTGCAATTCTCTCTTCAATGTATCGGTATATCTCTGTGTTGAGTGATGAGTTTAGCGCAATGCAGAGAGCGGCTCGATCGCGGAATCTATTGAGCAATCCCAAACGTCAGCGCATTATTGTTGGCAATATGTTTGGTTCGTTGTTTATTCGCACATATGAGCGCGGCGAACGAGTGCATCAAGCCATGTTAGCAAGAGGGTATCAAGGTTTACCTCCAATTGCAGAGGTTCAGAAAGGGGGACGACGCGATATTCTAGCGTTGACTTTTACGATCGCAGTTTCATTGTTCGGTCAGGCATTTTATTTATTTCATGCACCATAATCCGATCGAGATTTACAATCTCTCTTATGCTTACCCAGATGGGACTCAAGCGCTGAATGGCGTGACTGTCTCAATTCGCGCGGCTGAACGAGTCGCTTTAGTCGGCGCGAACGGCTCTGGAAAATCTACACTGCTGATGCACTTTAATGGCTTGATTACACCGCAGGTCGGTCAGGTGATTGCGGGTGAACTTCCAGTCGAAACCCAAAACCTCAAACAGATTCGTAACTTTGTGGGTTTAGTTTTTCAAAATCCTGATGATCAATTGTTCATGCCTACGGTCTGGGAAGACATTACTTTTGGCCCGTTGAATCAAGGAGTGACTGGACAAGCACTAACTGATCGATCGGTTCATGCAATGCACTGTGTTGGACTTGATCCTGAAGCATATGGATCTCGAAGTGCAAACGGTTTATCAGGTGGAGAGAAAAAAAGAGTCGCGATCGCGGGAGTTCTCGCAATGCAGCCTCAAGTTCTCGTATTAGATGAACCCTCTGCACAGCTTGATCCGCGATCGCGTCGTCAGTTGATTGAACTTTTAGATACGTTGCCTCTCACTCAATTGATTGCAACGCATGATCTGGATTTGGCTTTGGAATTGTGCGATCGAACCATTGTTCTAAGCAAAGGGCAAATCGCATTCGATGGTGCAACAGAGAGAATTATGAGCGATCCAGAATTATTAACCGAACACGCATTAGAGCCACCTTTAAGCTACAGTCGCCCTTACTGTCAGATTGAAGATGCCTACAACAATGCCTGAATGTCTTTTTCGATATCTTCAGGTTTGGCTGTGGAAGGATAGCGTTTGACCACTTTGCCAGAGCGATCGACTAAAAACTTGGTAAAGTTCCACTTGATCCCCTCTGTACCAAAAATTCCAGGTACAGCTTTGGTCAGGAACTTAAATAACGGGTGTGCATTTTCTCCATTGACATCCACTTTTTGAAACAGTGGAAACGTCACCCCAAACCGTGTTTCACAGAACGACTGAATTTCGTCTGCGCTTCCCGGCTCTTGTTGCCCAAATTGATTACAAGGAAATCCCAAAATTGCAAATCCTTGATTCTCAAACTTGTTATAAACCGATTGCAATCCTTGATACTGTGGCGTAAAACCACACTGGCTTGCAGTATTCACGATCAGCAGCACTTTATCTTTGTAGGTATTGAGCGAAACGGGCTGACCTTCGATACTATTTGCCGAAAAGTCGTAGATAGATGGCGATGTTTGCGTAGTCATGAGCATTGATGTGAAACTACTCCTCTCAGTTTACTACTGCTTTACATTTCTTTACTGAGTTGGGTCGGTAGTTCGATCGATAAGGAGTTCAGCAATTTCCGCTCGATCTCACCTTCAAACGCTAGAGTGGAACCTACCCGAAATGTTGAGGTCTACACTCCACAGACCGATTATTTTCTTTCATAGGCGCTTTACATATTTCTATGCTTTTTCTGAAATTTCTTCGGCAACATCGCTTTGCCAGTGTTCTCTTTACGCTCTGTCTTAGTACGGTACTGCTATCTAATTCAGTACCGTTTCTGCGATCGGCATCTGCTGCCGTTCCGACTGCTGTAACTACGACAGAATCTGTTCGCAAAACAGTTCTCGGTAACGGACTGACCGTTCTAACCAAAGAAGTTCCGACGGCTCCCGTTGTCACCGTGCAGGTTTGGTATCGCATTGGATCGCGCGACGAAGCTACAGGAGTCAACGGTATCGCGCATCAATTAGAGCATTTAATGTTCAAAGGAACCAGCGATCGACCGATTCAATTCGGTCGCTTGTTTAATGCGTTGGGCAGTCAATCGAATGCGTTCACGAGCTACGATCAGACCGCTTATTTCGGAACGGTCGGACGAGAGAAGCTTCAAGCATTGCTTGCTCTCGAAGCCGATCGAATGCAGAATGCGTTGATCAATCCGGATTCACTCACGAGCGAAAAGCGCGTTGTGATTTCAGAATTGCAAGGATATGAAAATAGTCCAGACTACCGACTCGATCGCGCTGTGATGAAAGCAGCGTTTCCAAATTCACCCTATGGATTGCCCGTTGGTGGGACAAAAGCGGATGTACAAAAGTTTGAAGTCGAGCAAGTCCGCAACTATTACAGCAACTATTACAGTCCAGACAATGCCACGTTGATCTTGGTTGGCGACTTTAAAACAGAACCGACGTTGCAAACGGTGAAAGAACTGTTCGGCAAAGTTCCCAAAAAAGCGAAATCGATCGCTGAAAAACCGACTTCACCCACTGCAAAACCCGCCAAGCAGACTCAGCCGATCGTATTGCGCGAACCCGGTAGCGCTCCGCTGTTGAATGCCGTGTATCCGTTGCCAAAAGCAATCGATCGAGATGTTCCAGCGCTGCACGTTTTAGACCTCGTTCTTACTGAAGGGCGGAGTTCTCGTTTGTATCAAGCATTAGTCGAAACGGGATTAGTCAGCGGATTTAGTGGCTATCCGGCAAACATGATTTCAGGCGGATGGTATGACCTTTCTGCAACCGCTGCCCCAAATCACGACTTGAGCAAAGTGAATGAAGCGATTCAAGCCGTATTCGCGGATGTTCGATCGAAGGGTGTCACACCAGAAGAACTCACTCGCGCCAAAACACAACTTAAATCTTCGGTTCTCTTGAGAAATCGAGATATCACGAGCCAAGCCTTTCAACTTGGAGACGATCAAACCACCACAGGCGATTACAAGTATACTGATCGCTTTTTGACAAATGTCGATCGAGTGACTTCCGCCGATCTGCAACGAGCCGCTAAAACTTACTTCGCCCCTGATAAAGCTACGATCGGCTTTTTCCAACCCACGACGATCGACGGAAAATCTGGCGGGTCTGTAAGTGCAGGTCAAACCAGCGAGAAATTCAGTGCAGGCGCTCCCGTTGATCCGGCTCAAGTTGCAAGATATCTGCCTGCGGTGGACAAAAGCGATCGAACTACACAGGCTTTACCTGAACGGTATGTACTGCCAAATGGTTTGAGAGTTCTACTGATGCGCGATACCAGCACACCAACGGTTTCGCTCAACGCCACGATGCAAGCAGGTTCAGAATTCGATTCAAACGCGAAAGCTGGAATCGCAAAGCTGACGGCAGATAACTTAACGAACGGCACGAAGACGAAAGATGCGCTGACTCTGGCGAAAACGCTTGAAGATCGCGGTATCAATTTTGGCATCGATACCAATCGTGAAAGTGTTTTAGTCAATGCCAACGCGCTTTCTGAACATCTTCCAGTATTGCTTCAAACTCTCGCAGACGTGGCGCAAAATGCAGCGTTTCCCGATCGAGAACTGGAATTGTCCCGTGCTCGATCGCTCACTTCGCTGAAAGTTCAACTCGATAATCCTGCGGTTCTCGCTCGTCGCGTCTTCCAGCAAACGGTCTATCCCGAAAATCACCCGTTCTACAGCTTCCCCACTGAGGCAAGCTTGAAAGCAATTCAGCGTCAGGATTTGGTGAATTTCTATCGATCGCACTACCGACCCGATACGACGATCGTTTCTCTTGTAGGCGATTTCGATTCAACTCAAGTCAAAGCGCTGATCGAAAAAGAACTGGGCGGATGGAAATCGGGTGGACAAGCTCCCTCTCTGACCTTCCCGCCGATCACAACTCCAAGCTCAACGGTTCGCCGTTATGCGGCGATTCCTGGCAAAACTCAATCGGTGACGCTGATTGGATCAGCAGGCATCGATCGACGTGACCCGCGCTTTTATAATGCTTCGGTGATGAATCAGATTCTCGGCGGTGACACCTTATCGAGTCGATTGGGTGCAGAAGTGCGCGATCGACAAGGGTTGACCTACGGAATCTACAGCTACTTTCAAGCAGGCAACCGTCCCGGCCCGTTCATAATTTCGATGCAAACGGCTCCTGAAGACGCGGATAAAGCGATCGCTAGCACCGTGAATTTATTGGATCAAGTTCGCGTCAAAGGCGTAAGTACGACTGAAGTACTCACAGCACAGCGATCAATTACCAGCGGCTATCCCGTTGATTTAGCAAACCCCGCCCAGCTCGCCAGCGTCGTATTGATGAACGAACTGTATGGGCTAAACCCTGCCGAACTGCGTCAATATCCAAACCAAATCGACGCAGTATCTCAAGCTCAAGTGAATCAAGCAGCCCAAGAACTGCTTCGACCCGAACAGCTGATCATCGTCACCGCTGGGCCTCCGAAGTCGTAGTTCCTCGCTACAAAAATTAAGTTTTATTAAAGGATGTGACGTTTCAGCTACATCCTTTTACTTTGTTGATTAGGAACGCGCAAAAGTCTCTAAATATAGTATATTTGTTCTATTCAATTGGCGGTGGGTTCGCTAAAATAAGAGTAGAATCAAATACCTGAATGGTTCACTGCCCTACTGGAACGCTCAGTCCGTTAGATTGACTTTAATCCCTGCCGAACTTTCAGTGTTCTCTACCGACTTGAATCGGATTCGCCTCCATTCAAGCTTTGCGCCAAGTCCCTTTACAGCCTCAAAAATGACTTTAAGAGTGCCTCCCCAGTCCCGACTCCCAAGCTGCGACCGTGTTGCGCTTCAGATCCCGTCCTTGGTGAGAGAGTTTTTGCCTGATCCAACGCTAACCTTGATCCCATGAACGATCTGCCTCTGGATCAGAAAAACCGTTCCGCGATCGCCCTTCCTCGATTCCGTGAAATTGCGATCGATTCTGTTTGATGGAAGACTGTGGCAAGATTCAAGCTGCGGTCTAATTTAGTGATATCGAGTAATTCGCTCAGGAGAAGCATAATGCTACACCGCAAGATCTATCAACTCTGTTGTGATGGTCGCGAAGTCTGGATCTTCTTGCGGGATCAACAGCGCTGGATCGAACGCGCCAAAATTCTTGATATTGAAGGAGATTTGGTGACGCTGCGCTACGAAACCGATGAAGAAGACGAAAATTGCTCTTGGGAAGAAATGGTTCGGCTCGAAAGTATTGGGGCTGTGACTCAAAAGCTGGCATCTGTGCCGAAAGGATGTGTCGATCCACTCGTCTCAGATGATTGCCCCGAAGCAGAACAGATTTCAAATCCGTTTGATAAACGCGAAGACTAAGAAAATTGACACTAGAAAAGGAAGGGCAACTTGTACCCTTCCTTTTTTAATCCGCTTTTTTTCGCTGAACTATCCTTTAGAGAAATAATCGGGGCACTCGATCGCATCCTCAGAGAGTGCGCTCATCGGATGCACTGGACACTTGAGATTGTAGTCTCCCGTGAAAAACTGGCAGTTTGGGCAGGGAATTTGGTGCATTTGCTTTGCCTGCTTCACTGTATCGCGCGTCGCTTCATATATTCGCCAGACCGTCATCAAAATCAACGCCCAAGCCGTCACAAAGCAAATCGGAACCAGGACAGGATGAAGCGAGTGAACCAAATGCGCCAAAACTTTAAAGAACATCTCTCGAAATCAACCAGATCGTTGTGGGTAATTTAGGTTAAAAAATAGTAGACCCCCTGGCATCTGACTCCGGACTTAAGGGTTATTTACTCGATTGCGATTGCCCACTTACAAACACGATCATGAAAGTTTCCCTGGCTTCAAGTCCCGCTCAATCCCAGCAAACCCGCCACCAGCTTGCCAATCCTGAAGACTCGCTCTCTTATGAATTGGGTCAGGCAGTACAAGAACTGCCGCCGATATACACGCGATTGATGGCAGGCAGTATCAGCGTCCTCGTGCTGGGTACGGTTGGATGGGCACACTTTAGCGAAGTCGAAGAAGTTGCAAACGCTAACGGCAAGATCATTCCTTCGACCGAAGTTCGACCGTTTCGCGCTCCCAGCGTCGGTACGATTACAAAGATTAACATTAAGCCAGGGATGACTGTCCAGAAAGGGCAAACCCTAATGGAAATTGATCCAGGCGCAACGGAAACGAATGTTGCTAGTTTACAAAACGACGCGAAGAAGATCCAAGAAGACGTTCGCCGTTTGGAAGCCGAGAGTCGAGGGAAGGGGACGACGGGCGATACACTTCAGGATCAGTTGATTGCATCACGTCAGAAAGAATTCAGCGACAAGCAAAATGCGGCAGTTGCAGACGCGAATCGGCAAAGTGCCTCGATCGGAGAAGCCCAATCCACCTTAGAACGCCTTCAAGTCAATCTGATGACTGCCCGAACCACAGTAACGAACGCGAACGCCAGTAAAGTTGATGCACGTGAAGGGCTAAGAATCGCTCAGGAACGCCGCAAACGCCTTCAAAGCCTAGAAAACACCGGAGCTGTCCCTCACTTGGAGATTCTCAACGCCCAGACTCAAGTGACCCAAGCAAGCCAACAGTTAACGACTGCAATCAATCAAATCAATGATGCAGAGGGCCAAATCGATACTCTGGAGAAGCAAATTGATGCCCAGCAAGAGCGGATTCGCCAAGCCCAGCAAGCGTTTGAGTCGGCAAAAAGTACAGCGATCGGCTTAACTCCTCAGCGTCAGTCAGAGATTCTGACTCAGTTGAAACAGCGTCGGGAAGAGTTAACCAAGAAACAAGGTGAAATTGCAATCGCAACTCAGCAGCGCAAAGAGCGTGAATCGATCACGGCTCCTTTTGCAGGAACAGTCTATAACCTAAAAGCAACGGAAGGTTTAGTTCAGCAGGGTGAAGAACTGCTCTCGCTGTTACCAGAAGATCGTGATTTGGTGCTGGAAGTCAAAATCCTGAATCAGGATAAAGGCTTTGTAAGTCCAGGAATGAAAGCGAAAGTGAAACTAGCAACTTTCCCTTATCAAGAATTTGGAATCATTGAAGGCGAAGTCGTTTCTGTGAGCCCGAATGCGGTCGAGGAGAAAGATGAAAACGGGCGCAACATGGGATCGGTCTTCTTGGCAAAAGTGAGGCTAGATCGTAAAGCGGTTGCCGTTCGGGGTCGCGAAGTCGAACTTTCCCCAGGGATGGCAGGAACGGCTGACATCGTGACGCGCAAGAAATCGATTCTGTCGTTCTTGACCGAGCCAATTACAAAGCGATTCAACGAAGCGTTCTCGGTGCGATAGAGCAAACGCGATCGAGTAATCTAAAACACTCGATCGCGTTTGAAAAATTTCTGATTTAACAGAACGTAATATTCCAGAACTGCGCTATGATAGACCATAGTATAGCGAAACGATTGCGTCTGACCAACTCCACTGCATCTTCGAGTGGGGAGTAAAGTGAGGAAACTCCGGGAGCGATCGAGCTAAATATTTTTCAAGCTATCGCTGCGACCGAAGATTCCTGTTCGATTTCCTTTACTTACACCTCCGAAGTTTTACATGGGCAACAAGCCAACAATCGCTTTCTCTCATTTGGGCTGCGAAAAAAACCGAATTGACACCGAACATATGCTCGGTCTATTGGTTCAAGCAGGATATCAAGTCGATGCTGACGAAGAACTCGCAGATTATGTTATTGTAAATACTTGCAGTTTTATTCAAGCCGCACGGGAAGAATCGGTGCGGACACTGGTTGAGTTGGCGGAAGCTGACAAAAAGATTGTGATCACAGGCTGCATGGCGCAGCACTTTCAAGAGCAGCTTTTGGACGAATTGCCGGAAGCAGTGGCGCTCGTTGGCACAGGCGACTATCATAAGATTGTGGACGTGATTGCACGGGCGGAATCTGGAGAGCGCGTCAAGGAAGTTTCCCAAGAGCCGACCTATATTGCGGACGAGACGACTCCTCGATATCGCACCACGACTGAAGGCGTTGCTTATCTGCGAATCTCAGAAGGTTGTGATTACCGTTGCGCGTTTTGTATTATCCCGCACTTGCGAGGAAACCAACGATCGCGCACAATCGAATCGATCGTTCAAGAAGCGAAACATCTTGCTTCAGAAGGCGTAAAAGAGATTATTCTAATCTCACAGATTACGACCAACTATGGGCTTGACCTCTACGGAGAACCCAAGCTTGCAGAACTTCTACGCGCTTTGGGTCAAGTGGATGTCCCTTGGATTCGGATGCACTACGCCTATCCAACCGGACTGACCCCCAAAGTGATCGAAGCGATTCGTGAAACGCCGAACGTTTTACCTTATCTCGATTTACCGCTCCAGCATTCCCATCCGGAAGTCCTGAGATCGATGAATCGTCCTTGGCAGGGTCAGGTAAACGATGGCATTATCGAACGGCTCAAAGCTGAGATTCCCAATGCGGTATTGAGAACGACGCTGATTGTTGGATTTCCGGGTGAAACGGATGAACATTTTGAGCATCTCAAGCAGTTCATCGAGCGCCATGAGTTTGACCACGTTGGAGTGTTTACTTTCTCAGCCGAAGAAGGAACCCCTGCTTACACTCTGGCGAATCAACTGCCGCAATCGGTGATGGATGCGCGTCGAGATGCCTTGATGCAGCTTCAACAATCGATTTCGCTGAAAAACAATCGCGCTCAGATCGGCAAAGTTGTAGACGTGCTGATCGAGCAAGAGAATCCTCAAACTGGAGAGCGCATCGGACGATCGAGCCGATTTTCTCCAGATGTGGACGGGCTAGTATACGTCGAAGGCGATGCCGCGTTAGGGTCAATTGTACCTGTGACGATCGTTGATGCCGATGTATACGACCTCTACGGACAAGTTGCCACCGCTGCGGATTTGATCCGAGTCCCAGCAACCGCCGTGCATTCCAGTGCTGTGTTGAAATGACGATGCCCCTGTTTGACCTGCAAATGTTAAACCTTTCCCGCTGCTAAATTTCTTTCCCTTTCCCGCGCCCTAAGTTGGCAATTTTGTAGAGCGATCGACCACGATCTGCCCCGATTCAGACGGTTTGGCTTGATTCAAGAAAGACCGTCCCTGAGTTCGAGATTGTCGCCCTGATTGGCGCATGACTATTACTTTTACTAGGAGACTCAATGACCCTTTCTTTTCAAAGCCTCGGACTGTCTGAAGATCGGATTCGCCATCTGGAAGAACTCGGATTTACCGCTCCCACTGAAATTCAAGCCCAAGCCATTCCTCATCTACTCGCTGGGCGCGATGTCGTGGGTCAAGCGCAAACCGGAACCGGAAAAACTGCGGCGTTTGGTCTTCCGATTCTTGAGCGCATTGATCCCAAATCTCCCGTAGTCCAAGCGTTGATTCTAACTCCGACTCGTGAGTTGGCAATGCAGGTCTGCCAAGCAATTCGCACCTTTACCGACGATCGACGAGTTAAAGTCGTAACGATCTACGGTGGACAATCGATCGATTTGCAAATTGATCGCCTACGTCGCGGCGCTCAAATCGTCGTCGGAACACCGGGACGAGTGATTGATTTACTCAGTCGTGGTGATCTGAAGCTTGCTCAACTTGACTGGCTCGTGCTAGACGAAGCCGATGAGATGTTGAACATGGGCTTTATTCAAGATGTCGAGAAGATTCTGAGCCAAGCACCCGCTGAACGTCAGACGACCTTCTTCTCAGCCACGATGGAGCCATCGATCCGTAAGCTGGTGAATAAGTTCTTGAAATCGCCCGTTACGGTGACGATCGAGCAACCGAAAGCCGCACCTTCGCGGATTAACCAAGTCGCTTACATGATTCCTCGCGGATGGACAAAAGCGCGGGCAATTCTGCCGATTCTTGAACTCGAAGATCCTGAAGCAGCGCTCATTTTTGTGCGGACTCGTCGCGCTGCCGCAGAACTGACAAGCCAACTGCAAGCTGCTGGACATAGCGTGGATGAATACCACGGTGATTTGAGCCAGAGTCAGCGGGAGCGTTTATTGGTTCGGTTCCGTCAGCAACAGATCAAATGGGTCGTTGCAACTGACATTGCAGCACGAGGAATCCACGTGGACGACTTGACTCATGTGATCAACTACGATATGCCGGATAGCGTCGAAAGCTACGTTCACCGGATCGGTCGGACAGGTCGCGCGGGCAAGGAAGGTACAGCGATTTCGATCGTGCATCCGCTCGATCGACGCAAGCTGCGCGACATCGAGAACCATGTGCGTCAGCGTTTGGAGATCAAGTCAATCCCGACTCGTGCAGAAGTCGAAGCACGCTATTTAGACAAATTGCAGTCTCAAGTGCGCGAGGCTTTGGCAGGTGAGCGCGTGGCATCGTTCTTACCGATCGTGTCTCAGCTCGCAGAAGACTACGAACCGCATACGATCGCGGCGGCTGCACTGCAAATGATTTACGACCGCACTCGTCCTGCTTGGATCACGATGGGGACTGATCCGACTCCTGAAGAGGAGAATGGTGGACGTTCGGGTTCGGGTGGAGCGAAGCAGAAGCCTGTGAAGCGATCGAGACCTTCGGGTCCATCGGGATCAGGTCAGCGTCGTCAACCTGCTCGATCGAAGTAACTTCCATCTCTCTTGTATGATCAGAACTCCGGCTTCTTTATAGAGGTCGGAGTTTTCAAGCTTCTGGACTTATCGTTATGCGAGTTCTCTCTACCGATCTGCTTGCGTTTTATCGTGATATTTGTTCGCGTCCGCTGACTGTGGTTGACCTTGAAACTTCAGGTCACAAGCCGCCACGCAGTCGAGCGATCGAAGTTTCTGTGTTAAACGCAAGCTTGAAAGACGGCATTCTGAATCAGGAAACCTATCTAATTAATCCGGGTGTTTCGCTGCCCTACATGATTACTCAAATCACAGGGATCACTCAGGAAATGGTTGAGGACGGTCTTCCGCCTGAAGAAGTTTGGTTAAGGTGTTTACCGTTGTTAGAGCAAGGCGTTTTGACGGCTCATAATGTTGGGTTTGACTATCCGTTTATTCGATCGGAGTATGCACGGCTGGGGATTTCGTTTTATCGATCGAAGTCGGAGCAGTTTTGTACGGTGAAGCTAGCGCGGTTGATGTTGTCGGAGTTGCCATCACGGAGCTTACCAAATTTGGTGAAGCATTTTCAGTTTCCGGTGGGAGAGTCGCATCGGGCAGAAGCAGATACGATGGCGTGCTGGCTCTTGGCGGAGATGCTGTTGAAAGAGATTGCGAATGAAGACGATGAGGCAGTGTTAGCTAGGATTGGGCAACAGTTGCTTTCGGTCAGTGATGCAGCGAAAATTATTGGCGGTTCGCAGAAAGCAGCACGCGATCGATTAGATGCAGCGGGTGTTGAACCGTGCATTTCTCAGCGGACGGGGACTCCCTTTTATCGACGGGTTGATGTGGAGCGAGTGTATTGGCAAAAGCATCAATTATCATTGTCTTGAAAGTGCGATCGTCTGGAGGTCAAGCAAATGCTAAAAGCGGTTGAAGGGGTTTATAAAAACGGGATGATTCAACTTTGCGAAACGCCTGAAGGAGTGGCAGAAAGTCGAGTGATTGTGACATTTCTGGCAGAGAAGACTGCTCCAAATGCTCCACAGCTGGTCAAACGCGGGATGTTCCCTGGCGAAATTAAGACGAATGAGGAAGATTTTCAGATGGCAGAGTTTCACGGTGATCCTGGTGATGGGCTGAATTGGTAATAGCTCATTCTGCTGGAGTTAAATCTTCGACCGTCAATCGAGCAAGCTTAGTTGAATGATGTTCGGATTGACTTTGGGCTGTTTGCGGCGGGATGTGGTTTTGTGCGGTTTGATTTCTACGTGAGCGACGAGCCAACTCCGAAGCCAAGCTGATCGCTCTAAGTCTAAATTGTCTAAATCTAGTGCAGCGGGAAATAAGTCTGGTGAGGGTAGCTGTGCCCATTGAATTTCGCTTTCAAAGTGATCGTGCCCGAAAGGCAGCACTGATTCGGGCATTCGGGCGAGGTAAGGTAAAACATTGGAGCTTTGGCGGAAGTTCGATCGCTGTTTTTCAAGTTGCTGGACTCGCTGATAACGAGCTTCTCGATAGTTCAAAATTGGCGCAGGATAGCCCTTCACACGCGGCGGTAGACCTAATTGAACTGCGGGAACATTCGCAAGCTCTGGAACCCATTTTTTGATAAATTCACCATTTGGATCACAGCGATCGACTGCTGCTTGTTCAGGGTTATAGATGCGTGTCCAGCTTTTATCTAAACAATGTGTGACCCCTGCTTGCATTGCCCATTGATAGTGATCGATCGGACAATCACCATCAATTAGATGCCGCATGAAATGAAGCGCACCGTAACGCCAATCCATGCCGAGTAAGTTGCTGAGAAAGCTGGAATACAAAGCACGCGATCGAAAGTTCATCGCCATCCATCCGCCTGTGGCTTCGAGACATCGAGCGGCAGCATCCACGATCGGAAATCCGGTTTGTCCGGTTTTCCAAGCTTCGTAAAGAGTTTCGTCGAAGTTCCAACCGTCTTGATCGAAGACTGAATAAAGCGATCGTAGTTCTAACTGAGGCAGATATCGAAATCGTTGAGCGAATCCGCTTCCCCATCGCAATCGTGAAATAAACTGTTTGCGGCTGCGTTGTATTTTCAGATCGCTTTCGTATTTCAGTGCGCCTTGTGTAGTTTGATAACATTCGCGGATTGAAATTGCTCCAAACTTGATGTGTGGACTTAATCCTGATGTGATTTCTGCACCGGGATAAGACAACTGCCAATAATATCGATCGACTTTCTCAGTAATAAATTCTTGAAGTAGCTTTCTTGCAGCATGGGTTCCCGCAGGTGGAATCGTTTTACTGTCAGGAAGCAGTCCTAACTCTGTCAGGGTAGGAATCGATTCGCTGAACACATCATCAGGAGTCGGAATGTTGAGTGGGGTGGGCAACAGGTCTGAACTCATTTCGCGATACCAAAACTTACGGTAATCGCTGTCAGGCATCAATTCGGGGGCAGCGGCAGTCGGTTCAAACCAGCGAATTTTGAAGTCTTGTTCTTCCAAAGCGCGATTGAGCCGAGCATCTCTCACTCGTCCATAGATGCGCTCATAGTCGATGTAAGCATAGATGCCGTCCGATTCGGTTTCTCGAATCAGCTTGGGTAAGATTTCAACCGGATCACCGAATCGCAGAATTAAGCGACCGCCACGATCGCGCAATGCTTCATCCAGCGATCGCAAACAATCCAACATGAACGCTACCCGCGCCGATCCGGTTTCGGGATGATGGAGCAAAGCACGATCGAAGATAAACACCGGAATCACTGCTCCACGCGATACCGCCCGATGCAAAGGAGCGTGGTCACTGATGCGTAAATCCCGGCGAAACCAAACGATCGTGCGCTTCATGTCTATCTGTTTAAGACTGTTCAAGGAATTGATTGAGGTCTTCGATCAGGCGGCTCAGTTCGGCTTCGGTGTTCAGTCGGATGCGATCGTCGCGCAAGGTGACTAACACTCTCGCCGCAAACGGAGATGGCCAAATGTTCGGATTGCAGAAAAGCTCTAAGAAGATATCGCCAGTGTAACGATATTCCATCGAAGGCTGGGGTGCGGCTTTACTCCCTGGCGTGGTCTTGGTTGCTGTCGTTTTCAAGCGTCCCATGAGTTCGTTGAGCGCGGCTTTGAGTTCCTGTGCGGCTTCGGGCGTGAAGCGAAACATCACCGAGCCAGTCTCTAAATTCAGAGTCAATTGTGTCATCGATCGTATTTTAAATTTTCCCTTTGTTATTATCTGACAATCTTTCACAACAGACTCTAAAAGTGAATTAGAAATTAGTTATGAACGAACCGCGATCGCGGTTCGGCTTTGAGAATTTTGTCAAAAAGCTTGCGTCATTATAAATAACTAAAAGCCTTTAGCGATAAAGCTTTCGAGCATTTTTTCGACACTGATCTACACTGAAATCATCGCAGTTGAGGGGAGAAATTGTGCTGGATAATCGATCGACGGTTCGCAAAGTCTTACTGATTACTTTATTCTTAAACATTTTTGTTTTATTGCTCAAAGCGTTTGTCGGATGGCTGACCGGATCGCTTAGTTTAATTGCCGATGCGCTGCATAGTTTAACCGACAGCGCGAGTAACATTCTGGGATTGGTTTCGAGTCGGTTTTCGTCGCCGCAACCCGATCGAGACCATCCCTATGGACATCAGAAATACGAAGCGATCGGAGCATTGGGAGTCGCGGCTTTCTTAGGGATTGCTTGCTTTGAGATTTTGCAAAGCGCGATCGAGCGCATCACAAAAACCAGTGAGCCTGTGAAAATCTCTGGAACTGAACTTTGGTTATTGCTGCTGGTGTTGGGCGTGAATCTGTTTGTCACGTTCTATGAGCGGCGTGAGGGAATGCGCGTGAATAGTCCGATTTTGATCGCAGATGCTCAACATACGATGAGTGATGTTTGGGTCACGATTAGCGTGTTGGCGGGATTGATTGGGATTTGGGTGTTCGACTGGCAATGGCTGGATATGGCGCTCGCGTTTCCGGTGGCGGTTATGGTGTTTTATAGCGGGTGGGGAGTGCTGAAACAGAATCTACCGTGGCTGGTGGATGAAATTGCGATCGCGCCAGAAGCAATTCATACGATCGCGCTTTCGGTTCCGGGGGTGATGAACTGTCACGATATTGCATCGCGTGGAGTGGTAGGACGACAGAGTTTTATTGAAATGCACTTGATTGTGAATGCAAAAGATGTCGAAACGGCGCACCAAATTACCGAAGAAGTAGAAACGCGGTTGATTGAGCGATACAGTCCGGTGCGGGTGATAATTCACGTTGAGCCACCGTCTTATCAAGAAGATCACATTAGTTTTGGAGTGTAGAAGGTTCGCCAGGGTAAAACCGATCGTCTAAAATTTCGCTCAAGCTGTAGGGTCGATCGAGGGGAAATGTTTCGTCGGGTAACTCCGTTTCTCCCATTGCCAGATCACGAGCGTTTTCAAAGGCTTCTTGTAGAGCGGTATCAAGATAAGGCTGGAGGCTTGGATTTTCTTTGAGCAATCGTGAGATATCGCGGCGTTGGACTCTCAGGGTTGCCAGCCAGCTTCGACTGCGGGCTTGGGGCTGATATTCCCATTTCAGCAAGTATCCGATCAAGATTGCGAGACGGTTACGAAGTTCTTGGCGTTGTTGTCTGCCCAAGGATTCGATTTCCTCGATTAAGTTGGGTAAGTCGATTTTGCCCCAGTGTTTTTCACGCAGCAGGGTTGCTTGTTGCTGTGTCCAAGCATGAAAATCAGCGTCGTAAAGGTCGGGTGCAGACATTCGATTGATCCTGCCAAGGGTATCTTCACTTTAGCGATCGGGCTGCCAACTTGCCACGCGCCACCATTCTAGGGTGGTTTCTGTAGGAATCTCTAACCGAGTTTCGCCAGAATCGAGATGCAAAATCAGGGTGAGCTTGGTATCGGTATCTAATCGGTTGAGGAGGGGTTTGAAATCGTATTCGCCCACATGAGCGATCGAGAAATCTTTCGGGGTGACATCTTCAGCAGGAAACAGCGATCGATTCGCTTCGATTTCTAGCGGTTGGTTATGATCCAATGTGACAAGACCAGGGAATCCGACTAATCGCAGATGGATCGAGTCGGATTGTCCAAGCGGAAATCGTTTGTAAAAGACGACTTGCCAAGCGCGATCGGAATCGTCTTGCAGCTTCGATAAAGAGCGATACAACATGCTAGTTGAATCCGAATAAGTATGAACTGATGCGATCGCAATATTTGCACCGATCGCCCAAATTAGAGTCGCTAAAACGCAACTTTTCCACAACCCCGTCAAGTTTTCCACAAACAAACCGCCGTTTTCCACAACCAACGCCGCGATTTCGTAGAGACATCTCAGCGAAATGTCTCTACGTGAGAACTTATTCCCACTCGATCGTGCCAGGTGGCTTCGAGGTGATGTCGTAAACGACGCGATTGACTCCTTTCACTTCGTTGACGATTCGATTCGAGATGATTTCGAGTAAGTCGTAGGGAATGCGTGCCCAGTCTGCCGTCATGCCGTCCTCGCTCTTGACGCAGCGGAGTACGATCGGATAAGCATACGTGCGCTGATCGCCCATCACACCAACGCTCCGAACAGGCAGCAAGACCGCGAAAGCCTGCCAAACATCGTGATAGATTCCCGCGCGATTGATTTCTTGACGCACGATTAGATCGGCATCGCGCAAGATGTTCAGCTTCTCGTCGTTTACCTCACCTAAGATCCGAATCGCCAAACCGGGGCCGGGGAACGGCTGACGATTGACAATTTCTTCCGGTAAACCAATCGATCGACCGACTTTTCTCACTTCGTCTTTGAACAGTTTTCGCAGCGGTTCGATCAGCTTGAACCGCAGATCTTTCGGGAGTCCGCCGACGTTGTGATGGCTCTTGATTTTGACAGCGACTCGTTCTCCGGTTTGCGGATCAACGTTGGTATCTGCCGATTCGATCACATCGGGATACAACGTGCCTTGAGCGAGGTAGTCAAAGGGCCCCAACCGCTTCGATTCTTCCTCAAACACGCGGATAAATTCGTGCCCGATGCGTTTGCGTTTTTCTTCGGGATCGGTGATGCCTTTGACCGCTGAGATAAAGCGATCGCGGGCATTCACATATGCCACATCGATGTGGAACTGCTCATGAAACAGTTTGACCAAGCGTTCTGGCTCTAACTTCCGCATGAAGCCTTGGTCGATGAACATACAAGTCAGTTGATCCCCGATCGCACGATGCAGCAAAAATGCCAGCGTCGAGGAATCAACTCCACCCGAAAGCGCCAAGAGAACTCGTCGATCGCCGACTCTAGCACGAATCTCTCGAACGGATTCTTCGACAAACGCATCGGTCGTCCAAGTCGGCTCACACTCGCAAATGTGATAAACGAAATTGCGAATTAACGCTTGTCCAAATTGGGAATGTACCACTTCTGGGTGGAACTGTACGCCGTAAAGTTTGCGATCGTGTTCTGCGATAGCGGCACAAGGCGTGTTTGCCGTGTGCGCTAGAAGCTCGAAGCCTTCGGGAAGTTGCGTGACTGAATCACCGTGACTCATCCACATGGTTGAGCCATCTTCGACGTTGGTGAGCAGATCGGTAGGGTCATCGATCGCAATATTCGCTTTGCCATATTCGCCGCGATCGCTGCGTTCGACCGTTCCGCCAAGTTGCTGCACCATCAGTTGCATCCCATAGCAGACACCAAGAACAGGAACGCCAAGCTTCCAAATGTCCGGGTCACAGTGCGGTGCGCCGTTGTCGTAGACCGAGTTTGGACCGCCGGAGAGAATGATGCCTTTGGGATTGAGTTGGCGGAGTTGTTCGATCGTGGTGCGATAGGACAGGACTTCTGAGTAGACCTGGGTTTCGCGGATGCGACGAGCGATCAGTTCTGAGTATTGCGACCCGAAATCGAGAATCACAATCATCTGACGATCGAGTGCATCAAGATCCTCGGAAGTAGATGCAGTCGGGGCATCCAATACGGACGGTTCAATGTGTGGAGTCACGGGAGGTTTCCTGATGAAATAGAATGAATCAAACCGGGTATGAACGAACGTTTTGAAGGGCGGTATAGAATCAGCGCGTTTTTAGATATTCTGGCTATTCTAATCACATTAGCAAATGGACTCAAGCAGTTGAGTTGCTTTTTTGCTTTTCACAAGAATCTGGCGGGATCGATCGAACAAGATCGTCCCGATCTCGACGGTAGCTTCGCTATGCGTGTAGATGTAGTGTTGGGCGCGATCGTCGATCGTTTGGGCGATGGAATTGTAAACGGCGATCGCGCTTCCCAAATTTCTTAAGTATTTCAGTCCGTCTTCAGCGGTGGCACTGGTCAAAATCGCTTGCAGGTCGGGTGTGGACATTCCAACTTTTGCGGCGTGAGCGGTGAGAATTTCCTGGCGAGCATCGGCAACGTGGTGATGGGTGTGAAAGATGCCACCTGCGAGTTTGATCAGTTTGCCGTGATAGCCGAAGAGAAGAATCGATTTGACGTGCTGCATTCCGGCTTCGACAAGGAGCGAACCAATCCAGTTGGCGGTTTTGAGCGTGCGATCGCGATCGATGCCCATCTTTGCGGCGAGATCCAAACCGTTCTCACCGATGCAAAATACGATCGTGTCAAACTGCTTGGATTTTTGCTGAAGCTCTGCGCGAAAGAGTTCGAGTTGGTCGGGTGCGCTGAGCGGATGAGCGATGCCAGAGGTTCCAAGCAGCGATAAACCTTCAACGACTCCGAAAGCTTCGTTTGAGGTGCGTTTTGCCAGTTGCCGACCTTCGGGCAGGATGAGCGTGACGCGGAGGGATTCACCAGGGTGTAGGAGCCGTTCTAGGTTGGCTAGAAGAAGTTGTTGGGCGTAGGCGTATATGGCGGATTGCTGATCCGATCGTATTCCGATTCCTTCGCCGCCGATGATGGTGATTCTCTCGGTTAATGGTCGCTGCGTTTCAGGCGGCTTCTGCCCCCTAAGTCCCCCATGAATGGGGGACTTAGAAAGCTGAGAGTCGTTTTGGAGTCTGAAAGTGTTTGATCTCAAAGTCTCCCAGAATGGGGGATTTAGGGGGCTTTCAACCGCTTCAATCGCAGCGTTAGCATCATCCGCACTCAATTCGACCATTGCCCAAATCGGTGTATTGCGAGTGAGATCGAGATTATCACCCGGATCGCTTCGAGTAATGGCGAGTGCGGAATTTGCGGTGAGCTTGGCGACTTGCTCGATCGAGATTTCAACCACTTGAACCGGGTTGATCAAATCGAGTTCGACGTGATCGATCGCGGTTCCGTGTCGAAGATGTTGCAGTGCGGCGATCGCAGAAGCACAGGCGAACACAGGCAAGGTGTAACCAGATTTCATGCAGGTGTGAATTTAATTACAGCAACGATCGTATTCCTGGTTTGTCTTGATACCTTAACCTTTTTCCCACATACTTTTTTCCCACATACTAGGGGTCAAGTAGGGTAAAACCCTTAGATCAACTCAGAATTACTGTATGTGCTTGTCAATGAGCTGCATATTCTCTTGCTAGGGGGAGAGCCCAAACGTCTTGTATGTGATGGTAAGGTTAACCGCAGGATAAGAATAAATTAAGTTGTGTATTTCTCTTCTTAATTCCAATTTAGAAGCAGGTGTAATTCATCACAACTGTATGAGCCGAGGAGGATCTGCGAGGCATGATAAATGTACCAAAAAAAAACTCATCTGAAATTCTATTGTTGCTGCTACTAACTGATCTTTTCATGGTCGCAATTCACATTGTTGCTCACTTCTCAATTGGAGGAGGTTCGTATTGGTCAATGGCATCGGAACGGGGCTTAGGTGAATCGTTTCAGTACATCAAAGAACTATGGTTAGTATTCTCCTTTGCAGTCTTAGTTAGACTCCGCTCTAACAAGTCGTATCTATCTCTGTCCTTACTTTTCTGCTATTTGCTTGCAGATGATTTGTTTGCGATTCATGAAAATGTAGGAAACGCGATCGCGACCACGTTGAATTTCCAACCGATGTTTCAATTGAACCCAATCGACTTTGGTGAATTACTGGTTAGCGCGATCGCGGGAATCTTCTTTATCGTTGCGGTTGGATGCTCATACTGGTTTGGAGGTAAGACATTTCAGCACATTTGTAAGCGAGTATTGGTATTAGTAGGCGGGCTTGCATTCTGCGGAGTTGTGCTAGACGCACTTCACGTTATCGTTGGGGGAATTGATGGGCTATCACTGCCATTAGAAATCCTAGAGGACGGTGGAGAGATGGTGTTTATGAGTGGGTTGTGTTGGTATGGAATTTCGCTGCTCAGATCGCGAGATGACACGCGCACAGAGTCTACAGATCTGTCACGATCGCAATCTGAATCATTGCTTCAGCGCTAACGTTAATCCATCCGCGATCGGTAACACACTCACAAATACGCGATCGTCTTGCGCGACTTTGGTGTTGAACGCGCGAATCGTGTTGGTAATCTTATCGTGATCGGTTTCATCTGCAACTCGCCCTGACCAGAGAACGTTATCGATCACAATCAGTCCACCTGATCGCACCAGTTGAATGGCTCGATCGTAGTAGTTCGCATAGTTCCCTTTATCCGCATCGATGAAGGCAAAATCGAAGGTTCCGGCTTGGTCTTGGAGTAAGCGATCGAGCGTGTCGATTGCAGGTGCAATATGCAAATCGATCTTGTCTGCAACATTCGCCATTGCCCAGTACCGACGCGCGATCGCAGTATATTCTTCACTCACATCACACGCGATCAGCTTTCCATCGGGCGGCAGTGCCATCGCTACAGACAACGAACTGTATCCCGTGAAGACTCCAACTTCCAGCGCTTTTTTCGCCTGCATCAATCGCACCAACAGCGCCATAAATTGACCTTGATCGGGCGAAATCTGCATTCGAGCTTGAGACATTTGTGCAGTTTCTTCGCGAAGTTGGGCGAGAATGTCGGATTCTTGCCCTGAGTTTGAGAGAATATAGCGGTAGAGAGACTCATCGACACCAAACGCTTGCTTAAACATAGGAGCTAAGACCATGAAACGACCGATACAGATTATCCTATCGATTGTCCTGGCAATTGGCTTAGTTGCGTGTGGTGGGCGATACTCGGTTCCGGGAGCAGTGTTGAAAAAAGCGATCGCAATTTCGGTCGATCAAACTCAGCAAGAAATTAGTCAGCAGATTAAGTTAGCCTCGGCTCCGAAAGTGATTGTCGATCGCGTCAAAGTCACCGAGCAAAGTCCGCTCAAAATCGAGGGCATTGATAGCTATCACGTTAAGGGTGTGTATGATTTTACGCTCAAGCTATCGAAGCGCCAAGACAAACAAGTCGATAATGCCTTCGATGTATATCTACAACACAAAACTGAGGGTAAAACTCAGACTTGGAGCTTGGCACAACAGAGCGGAGAAGATTGGAATTTAGCAGCAATCGAATAATCGAGCCTACGATCTGAGTAAGCTAGGGTTGGTACTCAACGATATCTCCTGCCGTAAAGGCTCTCCACTCTTCGTCTTGCTCGTAATGCTGAACCATCCACTGCTGCTTGGATCTCTAATGCTTTCCGACGTTCTTCCAGCGACAACTGCATTAATTCAATTGGGTCAGTGGAGAACACAGCCGCGCGATCGTTTATTTTTCTGCTCTGTGATGACTCTACCCGCTTCTGCTCTTGCAAAATCAAATCCTGAATGTAGTCACTGATCGTTGTGAAGCCTGCCCTTGCTGCTTGCTCTTCGATAAACGGTAACAATTGATCTGAAATTGGGATGTTCAGCATAAAATCTGAAAACGGCGCTACTCTCAACTGTACGCGGGTTCGTTCTTCTCGACGTATTGTTACCGTGATATCAATCTGGCAAACTTTCCCACACTTTATCTAGTTCAAATTTCTTCCGGAGTGAAGATAGGGAGTAGTTCCCTATCTTCCTAATTTGATCGCTAATTGTTCGCCGCGATCGTCTTCTTCGTTGCACCGCTTCTCCTGCGCGTTTGGGCACTTTTGCGAACGCGATCGCTTTTGCGAGTTCCGCCTGCCATCTCGTATTCACGGCTATCGTTGCCATATTTTGCACTCACGCCGTTGAGTAGTTGATCGAGCAAATCGCCCATGCTGCGTTCCATCTGATCAAGCTCTTGTTTTGCCACATCGAGCGCGGCGATCGTGGTGTTGTATTCATTCAATTTGGTGTGTAGCTCCTCGATCTGCGTGCTCAGAGTTGAGAGATTGCGATCGTTGCCGAAGCTCATGTAAGGATCAATCGCTTTGAGCTTCAGAATCCGCAGTTGTCCTTTATCGAGAATACGGGATGTTCTTTGGGCGCGTGGCATTTTTTGGATGCTCCCTTGTAGTGGGTTGACAGTGCTAGTTTGTCTTGTTTGACTTGCAAATGAGTTGAGTGATTCGCGCAAAAGCGTGTGTTGTTTTCGAGAAGATTGGCGATCGCGTCTCCTGATTTTCCGCAGGGGTTTGACTGTAATTCGTAGCTTCACTGAAAAAATCGCAATGTTCGCGGCGAATGTTGCGACGTTCGCGGTATCGGTTGCGGTTTTCACGAAGAAGGTCGTCATCGTATCGATGACAGCAGCGACCCTCACGGTATCGATGGTGAGCTTCACGGTATCGGGGATGAGCTTCGTGACGACAGAGAGAATCGATAGCGCGAACTCGCTAATGTTCGCCGTATGTTCAAAGTAGATTCTCTCGCTCCATGAAGTCTCAGGCGCTTTCCAACCGAATACAATAGGAAAGCTAATGAATGGAAACGCGATCGTATGCCGAGTTTAGAAGCTCTACAACACCGTCTAGAACTCTTTCGAGAAGCAGGGCGCAATCTCCAGCTTGATCCGTTAGTGACTTCCGAAGCGCTGGAGCGGTTGGGAAGTCACTAACGGATCAAGCATCGCTGGTGGATGAATTGGAGCAAGCGATCGAAGATTGTGCGTCGCGGGATAATAAGCTGGTTTTTACGGGGCATCGGGGCTGCGGCAAATCGACGTTGTTGGCAGAGTTGGGGTTTCGTCTGAGAGGAACGAATCGGTATTTTATGGTGATGTTTTCAATCGCAGATACGATCGAGCGCTCGGCGGTGGATCACGTCAACATTCTGTTTTCGATGGCGTTGCAGTTACTTGAAGCGGCGGAACAGCGATCGATTAAGTTGAAACCGGGAACCAAAAAAGAGTTTTATCGCTGGTTGGGTAAGCATACTCAGACTGAATCGAAAGCGGTCGAAGCAGAAATTGAGACGAATGTAGAAGGGACGGTAAAAGGTGGGATTCCGGTGATTCTGGAGTTTTTAGCCAAGATCAAATCAAAGCTAAAAATCAATTCGGTGATTCGTCAGGAGATTTCGATCGAGTTTGCGCGGCGGACTTCCGATTTGGTTGCTCAAATTAATCATCTTCAAGCCTCGATCGAGCTTGCCACAAATCAGCAAGTCTTGGTGATTATTGATGACTTGGACAAGCTGGACTTGAGTGTGACGGAGACGCTTTTTAGCAAGAACATTCAATCACTGCTCGATCCAAACTGTCGGATTCTCTACACAGTTCCGATCGCGACGCTGCGTGAGGTTTCGCTCAAGACAAGCATCACTACCTATGTCAACAAGATTCATACGATGCGGGTGGCGAAGTTTTTTAGCAAAGCGATCGTCAGAAAGCCGAATCGCACCCCAGATGAGTCTTGTGTGCAGGTGTTTGCCCAGATTCTCGATCGACGCTTGCCTTCAGGCTTGATGGAACCGGAAGTAAAGCGGCAGATTATTTTGTTGAGCGGAGGCGTGTTGCGGGAGTTGATTCGGATTAGCGATCGCTGTTGTGATAAAGCAATGCAGAACATTCGCGGACAGATGCGGCGGCAGCAGTTGGATCAGCCTGAAGTAATCGTCGATCGTCAGATTCTCCAAGCCGTAGTCGAGGAGTTGCAGATTGAGTATGCGGAAGTGCTGGGGCAGGTTGATTTTGAGGCGTTGAAGCTGATTTATGAGCAGTTTAAGCCTCAAGATACGGAGAGTCAGCGGTTTTTGGATTTGCTGCATGGATTGTATGTGTTGGAGTATCGCAATGCGCTGCTCTGGTATGACTTGAATCCGATTGTGTACGATTTGCTAGTGCAGGAGGGGGTGATCGATGTCGCGATCGCTTGAGCGGTTTACGTCAGAGAATGAAGCAACCTATGACAGCCTGATCTCGCTGATTGAAAACACTCAGGATCGGTTGTCGCTGATTGTGGTGGCGTGTGATGATTTGCGACTGCGGCAGCGAGTAGTTGAGCGCTATGAGGCAGAGGCGCGATCGGCAAAGATTCGATCGAGTCGGGTTATGTTGGGAACGGAACCGAGTTTGCGATCGGGGTTGGCGAAGCTGAATCTGCAATCAGGAGATCGAGCGGTGGTGACGGTGACGGGGGCGGAGTGGTTGCTGCGGGTGAAGATGCGGGAGGAGGAAGCGCAGAGCGATCTGGATAAGTTTTTTGGCTATTTGCAGTGGACGCGGGAGGGGTTGCGGGAGTTTCATTATCCGATCGTGCTTTGGGTGACGCATCGAATTTTGCGAGAGATGAGCCGCAAAGCACCGGATTTTTGGAGTTGGCGTAAAGCAGTGTTGCGGTTTGCTTCGGAGGAAGTAGAAGAAGTTCCGGTTCGGGATGATACGATTCGGCAACAGTTCCAAACTCAGCCGGATCAGGAGTTTTTGCCTCCACTAGAAGAGTTGCTTTCAGAGATTGAGCAACTAGAGTCAACCTCGCCAGAGTCAGCAAATTTAGCAACGCTGTATGACAAATTAGGGCAGGTTTACGCGAATCGGATTGCAAACGGCGAAGCAAAGAATTTAGAGCAAGAACGGCAACGATCGATCAATGCGTTTCAGAATGCTATTCATCGGTATGAAACACTAAACAATCAATCTGATCTTGTAGGTGTGTTTGTAAGGTTTGGTAACTTTCTGTGTGGTCAATCTTGCTATGAGGATGCGATCGCGGCTTACCAACAGTCTCTTACGATCGCCCGTGAAATTGGCGATCGACGTGGCGAAGCGAATTCGCTCCGCAGTCTGGGCGATGCCTACAGTTCGTTAGGACAGTACCAAAGAGCGATCGACTTTCATCAACAGTCCTTAGAGATTAAGCGCGAGATTGGCGATCGCAATGGCGAGGGTGGTAGTCTCTGTAATCTAGGCAGTGCCTACAATTTGTTAGGACAATATCAACGGGCAATTGAGTACTACCAGCAAGCTTTAGTAGTCCAACGCGAGGTTGGTAATCGAGATTTTGAGTCTAACTCTTTAGTAGGTCTAGGCAGTGCCTACAATTCATTAGGACAGTACCAAAGAGCGATCGACTTTCATCAACAGTCCTTAGAGATTAAGCGCGAGATTGGCGATCGCCGTGGCGAAGCATTTTCCCTCGGTGGTCTAGGCAGTGCCTACAATTCATTAGGACAGTACCAAAGAGCGATCGACTTTCACCAACAGTCCTTGGGGATTGGGCGTGAAATTGGCGATCGCCATGGCGAAGCAATTTCTTTACATCGCAAAGCTCTAGCACTCGCTAAATACGAACCTCGACGCTTTGAAGCCCTCGCCACACTGCAGCAAGCCCGCGAAATTTATGCAGAGTTAAAACTCGATTACAGGGTCGCGGAGTGCGACGCAACTATCTACGCCTTCAACCAAATCATCGCCACCAAACAACCCCAATCTGCCCCTGCAATTCCTGCTAAAGCCAAAGTTCGCGCCACATCAAAACGCAAAATCAATTGGGTTCTCTGGGTCTGCGTTGGAAGCTCGATCGTTCTTCTCATCGCATGGCTACGGAAATAGATGGAGAAACGGGAATGTCGATCGCCCAGTATCTCTTGGTTAAGCGTGCGATCGCGTTTTTATCCCGCATATAATGCAGGCATCATCTGCGCCTATCACCTTCCCAATGATCACCTACGTCACCCTTCCCGAAGCCACCACCAAAATCACCCAACTCCTCGATCGTGTGAAGGCGAAGAAATCGTCATCTCCCAAGACGGACAAGCGATCGATCACATCCCTTCCACAAACCGCGATCGAACACCCCGCACCCCTGGACAACATGCAGACAAGCTCACCATTCCAGACAACTTCAACGATCCACTACCCGACGATATCCTAGACAGCTTCCTCAACCCCGCCGACCCTGAACCAAGAATGAGAGCTTACAGCGATATCGTAACAATATGACCAAGAATAAAGACTATCGTAAGCAGCTTGAAGGGCAACGTCGGGCACTAGCAGAACACCTAGAGAAGATTGAAACCGAGCAGAAAAAGCCATTAGACGCGCAAGATCAAGGACTCATCATTCACTGGGAAAAGACCGTCACAAACTGTCGTCAGCAAATCGCCAAACTAGAAAGGAGACTCAAACCATGATGACCACCGCTCTAGAAAAATCCCTCATCAGTTTGAAACGCCACATCAGCGAATACCAACCTCAACTCGAAACCGCGATCGCAGCCATCAAACAACTCGAAACCACAGATCCAAACTCAGAGGAATTCAGCCAAGCCCTCGCTGACCTCCATGTTGCTGCTACAGTCCTAGAACCCTACTCAGCAGGAATCGTTGAAGCCATCAATCGATTTACAGACGATCGCCCTGACTGAACTGACTTCTTCAAACCGCGATCGTGCTTCACACAGCTACGGAAATACAAAACAGGAATGACGATCGCTACCCATTCACGATCGTCAAATCCTTCACCTTGCAACAGTTGAACCAGTTGAATCTCACCCTTGAGCAGTGCCGATACTGCATTCGTATCGAGCAAATAGCGATTACCACTCATCCCGCAGCGTCCTCTGCATGGACACCGCATCTCCCTGCCATTCTAATTGCCCTGCCAAATCCGAAAAATCATAGGAAGCTTCCCGAACCGAATCAGATGGACTTGGATTCAGAATCACCACGATGTCTACTTGCACAGATGATAAGTCTGTTGGGATATCCAGATGCAAGCGACCAGAATCATCGATCGTTGTCGTGAATTTCAGCACTTCCATCACTCAGTTCGCCCGTTAACATCGCTCCATTTTAGAAGCAAAGCTAAAAGCCTATCAAGTTTTCTAGCAATCGTCCTTCACACAGCTACGGAAATAGATGGAAATCTGCGATCGCTAGAGAGATACAGAGATCGCGCTACAATGCTCTCAGAAACGCACGCAGCCCCAGCATATAGCCAACGGATTACCCTTTGAGATATGAAGTTGTCCTAAAACCAAAAGCAATTAAAGACTTAAAGAAACTGGAACCCACGACACAAACTCGCATTCTTGAAAAAGTAGAACTGATGCAAGATAACTTACAGGGAGATGTAAAGCACCTGACCAACTTCACCCCAGAATATCGCCTAAGGGTCGGAGACTACCGCATTCTATTTGAGCTAGAAGAAGAAGCGATCGTCATTTATTGGATCAAACATCGTAGTAAAGCGTACTCCTAGAAGAGACACCCTCATGATTCAACTCAATCCTGAATTTCTGAAGAAAAACGGTGAACCAGAGTTTGTCGTGCTGCCGTATGAGGAATTTCTACTTGTACAGGAACTCCTCGCTGACCTAGAAGATTTGCAAGATCTCAGACAAGCAAAAGCAGACGAGAAAGACGAACCTGCCGTTTCCTTGGCAGCAGTAAAAGATATGTTGAATCTGCCCTCGTCTTTGCAAAGCTAGGATTTTCTCCGCAACGTCGTCCAAAACTTACCTCGTTCTGGTGTCGTCTCCACCAGGGAGATCGCTTTCTAGATCTCCCCGGTGGAGACGACAATCCCATCAACCGCCTTCAACCATGCCGCGATACGTATCGGCTGACATCGTACTATCAAGCTCAGAAGGATCGCTCACCTGCACCTTAATCAACCATCCCGACGTATAAGGATCATCCACCAAGTTCTCTGGTGCATCCACCATTTCCGTATTCGCTTCCAGCACCGTCCCGCTAACCGGAGACTTCAGATCTTCAACCGCTTTCACCGATTCCACAGTGCCAAAATTCTCGCCTTTTTGCACCGTCGCACCTGGCTCCGGGAGTTCCAAAAACACAATGTCACCAAGCTGATCGATCGCGAATGCAGTAATGCCGATCGTGGCAGTATCGCCATCGAGTTTGGCGTATTCGTGGGAGTCCGTATATTTCAGCGTATCTGGGTATTCAAATGCCATGAGCGGGCTTGGGGTCAAATTGCATCTTCCATTCTATTTCGTTGCGCGGTAGAACGGACGCTTCACGACGATCGCAGAATAGTTTTTTCCCCGAATGCCGATTTCGACCTGCTGCCCCGGCTTCGATAATTCAGTCGGCACATACCCAAGCGCGATCGCTTGTCCCACGGTTGGCGCTAGTGTCCCACTGGTGACGATTCCCACTTCTGCCCCATCGGAAAAAATCGGGTAGTCATGCCGCGCGATATTGCGTCCCTGCATTTGTAAACCGACGAGCCGCTTTTTCACACCGTTTTGCTTTTGCGCTTCGAGCATCGATCGACCGATAAAATCACCCTTCGTATCGAGATGCACGAGCCAACCTAACCCCGCTTCCAAAGGGGTAGTCGAATCGTTGATATCCTGCCCATAAAGCGCCATTGCCGCCTCTAATCGCAAGGTGTCCCGCGCACCCAGTCCGCAAGGAGTCACACCCGATTTAAGCAGCGATCGCCAAAGTTCGATTGCCCCCGCCGGATCAAGCATCACCTCGAATCCGTCTTCTCCCGTGTATCCCGTCCGCGCGATAAATGCAGCATGACCGAGAATTGTTGCTTCTAAGTGTCCGAACGGTTTAATGCCAGAAAGATCTCGATCGACAATCTCGCTCAGATGTTCAACCGCTTTTTTGCCCTGCACCGCAATCAGCGCTTGAGCATCCGAAAGGTCTGTAAACTCGATCGCGCTCATGTCCAGATTCGCTAACATCCAATCGCGATCCTTCTGAGTTGTCGCCGCATTCACGATCACCACCCATCGATCGTCGCCTTGGAAGTAGAAGATCAAATCATCAATCATCCCGCCCTGCGAATTCATCAGCACCGTATATTGAGCTTGTCCTGGCTGAAGGCGACTCAAATCTGAAGGCACAAGTCGCTGGATTTGGGGCAGCACTTCCTTCCCGACGAGCGTAAATTTGCCCATGTGCGAAATGTCGAACATTCCCGCATCCGATCGCACTGCATGATGCTCCTGGGTGATGCCGCCAAACTGCACCGGCATTTCCCAACCCGAAAATCCAGTCATGCGAGCATTCAGCTCGATCGCTAACTCATACAACGGTGTGCGACGCAGAGAATTCAAAGGCTGACTCACGAGAATTTACAAGCGCAATAACATCACTCTCAAATTACCACTACTCTCGATTTTCGATTTGCCATGTATTCTAGATTGCAAACCCACGCAGATTTTCCCTGAATCGATCCCCAATTTCAATTCTCTGCCCCAAACCCCTTGTCAACTTTGCCATCCAAGCAGAAACTAGTGATGGGAGACGAAGTGGAAGTGCGAGGTTATTTTGTGAAAAAGGTATTAGCAATAATCCTGGGAGGCGGTGCTGGAACCCGTTTATATCCGTTGACGAAACAGCGGGCAAAACCAGCCGTGCCACTAGCCGGAAAGTATCGGCTCATTGATATTCCAGTGAGTAACTGCATCAATTCCGAGATTTTTAAGATCTACGTTCTGACTCAGTTTAATTCGGCTTCTCTCAACCGCCACTTGGGCCGCGCTTACAACTTTTCTGGATTCAATGAAGGATTTGTCGAAGTTTTAGCCGCGCAGCAAACTGCTGAAAATCCGAACTGGTTTCAAGGAACTGCTGATGCTGTTCGACAATACATTTGGCTGTTTCAAGAATGGGACATTGATGAATATTTGATTTTGTCGGGTGATCATTTGTACCGGATGGACTACCGCGAGTTTGTGCAGCGCCATCGCGACACCGGAGCCGATATCACGCTCTCTGTTGTGCCGATGGATGAATCCCGCGCGTCGGATTTCGGCTTGATGAAGATCGATCAGGCTGGACGAGTGGTAGATTTCAGCGAAAAACCGAAAGGCGATGCCCTCAAGGGAATGCAGGTAGATACGACCGTTCTCGGCTTAACGGCTGAGGAAGCGCTTCGGAGTCCCTACATCGCATCCATGGGAATCTATGTCTTCAAAAAACAAGCCCTCGAAAAACTGCTAAAAGAAGCGCCAAGCCAGACAGATTTTGGCAAAGAAATTATTCCAAATTCTTCTAGTGATTACAACGTTCAAGCCTATCTGTTTAATGATTATTGGGAAGATATTGGAACGATCGAAGCTTTTTACGATTCAAATCTCGCCCTGACTCAACAGCCTTACCCGCCGTTTAGTTTCTACGATGAGCGAGCACCGATCTACACTCGTCAGCGCTTTTTACCGCCGAGCAAGTTCCTCGATTCGCACATTACAGAAGCGATCATTGGTGAAGGCTGCATTCTAAAAAACTGTCGCGTGCATCATTCCGTTTTAGGTGTTCGATCTAGAATCGAAGCCAATTCAGTAATCGAAGACGCGCTAGTCATGGGGGCCGACTTCTACGAGGGTCAGGCTGAACGTAAATCAGGAACCGATTGCAACACGCCAAAAGTGCCGCTCGGTATCGGTTCTGATACGATCATTCGTCGTGCAATTATCGACAAAAACGCCCATATCGGCTGCAACGTGCAAATCGTGAATAAGGATCGCGTTCAGGAAGCCGATCGAGAAAGTCTCGGTTTCTACATTCGTAGCGGAATTGTTGTAACGCTGAAAGGTGCGGTGATTCCCGACGGAACCATCATCTAAGGTTCGCTTAATCCTATTGATCGGATTACCAGGGAGTGGCAAATCAACCTTTGCCCACTCTCTCAATTCGCGCATCATTTCAACGGATGCCATTCGCGCTCAACTGTTCGGAGAAGAAGCAATTCAAGGCAGTTGGTTACGAATTTGGCTAGAAGTTCGATCGCAGTTTCAGCAAGCCGTGGACGCGATCGCATCCGGTGAAATCGAATGCGCGGTTTACGATGCGACGAATGCGGTGAGAAAGCAAAGAAGAGCCGCGATCGCACTTGCCCGAAAATCTGGTTTCACGCAGATTACGGGACTTTGGATCAATCCGTCGATCGAGGTTTGTTTAGAGCGAAATCGACTGCGATCGCGCTCTGTCCCGGAAGAAGTGATTTACCGCATGGCGCGTCGATTATACGGTGCGCCTCCCGCAGTAGATGAAGGACTCGATCAGTGCTTCTCGTGTGACTCAATCCAAAGCTGCCAGCGTCATCTTCTTGTGCAGGGTTTGATTCGTCCGAGTCAAGACTGATAGCTTTTGGAGAATTTCTTGAGCCATCATTGCAAACGCTCTCGATCCCGCAGTCCCCGGATTATTCAGTACAACAGGGCTAAAACTATCAATCGCTTTTGACACATTCACATCTGACGGAATCCGTGTTTTGAATAGTTTTGCTTCGCTAAAATCTTCGTTTAATCGCTTCATCACCTGCCCGTGATAACGACTCGTCAACAGATTCCCAGACAGCGAAAACGCAATTCCCAATAACTCTAATTCCACTTGAGTCGTATCTGTTTTGTGGGTTTCCTTCAGCTTGTTGATTCTGCGCTCTAAAAGCTGAATTCCGATTAGTGAGAGAGGCTCAGGTTTTGCCGGAATTAGATAGAAATTACTCGCGAGTAATGCACTTCGAGTAATCAAGTTATAGCCCGGAGCGCAATCGAGCACAATCAGATCGTAATCTTTCGCGATCGGGTCTAAAACCTTCTGAATCAGATTTTTCTCAAACGTATTCCAAACTTGTTCAAAGTCGGTTTCACTCTTTTGCAGCGCCGTTTTGTGCAACAGTTGCGAAACCAAAAATTCGTCATACAAATCAATATCACCCGGCAGCAGATCAAAGCCTTTCACCTGGCAAACGTATTTATGAATCGCATCCGGGACAATCTGCGGCAGTTTTGGATCAGACGCAATCGCACTCCGGATCAAGTGCCGCAACGTCCGCTTATCGTTCCGAAGCTTGGCGAAATCCGCAGGAGGCATCAACGAGAGCGTTGCGCTAATCTGAGTATCTAAATCGACTAAGAGAACGCGCTTTTGGTGAAACTTTGCTAGACAAGTCGCCAGATTTACCGACAGGGTGGTTTTACCGACTCCGCCTTTCATGTTCGTCATTGCGATCGTATAAGTCATTCGCGCCTCCCATGATCTGTCAAAATCGCTACCCGATTATCTGGCACATCATACAGCGTTCTGTTTAAAGTTGTACGAATGAAATTTTCCGAAACCTATCTGCGTTTCATTTTCTCAAATCGAAGATGATGTCTTCTTCCGCACACCGCTCAGTTTCAACACATCTTCCATCGTCGAACAATAGTTCTCCATCCCAAACGTGGCTGGACTAACCGGATTTTGGTGCGTAAAGTGACGATACCGCAGTGCAAATCGATCCCATTCACCGACTTGAATCCGAAACAAAAAGATAATTACATCTGCCAGCCACAGCAGCGGAATCCCTAGAATCGGCTTTGATCCCAAATACTCACACATTTCGTCGATCGCTTGATTCACCGTAATCTTCTCATTCCCCAAAACAATGCTCTTTTCAGCAGGCGGATGATCAATGAACTGCCGCACCACTTGAGCAATGTCATGCCCGTGAATAAAGTGGAAGCTTCCGTCTGCACGAAAAAAGCGAATCAGTTTCGCCCACTTTGCAACCTCTGGAACTCCCGCTGTGAGATGAGAATACGGATAGCGCTCTCCTCCTCCAATCACTAAAGTTGGAAACAGCTTTGTAATCTTCGGCGCGATCGCTAAACCCGCCAATTTCTCATAGCAAACATACTTCGATTTTAGATAGTCATTCCCGATTGCCATTGCTTCAGGTAGCAGTTGATTTTGGCGATCAAGAATGCTGGCAGTTGAAAAATAAATGACCTGCTCGATTCGATCCGTATCCAGCATCGAGAGCAGTGCTAAATTCTTAGAAATATTGACTGCTTGAACACTTTCCCCGCCCCAAGCCGTTGCTGCCAACACCACGCAATCGATCGTTTTCAAGAGTTCTCGATGCTGCTCAATGTCGCACATATCCGATTGAATCACTGTAATATTCGATCGCACAGTCACATCAATCTTTAGCTTGTTTGCATCTCGAACGAGCAAAAACAATTCATACTGAGTCTCTTGAATGAGCGCTTCGACAAGATAGTGACCAATGCAACCACTAGCACCTGTCACAAAAATTCGCTTGGTCATTGAGGAAGTGAAGGATGAAGGACATGATGTGTGTGAGGAAATCCCTATGAATTAACAGAATAAACGGATTCGCCCAATTCTGATCTCGACAAATGCCTTTCATCCTTCAATCTTTATCAACGAGTGGCGGCGAGGAGCTGATCGACTTGCTTTGCAGTCTCGAAGAAGTAAGCCGCATTTTCCTCCGGGGTCGTGGGGAGAATGCCATGACCCAGGTTCAAAATGTGACCTCGGTTGCCTGCTTTGCGAATCGTGTCGAGAATCCGATCGCGGATAAATTCCTTCGATCCAAACAGCACACCCGGATCAAGGTTGCCTTGCACTTTCACGTCTTTGCCGAGCCGAGCGCGAGCATCCGCCATATCGACCGTCCAATCGATCGTCAAAATGTCCGCCCCTGCTTTCGACATCCGTTCCAGCAAGCCCGCACTTCCTGTTACCAAGAGAATCAACGGCGTTTCGGGATGCACCTGTTTGATTTTGCGGAATACCTGCTGCTGATAGGGGAGCGCAAACGTATCGTAATCCTGCGGACTCAGTTGTCCCGCCCAAGAATCGAACATTTGGATCACTTGTGCGCCGCAATCGATTTGATAACAAGCGTAAGTTGCGATCGCGTCTGCCAACTTCGACAACAACTGATGCAAAATCGCCGGATCAGAAAACGCCATGTTCTTGATGATCGAATAGGTTTTTGATCCTTTTCCTTCGACCGCGTAAGCCGCTAATGTCCAAGGCGCACCCACGAATCCTAGAACCGTCGCTTCATTTTTAACTTCTTCACGCAGTGAGTTCAAAATCGTTTTGATAAACGGCATCGTTTCTTCGGGAACCAGCGGATGCAGTTGATCAATTTGCGCCTGCGATCGAATCGGATCGGCAATAATCGGCCCCTTACCTTCCGCGATATCCATCTCGATCCCCAAACCAGGGAGCGGAGTCACAATGTCAGAAAACAGAATCACGCCGTCTGGTTTAAATGCCCGCCAGGGTTGCAGCGACACTTCGATCGCGACTTCTGGAATCTCAGAACGTTCGCGAAACGACGGATAGCGATCGCGCAAGTCTCGATAGGCTTTCATGTAGCGACCCGCCTGTCGCATCATCCAAACTGGAGGACGATCCAACGCCTCGCCCCGTGCGGCCCGTAACAAAAGTGGAAGTTGCGAAGAACCCGTCATGAAGAAGCCTCTTAATAAAACCTTTTGTTTTCTACGTTTCTTAGCCTATCACTCTAGGGGATCTCGGTCGGTCGCAAACCCAGTCAATGTAACGGTTTTGAAATATTCTCTCTATCTAGCGGTTATGTCCGTAACTACGGAATGACCCTAACAACAGAGACACTTCTCAAGCTTTAGTCGGATTAAATTGCGGTTTGGAATTTGTATGCTGAAATCGTTCAGATTTGAGTCTACGGTTGAAAAGAGGATAAAACAATGTCTAAATTTGCTGCAAAAATTGCGATCGCATCTGCTTTGATTTTGGCTCCGATGTCACTGCCTGCAATGAGCCAAACTACACCGGGAACTGGAACTGGAACTACGGGAACCGGAACCACCACCACCACGACGGACAATCGGGACTACAACAACGAAGGAAGAAATGGCTATTGGGGATTGTTAGGATTGCTGGGTTTGTTTGGTTTGATGGGCCGCAAGAGCAAGCGCGATGAGCAGTCCTCCACTGGCGCAACTGCATATCGCGATCCGGCAGATGTTTCGGGAACCGGAACCCGCGATCGCTACTAAGCTAAATTAGTATGAAAAGTGAACGGCATGAAAGTCAATGAGGCTTTCGTGCCGTTTTTTACTATTAGGAAGTTATCTGTTCAAAATAGAGTTCAATCTGCAAATTCAATCTCTCTTAGTCGAGTTGCTTTCTCTTGTAGTCGTTTGAGTATTCGCGATTCGCCAGTCCATTCATCAAGCTCAAGCGTTTCTTGAAACTCATCATGTTCATAGCGTCTAAGAAACTCTTCCGTAGCAAGCTGAGCCTTGATCAACGACTTCAAACCTGGATGCTGAGAGACGAGTTTTAGTTCAGTCATAGCAGTGTTAGAAGATTGAGTTTTAATCATGTAAGCTTGCGTCCCAAACTCCAATGTATATCCGATCGCGATCGTTGCGCTCGATCACGCCTTTGAGGTTGCCTTGCTGAAAACTGTAGCGATCGCGTTGTCGTCGATAAACTTGTTTCAACGCATCAATCACTTCCGGCGTTGAGCGACTGCCCATCATTCCATTCACCGTCACTTGCAGCGTTAAATCATCAACGGATTGGGCAAAGGACGCTTCAGTTTGTCGAATTTGGTTCGTTGATTGGTCGTAGAGGTATCCGAGCGAAATGCGCTCGGGCACGACTTCATACAAAACGCTGCGAGTATTTTGCCAATAGCCCGGTTTTATTTGGGCAGGTTCTCCGAGTGTCGATCGCACTTCTTGTTCCGGTGTACCGACTGCAAATCCAGGAACGCGACCAGGAGATTGAACTTTTGGCATTTCGGCAGCGGGCAGAGACGGATCGATTTGAATCGGCTGAGGGGAGGGAGATGGAGCGACAGAAGCACTCGGTTTTGGGCGCGGAGAATCGCTTTGAATTGGAGCGGGACTCGGTGAAACGGACGGGGAAGGCGTGGGCGAAATCGAAGGCAGTGGACTGGGAGAATTTAGTGTGACTACTGGATTCGGAGTTTGACGAGATTGCAGCCAGAGAATACCGATCGCAACTCCGGTTAACGTTAATCCCGATAGTCCTGCTAATAACCAAATCACGCGCAATCCTGGTTTCGCGGTGACAGTTGGTTCACGTTTTGGTACAAAGGCAACGGTTGCAGCAGTTGCAGAAGCAGCTTTTGGGGGTTGCGTGGCTTGAAATGAAGCTGAACCTTGCGGCAAGAGAGAGAGCCATTCTTCGATCGAGGAAGGACGAGCGATCGCATTCATCGCCATCCCGCGTAAAATTGCCTGATTCACACCCGGACTGAGTGAAGACTGAAGTTCTCGCGGTTCCGGCATTCGTTCGTGATCGCGTAAGATTGACGCAGTTGGAACCGTTGCCGTTACTAATGCGTATAGTGTTGCCGCTAAACCGTAGACATCGCTTGCGGGACTGCGTTTTTCTTGAGAAAAATACTGTTCGATCGGCGCATATCCGACCGACATCATTTGTGTATGCGTCTGCGTTGAATTTGGTGTAAATTCTCGTGCAATTCCAAAATCAATTAGAATTGCTTCTTGCGTTTTCTCATGCAGAATAATGTTTTGCGGTTTGATATCACGATGCAGTAATCCATTGCAATGCACCACTTGCAGCGCTGAACCGATTTGCCGAATATGATGAATCGCGATCGCTTCCGGTAATGGTCGATCCGGGAATACGAGATCATCGAGCGTTTTCCCTGGAATGTAATCCATCACCATGTAAGCGCGATCGTCTTCGATGAAAAAGTCACTGACGCGCACAATATTTGGATGCACACACGAAGCAAGACGACGAGCTTCATCTTGGAATTTGCGCTGAAGATCAGGAAAATTGCGTTCCGATCGCAAAGATTCATTCAGCGTTTTGATCACCACCGTTTGATCGAGAAAGTGATGGATCGCTTTATAAGTGACACCAAATCCGCCCTGACCGATTTCTGATTGCAGGGTGTACTTGCCGTTTGAGAGCGTTTTACCGATGAGGGAATCCATGCCTATGATTGAACTGCGTTTCGGGGAAGAGTGCATCGGATTTGTGTGACAGTTTCATCTGATCCGATCGGCATCTTCACGAATTCTAACTGACCATTCATCAACTCCATCAAGCTTTGATTCAGCAATAAGCTAAAACCTAATGACGGCGGCTCTAAATCGGGTGGCGCTTCTTGTCTCAGTAAATCGATCGCTTCTCGCCAAACCTCGATCGGGCGTTCATCTTCTAGATCGATGTACACAAAATTCGGATCAGCGTGTGCAGAAAGTTTCAAGGTTCCTTCCTGCATTGTTGAGATCGCGCTACTGATCAAACTGGTTAAAACTTGCTCGATCGATTTGCGATCGACCAATACATCGAGATCCGGTTCTGGTAGCACAATCTGAAATCGTAAATTGCGATTCTCTGCCAACAAATGCGTCAAAGAAAACACATTATCAAACACATCAGAAATCGATACAAACTCCAACGCTAATCGCCCCGTTCCGTATTCAGTTTTAGAAACATTAATCACCTCATCAAGCAACTTCACCAGCTTTAATGCAGACTCATTCGCCTGTGCAATAAATTCATGTTCTTCTTCTGGCGATTCACACAAGTCCGCAAGGATCAACTGATGTGCGCCGATCATTCCGTTTAATGGCGACCGCAATTCGTGAGAAGTCCGCGCCAAGAATCCCGCTTTGAATTGACTCAGTTCGAGTAGCGATCGGTACGCCAATTCAAGCTGTGAATTGTCTTCTGGAGCTTTTCGATTCGCAAACCATCCACCGACGAACCCGATAGTCAGCCCAGTAATTAAATACACTAAATTCATGCTCGCCACCGCTAACCACGTCTATGAGTTTAGCGGTGGCAATGAATTTCTAGGCGGTTTTGCCCACCACACCTTCAACCAGCCAGTTCATTGATTCAAGCTCGATCGCGGTTGCTCCAAGGTCTTTCCCTTCAGGAACCACCGTTTTTCCAGTATTGTCTTTTAGTCCGCCTTTGTAGACCACCAGTGAACCCGTCTGCATTTTTGCAACGATCGTATCTGCATCCTTTTTCGCCTCAGCCGAAACCGCAGGGCCGAACGGCGAAATCTTCACGAATCCATCCTTGTATCCGCCTCTGAGCAAATGCGGAATACCGCCATTCATCAGCGTTTTGCCTTCTTGAATCATCTTGGCATAATCGGTATAAACCTTCGTCCAATTCCACTCTGCTCCAGTCAGATAACCTTTCGGTGCAAGCGATGCCTGATTTGCGTGGTAGCCCGACGTAAACACACCCCGCTTTTCTGCGGTTTCCATCACCACTTTTGGGCTGTCCACATGGCAAGTAATGACATCTGCGCCTTGATCGACCAGACTGTTTGTGGCTTCTGCTTCTTTGACCGGAAGCGACCAATCTCCCGTAAAGATCACCTGCGTTGTAATGTTCGGCTTGATGCTGCGTGCGCCTAACATAAAGCTGTTAATGTTGCGAAGAACTTGGGGAATCGGTTTTGCTGCGACGAAACCAAGCTTACCGGATTTGCTCATGTGCCCTGCAACTACGCCTGCAACGTACTGAGCTTCGTCAATGTACCCAAAGTAACTGCCGACGTTTTTGGGGTGCTTTGCGGCATCATACATTCCGCCACAGTGAAAGAACTGCACGTCGGGATAGTCTTTCGCGAGTTTGAGAATGTGGGGATCAAAGTAGCCGAAAGAAGTTGGAAACAAGACAGTTGCTTTATCTTGCTCGATCATGTTCCGCATTGCTTCCTGGACTTCAGTAGTTTCAGGCACGCTGGCTTGATCAACCGTTTTGACGTTAAGACTCTTCAAGCCTTCTTTACCCAGAAAGTGCGCTTGATTGTAGCCAAAGTCATCTTTTGACCCGACGTAAATGAATCCCATGACAAGCTCTTTCGCAGATACCGGGCTTGCCGCTGGACTTGCGCCTGTAGTCGTAGTGTTGTTGGCGGGTGTGCATCCTGTCCAGAGTTTCGAGGTTGCGCCAAAAGCTCCGGTTGCAAGAAGCCCCCGAATCACTTGGCGGCGGGACACTCGTGAACTGCCTGCGTCATTCTTACTCATCGCTGGTTCCTTTTTCTGGATATTGAATTAAATGAGATCGATTTAAGTCTGTTTCCTTCGATTAAATTGTATTGTCTATCACAATCCCGCTTTTAGAGCAGTAATTAGCTCGATCGAGTCGCTCACTGTTCCAAAAACACCGCCCTGCATCTTAATCATTTTGATCGCTGCAAGATGGTTTCCATAATCAGTCGCTCCGGTGCAATCCGATAGCAGCAAACATTCATATCCTCGATCGTTGGCATCTCTCATCGTTGTATGCACACAAACATCAGTTGTGATTCCCGTTAGGATTAAATTCTGAATTCCTTTACGTTGCAGAATCAGATCCAGATCTGTTGCGTAAAATGATCCTTTTCCAGGTTTGTCGATGATCACTTCTCCGGGTAGCGGTGCAAGTTCGGGAATGATTTCCCATCCCGGTTCACCCCGCACCAGAATTCGCCCACAAGGCCCTGGATCACCGATTCCCGCTCCGATTTGCTGCGATCGCCATCTTTTATTTTCTGGCAAATCGGATAAGTCGGGGCGATGTCCTTCGCGCGTGTGAAGAATGGTGTAATTGAGCGATCGCATGACCGTCAAAAGAGTTCGGATTGGCTCGATCGGAGCGCGGGTCAAAGACAAGTCATAGCCCATTTTGTCTACATATCCGCCTTTCCCGCAAAAATCCGTTTGCATATCAATTACGATCAGCGCGGTATTTTCAGGACGCAGATCGCCATTGAACGGATAAAGATACGGATCAGCTTTAACGAACATTAATTAGCCTCCTGTTACCGAAGTTGGGAGTTCTTCACCCCGATATGATCGAGTTGGTACAGCAAACCCACAAGAGGTTCCATCGGTGTGAATCACTTCATCTTCCCAGGGCAAGCGGTAACTGCCATTCACCAAATCTTTCATATAAGTGTAAGGACAATCTTGCGCTCCACCTTTCACCGCTACATAGCCACGATGCCCAAACTGATAGATATTGTTTTCTACGCTCCAATGTTTGCGAGCTTCGCGCACCAAATCCGGTCGCATCTCTGCCGTAATAATCTCATCCGGACGATGACTGCCCATCACCAAAGGCGTTCCGTCAAAGTTCACAAACATCCCCTCACCCATCGAATCGAACGTGCCATCTGTGCCACACATACACACCGAAGCAGTGTACATCAGATTGCAAAACGCATTCGTTTGATTGGTGACTTGCCAAGAATGACGGATCGGTGCGGTATACCCAGCAGTGCGAATCATAATTTCTGCCCCTTTATAAGCGCATTCGCGTGCCATTTCGGGGAACATCCCATCGTGACAAATAATTAATGCGATCGTGCTGCCATTCGGCCCTTCACACACCGGAATCCCCAGATTTCCAGGCTCCCAAGGTTCGACCGGAACCCAAGGATGCAGCTTGCGATAATACAGTTTCAGTTCGCCCGTATCGTCGATGATGATGCCGCTGTTGTAAGGATTGCCGTGGGGATTGTATTCCATAATCGAGAAGCATCCCCAAATCCGATGCTCCCGACAGGCTTTCTGAAATGCTTGTACTTCTTTGCCTTCCAAGCGGCACATGATAGCCGGATTCGTATCCATCGACAATCCATGCAGCGAATACTCTGGAAACACCACCAGATCCATCGTGGGCATATTTCGCCGAGCTTTGCCGACCATTTGACAAATGCGATCGATCTGAGCCGCCAGATCATCGGGTGTGACCACAGTCGGAAGCTGTAGCTGCACCAGTCCCAAAACAACACCGTTTGGAGCTTTGTTTAATCCACCAAGTCCGCTCATAATTCTGCCCTCAAGACTGTTTGTGTGTCAGCTTTATCACACTTTTTTGAGGGCGATTCGTGCGTTGTGATACGAATAAAAATTGATCGTTAAAGCAAATTTACAGACTCAACGAAAAAATTCCGCCAAAGACTCTTTACTCTGTGGAACTTTTTCATTGAATCAGTTTTCTAATGTTGAGATCGCTTATGTTGCATTGATATGACGATCGCCACTATCTGGTGCAACCTCGCGATTTTTCAGCAAGTTCGACCAGATATAAACCGGACTCATCAACCGATACAGCGCCAATCGCCATTCACAATCTGCTGCAATGTCTGTTCCTAACACGCTGCGATATTTCACATAATGTTGCACAATCCGCCGCACATCATTGGCAATAAACAGTGGGAAAAACAGCGGACGTTCCCAAGGCTTCAGGCGCAACATCCGAAAGCGATGTTGACTCAGCCCAATAATGCGGAAGAAATTGAGCAAATAGCCGCGCTCCAGTCTTCGAGTCGGAATTCGGTGAATCACTGCCATTTTGCCGTTGTACCAAATCTCCCACTCGGTACGGCGAATGTGCGACAGCGATTCCACTTCCTCACCTTTAAGCGCAAACCCAGACTTCACCGGGCCTTGAATCATTTGCCGCTCAGGCACATACTCCAACCAAACATCGCGCCGAATCACTAAACCCACGCCTTCGGGATAACCGCGTTTCGGATACTGTCGATAGCAAAACTGCTCCGGCAACATCATCACGGGCATATGATAGGCAATGCGATCGAACGAAGGCAGCGGCTCGCTTTCGTACTCTGGAATAATCTGACCGCTAAACGCCCCAATCTTCGGACGCGACTCTGCAAAATCAAACGCATCTTGTACCCAGGTCGGAGTCGGAACCGCATCATCATCAATAAAGCCAACCCATTTGCCCTGGGCTTCTTCGATCGCGCGACGACGTGCGATCGCGGCTCCTTGTTTTCGTTCCAGCACAGCCCGGAGGGGAGCTTCTCCTTGCCAGTGTCGCTGGTATTGCTGAATGATCTCAGCGGTGCTGTCTGTACTGTTGTTATCAACAATCAACACCTCCCAACAAACCCCGTTCGTTTTCATCTGGGTTTGAAGATGATCCAATAGCGATGGCAAATTAGACGCACCATTGTAGGTGCGAATGGCTACAGTAAAGTCAATCATGTGTCTCCTGACAGAGAGAACAATAAAATTAAGTCCATTGCTGGACGGGTGAAGAACTAATAAGGTGAATGAGCTGAGGATGTGGTTTTGTTAAGATGCACCAGCATCCAAAACAGTGCAAAGGTTAGGGTTTCAGGCTATGCCAAACTTTCTTACAGCGTTGGAGAAAGTAGAATTGAACCAAGAGAGTTTGGGATAGCAAACACCAGAAATCGAACCGAATAGCAAGAAGGGGCGACTTCTATCGAATCGACCTGAGGAAAGGCATACGGGTAACTTTAGTCAATATCTCCGTGTTTACACGATTTCAGCGGCTATCTTCACGAACTTCTTACACTTCACAAAAGTTCTTTTAAGTGCTGAACAAACGCAGGCTTACCAAAGATCGCGAGGCTCTCTTGCCGTAACCACTGCCCGACGCAGCGTTGGTCATCTCCCTTCAGCATTTCGATGCAGGCGATCGCAACTTCATCCGGATCACGGTGGGGAACTTGCCAGCCCAAACGCCCGTCCTGTAACGGATCTGATGAGCCGTCCGTATTTCCCGACAGCACCGGAACGCCGCACGCCATCGCTTCTAGGTACACAATCCCGAATCCCTCTTGCGACGGCATGATGTACGCATCCGCGAGACAGTAGTGTTTCGGTAATTCCTCAGTCGCAACGAATCCGGCAAAAATGACGCGATCGTTGATTCCCAATTCTTCCGCAAGCCTTGCTAGTCGGGGCTGATCGTCCCCTCGCCCAATTACTAAATACTTCACATCCGGGAAAATTTGCAGAATTTGCGGTAGGGCGCGAATCGTGACATCTACGCCTTTATACGGATCGCCTGACCACAGCCGCGCTACCGTCATTAAAACTTTACAATCCCCAAGCTGATACTTCTGTAGAAGTGTGGGGTCTTTCGCTTGAGGTTGAAAAGCCGCACCATCTACCGCACAGAACAGCAAATCGACCCGATCGGGATCAATTCCATTTGCTGCACAAGCTCGATCGCGCGAATACCGACTAATCGCCCAAATCCGATCGGCGTTTTGCAATGCCCGCTGTTTACGATCGACCAACGGCTCCCAAACTTCTTTGCCGTAAGTCAGCACTGTACAAGGAATTCCCAACGGTTTGCAGAGCGTTTCGATCAGTGGAGCGAGGAGAATGTGGCCGCAGAAAACTCGCGCTGGGCGATGCGTTAGAAGGTGAGTGAAAAGGGCGATCGCTAACTTTGCGCGTCCCACCGTTGGCGATTTTGCTTTGCAGTAGTGAAACCGCAACCGCTCTGATGCAAACGGATTTTCAACAGTTGCAGCATCGCGCAGCAGAAACACATCAGCAACCGTATCAAGTTGCGAATAAGCCTGCAAAATGTCTTTGACGTAAGACTGAATCCCGCCTTCACAAGAGAAGACTTCAAGGAAAACGAAAACGTGATGATTTAGAGACATAAGTCAGGAAAAAGGGCGAACCGCAGTCCGCCCAGAAGAGCATCAGATTACCCTCCCTTTAAATGCCCAAATTGAATGAGCGATCGCACAAGTTTAGAAACCAGAGCATTTCTCAATCGCTCGGTCGAACGCGCTTCAGCATTTCCACCAAAATAATGTGCGCCTCTTTTGCATCTTTCAAAGTGCGATCGAATCTGACTCGCACCGGAACCGTTTCTGCATTCACCTGTGCCAGCAAATCCATGCCTTTTGCATCGATCGACTTCATTTCGGCAGCAGTCGCATCCTTTACCTTGCCAAAATACTGCGCGTAAACCAGCACCGAATCACTATGGTCTTTGTTCATGTGATTGCAAATGCGATCGCTCACCGCAGGCGAAAAAGCTTCACTAACGGATTCAGACATAACTTCTCTCCCATGCACTGATCCCGATAATATCGCAATCCAATCTGCTAGAGTCGGTGATAGTACAAGCCCACTGAGAAAGCTAGGCAAATTGTCAGGAGGCACAGGAATGACTGAAACGGCAGAAAAACTGAAGATTGGGCTTTCTCAACTCTCGGTAAAGGAGCGTGCAGAGCCTGCTTATTTCCTGATTCATTCTCTTGATGAGGAAGCCGATTCCGACGTGGAAAGTACTTGGAATAATGAGCTGATGCGAAGAGTGCAGGAGATCAGATCGACAACGGGACTGCTTCCGGTAAGCCTTCAAATCAAGTTTTCCCTGATTTGAGAGAGAAGTACTCGTGAAGCCTGTCATCCTTCATAGTGAAGCGATCTCACATGGAAAGCGCAAGCCTGATTATTGGAGAAAGCGACAGGTAGAGTAGAAATAAATCTCTCACTTTTGACAGATGAACCTGTCTTTCGCAATCTGGTTTCGTCTTGAGTGTAGTTTTGTCCTAACAACCGATGCAGCCAAAAACAGTCTGGTGTGTAGGAATCTTGCTCACTTGTGCAACGCTATTCAGCCCACAACCTAGTCTCTCAGCGCCCACACCCGAACCTGTTCCAGAATCACAGCCCATCACGCAACCGCTGAGATTGGAGATTCGGTTAAAACAGCGGCGGGTGAATGTTTATCAGGGCGATCGCAAAGTGAAAAGTTACGCGATCGCAGTCGGTAAACCTGGATGGGAAACCCCGATCGGCAATTACACCATTAAGCAAAAAATTCGCAATCCAGAATGGATTCATCCCTTAAATGGCGAGAAAGTTCCGGGGGGCGATCCTGAGAATCCGTTAGGACGGTACTGGATTGGTTTTTGGACAGATGGGAAAAACTGGATCGGATTTCATGGAACCCCAAATCCAGAATCAGTCGGCACTGCGGCTTCTCACGGCTGCATTCGGATGTACAACCGCGATGTTGAAGAACTCTTTGGCAAAGTCAGTCTAGGGACAGAAGTTGTCGTGAAAAATTGAACGCAATAGGAAATTTCGCCTACAAACAAATCGAACCATAGGAAGAGACTGTTCGCGATCGACAATCTCTACACTTCAACCTGTGGTGGTGAGTCCAAATTCGGATTCTCGCTTCCGCCCATTCGGTGGGTTTCAATCTGCAAACCGGAAGCCATCAGGCTTGTAAATCGTCAAGCATAAGGAGATACCGATGAACGGAAAGAATAGAAGTACGCTCAAAAAATTAGCAGGTACGATCGGCGTTGCGAGTTTTGGTTCTTTGCTCTCGCTGCCCGCAATGGCACAGTCGCCCCTAAATCCAAATCCAAGCATTTTCAGCGAAGCGCCCTACGCGAGAACGCTAGCTCAAGCGACTCCAGATAGCACGATGCCGATGAGTACTCCAACGAGCAACACGCCGCGAAACTCCACACCGTCTCTGGCAAAAGTCAACCCGAATCCTAGCATCTTCAATGAAGCGCCGTACAATCGGGCTTCTTCGGTCGAGTCCTCTCCGCTCTTGTCTCCGAGCAGCGCGACACCGAGCAGTCCGATGACTCCGGGAAGTGCAATGACTCCAGGTAGCGGCTCGACTTCAGAAGGTTCGACCGCGCAGCAAACCACGTCGCCTGGATCGATTCAATCGTCTCCGACTGAGGCTAGCCCTAGTGGATCGGGTAGCTCAACTCCATCCTCTTCTCAAAGCACCCCTTCAACCATTACTCCAGGCACAACTCAAACCCCCGGTCAGGTCACTCCAGAAACGACTAGCCCGACCTCACCGAGCAGCACTCCTTCGAGTCCTTCAGGCGATGTGGTTGTTCCAACCGAACCTTCACAATCGACTCCAAGTTCACCGAGCAGCACGCCGAGTACAACACCTGACTCGTCCACACCCTCGCAAACTTCACCTAGTACAATTCCCGATTCGTCAACGCCTTCGACGACTCCCTCGACAACCCCTGATTCGTCAACGCCTTCAACCACACCTGACCAAAACACAGTTCCATCGACGACTACACCAGAATCCACGCCTTCAAGCACAGATGATGGTGGGAACTCTGGCGGCGTTCGCGCACTTTGGTAGAATGAGCTAAACAAAAAAGAGGGATGCGTTCGACACATTCCTCTTTTTTGTTTAGCTCATTCTAGATGCGTTGCCCACTGTTTGACAACTTCAGCGGAACCGTACCATTTCCCCGTCGATCGAGGAGAATGACTCACTCCTTCATAAACCAGATTTTCTGCCCCTTCTAGGTGAGCGGCTTCAATCGGCGTAATGCCATCACCCCAAGCATCACCCCGCCCCCCTGTAAGCTGATAGCTGCTATACGCCAACCAGTTCCCAATCCGGCGCGCCCCAAAAATCGATTTTCCCGCCACACACACATATTTCACCTCCGGATAAAACGCACCGGGATAAGTAAAATTTACGAAGTTCAAATTCTTTAATGTCCAGCGCTCGTAGCTCGTTTGCGGTGTTCCTAGTGTGATCAAAGCTGAAACAAATTGATGCGCTTGCCAAACGTAAGTCCGATCGCTGATCACACCATGCACGTCATAAGCTTTTTCACCTAAATAGATTCGCGAGATCCATCCGCCTGCTGAGTGCCCGACAAGATTAATTTTCTCGGTATCGTAAGTTTGCCGAACCTGTTGAACGGTTCGATCGAGCGCTTCTAAAATAGGCAATACCGATCGACCGCCCAATGTTGGGAGCCAATCACGCTTTACGAGTGGAACTGTCACCGCTGGAATTCCGAAATCGATCAAGGTTTGCTGCATCTCGCGATAGTCGATCGCACTTGCAAGATACCCTGGCAAAATTACAGTCGGCAGCGCCATAATGCAAAGAAAAGAAACGGTTCATGTAGGATCTTAAAGCATTTTATCGGTCGAACTTTGCCTCTTATGTCCCTAGCTCCTTGGCGTTCTATTCTCGCTCGTGCCCTTCATCGCAATCGCTCTCTGCCCTACGCACGATATGTTCAGCTTGCAACCGTCCGCCCGAATGGAAAACCTGCAAATCGCACGATCGTGTTTCGTGGTTTTCTCAATGACATGAATCAGCTTAAATTTGTCAGCGACAATCGGAGTGAAAAACCAAAGCAAATTGAATACTGTCCTTGGGCGGAGGTCTGCTGGTACTTTCCGAATACGCACGAACAGTTTCGGATTGCGGGGAAGTTGAGTTTAATCGATCGTACAAATCCAGATGAGTCTCTACAAAAAGCACGAAAACTGATATGGCAAGAATTATCTGAAAGTGCCAGAACTCAGTTTGCTTGGGCACACCCGGGACAACCTCGCGCTGCATCTGAAACCTTTTCACCTCCAGCACCGAGCCAGAGTGATCCACTTGAGCAGTTTTGTTTACTTCTACTCGATCCGGTCGAAGTGGATCACCTGGAGCTACGCGGCGAACCTCAAAATCGCCATCAGTATCATCTAGAGGAAGATACTTGGAAGATCGAAGAGGTGAACCCCTAACGTGGAGCTGTTCCCTGGAAATTAAATTCCATCTGTCGCATGACGCTGCTCACGACGCTAACCGATTGACCTGTCCCAATCGGGAAATTAGGCGCATCCGGTTCAACGACGTACATTCCTGGAGCCAAGCGCAGTCGGAAAGATCCTTGCTCGTCTGCATTGAGTCGAATAACTCGATCGCGGGCGGCGGTTGAAATCTTTAGCGTTCCAACATACGGACGAGCCACGCAGGTGCTAGCAGGAGCCGTAACAGAACAGATGGGGGTAAACATCACGATGCCCGAAATGCCGCTCAAGATACTTGCTTCAGACCCAGGCATCGTGCGGAGATCTGGTGTTGCTTGTAGTGGGGGAAGCGGGGGGCGGAACTCTCCGGGCATCGGCACAGGCTCGATCGGAATGCGGCGAGTCGGTCGAACTGGGCGCGGCGCTCTCGGAGTCACTACCGAGGGCATGGCGGGAATCCCAATCTGGCTGGGGGTGTTGAATACATCAGGCAACAGGGGTGGGATCGGAACAGCGGGAGTAATCGGTGGCGCAGGAGGGGCTTGAGCGATCAGGCGTTGTGCCTTTGCTTGATTTGCAAGCGTGATAAATGCGCCTGTCAAAACGATTCCAGATACTCCAAAAATGATCGATCGCGACTTCGTTAAGCCAAACATTGCACATTTCCTAGCTGAGATATGGCTTAATTTCTAACACAGAGCGATCGTGGAATCGATCAAAATTCCCCGTTCTTGATGAAAGCTTCAAAGGTGATCGGGTGTATCAACTTGCCGAATCAGTCCATCTCCTTCGATCCGCAGTCGTCGCCCGCGCCAGTAGGCTTCTCGCCCAACACCGCCAAGCACCCAAATCACAAAGCTCAATCCATCTCGAAACGGTAATGCCCACAGCCAACGCAATAGGTTAGGACTATTCATGCTGAATATCGCGATCGAGGATTGTGTATAGCGAATCACATAAGTTAGAACTGAAAGCGCGATCGCCCAAATAGAGAAATTAGAAATCAAAAGCAATGGAAGACAAAACACTGTTCCGTAGCAAAAGATCATGCTGTAGTAAATAGCACCTTTATTAAATCGAATTGTTCTCGACCATCGCAATTCTCGCTGAAACAAATCACGAATCGTTTCTCTGCCTGTATCGGACTCTAAAACAAGCTGAGAAAGCTCAACTCGGTATCCCGCCTTTGCAGCGCGTTTTCCCAGATTGTGGTCAGAGCCGATTCGATTGAGATGTAGCCCACCGAAACTCATCAAAGTTGTTTTGCGAACCGCGATCGTCACTCCGATCGCAAACTGTAACCCTCGATCGAGCGCCCGCGCAATCAAAGCACTCGGAATAAAATCGCAGCATCGTCCTAATGAAGCGACAGCCGAGGCGAAGAAGTGCGGATCATGAGCAATATAGGCGCAGGTAATCACATCTACACGATCGAGCGGTGCGGTCACAGTTTGAATATAGTTCGGTGAGACTCGAATATCGCTATCTGCAAAAATTAAAATCTCGTACTTCGTTTTTTCTAGCAGGTAGCTGAGAGTGCTGTCTTTATGGTTAATTCCACGCGGCGGAAGCCCGACGAAAACTTGAACTCGATCGAGAAATCGCGCTTGCAGTTCGTGTAAAACCGGAACCGCAGGATCGTTTTGATCAACTACACCAAATAGAACTTCGTAACAGGGATAGTCCTGAGTACAGAGCGAAGACCAGTTTTCGATCGCGCCTTCATCCAGTCCGCAAATCGGCACCAAAACCGATACAGGCTCCTTGCTAGAAGTTTCCTGAGATGAAGTTGTCGAAAAGAATTGGTAAGTAAACCAAGCACAAGCGCAGTAAAACACAATCGACCCCAAAACCAGGATCACCAACACCATTTCAACCCAAAACATTCTATTTAACCTACGATCGCTAAAATCAAAACTCGCTCCTGAAATAAGCTATTCAGGTTTGGCTCTTCTTTTCTTCTATCTTGGACATGATATTGGGCGATCGAGGTTCCGGCATGAAAAAAATGCCTCTTCTGAACTAGAAGAGGCATCTGCAATTGAGCTTATCGTTAATCTTTCTTCTTTTTCTTCGATCGACGACGCTGCATCAGTGCCGCAAATCCAACTGCTGCACTAGACCCAAGAATCGTCAGGGGTTCGGGAATTGGCTCTGGCGCACCACCGCCACCGCCACCACCTGTTCCACCACCTGTTCCACCACCTGTTCCACCACCGATCGCAGAACCACCGCCGCTATCGTCTCCATTACCACTTAGCCCAAACGCTAATCCTGCGATCGCACCTGCACCCAGCAACGCAGGAAACAGGAACGATCCACCGCCACCAGGAGGGGCAGTAGGGGGTAATTGACCGACCGGAGTTCCCGGCGAAACAGGCGAAACGACAGGTGGGGGTTCACCTGTTCCTCCAACAGGGCAGGCAGTATCTCGAAGCCGCACAATAAAATCATCGAAGTCGCGGTCTTGCGCTGGACGATCGCGCACAATTCTCGACCCAGTATCATCCCATCCGATCTGCATCCCACCCGTTTGGCACAAGCTATTAATGTTGCCCGTGAACTTAACGTGCTGTTCCGCATTCGGATTTAAGCGATCGGTGGAGTACAGGATGCCAGTCGGTCTTCCGTTAAAGGAAGACTCTAGATAGAAGACATAATCGTTATTTGGCTGAAACTTATACTGACCTGTGGGTTGGGGAACTGCATTTCCAGGACTGCCTGGAAAGTCCAGCGGAGTACCAGCATCATCAATTTTGGTCGAGGGACGAAAAATTGTGTTTGGGCTGTCCGACGGCTTAGTTTCCACCAGGAGGGGCGTTCTCTCCTTGGTGGTCAGATTGACCACCCCAAAGGTCGATTGGTATGCCCCGTGGGATTCAACAAACTCGGATTCCAAGGTTGCCTCTCGGTTGACCCGAATGCCTTCGTTTCCGATCGATAAATCTGCCGCTCGTGCAGGTAGCGCTAAACTACTCGTCAACCAACCGATCGAGAGGGTGAATGCGATCGCTGAAAAACGATGATCACGCCGGGATTGTTTCAGGTTCTCCGTTGGAGTACAGCAGGATGTAGGCTGTCTCCTCACACACTTCCTTGAAGTAGGACTTTCTTCTGGCACCATCTAAAGCTGACTCTGTGAAAGGACTGTATGCAACGCCCTGGCGCACTCACTGCGATCTTGCCGCAAACTAAGTCTGCCAAGGGAGCCATGAGGAGCGAGACTTTTACTTTCCGCTCAGTGTAAAAATTTTAATGCAAAACTAGCATCGATCCTGCGAAGGATCAAAACACTAACAGAAGTTATGTCGTTGGAACTATACAAGTCAAATCTGAGTAGTCAAATCGCACCCCGCACACAATAGGGCGGGTGGAAATACCATTATGCGGTGTACCGCTTGAACGCGCTCGCCTATTTGCAGCTTCCCCATTCTACGAGCGATGCAAAACCTACTAAGACACCCTGAATCTTTGCGGCAAGTAGAGCTTTGCTGGGGAGCGACAATCTAGAGCGATCGTACAGCTATTAACCAGCCTAAAATCGCTTACGGTCTACCACATCTACCAAATGGTAGGGATTCGTTCAGTTGTCTACGATTCTTCACCTGCGTGATATGAACTGCGTACCAAGGGAGCCGATCGCACATGAGAAAATCCAAGCTCTTTCGCGATCGTTCCCAACTGCTCAAATTCATCGGGATGCCAATATTTCTGTACGGGAAGATGCTCTAACGACGGGCGCATATATTGACCGAGAGTAACGCGATCGCAGTTTACCGCTCTCAAATCTTTTAAGGTTTCAATCACTTCGGCTTCTGTTTCGCCGTGTCCCAACATCAAGCCGGATTTCGTCGGAATCGTCGAGTTTAGATCTTTAACGGTTTGTAGAACTTGGAGGGTTCGATCGTACTTCGCGCCGCGTCGTACCGGAGCCTGTAACCGCTTCACCGTCTCAATGTTGTGATTGTAGCAAGCGGGGCTTTCAGAGACGATCGTTGCGATTCGCTGCTGCTGTAAAGTTTCGGGTGAAATGCCGTCTTGCCGCCCACCCCAAAAATCCGGGGTCAACACTTCGATCTGAGTTTCTGGCTTTAACGCGCGAATCTGCCGCATCGTTTCCGCAAACCAACCTGCTCCCTGATCTGCCAAATCATCCCGCGCCACCGAGGTCAGTACCACGTAACGCAATCCCAAAAGCTTCACCGATTCAGCGACTTTTTGCGGCTCATCGGCATCGAGCGGCATGGGTGCGTGTCCTTTATCCACTTGGCAGAAGGCACACGATCGCGTACAAGTCGGGCCCATGAGTAAAAAAGTCGCCGTTTTCTGGGCGTAGCATTCTCCGCGATTTGGGCAGCGTCCTTCTTCGCAAATCGTGTGAATCTGCCGCTGCTTAATGATTTGCTGCACCGTCGAAATCTCGCTGGCGTTTCCGATCGAGCGGCGTAACCAGTCGGGCATGGCAGATACGATCGCGCGACGCTCAGAAATTACAGATCGATTCGTTTGGGATGACATAAACGAGGGAATGCTAGGGGTCAGTTCGATGAAGATTGTCGCAAGCCGGAAGCAGAAAGTATGAAGTTTCTTTACCCATTCATCATTATAAGGGGAGAAACCGACTGGAGTTGAACGCTAACGTCGTCCGTATTTCGCTGAATTGAGTAACATTTAGCACGGATGTACGTCGCGGAATCCTTGTTCCTGTTGAATGGTTCAGTCAGGAGTGCAGTTTTTCTGTCGCATCGTTTTCCGGCGAGTCCTAACCGATTCAATTGCGATTTTCCAGATCACCCTAGAGGAGTTCAGTTGTGGCAAGTCACAAAGTCATAGTTATCGATGATAGCGCCGTGATTCGGAACATGGTGCGCGATATGTTGCCGAAAGGTAATTTTGAAGTGTTGGAAGCGAAGGATGGGTTGCAAGGAATCAATTTGATTCGGCAGGAGCGTCCGACGCTGATTATGCTAGATTTCTTGCTTCCCCGGATGAGCGGTTGGGAAGTGTATCAGCAGATTCAAAGCAATGCCGAACTGCAAACGATTCCTTTGGTGCTGATGTCAGGGCGTAAGGAAGAAGTGGCAGAGAAGTTACAAGAGCCGTTTGAGTATTTTGAGTTTGTGCAGAAGCCGTTTGATCAAAAGGGTTTGATCGATGCGATCAAATTGGCAATGACGAAGGCGAAGCGACGACCTGCTGCGATCGCGACTCCGGCTCCTGTTACGACAAGTTCGGCGGATGCGGGTGAGATCGAGGCGTTAAATCAGAAAATCGCGAAAATGCAGGCTGAAATTGATGGCTTGAAGAAGCAAATGGGTCAGCTCCTGAATTTTGTGAAACAGAAGATGAAGTAAAGCGATTTTGGATTTGGGCGAATTTTAAAAGCGCTACGGTAGCAGGAAAAGAATGCGACTGTAGCGCTTTTGTTTAGCTTTGTTGCCAAATTTTCTCTAATTGTTCTCGCCGCTTTTTTCGATCGATATCTTGCTTATCATGCAGAATCACCACAAGAACTAACGCGATCGGTAATCCGATGAACATCACCGCAATTAGCTCATTGGAAAGCTGTTCGAGCTGAGCGGAGGTGGGAGCGTTGATCGAAACAGTTTTCTGAGTTTCGTCGATCGTACACATCAGCCCTTGTGGATCTTTTGTACAAGTCAAATGTTGGACGCTCTGATCGGGTTGAGTCGCGATCGCGTTTGGACTTCCCACAAGGGCAAGACTCAACATCAATGAGGGCAAATGTAGTAAACGCATCTCGATCCCCCTTCAAAAAACTGTATTTACGAATACTATTTTCAGGGAAATCGGTGCATTTTTGGAACTACGATCGCGAATTGTCAGAAATGGATGACTTTAGGCTTCCGGCTGTTCCTTTCTACGCCAGCCGGGTTTGATCACCTGACGGGCACGCGCGATCGCTAAACAATCATTCGGTAAGTCTTCGGTAATGGTCGATCCAGCGGCAGTCGTGACATCTTCCCCAATTGTAATCGGTGCAACCAAGCAATTGTTTGAGCCAATTTTTGTGCGATCGCCGATCGTAGTTGGATGTTTTTTCACCCCGTCATAATTCACCGTGATCGTTCCCGCTCCGATATTGACGCGATTCCCGATCGTGGCATTTCCTAAGTACGACAAGTGAGCCGCGTTCGTTCGTTCGCCGAGCTTCGAGTTTTTCAGTTCGACAAAATTCCCGACTCGGCAACCTTGACCAATCTCGACGGGTTCTCGCAGATGAGAATATGGGCCAATTTGAGCATTCGAGTGAATTACGCTGCCTGTGACAACCGAAAACAGAACCGTGACATTTTCCCCGATTTGACTATTTTCGATCAGGCTTCCAGGACCAATTCGGCTTCCCGCTCGAATCACCGTATTTCCGCGCAAATGAGTTTGTGGCTCGATCGTCACATTCGGTTCAAGTTCCACGGTGTCATCGATCGTCACACTGACAGGATCGATAATCGTCACGCCTTCTTTCATCCAGCGATCGCGAATCCGACTTTGCAAAATTGAATAGGCTTGGGCGAGTTGAGCGCGATCGTTAATCCCCAAAACTTCTTGATAATCGGGCACATCAACCACCGTAACCGCATCAAAATAATTCACAGCATCGGTAACGTAATACTCTTTCTGTTTGTTATTTGGGGTCAGTTTGGGTAGCACTTGAACTAAATCTTTCCAGCGAAAACAGTATGCCCCTGCGTTGATGCGACGATTTTGTTTTTGTTCAATTGTGCAATCACGATCCTCAACAATTGCGGTCAAAACCTGATTTTCATCACAAAATACGCGCCCGTAGCCCGTTGGATCAGGCATATGAGCTGTGAGAAGCGTCGCGGCATTTCCTTTTGACCGATGCGTCTCTAACAGCAAAGACAGCGTTTCAGGACGCAATAGCGGTAAATCGCCGTTTAGCACGATCAGATCCTCGTCAAACCCTTCGAGAAATGGGATTAATTGCTGAATCGCGTGTCCTGTCCCCAGTTGCTCGGCTTGTTCGACAAACTCGATCGCCTCTGGATACTTTGCCAACGACTCCCGCACTAACTCCGACTGATAGCCCACAATCACCAATCGGCGCGACGGTGCGATCGCTCTTGTGCTGCCTAAGACTCGATCAATCAGCGATCGACTGCCCAAACGGTGCAGCACCTTGGGTAAATCCGATTTCATCCGCGTTCCACGACCTGCCGCCAGAATTGCCACCGCTACCATAGGTTTTTCATTGCTCAATACGAGAGGGAGTATACCGTGAGTCGGTTTCATCCTTCATCTCCTAACCGCATTCCACCGGAGATTTTTAATCTTCAATCGGACGTAACAGCACAATGGCTTTGATGTTTTCAAAGTTTCAGCAAAAAATTACGCATTGAATTCAAGTCTCGATCGAAGAGCGTTATGATCAGAAATCCCGGATACCCCATTCGTAATTCGTGGTTGAGTCGTCTTAAAGTGCTGTACCCTTGATTGCGTTCTCGTCTTTGCTCAATCTCGCTCAAAATTACGAAACTCCGATCGATGAACTAAAGGAAAAAGCACTGTGACGCATTCTGATTTTCTCGCCAAGTCCGATCCCGCTCTCGCCGAAATGATGCAGCAAGAACTGCAACGCCAGCGAGATCACCTTGAACTCATTGCCAGTGAGAACTTCACCTCTCCTGCGGTCATGGAAGCTCAAGGATCAGTTCTGACCAACAAATATGCCGAAGGTTTACCGACCAAACGCTATTACGGCGGCTGTGAATTTGTTGATCGCGTGGAGCAACTCGCTATTGATCGAGCAAAAGAACTCTTCGGAGCCGCACACGCCAACGTGCAGCCCCACTCTGGCGCACAAGCAAACTTTGCTGTGTTTCTATCGCTGCTCCAGCCCGGTGACACGATCATGGGGATGGATTTGTCTCACGGTGGACACCTGACCCACGGATCGCCTGTAAACGTCTCCGGCAAATGGTTTAAGGTGCAGCACTACGGCGTGAATCAAACGACCGAGCGCTTAGACTTTGATCAAATTCGCGATCTGGCGCTTGAACATCGTCCAAAGCTTTTGATTTGTGGCTACTCTGCTTATCCGCGCGTGATCGATTTTGAGAAATTTAGAGCGATCGCGGATGAAGTCGGCGCGTACTTGCTAGCAGACATCGCTCACATTGCGGGATTAGTGGCATCTGGGCATCATCCGAATCCAATCCCTTACTGTGATGTGGTTACGACCACGACTCACAAAACGCTACGCGGGCCAAGAGGCGGCTTGATCCTCACTCGTGATGCTGAACTCGGAAAGCAGTTGGATAAAGCGGTATTCCCAGGAAGCCAAGGTGGTCCTTTGGAGCACGTCATCGCTGGAAAAGCAGCGGCATTTGGAGAAGCGCTGAAACCTGAGTTTAAAACTTATTCAGGTCAAGTGATCGAAAATGCAAGAACAATGGCATCTCAACTGCAAAATCGCGGCTTCAAGCTGGTTTCTGACGGAACAGACAATCACTTGATGTTAGTGGACTTGCGATCAATCAGCATGACCGGAAAAGTCGCGGATCAACTTGTTAGCGGAGTCAACATTACCGCGAACAAAAACACAGTTCCGTTTGATCCGGCATCTCCGTTTGTCACGAGCGGTCTGAGACTCGGATCGCCTGCAATGACCACGCGCGGTATGGGAGCAGTAGAATTCACCGAAATCGCGAATATCATTGCCGATCGCTTACTCAGTCCTGAAGATGAAAGCGTGGCTCAAGATTGCCGTCGTCGCGTTGCGGCACTGTGCGATCGCTTCCCGCTTTATCCCCATCTCAGTGCCCAGGTTCCGGCATTGGTATAAATTCTCAGCATTTATCCCGGTTCAGACGGAGACAACCGAATAATCATTACGAGGGCATCCTGAAATGGATGCCTTTCTTTTTAGAAGTCCATTAAAAAGCTAACTTTGGACAGATGACGATCGACACAGTAAATTTCTGAATGAAACAGGAAATATCATTCATAATTCTTTGCTAAGGATTCTCGAATCTGTAGTACACTCTGCCTGAAGCTTTTGTCCTTCCTACCTGCGATTTCTGATGCCGTTTTTTGCCGCATTTCTGATTTCATTTCTGGTTGTTCTCGCCGCAACTCCGATCGTAAACCGTCTCGGTCAGCGTGTCGGGCTGGTGGATAAACCAAATCACCGCAAAGTCCATAAGCGCCCGATGGTTCGGCTCGGCGGCGTGGCGATGTTTGTAGGTGTCGTTGTTGCTCTATTGATTGTTTGGTGGGCAGGCGGATTTGGGTCGCTCAAACCCGGAAAAGAATTGGAAGTTTGGGGTGTCGCGATCGGGGGAATTGCCTTTTTCCTCATTGGTCTTGCAGACGATTTATTTAATCTCTCGCCTAAGACTCGGTTGATTTTGCAGACCGTGGTTGCGGGTTTGGCTTGGCAATCAGGTGTTCAGATTGACTTTTTGACGAACCCGATTGCGGGATTGTTCTCGCTACCAGAATGGGCAAGTTTGCCGATCACCGTGATTTGGCTCGTCGGGATGGCGAATGCGATTAACTGGATCGATGGACTCGATGGACTCGCAGCAGGCGTTTCGGGAATTGCGGCGTTTGTGATGTTCTGGACTTGTTTGTTTATGCAGCAACCACAGGCGGCGTTATTTGCGGCAGCACTCGCGGGAGCGACCTTCGGATTTTTGCGCTACAACTTCAATCCGGCTCAGATCTTTATGGGCGACGGAGGAGCGTATTTCATCGGGTTTACGCTGGCGGGTGTGGGTGTGATTGGCTTGGTAAAAAGCGTCACAACTGTTGCGGTCTTGTTGCCTTACGTAATTTTGGCAGTTCCGATTTTGGATATGTCGGCGGTGATTGTCGATCGCTTACGTCGTGGAAAATCACCGTTTGTGGCAGATAAGCGCCATTTGCATCATCGATTGCTCAAAGCCGGACTTTCTCAACGATTGGCAGTGCTATTTATTTATTCACTGACGCTGTGGGCGGGAAGTTTAGCGATGGCAGTGTCGGGAATGCCGAGTGGAGTTGGATATGCGATCGCCGCTACAATCATCTTGAGTGTGACCAGTTGGCAAGTGTGGCGGACAGCAAGATGAATGCGGAAATTATTAGCGTCGGGACTGAACTTTTATTAGGGAATATTCTTAACTCGAATGCTCAGTTTCTCGCACAGCAGTTTGCTGAATTGGGGATTCCGCATTATTTTCAAACAGTTGTGGGCGATAATCCTGATCGCTTAAAGCAAGCCATCAGGATTGCAAGCGATCGCGCAAATTTGATCGTGTTCACGGGCGGATTGGGCCCGACTCCAGATGATTTGACGACGGAAACGATCGCAGATTTTTTCTCGACTCCTTTGATCGAAAAAGCCGAGGTTGTTGAAGACATCGCCGCAAAGTTTGCTCAACGCGGGCGCAAAATGACCGATAACAATCACAAGCAAGCGCTAATTCCCGAAGGTGCGGAGATTTTGTATAACGCGATCGGGAGCGCTCCCGGCATGATTTGGCAGCCGCGATCGGATTTGACGATTCTCACGTTTCCGGGCGTTCCGACTGAGATGAAATATATGTGGCACGAAGTTGCTGTGCCTTATCTCAGACAGCAAGGTTGGGGCAAAGAAATCATCGTGAGTCGCACTCTCCGGTTTTGGGGAATCTCAGAATCGGCTCTGGCTGAAAAGGTTGGAACGTTCTTCGATTCGCAAAACCCGACCGTTGCGCCTTATGCAAATTATGGAGAAGTGAAGCTCAGAATTTCAGCAAAATCGTCTTCAGAGCCAGCGGCTCAAGATTTGATTGCGCCTGTCGAACAGCAATTAAGAGAAATTGCAGGCATTGACTATTATGGAGCCGACGAAGATTCGCTTGCTTCAGTTGTGGGAGAACTTCTAAAAGGGCATCGATCCACGCTAAGCGTAGCGGAATCCTGCACTGGGGGCGGATTGGGTCAAATGCTGACGCGCGTTTCTGGAAGCTCAGAATACTTTTGGGGCGGAATTATCTCTTATGACAATTCGGTGAAAGAGAATCTTTTGGGCGTTGATCCGACTGCGATCGCAACCCAAGGAGCCGTTAGCGCGATCGTCGCAGAACAAATGGCGATGGGAGTGCGATCGCGCTTAAATACGACTTGGGGCATTAGTATCACAGGCGTTGCAGGCCCTGGAGGCGGCACGGAGGAAAAACCTGTCGGACTTGTCTACATTGGACTCGCGAATGCAGAAGGCGCAGTAAGTCAGCGCTATCGGTTTGGTGATCGAGGACGAGACTGGGTTCGTCAAGTGAGTGCCTGTAGCGCCCTTGATCGGCTTCGACGAAAATTGTTAAGCAACGCTTAAGTTTTGTGACTTGATTTTAATCTATCTTTCGGTATGATGAGTAAGTACTGATTTCCCAACCCTGGGGATCATTGGTTTTAAAAAGACTCCCTGCTAGAATCAAGAAGTCTAGTATAGTTTAGACCCTATCAAAGGAGCCGTCTGACCGATGGATTACATTGAAAAGGTATTGGAAAAGCTCAAGGATTGGGCACGCCGCGTGATCGAGACTTTATTGGGTCCTGAAGAAGAGCCAGAACCGGAACTCATCCCGATTCCAGTTCGCGATCGTCGCCGCTAATCAATCATCTGCGGAGCAAACGGATTGAGCAGTATTTTGGTTCTCCACGGGCCAAACCTTAATCTCCTGGGTAAACGAGAACCTGGAGTTTACGGAGTGGTCACGCTGGAAGAAATTAATCAGCGCTTAGAGCAGGAAGCTCGATCGCTAAAATTTGAACTTGCAGTATTGCAATCGAACCACGAAGGAGTTCTGGTTGATGCAATTCAAGAGGCGATGGGCAAGCATCAAGGAATTTTAATTAATCCAGGCGCGTACACGCATACGAGTGTAGCGATTCGAGATGCGATCGCGGCAGTGAATCTCCCTACAGTTGAGGTACACCTCAGCAACATTCACAAGCGAGAAGCATTTCGGCATCATTCTTACATTGCGCCTGTCGCGATCGGACAAATTTGTGGATTTGGAGCCGAGAGCTACCGTTTAGGGCTGCACGCACTTGTACACTATTTGAGTCAAACTTAACGTGGCTCTATGGAAGGTGCGGTACAGTTAGCGGTCAATGGTACTTTGATGCGCGGCTTAGAATTGAATCAGAATTTATTGGCGATCGAGGCTCAGTTTTTGCGCGAAGCTCAGACGGAACCGAGCTACCGGATTTGGTCGATTGGCGATCGACATCCTGCGATGCTGAAGGTGAAAGAAGGAGGAGTTGCGATCTCGGTCGAGGTGTGGGCGGTTCCGGCGAGTGGATTAGCCACCCTTCTGATCCAAGAGCCACCTGGATTAAGTATTGGAAAAGTTCGACTGGCTGACGGGGAAGAAGTTTTAGGGGTGCTGGGTGAGCCTTTTCTGTGCGAAGGACAGGTCGAAATTACTCAGTATGGCGGCTGGAGAGCTTATATCGAGGGCAAGTGAATGAATACAAGCGAATTTGTCGAAGTCATGTCTGAGGTTGTGGGATTGCCGATTCCAGCAGAGTATCGCGAGAGCGTGGTCACAAATGTGGAGCGAATCCAAACGGTCGCACAGTCCGTTCTAGAGTTTCCCTTGCCTGAAGAGATTGAAGCCGCTCCGGTGTTTGAACCATGACGATTCCTGATGCTACTCAAATTGCGATCGCAGTCCGAAACCGAGAAGTTACCGCCAAATCGGTGACAGCGGCAACTCTAGCTCGAATTGCAGAACAGAACCAGACTTACAACTGTTTCACCACAGTTTTATCCGAGTCGGCGCTAGAAGATGCAGATCGCATTGATCAAAAAATTGCCACAGGTGAAGATCCAGGAGCATTAGCAGGCGTTCCTTTTGCCGTAAAAGATCTATTCGATGTCGCTGGAATTCCAACCTTAGCAGGCTCTAAAATTAACGCCGAGAAACCTCCTGCGACCCAAGATGCAACTCTGATCAAACGATTGAAGCAAGCGGGAGCGATTTTGGTTGGGGCGCTCAACATGGATGAATTCGCTTACGGTTTCACGACTGAGAACGCGCACTATGGAGCCACTCGCAATCCTCATGATCTCGATCGCGTTGCAGGCGGATCATCAGGCGGATCGGCAGCAGCGATCGCAGCCGGATTAGTCCCCTTTAGCTTAGGTTCTGATACGAATGGATCGATTCGTGTACCGTCTTCGTTGTGTGGAATCTTCGGGCTGAAACCCACGTATGGAAGGTTATCGCGATCGGGTGCATATCCGTTTGTCAGCAGCCTGGATCATGTGGGTCCGTTTGCTCGATCAACGCGCGATATTGCTCTACTGTTCGACTTGATGCAGGGATATGATCCGAGCGATCCAGTTTGTACTCAGCGATCGCCAGAATTCTGCTTGCCGGAACTTTCTAAGGGCAGTGAGGGATTGAGAATTGCGATCGCTGATGAATATTTTGCTCAGGGTGCTGATCCAGAGGTGTTTGCCGCAGTTGAACAGATAGCACAAGCGTTAGGCGTATCTCAGCGTGTGACGTTACCAGCAGCAGGACGAGCGCGAGCAGCGGCATTTGTGATTACTGCCACAGAAGGCGCGAATTTGCATTTTGAGGAGTTACGTACCCGACCGCAAGATTTTGATTTTGCAGTGCGCGATCGACTGCTTGCAGGTGCATTAGTGCCGGGACATTGGTACTTACAAGCTCAGCGATTTCGACAATGGTTTCGCAATCGAGTCCGTGAAGTTTTTCAAGAAGTCGATGTGATTCTGGCTCCGTCTACGCCTTGTGTTGCCCCTCGAATTGGACAGCAGATGATGACGTTAGATGGGCGAGAAATGCTAGTGCGTCCGAACTTGGGAGTTTTTACACAGCCGTTATCGTTTATTGGATTGCCGATCATTTCAGTTCCGGTTAAGCGATCGGGACAATTGCCGATCGGTGTTCAAGTGATTGCAGCTCCGTATCAAGAAGCGCTGGTGTTGCGGGTTGCGGCAGAGTTGGAGGCACAGGGGATTGTTGCGGCTCCGGTTAACGATCGTTGAGTCGATCGTTAACTCTTTCAACATTCTTGATCAGAGGATTCAACGAACGGGTATCTATGGATCTTGTGGATTGTTTCGATTTAGCAAGATTCAGGAGAAAAAATTTGCTTTACTCAACATTACTTGCCATTACGCCTCGCACGATCGAATGGTCGCCAGCAGTGGGATTGACCATGACGCTGTGCTGTTTGTTTTCAGTCGCGATCGGACGTTTTGCCATCAAAAACCGTGGAGTCGGGCCGAAATTACCGCTAGAATCTCCCGCGTTGTTTGAAGGATTTGGAGTTCCCGAACTGCTTGGAACGATGAGCTTCGGTCACGTTCTCGGTGCAGGTGTCATTCTCGGACTGAGTAACGCTGGAGTTTTGTAATAAGAACTCACCGTGTATGCACAGTAATTGTGTATACACGGTTCATACACCTTGGGGAACTTCGTTCCAAGTCGACGTGGTTTGTCTCAAACTTAAGTGTGTGCCATTGCCTAGAATCAGATGATCTAAGATTGGGATTCCGAGAAACCGAGCGCCCTCCAGCAATTGACGAGTGAGGGTGATATCTTCAGCGCTAGGTTCGGTGTTTCCAGATGGATGATTGTGAGCCACGATCGCGCTTGACAAAACTTCAGACAATCAGATCAGACGTAGGGATTTGCGCCACTGCCGAAAGTGTTGGGGTTGGAGGTTGGCAAGGTTGGAAGACAGCACACTAAACCCTTGCGTAGCAGTGCTTCCAACCTTGCCAACCCCCCTACCATCCTGTCAGGGGTTGGCAAGTAGGAAATAAATCAATCTGAGCCGAAACCCTTTACACATCACGCTTTCATGCGATTACCAACCTAATTAGGGCACTCTAGATCCAACCTTAACGGTCTTACCCTCATGCAAGAAAGCGCGATCGACTTGTTGATAAATTCCGATCCTCCAATCCCTCCCATGACGATCGAGGCTTGGCTTATCCTGCTGCTGATGTTTGGGCTAGTGGCTTGGGGATTTTGGGCAGAGCGGCGCGATTTGAGAAAATAATTGTCCCGCTCTTCTGAATACTTCTAGGAGTTGCAACTGGGAAATAGCTCAGTTGAATTCTGTCTTCTGAAATTAGGAATAGAATCTTCTGTAGATGCAAATTTTACCTTTACCCTTTGGGGATAGAAATAGATAGACATGCAGAGTCAGGATCTTCTTAACGCTATTAATATTGGAGAAGACTGGGACTGGGAATTTAAGTCCGCCAGAGGTGGGGTACCTAGCGCTCTTTGGGAAACTTACAGTGCGATGGCGAACACAAATGGAGGAACAATAGTTCTTGGAGTTAGCCAGAAGGATGCCAATTTCTGCGTTGATGGGATAAGTGATCCCAATAAAGTCCGTAAAGAACTATGGGACGCTCTCAACAATCGAGGGAAAGTCAGTATTAACCTTTTAGCTGAAAATGATTTGCAAGCTATTAAAATAGGTGAAAAAAGTATTATTACGTTTCGGGTTCCTCGTGCAACCAGAAGGCAGAGACCTGTCTTTGTGGGGCAAAATCCCCTAACTGGTACGTACCGACGCAATTATGAAGGGGACTATCATTGCACTCAAGATGAAGTAGGACGAATGTTGGCAGATCAGTCTGAAGAACCTGCTGATAGCCGTATCCTTGATTTTGGTCTAGACGATCTTGATGAGACTAGCCTCAAGCAATATCGGCAACGTTTCGCCTCTCGCACACCAGATCATCCCTGGCTTAACGAGGACAATCGGGGTTTTTTAGCAAAGCTGGGTGGATGGCGACGTGATCGCTTTACTAACCGAGAAGGATTGACCGTTGCAGGTTTAATCATGTTTGGCAGAATGGAAACTATTCAAGATCCAGAAGCTATCCCAGTTTTTCACCTTGATTATCGGGAAAAGCCTGTTGATTCCTCCGCGACAAGATGGACAGACCGTCTTACCCTTGATGGAACTTGGGCAGGCAACATTTTTCAGTTTTATCAGCGAGTTATTCAAAAGCTGTCGGCAGATCTGAAAATGCCTTTTCAGATGGGACAAGATTTGATTCGTAGAGATGAAACAGATGTCCATCAAGCAATCCGTGAGGCTCTTGTAAATTCGTTAATTCACGCAGACTACCGAGGACAGGGCGGGATTGTTATTGAAAAGTATCCTGATCGCTTAGAGTTTTCCAACCCAGGAAGTCTTCTTCTTTCTATCACTCAGTTACTTCAAGGGGGCGTTAGTGAATGTCGTAATAAGTCTCTACAGCTAATGTTTCAGATGATCGGAGGTGGTGAAAAAGCAGGGTCTGGAATTGACAAGATTCGCCAGGGATGGGCATCTCAACATTGGAGGTCTCCTAGTATCCAAGAACAAGTACGACCTGATCGGGTGCGACTAGTGTTGCCAATGGTCAGTATGCTACCTGAAAATTCACTTAATAGCCTGAGACAGCAATTCGGTTCAATTGATGGTTTAAATCAACACGAAGTTCAGGCACTTGTAACCGCAGAGCTTGAAGGCGAAGTGACCAACGGACGGATGCAGGAAATTTGCAATCATCATCCCTCTGATTTGACTAAAATCTTACAAGGATTAGTACGCCGCCAATTTCTATCGTCTGTGGGGCAAGGTCGAGGAACCCGTTACACCCTACCTGGTAGGGAAGGTCAAATTCATCTTGGGATCGAGCATCTGAATGGCACAACTTCCCTAAATCAGGACTCCTCACAAAGTTTGGACTCCTCACAAAGTTTGGACTCCTCACAAAGTTTGGACTCCTCACAAAGGCTAGGTTCCTTATCAGGTCTGCCTTCCTCACAAAGTTTGGACTCCTCACAAAGTTTGGACTCCTCACAAAGTTTGGACTCCTCACAAAGTTTGGACTCCTCACAAAGGCTAGGTTCCTTATCAGGTCTGCCTTCCTCACAAAGTTTGGACTCCTCACAAAGTTTGGATGCTATCCCGTCAGAGGAATTAAAAGCAATGAAAATAATTGCTCTCCCCGCCTATTCTTCTGAATGGCTCCCAGAAAAGGATACAAGGGAAATCATCTTGTTGCTTTGCAAGACTATGTTTCTAACGACTACCCATTTAGCAGAGCTAATGGGTCGCAATCCTAAAAGTTTACGCAGTCGTTTTCTTAGTCCTATGGTTCGAGAGAAATTACTTGAACTTCGGTACCCAGACAAGCCGAATCGACCAGACCAGGCATATCGAACTATGTCTAGTAAAGAATCTGTAAACAATTTTTAGCATTACAAGCAATTTATTTATCAAGCTTTGGGTCTCTAAAGCTTCCCAAAGCCTGTGGAATGGTTCTCTATCATTCTGTCTTCAGTTCGCCCTTTTGCCTATCAACTCGATCGTCGCAATTATCCCAGCCCCGATCAGTTCTGGCATCTCCAAACTGCGCCGATCACGTTCCAAAACATCGGTTGCAGTCTAAGTTGTTCGCTGCGAATAAAGTTCTTTACTAGCAAGTAAAGTTGTATATCACATAGAACCAAGCGTTTAGGACTTTGACTCCTTATCTTTGATATTTCCGAACAGCTCGGACCAGCTGCCTAAATCTTTGCTTTGACAATATCTCTGGTAACTTCTCGCAGTCACGATCAGGGTTAATTTTAACCTCTTTGGGCAATTCGACCTTACACAAGAACGGTTGCGCTTCTCCCTCTAGTTGTTCCTGGATAAGTCCTACTACGCGGAGGTTAGCATTGATGAGGATCGCACCTCCGAGGTTGGCATTGCTGAGGTTGGCATTGCTGAGGTCGGCATTGCTGAGGTCGGCATCGCTGAGGTCAGCACCTCGGAGTTTACCGTTGGTGAGGATGGCATGCCTGAGGTCAGCACCTCGGAGTTTGCCGTTGTTGAGGTTGGCGTTGGTGAGGTCAGCACGTTCGAGTTTGGCACCTCCGAGTTTGGCACCTCCGAGTTTGGCAAAGCTGAGTTTGGCATCGCTGAGGTCGGCACCGCTGAGGTCGGCACCGCTGAGGTTAGCGCGTTCAAGTTTGGCAAAGCTGAGGTCGGCATTGGTAAGGTTGGCGTTGGTGAGGTTAGCACGTTCGAGTTTGGCACCTCCGAGTTTGGCAAAGCTGAGGTCGGCATCGCTGAGGTCGGCACCGCTGAGGTCGGCACCGCTGAGGTTAGCGCGCCTGAGGTTGGCATTTTCCCAATGAGAGAATTGCAGGTCTAAGTCCAGAACGTTTAAAAGCTCGGTATCGCCCAAAAAGGCTAGAACACTGGATTTACGTGGTATGTCGGTGGGAACTGCATTATCAAACAACCTGAATAGCGTTAGGGTTTTGGCTTTCACAACACCTAATGCAGCATCAGCATCGATTCTTGACGCTGGTTTGTCCGGAGCGGCTTCTGTTTCGGAATTAGTACTTTTCTTCAATAATTGTTTGTCCACTAAAAGTTCTGATAACTGATCAAAGTAAGTTTGCAACGCTTGCTCCCGCTGCTGGTCCGCATCGCGCTTTTTATCAGCCTCCTCTTTATCTCGCTTAGCTCGCTCCTGGGAGGACTGAAACAAAAAGCCAAAACTTGCTAACGTGGCAGGTGCAAGCAATAAGACCATCCAATCCCACAGCGTCTTTGCAGGTTGCAGCTTTTTCTCTGTCGTAGTTATCTTTTCAGTTTTTTTTGTGATCTTGCCGTCCGTTTCGGTTCCTTTCTCCACCACCTCAGAAATATTGTTGTTGTAGCTTTCGCCAAAGCCAGTCCAATCCCGCGCATTCATTGGCAGTTGAAACGGGTTACCCTCAACCTTAAAGAGGAGGAAGCGACCACCAACGATAACAGCAACAACAATCACGACAGTCCAGACCCCGTTCCGTGACTCACGTCCCTGCTGAGCTTGCTGAGCCTGTTGCTCTGTGTCTGTAGCTGCCTTCAAACGAGCTTTCGGGAAGATCTCTTTAGCCTTTTTCAGAAATTCCGAACATAGATCACTCATAACGGTGTAACTTTCGAGAATAGTTTAAAGGAGTTTGAATCAATGAGAAATAAGATTTTTTCTGAAAACCATTACCAACAGTACGGGAGATGAGTCGTTGAATTCGCTGATAATTTATCTGGACTAAAACTTTGAGAATATAGGACTTTATTTTTTCATGCTTTTGAAGCAAATACAGAAAAATAAAGGCTGTACCCGATTTTGGTAAAGAACTTTATTTACGTTTTACATAAGTGCCCAAGTAGTTGCTCACCCACGCGTTTGAGCAGACTAAAACTACTCGTGGGATAGCTTAACTGCTTTCATGCTTTCCGGCTCTCCCTGTAAAACAGTACGATTGCACTAACGAGATTTTCCAAATGACCTATGAAAGTCGGCAGTCGTGTTTGTGTTCCCTCTGGGCGGCAGGGGGCGATCGTTTCGTTGGGGGGACATTGCCCGATCGTCCTCATCCAGTTCGATGACGGGGCAATGCTTTGGATGCCTAATCGAATCGTTCAACCTGTGGCGAAAAACAGTACGGTTGCACTGCCATCCGAAAAGCGATCACCTAAAATAAAGAGAACGAGCGATCGATCAGCAAATTTACAAATTTTGTAAATCAGAATTCCCACAATTGAATCACTGGAGATTACGATGAGCCTGCATGACCGAACAGAAGGTGCAGAAGTCGCTCGATAAGGCGATCGGGGTGATCAAGGTGCAGTCAAAATCGCATACTTCGATCTTCTTGCGTCCGAAACCGCGTCACTAAGTTGTGTCCATCTGCGCCCGCTCGATGTTACGGGCGATTTCTTTTTAATTCCACACCGTGTGGAATTCTGCCTTTCATGTCCTAAATTTGCGCCAAAAAAGGGGGTTTTATGGAGCGACGATGGAGCGAAGCCGAATGTCAGCGATGGTTTGTGCAAAATCAGAAAGGCAGTTTGAACGAATTATCGAAGCTGTCCCGCGTTCCGTTTACCACGTTGAAACACTGGCGATCAACCAACAAATGGGTCAAGAAGCGCAAAGAATTTCAAGATGAGTTGTATCAGCAAACTGAACTCAAGGCGATCGATAAAGTCAGCGAGGATCTGTCTGAGCAGTGGGCCACACTGACTACTGAGCATTTACACTGCTATCAAATTTGCCGCAAGACAGCCGAACTGAGAGTGAAATTGATTCAGCAACAATTTGAAAAGCTCAAAGTTGAAGAGGATTTGCGCCGATCAATGGGAATGCCCGTTGAGGAGATTGAACAAGCGCAAGACGAAAAACTAAAACAGATCAGCATTGACGATATCAATACCTGCTCGATCGTCCTTGATCGCTGCGTCAAAGGGGAGCGGCTTGTTTTGTCGATGGATTACATCGATATCAATCGCGCGATCGCGGCAGTCGAACGAACTGGCTTAAAGGTTGTGGCTCCGAGCAATGCAATCTTTGCCAAGGTCGCGGGAGGCTATCGAGAAAATGCCTAAGAATGGATATCCCGGCACGATCGTTTCTCCCGAAATACTGGAGAAGTTAGGGATCGTTCCTCAGCTTGCGGCACAACACGGCAGAGGCTTCACTTTGCTCGACGGGAAAGCGATCAAGTATTTCCCAATTTCTGACCTGCAACGCATTCCAAACCGATTCAGTGAGACGATTTGCAAATACAGTCCCGAATCGGAAGTGCTGCTAATCAACGGGCGAAACCTCGATCGATGTTCTTGGATGCTGATCGCACTCAAGCCCCAATCCAAGTGGGTCTGGGAAAACTCAGTCACGAGAGCGATCGCGGTTTGACGAATTTGGGAACACTTCAGGCATCCATTTTTTTGTAGGTATCCCGTCCCCTGTGGCGGGATTTTTGTATTCGATCGAAGAAACTCAGCCATCTACCTCGATCGCTTCTGAACTGTCTGTTCAGTCTGATGGAGTTGGGCGATCGACTATTCGAGGTGCTGCTCGGATTTGTGGAGTTGATGAAAAAGCAATCAGTTACAGCCTCAAAAGTGCTGGGGAAGAAACTCCTTCTAAGTTGGCTCAAATGCTTGTGAATCAAGGGTTTGACGGTGGGGAAGTAAGGCGTTTCGTTGAGGATGGCATCCCAAATCAAGCGCTCGCAATCATTATTGAATTGTCTGTTCAACCTGATGGAGTTGGGCGATCGACTGTTTGGGGCGCGCCTCGAATTTGCGGGGTTGATCACGCTAGTTTGATGTGGCACTTTCAGACTGGTGAACTGGTTAGCTCTAAATTGGCTCAAATGCTTATAGCGCAAGGGTGTAAGAGTGGTGAACTAAAGCGTTTCACTTATTCGAGGTTTGGCTCGGATTTGTGGAGTTGATGAAAAAGCAATCCGCTTTCACTTGAAAAGTGCGGAGTTAGACCCTTCTAAACTGGCTCAAACGCTTATGGTGAAAGAGTTTACGCCTGCGGATCTAGGCTGTTTTTCTAAGGATGGTATCCCAGATCAAGCGCTTCACCCAATTACAGCAAATACAGATCGTTCCCCAAATACTCGGTTTCAGTTTTCCGACTGAGCCAATGCTCTGCTACCCATCCGTGAGGAACGAACGATCGCCAATTCGGAGAGATGTTAAATCGCTGGCAGAGTTCCGCCTCATTCAGTGTCTCGGCGTTGGGTCGATCGACCTTGCCAGTTCTGCTGGAATTCATCACGGTTGAAGAAATCTTCTCTACGATGGCATTGATTTGATCGAGCCGTTGCAATATTGCAGAGTCCCCGATCGACTCGCCCCGCTCGATCGCGCGAATCAAAATCTTCAGACCTTGTTCAACTTCGGTTTGAAATCCGTTTCGATACAAATTGTTTAAGTGCTTAATGTCAGGAATCAGCGGATTGATTACTCTGATCATGTCGCTCGATTTGCTTTTCATTCGAGAGTCGCCCGATCGTTTGATATCAGCCTAGCTCATCAGCGAAACTTATCAATCACGCTGTTTCAGCGGTTTTTGGGTCGTTTGATTGATAGCAGTAACTTATCGCTGCCTTGTTTTCCCGCGATTCTGGGATTCGGTAACGAGAGAATGCGGGTTTGATGCCTCTATTTCCGAAAATAGCATTTTCGGAAGTAAGATAAAGGGGGATTTTTGCGACAGAACAGATGAACTTCAATCTAAATTTTCAGCCCCAAGTTGCGAGAAAAGTGAATCGACATGGCAAGGCGAAAATCCTCAATGCTGAGGAATTGCCCAAACTGTTCTCAGAAGGTCTAGCAACGGATCGCGATCGCTGCATTTTTGCAATCTGCTACTTCACCACTTGCCGGATCAGTGAATGCGTCCAGTTGCAACTCAGTGACGTTCAGAACGGCGTGATCACGTTTCGGAAGTCCACAACGAAGGGGAAAGGCGCGACTCGCCAAATTGCGATCGATGCGAATCTGAAACCGTTTCTCGATGACTGGCTGAACGAACGCGGCTCTGTGAATTCTCCCTACCTCTTTCCCGGCAGACGGGGCAGTAAGACCGGGCATTTAACGGCGCGGATGGCGGATGAAATTCTAAGGGAGGCTTGCGATCTCATTGGGATTGATGGCGCGTCTACTCATTCGTTTCGTCGCTCTGGCATCACCAATCTGCACAAGCAGGGATATGCACCACACGAAATCGCGCAGATTAGCGGTCATCGGGATATCACCAATGTTTCGCACTACATTGGCTGATCTGTCGATCTTTTTCCACGTCGATGTGGAAAAACTTGCTGCATAACGATCGTGGTAAAACGGCTATCCTTTGAACAGCCTCGACAAACGACGTGATCAGACTTTTATGATTTGCACGATCGCATATCTAACTTGTCATATCTGATTAGCTAAAACAGCCAATTGGTTAATTCAAGTCTCGAAGCCTCCGAAAAATAATAATATTCCCGCTATTGGTACGTAGAATCGTCACGTCGTTAATTTCCTTCATTACTGCGGGTCGCTGATCGACGGTATACCCTTGTCCAGTGGCAAAGTTTCCGCTTACGCTGGTCTGCACCCCATCCTTCCAGATGATGTTGAAAGATGTCATTCCCTGACCGCTACTTCCTTCGACTCGGCAGGTATCGTCAATCTGTTCGTTTCCATTAGCGCTGATAAAGTGGCACTCTACAAGCATTGCCCAACTACGGGCATGGGCTGGGAATTGAGGAATAATTGCCAAAATTGCAGCGAGAGCGCCAAGCAAGCTAAGTTTCATACTGGTATGTGTGTAGTATTTCTTACATACGTTAGTCATTTCTAAAGCGCTGTTCAATTCACTTCATCCAACCTTGATAAGTCCCAGCTTTGATCGCTTGCAAATCCAAAATTCTCACTTGAAAATAAAGTAAGAGATACTAGTCTCAACTTCTTAAGCCGCTTCGGACATTGCTCCGGGCGGTTTTTTGCATAGTCTTGATAGTTTTTTCATCATCCAAAATTAACTCAGATGCCCAACAACGAAGAATTAGAGTTCAGTCTTTCCCTTGATACCGAAGCGCTAAAGCAGGGATTGTCTCAAGCAGAAGCGCTCATGGCGCAAGGCGTTGAACGCATGAACCAGATGGGGATGGGGCAACCGACTACGGTACAACCGCCGATCGCTCCGCCTCCTCCCGGATCAACTCAACCCCCGATCCCACCTGTTCCGCCTGCTTCAAGCGCTCCACCATTTCCGGGAACTGCACCGCAACACCGTTTCACGAGATAACAACCCCACGCTTCACTCCCTATAGGGTGTTATGAACTTTAAAGGCGAGCCGTTCTCTGAGCCAGTTTCAGCCATTTCCCAAAAACATCAACAAAGGCTGGAAGTCCAATCTAGCTTAGGTTCTGCAAAAGTGCATAACACCCTATAGGGAAACCGTGGTTAAATCTGTAAAGTTGCACCGTGCTCAAAAACTCAATGACTGCTAATCAAACGCCTAGCCTATTTGGAATCAAGCACTCTAATCGTAATTTTGCCCAGAAGGACAATTGGGGAAAGAATCAGTTTAACTCATCATTCCCGGCTTCATTGGCTGCATTCCTCGAAACTCAGGGGTTCGAGTGTGTATACATAAAACTTGCGGAAGATTTAACTACTTATCACAGCAGTATTAGTACAGCCGCTCTTTATGGCGACATCCCTACTTCTGATAATCTTTTCTATGCATTTGAAAGTCAATATCTGCCTTTTCAGCCTTTGGTTGTTGGGGACTTTCCAAGAACTGATCTGGTGACACTAGATCGAAAAAACGGCTCTCCGTTGAAAGGTCTAGAAATCAAGTTAACGGCTCTACCCGACAACACAACTTGTAATTTTACAGATACTCAGTTTGGATGTGAGCTAGTAGTTAGACCAGACACAATCGTGTATTTAGCTTGTAGTATTGCTACTCACTTTCAAGGTAGGTTGAGTGATTTAACCGTTTTAATTGGTGATGGATTTGAAGCAATTAAGGACTGGAGAGAGGGAGTAAATATTCTTGCTTCAGTGTCAGAAATGTGCGCTGCTATTGATCGGATAGCTCTTTCTATTTTGGACACACAAGAACCCCTGGTCATGCAGCCAGTATGGAAAACTGAGGGTAAAAGCCCAAAACTCGCTAACAACTGCCTGGATGTTTTTGTGTGGAGTAACTTAGCTTTTGCTCAGCTATTTCTTAACGTTGCCCGTCGTGAGCTTGTTGGATTGAGAGTAATTACACGACAAGTTAGAACAGTAGTTTGGCTTTTCAAAATGCTCTATGATTTCAGTATCAACGGTCAAATAACCCATCGTGAAATTATTGACAGATTGTTGTATGACACAAAGAATGATAAAGCTTTTGCAGTAAGTGGAAGAGTGACTCATCCATACATGAAAGGCGATATTTTGACAAAGCCAAGAATTGCAAAGACGAAGATAAAAGAAATTATTCTTGGTGGTGGTCAAAGTTTATTGAGTCCTGAAAGACGGTTTGATGCAATTATTTTCAATTCACCGGGTCTTTTTGATTAAGTATGCGAGCTATAGATTTATTTGCAGGTTGTGGTGGTCTTTCACGGGGTTTTCAAAACTCTGGTTTTGATGTGGTAGCCGCTTTTGATAATTGGAAGGAAGCCTGTGGTGTCTACGCAATCAACTTTAAGCATCCTATCTTTGAGGTAGATCTATCTCTTATTGAAGACACAAGTTTTTTTAAGGAGTGGAAGCCTGAAATAATCTTGGGTGGACCACCATGCCAAGACTTTTCAAGTGCGGGGAAAAGAGATGAAAGCCAGGGACGTGCAGACCTAACCATCACTTATGCCAAGATTATTGCTGCTGTTAAGCCGGAATGGTTCTTAATGGAAAATGTAGAGCGCATTAAAAAAAGCCAGGTGTTACAGGAGGCAATTTCAATACTTAAAGCGAGTGGCTATGGTATTTCGTCTACCGTTTTAGATGCTTCTTATTGTGGTGTTCCTCAAATTCGTAAAAGGTTTATTCTTGCTGGACATTTGCACTCTAAAGATGGATTTCTCGACAGGTATCTGAGGCAGAATCAATCTAAGAAACGAATAACAGTCCACGACTACATGGGCGATAAGCTGGATATTCAGTTCTACTATCGGCATCCACGTAGTTATGCTCGTAGGGGCATCTTCACCATATATGAGCCAAGCGCAACTATTAGAGGGGTCAACCGCCCTGTTCCTGAAAACTACAAAAAGCACAAAGGCGATCTTTGTGATCCCAAGCTGGTACGTCCTTTAACTACTCTGGAGCGAAGCTGTATTCAAACCTTCCCGGAAGATTTTAAGTGGGTTGGCACAAAGACCACAGTTGAACAGTTAATTGGAAATGCTGTTCCTGTAAAACTTGCTGAATATATAGCAAACTGCTTTCTTGAGTACATTGCTGACGAAGCTAGAGAAACCCAATTGCAACTTTTTGAAGGGATAATTCTACTATAGATATAAATTCTCTCCGTCTGTTTTTGCCGTCCAGAGATGGACGGTTTTTTCGTAGCTAATCTGCCCAACCATAAAGAAAATTCTTCTCAAAGCGATCGCACTCTGAATTTAAGCGCTCCCAACGCTGTTTGCGCCGCCCTGCAAATTCGCCCGACTTGAAAACCTTACCGTAACCCTCTCGTCGCGTGAGTTTCAGATCACACGCTGGGCAGGGCGCTTTGTCGTATGTTTCGGAATTGTACCGGGACTTTCTCGGAGCCACCTTCACGGGCATTCTTGCGGGGTGATTTTGAGAACTTGGGGAATTCTGCGCGGCGGGCAATTGTGCGGGGGCGCTTATGTTAATGCCCGTGTAATTCGCTACCAATCTTGAAGACTTTGTAGATTAGTTATCATGGTCAGACTGGATGGGTATTCAAGATGTATACTTCGAGTGATTTAATTATCGAAGTAGAATTTTAGGCTTGTTTGTAACGGATTGAACGACAGGAGGTTTGATTGAGTATTGATCAAGCAGCAGTTGATGAAGTATTTCCAAGTAATCCACTTCGAGAGGTTACTTTTGAGATCCGTTTTCCGTTCAATTTGCATGTAAATCGAGCAATCTATGACATTCAGTCGGCGCTTGAGAAAGATTACCCATTGGTAAGCCGAAAAAGGCTAGAAGCAGATGAAGATGACTCAAAAAACCTGTACGTCTTCACAAACCAGGAGGAAAGCCAGCAGGTTAAAGTCAGCGAGGATGCCCTCATCATTTCTTTTGAATATTACAAAAGCTTCGAGTACTTCCTTGATGAGATACTGAAGTGTACCGAGTTGGTTTTTCACTCTTCTTCGATCAAAGCATTGACGAGGATTGGGCTTCGGTATGTCAACTTGTTTACTCTTTTAGATGAGGCTAATGATGCAGCGTGGCTCAGGAAGTTTGTCAAACCCCTGATTAATCCTGAACGCTTACAAACAGCGCAACCAAAAAGATTCGTGGCAGAAGCTCTATTTGAGAAGCCAACTTGCTTCTTGAGCAGTCGCACTGTCTACTATCAGCGAGATGAGACAGACGAAGATCAAGAAAGTTTCTATGTTCTAGATATTGATGCTTACAAGGAGCAATATGTGGAGTCTGAGAAGCTGGAAGCAGTTCTAAACGATCTTCATCATGAAATTCAGCTAGAGTTTCTAGCAAGCATCACTGACAAGTACAAGCGGAAGATGCGAGGAAACAGTAAATAGATTATGGCTTATAAAGAAGATATCTTAGCTAAATCGGAAATCGCGCAGTTGTCGAGTGGGCGAACGGGGGAAAGTTTAGTTGTTGCGAATATTGAGAAAAAACTGCATCCGAAGAAAAGTAAAACAACACATATCCTGCTTCCAAAATTGCGCCCAGAGCCAACTAGCAGCTCTACGACTGATGCTAGCCTCAAAATTCTAAAGCAGATAGCAGAAAACTCAGCAAATTCAGGCTCTATATCTGAATCAATTAATTCAATTGTTGCGAATCTTGAGAATAATCAGTTGTTTTATAGATTAAAGCGAAGTGACGACGAAGAGCGTGAGCGGGATTCAAGACTACGTGCTTATCATGAATTTTTCCACAAGGAGTTGGCGCGAGGTTTGTCCTATTCACCCCTAGAGATGCAACTAAGACAAAAATTGTTTGTATTAACAGATGCAATCAACCTGATTATGCAGGAACAATTGTCACATTCCGACGCGATCACGATTAATACAGTCGAAATCTTGCGACTAATTGAGCGACAGCCCATGACCCTACAAAATCTTGCTGATAGCTTTAACGTCTCGGTTAAAGATGTTTATCCACTTGTTAGAAAACTTTTTAATCGTGGCTTCATTGATAAAGTGGGTGGAAATTTCTTACGAAAGCTCTTTCCGTTCATTGCAGTTAAGCAGCGTTATGTAACTGCAATCAAAGATCCCAGCATTCACTTTACATTGACATCGAAAGGGTACTTCAAGCTAAATCCTATTATTACAATTAAAAATTGATGTGCTATCTGCGTTGATAAATCTAACAACTGATTGGGCAGCCTGGATTCTACTTACTTCAACTCCATCGCTGCTCAACATGGTGATTGCTGTTCAAGACCTGCAACGAAAAAGCAATCGATTACCTTTCTTTAACCCATACTTATGTTTGGGTTTTTGGACTTTTTGCCTTGTGCAATTACTGCTACCTGCATTTGCATTTTGGCTATTCTTTTCAATTGACAAGAAGCCGTCAATTGACCCCGCACTTTATATTAAAGCTGGACTGTTTGGTATTGGCTTCAATACATTCATTAACAACTCAACACAAATAGGTCCAATTAAGTTTGATATCAAGCCTTTCTATGATCTTATTATCGGAATTTCAATTGATAAAATCCTTTCTAAAGAAACGAGCCGCACAGCTATTTTTTGGTTGAGGCTAAAAACTGAATTTAGTAACAGTAGCACCAACTTTCAACTAGCGATCGATTTTTTAACCCATTATGTTAAGTCAAACGCTGCTCTTGATGACTCGTTAAAGAGCAGTACCCGTGACAGCCTAACGCAGGAATATGAAAAGCTAATAGCAACAGCGAAAAGAAAGAAGGTAGCATCTGAGAAAGCTAATGCGATTGTCAGTGCAATAAGTCAAATTGTTAAGCGACGCGATTTGCCTGATGCCTTACGCGAATGTGGTTGCACACAAACTTTGGATGAATTTTTTGGAAAGAAGTCATAGCTTACCAAAGCCACTGATTCATTAGGTACCAATCTGTGTATGTTATACAAGTTGTCCCCTCAGACGGGCGCTAAGAAATCTGATAAGGCTCCAAGTGCCGCGAGTCATCCGAAAACTCTATAAATAATTCAGTTTTCTAAAAAACTTACCGTCCCGTCTTTCGCTAGGCAGCGCTTTTTTGTACTGGTTTCATGTCTGATAAATTGTTCTAGGTCGATGCGGGTGAGTGCAACGATCTCATTATTGGTTGCAGCGGAAACCTGCTTCAAGAATTCGAGTGATTCGATCTCAATATCGATCATCATTTTTTGCGCGGCGGAAAGTTGCGGAGAAGGATTCATTTTGGTCATTCTGGACTGTCCTATAAACGAGCGTTTATGGGTCGGTTTATTCTAGCTGTCTTTATCATGCCGAAAATCAATAAAATCGTTCTTCGATCTGTCCCGTAATCCGTCTCAAAAACTATGTATCATAATTAGTAAGCCTTAATGAGTTTTGGGACACTATGAAGATCGGGTACGCTCGCGTTAGCACGATCGATCAAAGTCTAGACCTGCAACTAGACGCGCTGAATAAATACGGTTGCGAGAAAATTCATCAGGATGAGGGAATTAGCGGATCGAAAAGCGATCGACCTCAATTGAATGCAGCGCTGGCAGACTTACGCCCCGGTGATACCCTCGTCGTGTGGAAACTTGACCGATTAGGGCGGTCGATCGATCATCTGCGCTCTACCGTGTTTGACTTGCAGAAACGCGGGATTGAATTTGTTTCGATTCAGGATGCGATCGATACGACTACCGCTATGGGTCGCCTATTTTTCAACATCATGGCGAGTATGGCGGAATTTGAGAAAGATTTGATTCGAGAACGCACCCTAGCGGGTCTAGCGGCTGCCAGAGCGCGAGGGCGCAGCGGTGGACGACCGAAGAAAGTCACCGAGGCGCAAATCAAACGAGCGCGTGAGCTTGCAAAGAATCCAGGCATTACGATCGTGGAAATCTGCAAAATTATCGGAGTCCCGCGATCGACTTACTATCGCGAAGTTGCACCTAACATCTAGCCCGCCTGCTATTCGCATCAGAATCAAAAACCGCCCAACTCTAGCCAAATGGTTAAAGTTGGGCGGTTTTTTCTATGGTCGATCGCGCTTCTCTTACCGTCATGTCTGGATCTAAGGGTTGTTTTGAAATAGTACAAAAAATATTTCTCATGACGTAGGGATGAAGTTGACCGACAACTAGAAAAGCGAGTTTTTACTCTGCTTAATATAAGAGCTAAATATCCTGGGCACTTAGATAAAACGATAAAAGGCAAATTTGATGATTAATCGGGCATCCGAGCGGCTTCAGCAACATGCAGAGCGAATCATGCGACTGTGGGAGGAGCGGGCACGCGCTGAAATCAGTGCCTCCCTGCATCAAAACTCGCTGATCTTGCAGGATTCGCTACCGCAGTACTTAGATTTCCTCGTCACTGAATTATCAACCGCCATTGCACGCACCTCTACCCGTATCAACGCTGATAAAGTGGAAAGCGATCGAATTGGCAGGAAGCATGGACGGGAACGTGCGGGATATGCTGATTACTCAATTACTCAACTGATCCTGGAGTATCAGATTCTCCGCCAGGTGGTTTGTCAGGTGCTAGAGGAAGAAGCGCCGTTAACTACGCGGGAACGAGACATTATCATCAGTTCCATTGAGCAAGCCGTTAATGATGCAGCAACGCAGTTCTCACAAACGTTGAGCGAGATTCAGGAGTTGTTTATGGTGACACTGACCCATGACCTGAAAAATCCCCTGAATATTATAAAAATGGGCACACACCTGGTTTTACGCCGATTTGAACGGGGTGATCGCCACTATGATGTCACAGCTCGAATGATCGGTGCGATCGAGCGCCTGGATGGGATGATTCAAAATTTGCTCGATACCAGTCGGTTACGGGCAGGGCAGGGCTTGAGTTTAACGTTTGAGAATTGCGATTTAGAGCAGCTACTTCAAGAGGTTGTGGAGGATTTGAACTTCGCTTATGAAGAACGCTTTGTGCTGGTTTCTGCTGATGCGGTTGAAACCCGTTGCCATCGCAAGTCCTTGCGGCGGGTCATTGAAAACATTGCGACGAATGCGGTGAAATATGGTGCTCCTGATACGCCAATCACCCTCACCCTGCAACACACTGCAACGACAATCCACATCACTATTCATAACGAAGGTCAGCCCATTTCTTCAGAGGCGCGATCCATTCTTTTTCAACAATTTCGTCGTACTAAGACTGCTGGAGAGCAGGAAGGATGGGGCTTAGGCTTATTCTTGGCGAAGAGCTTGACTGAAATGCATCAAGGGACAATTGAGGTTGAAAGTGCAGAGGGCAAGGGGACAAGCTTCATCATCACGTTGCCAGCCGTCCCGATCGAGACATCTGACCTTCAGCCAAACCAGATTGAGAATGGCTGAGATAATTTCTTCTGAGTCAATGTGCTTGGGCAAGAACCGATCTTTTTGGCTCAGGCTGTTGCGGGAAACGAGAGACGTGCGGAAATGTGCGCCTCTCAAGTAGGTCGGGCATATTGTGGCTGTCTGCCCGACTCGCAACGCTGGGTTATTGATTTTTGGTCGATGGCGGACGTTGTTGAGAAACTTCAATCAGATCGCCCGCCTTTCTATTTCGCTGAAAACCAGTTGCAAGGATGGCGGGACAAATGGATTGCTCTCTTTGAGTTTGTAGAACCCTGGCTTATCAAAACTCTGAATCCTTATTTCAATGTGCATTACGCCAGTGAGAGTGCCAATCTCCAGCCCCCGTCCGAAACGTTGATCCGGTACGAAAATGCAATCAATGTGCGCCAACGCGCTGCCTCGGAAGTTCTAGATCGCTTACTAGACGGGGTATAGTTCTTAATTATCGCTTTTAATACACACAAAATTGATTATGCGCTATACTTGTGTATAGAGCTGAGAGATACACAAATTGAGCCAAAGGATTAACGTTAGTCTTTCGGATGCCTTATATGAAAGGCTCCAGGCAGTGAGAGACAGCATCAAGGTTTCGCAAATCTGCCAAACAGCTATTGAAACAGCCGTCACGATCGAAGAAATCAAATTGAAGGATGTACCTGTCATGGATAAGTTGGTTGAACGCTTGAAAATTGAGAAGCAAAAATCTGAAGATAGCTGGAAAACAACGGGTGTGATTGATGGACAGGAAGGCGCTGCCGAGTTGTCTTACGACGATTTTAAGCTGCTTGAGTCTGAAGGTCTTACGGGTGATTTAAAGGATTGGGTCAACGTTCGTTATGTTCAATATCTCGAAAATCCCGATGTTGATGCCTACCTGGAAGGATGGCTCGAAGGTGCGCTGAGTGTTTGGGTAAAAGTAAAGGAGATGTTATGAAGCATCCCTCTGAGCAACAAAGCCGTGTGTTTGCAGCAATTAGAGATAGTGAATGGTTTACGGTTGCAGCTATTGCAGCAACGGCTAGCGTATCGCCTAATACCGTATCTCGATTTATCAAGCTTCTCGACTCTGTAAACGCAGTTGATCGCGTCGATCGTCATCCAGCACCGCTCTTTATGCTCAATCGTGAGCGCTTTGAGTCGTCGGTTAAGAATACTTACTTCAGTAAGTTATTAAAGCTGGTTGACACTCTCGCGATCTGACCACACACAAAAAAAGCGCCCAACTTCAACCATTCGACGAAGTTGGGCGCTTTTTTATATTTTGCGCGGGGGTGCTAACGAAAGTGCACACCAACAGCTATTGCTGCTACTGCACCATTTGACGTGGATGAATAGCTGACTTTACAAATTTATTGAGGACTTATGTATGGTTAAAAACCAGAAACCGAACGCTTTGTGTATCTTTGGCTCGATCGCTGTGGCAGGCTCAATCATGATCGCTGGGGGCGCTGTAGCTACTGGCTACAAAGGTCTGATCGATATCCGGTTCAATTTTGGCTCGAATGGTGGTCAGATCACTATCGATGGTCGCCCTGATACCCGTCTGCCGTCATTGCCTCCCAAGCCGTTGTTGCCGCCTGACCAAATGTAGATAGAAAGCGCGATCGGCTTCTCCGGTTTTGGGTGAGGTCGATCGCGCTTTCTCAAACTGACAAGCTGTAGGGCAGAATTCTAATCGCATTTATCAAACTTGCAAGAATCTTGTGAATCGAAGTCTTTCTAGTTTGAAATATAGTTGCTATAGTAGAAACACTTGCAGTTCACAGTAGATAGGCAAATGTGGGTATGGCAAAGAAACAAAATGACAAGGTAATAGTGCCATCGTTGCTAGAGCAGGGTATTTTGACACTTCTAATGGATAGTCCACAGGGTATCTATGGCTTGGATATCCTCAATCGGTTTAATACTGCTGCTGAAGAGGTTGGCAGAAAAGCAATTGGCGTTGGAAGTTTGTATCCTGCGCTGAAACGCATGGAGCAACAGGGATTAATTTCCGGGCGTTGGGGAGAGGAAGTCCCCGGCGAAGAATCCGGTGGCGCACGGAGACGTTACTACAGCATCTCGGCTGAAGGAAAGAGAGCGCTTGAAGCTTCCGAGCGATTCCACCTCGCACTGAAAGGTCAATTATCAGTGCAAGGAGCATAATGGCTATGAAAAAGGTATTTAAGCTGCGGCGGAAAGAATCAGCGTCAAAAAATTCCACAGCATGGATAGAAATAGACAATGCTTTTCGCGAAATTAATGAGCGGGCGACGGCGCTCTCGCCTGAAGAAATTAAGGCGCAGGGTGTTAAGTTTCGAGTACCTGATTTTCAGAGAGATGTGTCTATTGACAATCAGGGCGATGTATCTATCGACAATGAGAGCGAGGTATTTATCGACCAGATGGGAATATCTTTCACCATTTCGAGCAAATCTTTCGTTGGAATACTACTCACGTTTTTCCTTATTAGTTCTTGGCGGAGTATGTCTTGGCTCAGTAGCGAATTGTGTTTCAAAACTCTTCCTGAAGAATACCAAGCGCATTACCTTGATCGTCGAAACAAAATGATTGAAGCAGGGCAATCACGTCACGCTATTCATTTCAAACTGCTCTGCTTCTGGTTCGTTGCCGCAATTTGGACACCGATCGTCTCAAAAATGCAGCAACTCATTCCACCAATCCGCATCTCTAACTAAGTTGCGAATAATTTTTTGTTGAGAATAAGCGCCATGCCTGACTCTTTCACCTTCCAGACAGGCGCTTCTGAAATTCAAGGAGAAAACAACTGATGGAATCCAAGATTGTTCACCCCTCTATCAATGATCCTATGTCAAATTCTCAAAAATCCCAAATTGATCGCATTACCTCTGATGAGGAACTGAGACTATTTGTTTTAACTCAATACTTTGAGGAATCTTTGCGCCAATTTCGACAAACGTTCAACCTGTCTGCGATCTCGATGCTGGCATCATTAGGCATTGGTATTTTTGGTGGAGGACTTTGGTTGCTTGGCAGAACTACCGAAGGAGCCGTCACAGGAGCAACTGCTGCTGTCGCTGGTGGTGCTGCTGTCGTTGTTACCAAAGATTTAGAAGAAAAGGGAGAGCGGATTGCGCAGGAAGTAAAACTGCTAATGCAGAAGTAAGACACGATACGGTAGTAGTCAAGCAGCAAGATTAGAGAAACAAAAAGCGATCGACTGCTCCAAATTTCGGAACGGTCGATTGCTCTTTGTTGGTTAGAATCGATACCCTAAGCCAGTTAGGTTTGTTTAAACTCAAATGCTTGTATGTAGAGGTTGTCTGCACCTTCGACAACCTCTACATAGAGATTTTTCAAGCGAGAATGATCGAGCGAGATCTGGATAGTGTCAGGATATCCAGATTGTTCATTAACTCTGTGCTCGAACTCAAAAACCTCAATCTCGTCAGAATTGCGAGGAGTTTCAGGAAATTCCTGCTCAAATCGATTACACAAATCATCAGAAGTAATTCGCTCTCGAAGTTCCTCCACAAGCAAACGGTGTGCAGCCTTATAACGTCGATTCGCAAGCAAGCTTGCAAATTCTTTTGCAAAATATTTGTGTTCTGCTGGGTGCTGGTTCGTTCTCATGACTACCTAAAAATAACCTCTATCAATTTTGCCTAAAAACGCTTTTGAGCCTAAATCTATCAGCTAAGTCCGATGCTCTCACCGCGAAATTGCGCCATTACTGAACGATTGACAAGCGATCTGCAAAACCTGGTCAAACAGAAAGTAATTCGATCTATGGCAGCTCTAGCTTCTCGCGGAAGTCCCAATCGTAGTCTGCGGCTTGTTGAATTTGGTTTGGGGTTATATTCTTTGCACCTTCGAGCTTTGCGCCTTCAAGAATTGCACCTTCGAGGTTTGCCCATCTAAGGTCTGCGCCTTCAAGAATTGCACCTTCGAGGTTTGCCCATCTAAGGTCTGCACCTTCAAGGTTTGCGTTCTTGAGCCTTGCGTCTTTGAGATTTGCGAATCTGAGATTTATGCTGCTGAGTTTTGTGGCTATGAGGCTTGCGCCTTGAAGCTTTGCACCTATGAGCTTTGCACCTTCAAGGTTTGCACCTCCAAGGTTTGCACCTTCGAGGTTTGCGCCTTCGAGATTTACATTTAATTTTCTAATGACCTCAGCTTCGCTAAGAAATAGGAGGACGCTGCCTTTACGAACTGGATCGTTTTCTAATCGCCGCAGTATTGATAAAGTTCTGGTTCGAACAACAGCTGCTGCCGCGTCAAGTAATTCCTTTTCTTCACTTCTTCGTCCATCTTCAAATCCAGTTCCACCGTTGAGATTAGTTGAGATTGCCAGCACGTTTTTATCGATTAGAAGTGCTGAGATGCGATCGAAATAGGCTTGCAAAACTTCTTCTCGCTGATTTTCTTCTGCAATTTCTTTCTCGTTCTTTGCCTTTTCTTCTGCAATTTCTTTCTCGTACTTTGCTTGATCCTCAATTCGCTTTTGCTGCAAATACTGAAGCCACCACCCTAGAAACGCTACTGATATTGGAACCCCCAGCAAACTGAACCAATCCCAAAGATTTTTTGCTTGTTCATGTTTGATGGTAGTAACCGTCTTCTGCTTGCTCTGCGGATCGATCGTCTCTGTAGTCACCTGCGAAATTTCCTGATTCTCGCCAACTCCCAACCATTCCCATTTGGGCGGGAATGCAACAATTCCCCCAACAGCAGCTAAGGTAAGGATCGGAATGATCCAGCTGGAAAGCTTCCACAATTTTCTATTAGGCATAAGCAATACACGATCGACATACTTCCTAAATACAACCACAGGGAATCAAAAAACGGCACACAAAAAAAATCGCCCCCTCCTCAGCTTTGGGGAAGGGGCGATCGCACGAAGTAAGACAACAATTCTAAACCCAACTAAGCAGCGATCAGGATTAATTCGTTAGGGATGGAAGCGTAAAACATGGGTATTTCCTAACAGTTTGATTGATGACTTGTCGATCGCTCTATTTTGCTAGACGCGCTAGACGGAATCGCTAGACGGGAGCCATAGACGCTCCGTAGACGGCTAGATGCTCCGTCTACCAGTAGTTTCGCTAACCTCTCGATTTCCCGTCTAGCGCCTAGCGGGGTGTCAATTACTATCAATAGAAAGCTGCAACATCGTCGCAAACATTTCCGCCTCGCTCTCGTAGGTTGATTCAAATTTAGCCAGAATAAAAGGTGAATCTTTACGCCCCGTTGTCTTGTATCGTGCGGGAAACTGTATCGGGTTGTTTGATACCTTCCAGATGTGCCCGCCGTAGGGAAAGTATTCGCCTTTAACGGGTTTGAAGTTGAAACCTAAAAGGTACTGCCCTCGCACTTTAGCAACCTCGATCGCGGGTAGCTTTTCCGCTATCTCATCCGGCAAATAGAGCGAACACAGCACCCAGAATCGAGGTTGTTTAATCTTGAACGATCGCCCAGTTTGCGTCGCCTGCACTACGTCTTGAAAGTCCATAACTGCTCCCTAAAAATCGTAATCATTGGTAACGGCTGGCGGTTTGATCGCTGAATATTTGCCGTTGTTTTCGGTCAATAGTTGAGCGCTCACTAAGCGATCGAGCAAGCTTTTAATCTTGTCGGTTGGGAGCGCTTCATCTTCTTTGATGCGGCGGTTAACGGATTGTTTGATCGTGCCTGCCGTAAAGTCTTTATCGGGTCTAGCGATCATGTAATCGACAATTGCAGCTGCCACCTCGATCGACTTATCACCCCAATTTGGGAACGCTTGCTTAATTTGTGGACGGCTCGAAGCTGCCTCGTTGACCGATTCTTCCACCTCATGCTCTGCCGATGGCATATTGAACAGTCGATCGAGGTCTTCCGGCGTTGCCTTGTCTCCTGATCCAACCACCTGTTGAGGCGTTGGATCAGGAGACAAGGCAACGAGCGCCGCGATGTCTGCAACTTTGCCATCAATCAAACACGGGCGATCGAACTTGGAGACATCCAGCCTCAGCCGTTGCGCTTCAGGCTCGGCAAAACCTTTCAGGTAAATGTAGCTGAGGTTGTCTCGCAAACTACCTTCGCCCTCAATTCCAAGTGTCTTGACTTCTTGCCCTTGGGCTAACAGAATCAGCCGGACTTTACTGGTTCTGCCTGCGCGAATGATGAACTTTAGACCCTTGACCACATCGAAGCCCGCGTCTTTGCATCCAGCAACAAAGGTTGGAACCTCATCTAGAATCACGTTCACCGGGGAAAAGTCATCTTTCCCGGTTTGGTTCATTTCGGCTTCGCGCTGTTTGACAATCTCGCTCAGTCCGGTGATATTTGCCGCGATCGTGTGGAAGTCGTAAGGCACTCCGATCACCTGCATTCCGATAAAGTCTTTCGGCTTCTTTTTTGGAGTAATCACAAGGGTTACGCCATTCAAGAACCGCCCCATTCTCTCCGCTAGAAACGACTTCCCCGCCCCCGTTTTGCCAAGTAGCAGTAAATGGGGAAAGTCATCGTAAGCGCTGTTTAACTGGTTCCAGTCGAACAGGTTGGACTCTGGGGAACTCACGGGAACTGTGAAAGATTGAGCGGGTGAAGCGGGAACCTCGATCGCGCCTAATTGTGTTTGTGGACTTGGCTGATAGCGCGATTCTTCTGGTAGCTGCGGCATTGGAACCCAACCATCGGGTACAGATTCGGCACTCAAATCAGCTTCGATGCGACTCGTCAGGCTATTGCTCCCGCCATACAGCGATTTCACCGTAGCCATCACTTTGTATCCTGCGTAAAGGAACATCGTTGTACCCACTAAAGGCGCGTTGCTGAAAACTGCAACGCCAAACAGTGCGGCGGTTCCTGCTTTCACCATCAAGCCGATTCCACCTTCTGGTTCTGCATCGTCAATCACTAAAATCGTCCCGTCGTAATATTCAATCTGTGCGGCTGGATCGACTCCCCAGGCTTGCAATGTTTCAGGACTGACAGATTTGATAAGCTTGCTCATAGTTCGACCTTGTTCTTGGTAGGGACTGAAAAAAACCTCGATCGCAGTTCAGAGCGCGATCGAGGCTCCTAGTTTGTTAGATTCTGCGTTCGGTTCGCGGCGTGATTGCTTTGAACAGTCGATGCACGTTCAGCATGAAGAGAACTAAGACTTCGACAACCGCGATCGAGCCAATCATCAGAAAGAAATCGCTCCACTTGATCAGGGACGCATCCCACACCCCGAAATCACGGACGAAATCATTCCAGCCATCGCCATACGGCAAGTAGTACCAGAGATTCACCGTCAACTCTGCCAGATACGCCAGCGCTGCATAGGTGCCGATGTTTTTGAAGATATCGATCAGGTAGTGACTGACTTTCTTTTGGAACTTCTCAACAGTCGGATGATCGCTCGGTTGCGATGCCTCATGAGTTCGCAACTGCTTGATCGTCGCGTTGTAGATTTCTGGGTCATGCAGAAGGACGGGCGTGATTTCAATTAGCTGCGTGAGTGCCCAGAGCAAAACAGACATCAGATTCGGCAGAATCCAAACGACTAGGCTAATGAACAATCCCAACAGAGGGACGGTTTGAAGCTGTCGAACCAGTGGCAGAGAAACGATCGCGCTCCCGATGGCATTCCCGGCAGCTTGCCACGGTACAACCGAATAAGCGATCAGAATGCCGCAGACAAAGTAGATGAACCATTTGAGGTAACGCCAGTTAGAAGCCTTCATGCTGCGCGTTCCGGTTGTCTGATTGGGCTGCGTCCAGTTCGGTTGTTTCGATTGATTCGATGAGTTATGAAGTCCCATTAGTTCGATTTCTCCTGTTGTTTGCGGTTGTAGTGGGTTAAGAATTCGGATAGCTGTGAAGGCTGCACCCGTTTGATGTCGCTGATCGCACCGTCGAAACCAACAATCGCGGTATCGCCAAACTCGTTACAGATAATCAGTCCTTCCGGGAGTGGTCGCACTCCGTTGATTGGATTGCCTGATTGGTCGAATCTGGGAGTCTTAGGATTTGCGGGGAAAGTCTGAGCATCAAACACGCGCATATCTGCTTGGAACCTGCTCGGACGGTTATTAAGCGTCTGGACGATCGGCTGACATCCAGCTTTGACGCGCTCTAGTGCGATCGTGGAATCGGAGCTAAGGGATTTGATGCGCTCTCTCGAATCCTGTTCATCGGTCTTGGAACGATTTGCCTTCTGTTGTGATGCGGCAAGGTCACTCTGCCAGCGCTGCAAAGAGGTTTGATGCACTGTTGTTCCGATGAGCAGTAGGAATACAAACGACATCCGTACAGCAAATCGTTTGTTAATCACGAAAGGTTTCACCGTTGCAACTCCTGAACACGGTTCCTGATGTTGTCGATCGCGCTTCCGGTTTCGACGGGGGAGAAAGTCGCTAGTAACGTTAGACCGATCGCGCCTCCAATCAGCCCAGCAAACCAAGTCCGAATCATTCGTCTTGTGTAGTCGCTCATGCTGCGAACGCTCCATCTCGCAATTGCTCAAGCAATGCCGCAATCAATGGGAGTGCATCATCGGGCGACATTTCTTCGATGATTACTGCCGCTCTGCTCAGTCCCTTAGAGCTAGGAAACAGATTGGTATGGGCGATCGCGGGAATTGTCCAGTGAGCATCTTCTGGATCGTCCATCGATAGCCAGAGACTTAAGGCGGCAATCAATCCAAGCTTTTCATTGCTTGTGAGTTGTTCGAGCAAGTCTCCAAAGACTTGCATCAGATGATGCGATTCGGTGCATTCGGTGAAATAGCCAACGGGCTTCGTCATCGTTCAATTCCTCAGAATGTTGTGATGTGCGATTGCAAAATCTTTAGCGCGTTCCACTGCCCCCGGTGCGGCGTGGCGGGTCGTTGGGAGATGGGTCGAAGCTGTCAGCAATCGCGGGCAAGTGAACAGCAGCGACGATCGCAATAAAAAAGACCAGCGAAATGCTGATCCAGTAACGTTTATGAGACATAATTTTTGAATCTTCTGTGATGGGAGATGAAGCCGATCGCTTTGCCGTCCAAAGTTTAGCGATCGGCTTTTGAGCGTTTAGGTCACGAAATTTAGAATGAACGCGATTTGCATTTCGATGTACTCGCCGTTCACGAGAAGAAATATGCGATCGCATTTCCGAGCGGCTGGATTGCTCCGCTGAACAGAGCGGATAATCTGCGGCAGTTGTTGACAAACCCTTCCGGGGTCTTTCCCTTTGGGGAGAATGACGATCGCGCCGTTGCTGAGATAGAGGGCTTCAATGGAGTCGAATTTCATGGGTGAGAAGTGCCAAAACGTTTACGGGGTTTTGACTCGTCTAGCTGAGTATTTTGGGGAACAATCCTACCAGTCGTCGTCATCGTCAATCTGAGTAAAGCTTAGTGTTTTCAAGGCTTGCAAGTCCTTGAGCAATGATGCCAGTCGCACTGGGGGATCTGCTCGATTGCCGTCGAGATAGTCGATCGTGTCTACTGTCTCGCGAATCAACATATCAAAAAACAATTGTCCGGTGATCAGTTGATAAGCCGTTAGCTCGAATGGAAATTTGGGAAAGACGGAGCGATCGCACGTTAGAAACCAGTCACATAGAGCGCGAATGTCATCGTTGCTCACAAGTCTGAGTTTTCTAGACGTTTTGGAAGTTCAGATCCACCGCTGATGATTCGTTGCACACGATCGAACTCTTCCAACTCTGCCGGGGTCATCGCTTTTAATCGATCGGTTAAAAACTGAGAGATTAATTGCAGAGTTTCGGCTGCATCAGTGCGATCAACGGGTTTGATCGAAACGCGTTTGTTCATGTACCCATCGAAAAATGAAAGCTCGATCGCGTTTCCGGTCGGAATGGATCTCGCACAACTACTCGCTAGAAAACTCAAGTCGAAGATTGAAAGCTTATCCCAGTGAGATCGATAGAACTGCTTGATTGCGTCAAACGTTTGTGTCATGGGTCATTTCTCCAGTGATTCGGGTTTCGTATCTGATGCGGGCAAAACTTATCGTTGTTCATGGCTTTGTTGTGCCTTTGCCGTCATTCCGTCACTAGCAAGCTGCACAAGTCTCAGCAAAGAGCGATCGTCATACCGCGATTGACGCAACATTTCTTGCACATCAACAGTTGGTGCAACTTGCGAAACGAACATTTGGAGCGATTTAAATCCTTGCTCTGAATCGCAATCTTCGATCCATCCAGCAGCACTGCTAACAAGCATCGAGGCAACGCCCCAAGAGTTAATGCAGTCTTCGCCCTGGTGCTGAAACGTTTCGCCTAAAGGGTGGTAAAACCCGTTGGCTCGATCGACACCAAATCCTTGCAGCGATTCACTGCCTTTGCCAAGTTTCGCCATTTCGGGAAATCCTGTGTCTGCAATCGCTTTGAGTGCTGCGTGGGTTAAGGCAACGCCGCGATCACAAACTCGGAAATGGTTTTCGATTCGCAGTCCAGCTTCGCCGATAACATCAGCAATGATCGAGTAAGCCGACACACGCAACTGCGACTTCGCCTCTTCAGGCAAGAACTCGATCGCTTTCCTCGCAAGTTCGGGAAATTGATCAAGCGCTCGTTGCCTTGCCTCCTCAGCAACGTCTGTACCGTAGCGGCGTTGCGCTGCTCGAAGCCCATCCGCAAAAGCATCAATATCTGCTCGTTTTGCTGCGGGTGTGATTCGCTTGAGTGCGATCTGAATCTTCGTTTCATCGGTCGATTGAAAGCCTTTAGACATCGTTCAAGCTCCTTGTCGGTGTGCGTTGTAGTAGGTGATTATTGGTCGATCTGAGTAAAGCTTGTTGGGAAGCGCGATCGTATTTCGCCAATAGCATTGGATTGTGCAAGATGCGAATTTGAGTCAGCGGGGAATACGATCGCGGTTTGATTTTCAAGCGGTGGTCAATTAACATGGTTCTTCTTGCTCTGTCCAGTCGTTCAAGTCGTCAAACTCGAAACTATCAACACTTTTGGCTATAGGTTGCTTCGGACTATCAGAACGATCTCCGGTGAAATAGCAACTCAGGATATGAGTGTTGATGATGCTTGGATCAGTAGTATTTAACTGCTGTCCCACCTCGAAAAAAGCATTGTGAAGATGTGACGGGATTGAAGCTCTGACCTGCTTCATTTCGCCTCCAGTTGCGCCACCTTGCGAGTCGCTAGCGTGTACAATCCTCGCGCATTCGCCCACAGTGGATCAGACAGCACTTTGATAGTCTTTTTATTTAGCAGGGGTTCAATACCTGGTAGTTGTGCCCCACCTCCAACCGCAATCAGAGCGGTAGCAGAATCGCGCCGATCTTCCCACGGTCGCACCGTGGGAGCCAATACAGCTTTAACCCACTTCGGCAACTCTTCACGATAGACCGATTCAAAATTCCAGTCTGGGTGCTGTGTGCCGTAGGTGAATGTCTGAGCCTCGATACCCTTGCGAATCAAATGTCGATCGCCCTCTTTGAGTAAACGCTCTCGAATCGCATCATGAGTCGCAATCTGGTCGATCAGCTTCTCCACGCCTCCATTCTGCGAATAGCTGCGATCGGTCATCTTCAAGCCGTTGAAGCTACTCACGATCAGCGTTCCGTTGCCTAAGTCGTAAAGGATCGCGTTGGTGATATCGGCTTGCTTCTGATAGGTGATGATCGCGCCCGTCCCTTCTTCTAGTCCAGCAACAACTTTGATTGAAACGATCGATTCTTTATTGCGAAATCGGACATGATGTGAACCTTCAAGCGCTCGTTTTAATGCGCCTCCGAGTGTCTTGGAGTCGTGTACCGAAACTGCTAGGGCAATGTTCCATCGATCGCGGTGGGCGTACTCTGACAAGGCAGAAAGGAACAATTGCAGTCCCAAATTAGGTTTACCCTGCTTGTCGTCTGTTACCCGTCGAATGGAATTCAAGCCGTTGTAATAGGCATTGATTCCGCCGATCCACTGCTTGCTAATCAAATCAGCACGATCGCCCTTGAGGTACTCGACGTACCCTTTCACACCATCGGGGGAACGTTCATCGAGTTCGTAGATGTAGCTCTCTGTGCGAGTTTCACACATCGCAGAGACAAGCTTTAACTGTCCATTCCCAATATCGGCTCCCATTGGTTGCAGTAGGCTATCGTAGTCAATCGCAGCAAGTGGTTTAGATGCGTCCGTGTTTTGTGAAATCATAAAAATCGGCTCAATCCTTTGTAGTGTGAGGTTTTCAAGCGTTTTAGTACCACTAGCTGCAATAGGCAACGGATGCCTACTGCAACCACTGGCGGGAATTTAGAACGGAAGTAAGTCCGCAAAGTAGCAAGCTTTTCGTTTCGGTGAAGTTTTGGCAGAATCGCCCCAATCCGCCTCAGCTTTAAGGCGACAAATCCCGCGATCGTATTGCTTGCACTGTGAGCAAGTTGGCTCTGTTTTGATTGGAGTTGGAAGCGAAAGCGTTACCATGTTCAAATACCTCGTAGTTGGGGTTAGAGGCGCGATTTTGCTTACCAGGGCGATCGCGCCTTTTTGATGGGTGAAGATGTCACCGGATCGACTTCTATTGCAGAAGCGCGATCCGGTGACATCTTTGTTTGCCCTACTGGAGTCCCCCGATCGGTCTCCTTCCCAGATAGCGGCTATGATGTTTTCTAGGTTCTGAACTTTGATTAACCTTACTATAGCTCAATAATCATAGTGATGAACTTTGTTTGCATTAGAATGCTTTATTGGTATGTATCTAACGCATCAGATACACCTATCAAAGTTCTGCACTTTGATATCAGAGTGATGTTAGGCTTATGTCTTAGGCTTTAATTAATAGGAGTTCACCCAAAATGTACGCAGTTGCAGGATCGGAGTTTGTGCCTACGAAGTTGAACCGGATCACTATTGCTTTGGAGCCAGAGCTTTATGAAGCTCTACAGGCTTACAGTTCACGCAGTAGACGTTCCATGAGCAATCAGATATCCGTGATTATTGAACAAGCGCTGATTGCGACTGGGGATCTGAAAGTTCCGATCGCTCGTGTAGAAAAGCGTGGGGGGAAGCGTCCGAATGCAGGCAGAAAACCTAGTAATACAGAACTAACAGAGAACGACGATCTCTCATCTTCCGAGAAAAGAGAAGCTGACGAATGACTGATTCAGCCAGAGCCACACGCGCCACCGTGACGATCGGGAGTTTGATGATCGACGGCAGTTACCGGATGAGCCAAACTCAAGCGGCGGAATGTGTCGGATTAACAGAGAGAAACGCCCGCGAATTTTTGCAGTCGAAAGCACTCAAGTCTTGACCGGGGGAGGGTTATACGCCCGCGATTTTTGAGATTGAGCCTGACTCGAATACACGATCGGGGAAGCATTAAGCGTCGAATCGGTTCTGAGGAACGAAAACGATTACCTGATGCAGGTTCTACGCGATAACGGGATCGATCCTTGGGCACTGCCACAGGACACGGAAGATTAGCGATCGCGTTTGCAAATTTGCAAATTACAGGTAGACGATCGCGCTGCTACTGCTGCAAAGGAGCAATCGAGAAGAGAACGAAAAACATTCAAAATCTCAGGTATCAAAATGAGCGACGTATTTGAAGAGAAGTTGGCGTTTTATTTGAACTGCTATTCAGTACTACCTAGTCTAGTCCTGGAAGACTCCAGCAAAGTTTTCCGCAAGGAATCCGAAAGAAAGCTCTTTTTACTGCGAGAAGTTATGTTCACCGCTGTTTCTGAGTGGCTGGCGTATTTATTGCAAATGCGTACAGAGCCACCAGCGCGATTAGAGAATGAGCGAGGAATCAAAGCTTATGCTGAACAAGATAGGGCATGGCTCGACCTTCTTACCGAAGTGCGCCTACGCTCTGAGGCTCAATGGATGAGATCTTTTGGCTCTGCCCTGCATCTATGGTTTTGTACTCTTTTTGAAAACGAGTATGCAGCTTTACAACAAATTGGACTACTGAAAGCTCAGTCCACATCCTTTCCTGGCAAGAAAGCGTGGGCGATCGCGCAACGAGAGGAGTTGAAATTCCTGATGGGCGATCTATCAAACTCAGAATCGGGCTTGAGTCTTGACTGGTTTTGCGACGAGCAGATCTCTCTATCTAAGACTGTCAGCGCAACGATTATTGACTTGGCTGAAGCTGATATCCGATTTCGAGAGAAATACTATAGACCGTATCTCAAAGTACGCTCCCGATGCATGTCTGAAATTAGGGACAGCACTACCATGAAGGCTATTTTTCTCGATGCCAAAGAAAGAGTGACGTTTGCGGCTGCAAACAACAAACGGGGAAGAAATATCGGATTTGGAAAACTGAATTATTAACTTTTGTAAAGTAACGTCCGAGCGCTTGGCGCGGAAAATCCGCCGCAATATCTTAGGGGAGTCGTCGGGGAAAAAGACTATGTGTGCTGCAAAAATTAGCTTCGATTTCGAGAAAGAAAGACTCGAAATCAACCAAGATTTCTGGGCGCGTTGGCTCAAAATCAATTCCGCTCCCGAAATCGAAGAAAACAGCGCAGCAAAAAGCGATCGACTCCTGGAACGAGAGATCGCTTCCGAACAACAAACGACTGCCTCTAAAAAATGATCGCGAAATTAAAACCCGCATGGCGGCGGGCAGACTTATATGCTGATCTTATCTCGTTTCACGAATTTCCGAAAGAAAATCGCTAGAAAACGCTCTAATAAAGCGTTTCAAATGTCTTTTTGGACACAAAAAAAATCGCTCGATTTAGATTTGGCGATCTCGCTCAATGACCGCGTTTTAGAGCTGAAGAGAGGAAAATTGCAATGAAGCATTCCTTCTTTTCAGTTCTAAAGCTCGAAACGCAGCACCGAAAACACCTTCTGAGCGAGGGTTTCTCCAATCGCCAAATCGACTATCTCGAATCGATTGGAGTCCAGTCAATTAGCGAATCCGAAGCGCGATCGCTCAATATTATTTGCCGAGACGATTCGGGCGAATATCGATCGAGTAGCGGGATCTACTTCCCTTTTAACGGGGAATTCGGACAACTTCGTTGTGACAGTCCTCCAATTCGGCAGGGCAAGCCTGCGAAGTATCTGACCCCCTGCAAAAAAATATCTAGGGCTTGGCTACCGGAAGGGGTTCAGGTTGTCACCGAGGGCTTTAAAGATGCTGCTGCGGGAACTCTGATCGGTGGCATTCCGACAGGCGCGATCGCGGGTGTAAGCCACTATCGAAAAGCTCTCGCGAAAGGTTCTAGGCTAACGATTTTGTTTGATGCGGACGGTCGGACAAATCCGAGCGTATTTCTAAACCTGTTTAACGCAGCGCTTTGGACGGGCGGAAAGATTCAGCTAGTGCCTGAAATTTCCGATCAGCCTAAAGCTGGTCTGTGTGAGTACTTTCGCGCTGGACACACGGCAGAAGACTATAAAGGACTGATTAATTCTGCGCTAGATCCTAAAGACTTTCTCTCGACACTTCCCCAATATTGGATTGGGTTGAGTCGAGAGAAGTTTGATCAATGCTGCAAAGCCTGGTTTAAGCTAATTGTTCGCCACTTCTCAAAGGACGACACTGATAAGTTGATCGACTTAATGAACCTTGATCCGGTTGAATACAGCGCTTTGACGATCGCGAAAAACATCGTCGGAGAACTGCGCGATCAAGACAAAATCGAGGAACTTGCATCGCTCCAAGGTGGCTACATCCGAGCAGTAACTTATAGAGATCACAGCTTTTGGGATTACTTGAGGCTTATCGAAAAGTTTGGTGACAGGCTCAGATTTAACGAACTCAAAAAGCGGGTAGAGCTTGACGGGGAGACTTTATCTCTGGATGGGATAAAAGTAGCGATGAGCATCGACCATTCGTTTAGCGTTCGCAGTGGCAAGGAAGACTTCCCCGATGTTGTTGTCAAAACCTCACAGCGATACAGATATCACCCGATCAAATCCTATATTGAGCGCGTCTCTCAACAGTATGGCGATGATGCAAAAATTCTGGAGAACGTCGCAGATCGCTACTTTGGGCAGTCAGATCAGATTTACAGTGCGATGCTTGTGCGGACGATGATCGGCGCGATCGCGCGTCTTTATCAACCAGGCTGCAAAATGGACACTGCTCTGATTTTGCAGGGAGCGCAAGGAGTGAGGAAGTCTACGTTTCTTTCTGATCTAGCAGGCGGAGCAGAGAACTTTGACGACACCCTATCAGGGACAGACAGAGACGAACGCGCAAAGCTACATCAATTCTGGTTTATTGAATGGGGTGAAATTGAGTCGATTTTTCGTAAGAGGGATATCTCTGCGGTCAAGGGGTTTCTAACGTGCCGTCAAGACAATATCCGCCTGCCTTACGGCAGATCGACACTTGAACTTCCTAGACCGTCGATCATTGTCGGATCGACAAACCAGGATGACTTTCTGAACGATCCAACCGGAGCGCGTCGGTACTGGGTGATTCCAATCCCAAAATCTCACGGCAAAATTGATATTGAGTTACTGAAGAAAGAGCGAGATCAACTATGGGCGGCAGCTTACGCCCTTTATAAGAAGGGGGAGCAGTGGCATTTAACCGACTTAGAGGAAGTTCAGGCGGCGGCGATCGCAAAGCAGTTTCAATCTGCCGACTCCTGGGAGCTTGAGATCTCAGGGTATTTGGAAAGCCACGATCGCGTTACTGTTTCTGAGATCCTGAGCAATGCACTGGGACGGGAACTTAAGGATCACGGCAGACCTGAACAGATGCGAGTTGCCGACATTCTCAGGCGGCTTGGCTGGAGAAACACGGGACGGATTGACGGTAAGCGGTGCTGGGTAGGCACAGATTTGAAGTCCGAAAGCATTGAACCCAAATCACCAACCAAGGCACAAGGGCAAGTTGTCGAGGAGATCGCCACACCGGAAAATCTGCCGGAATGGGCCACGGTTGGAGGATATTTCTTAAACGGCTGCAACAGTCCGATCAAGATCGTATCGATCGACAAAACATCTAGCGGCGTGGTCTTGATCGACCCTACAGGCGATCAGCATCTACTAGCGGTGTGCAGACCGTTTATCGTACCTGATTCGGTTTTATGAGTTCTGAAAACTCATGGGCGGCGATCCACCAAAAAGCGATCGCGTACTACAAAGCAAAGCAGGTGCGAGAGCAGGTGTTTAGCGAACTTGAGGCACTTGCACAGAAGCACCCGATCGTCTCATCGCGAGAAGTTCTAAGATTGATCGCCCTCGTTAAATCGAACGATTCCCAAGCCTCCTAAAAACTCAACTCGATCGACTCTGCCAGCAATCTGAACGAGTCGATCGATTAATTGCGTATAGACAAATCTGCGCTCTAAAACCTCCAGGCTCGCGAAAAATTCAGGATCGCGCGAAACCTCTAGCAGCGCTTCATTTGAAACTGCTTGCTGTTCATGTGAACTTCTTAAAGATTTCTCCATATCCACGATCTTTTGTTGCACCGTAGGGATTGCGGCGGCAAAATCCGGATCGAGTCGCATCCGTTCCAATTTCAAACGCAGTTCAATTAATTCTGATGGCTCCGGCTGGTCAATTTCACGCAATGCGGATTCTTCCATTTTGCGAACAATCTCGGTTGAAGCGCGATCGCAAATTGCAGCAACAGCGAAGCTTTCAGCGTCGGAGGGGAGTAAACCGCCTCGATTAAGGCAAGTGCGAGTACCAAGCGCATCGTAAAGATCGCCGCAGTAGTATCGGCGCTTACGGCCTCCTGAGATGACAGACTTCGCACCGCAATCACAGAAGACCAACCCAGACAGAGGATATTTAACCCCGACTGATGGGCTAATGTCGCGCTCTCGCATTTTTAGAAAGTGATCGACCTGCGCTGCGTTCGTTGGGTTAATCAGCGGCTCATGGTTGGCAAATGCCGCAATCACGCGAGGTTTTCCACGATTACCAAAATACGCGAGATGACCTCGTAGGACAGGGTTCTGAAACCATGCCTTAAGGTTTTTTCTGTCTCGCGGGAAGTCCTCGTTTTTTTGCCCTTGATGCACAGATCCGTATCGCTGGCACATTTCCTGAATGGTTCCGCGAATCGTGCCGATCGATAAATACGTGTTGATTAATTCTTGAGCAATGTCAAAACAGGTTTTTTCTGGGCAAGGCGAATAAGGGTTTCGATTAATCACATAAGAATCTTCAACCACCACATACCCAAAAGGCGGATTACTGGCTTTCTTTAGGCGGCGGCGGCGTTCCCATCCTTTTACTGCGGCGTATTGATTCTTCTCTCTCCAATAGGCTGCTGTTGTAGCCTGATCACGCGCTTGCTTCCTTCCTTCTGGTGTGATGAAGTCCATTACTCCGCCAGTCACGTAAGCTAACTCAGCACCAAACGCCGGAAATTCTTCTAACATCTGCTCTAAAGCCAGGTTTGAGCGAGTGAAGCGATCGAAACATGGAACTACGACCTTCTTTGTAGTTCCGTTGCGTACTCGCTCTAGGACGGTGTTGTAACCTTTTCGCTCATCGCTTGCACCCGATTCGACATCCCAGAAAATGCGATCGCGTGGAATGCCGTAAGCCTCCAGATCTTCGATGTATCGCTCCAGTCCGTGACCTCGATCCACCTGTCTTTGAGTCGAAACTCTCGCATATCCATCAGTATCGATCGGTCTGGTCATGAGGTTGGTAACAGCTAAAAGTCCTGATATGTAAGGTTTTGAGAAAGTATGTGTTCTTTCGGCTTACCAACCTATTACCGACTTAATTGGAGGTTGGTAATAGCTGAAAGTGTTGATATATATGGTTTGTATTTATTACTTACCAACCTTACCAACTTATTTCATTAAAAAGTATTTTTATATATTAGCTGATAGGGTGATTGTCTATCGTAGCCACGATCGCTCTTGTTCCACCTTGCCGAATAATTTCCCGAAAAATCTCGCGTGGGTGTGCCAGCGTTTCGGTTGCAGTCCCGATCGTAATCACCTGCGTTGCAATTAACCGATTTTTCACATCCAAAATCAACACTGCAAATCGTTCGGTCGATTGCCACATCAATTCATGACTTAACGCAGCAGCGGCAACATTCGGATCATCAATAATCGTCTTTTCTGGTGGGCGGGATTGGTAGACTCGTTTGCCAAGCTCGATCGCAGCTAAAATCGTCGTCGCTTTCGCCGTTCCCACTCCCGGAGCTTTCGTCAGTTCTGCAATGTTGACTTCTCGCAATGCGCTTAAAGGATCACGCTGATGCTGACTCAATTCCTGTAAAATGTACTGCCCCAATCCAACCGCAGAAAGCTTGCCTGACCCAGTGCTGAGTAGAATGGCGATAAGCTCTGCGGTAGAGAGCGTTCTTGCACCTTGAGCGATGAGACGTTCGCGGGGGCGTTCACTTTCAGGCAGATCAGCAATGCGAAGCGAGTAAGTCATAAAGCAGCGGAATGTCATTGTTTCTCAATTAATCCCTTCTAGCAAATGCAACGTGACAGTGCAGAACAAGCGATAATCTTTTCAGATAAAAAGGCAAGAAGGTATGTGGAACGCAAGGTTGATGTCTGGTGTGGTGTGGGGAAGTGTGGCGGTCATCGTTTGTAGTCAATCAGTGAATGCAGCGCGATCGCAAGACTATTCATCCGCACAGTTCATTTCTGTTCTCAACGGTTTGGGCTATGCTGTACCGCTGGATGCTCCGATTACTGATCCGCGTGTTCAGCAAGCGATTCGAGATTTTCAAATTCAGTTTCGCTTGCCTGTAGATGGCACCCTGAATAATCCAACCCAAGACCAAGCAGCAAATATTGTCCAATCCCTGCAATCTGCTCTCAATCGCACTGTAAAACCGTCTCCTCAACTTCCGGTGAGTCAGTTTTACGGCAAGCAAACCGAAGCAGCGGTGAAACAATTTCAGCAACAAAATCGCCTGCCTGTGACAGGAATTGTAACGCTAGAAACTCGACAGCGATTAGATCAAATTAGCAGTGATTCCGATCCTCGAATCCCGTCCAATCCCACAAATCCCCCTGTTGCTTCTAATCCGCCTGCACGATCGCAATTAAGCATCTACACCGAAGCCGAGATCAAAGCAATCTTGAGCGGGTTTGGCTACGACATCAATCAACAAGCTGCTCTCAGCGATCTGCCCACTGCTAGAGCAATTCGAGATCTTCAGCGGATCTATGGACTCTCTGAATCGGGAGCGATCGACCGTGAAACCGAAGAAAAGTTCTCTAGCGTCATGCGAAATCTGCGGAACAATCTGAAAGTAATTTTGAGAAGTAACTTTGCGATCGCACAATACTACGATGCTGCTACCCAATCCGCAATCCGCCAGTTTCAATCTCGTTATGGTTTACGAGTCGATGGCATTGCAAACTTAGAAGTTCGGAGTCGAATCGATGCCGAAGCCCGCAGACCCGGAGGATAACTACAAACTCTCTAGATATTCCAACAAGTCTGACATTTCTTGGGGACTCGGTTGGAATTTGGGCATCGGGGGTGTTTGTCCGCTGATCACCTGCTCGATCAGCCGAACGCGCGATTTCCGATTAGACACATTCTTCAAACTGGGTCCCACTTTTCCATCTGCCATGATTCCATGACAACCTGCACAGTTAATCTGAAAAATTGCATGACCCTGCACTGAGTTCCCTGGAAGCGACAGGACCTCTTGCACATAGGGATCAGCGCGATGAAACTGATTCACACCCAAAATTGACAGCACGATCGACAAACAGACTACAAGCGCGATCGTGAGAATTTTCTGGGGCGACCCTTCAGATTTGACAAGCTGCTGGTTCAAAAGAGGATTCTATGAAAGGACTATAAAATTTGTTCGTTCATATACTAAACAAACTTTAACAAATTTCGGGAACTCCTGCCGAAGCAAAATCTGTAATCTTGCCAAAAAAATCTCGGAATTCATTGGCTCATCAGCCTTGTTCTGGTTTGAGCGGACAAGAACGGCTAAGATATAAGATAACGATACCTTCATGATTTAAGTTTCAAAATCTTACAAACCAAGGAGATTCAAATATGGTTGAGCCAATTTTGCTCGGCATCGTCTTGGGACTTGTGCCCGTTACCTTAGCAGGTCTGTTTGTTGCCGCTTACACCCAATACCGCCGCGGAAATCAACTGAACCTTTAATTTTGCAAGTCAGCTTGCGATCTGCCCCAGAAATTACTTTCCGGGGCTATTTTTTTGACGGCATTGTCATACAGATGACAAACGGAACGAGTAGATTTGCAGGAAAGTACTCATAAATCGATCGAGGAGTAAACTCAAATGGTGGATCTTTCGCTCAGATCTCTGATTGCCGAGGGGCTTCGTACCGTGTATCACAATGCCGATTGGATGGGCTGGAATTTGTTTCTCGCGATCGTTCCTCTGGTGCTGAGCGTGTTTCTGTTTCGCCGCTTGCAGTTTGGCAATTCGACATTGACTTTACCAAGCATTGAACATCGTCATCGTTCTCCGCTCTGGTGGTTCGGTGTTGCGGTCTTCGTTGCCTTTCTGCCAAATGCGCCTTACATTCTCACGGATATCATTCATTTTGTGAGATGGGTTCGGGAGGGGGCATCCGCTTGGACGGTAGCGCTCGTTTATGTTCCACTGTTTTTTCTGTTTCTCTTTGCTGGATTTGAAGCTTATGTAATGTCGTTGCTGAATGTGCGGTATTACCTGAAGCAGCGAGGGTTACGATATATTTTTGCGTCTGAACTGACGTTTCATGGGCTGAGCGCGATCGGGATTTATCTCGGTCGATTTCTGCGCTTCAACAGCTGGAACCTCCTAACACACTGGAATGATGTTGCGGGAAGTGTGTTCGATGCGCTGCTCGGCAAAGATCCATTAATGACGATCGCGCTCACATTCATCATTCTCACGGTGCTGTATGCACTGTTGAAACCCGTACATCTTGCGCTATCCAACTACTGGAAATTTCGCCCGAAACGGAACCAACAGAATTTCGTAATTCCGAACTCCTGATGCGTAGTTAAATCCAGTGATGGATAACAGCTATGTTTGGCATTCGGGCGATCTCTTTGGTGAGTTTAGGAGTGTTGGGGGTTGTGGCGCTGCCAGTTCGAGCCGAGCAAGTGACAAAGACGGCACAGCAAGGAACTGTGAAAGCTGAATTGTCGTATGAGAAAGTTGCAACAGATGGAATTCCACAAACGAGAAATGTGTGGTTGAAGATTCAAAGAGCCGGACAATCTGCGTTTGATCAAGCCCCGACGGTCAATGAGTTCGATCGCCCAATGGTTGAATTTCTCGGAGATGATAAGAACGATCGCGGTTTTCTCGTTCGCGATCTCAACGGTGATCAAGATTCAGAAGTGATCGCGGATATGTTCACAGGTGGAGCGCATTGCTGCCGATATTCATTGATTTATCAGTACGATCGCGATCAAAAACAGTATGTCGAATCGCGTGCAAATTGGGGAAATTTGGGCTATCAACTGCGAGATCTCGATCGTGATGGCAAAACTGAGTTTTACAGTGCTGACGATCGCTTCGCCTACGCATTTACAAGCTATGCTGCTTCTGCCTTTCCGATCCAAGTTCTCCGATTTGAAGATGGGAAAATGGTGGATGTGACGAGGCAGTATCCGAAAGAAGTTTACAGCGATGCTTATCAACTGTGGCGGTTTTATCAGAGACTGAAGGCTGGAGATGGAGAGGCGAAGGGAGCTTTGGCGGCGTATTTGGCGGATAAATATCTGCTCGGTCAGCAAGAAGATGGCTGGAATCAGTTGAGAAAGGTTTATCAAGAAAGCGATCGAGAAGAGTTCTTCGGCAGTCTACGGAAATTCCTGAAAGAGACGGGCTACGTAAAATAACGATCGCAATCATGAAACTTTTAGATGCTGTCGCACTAACAAAAGATTTACCGGAACAAAACCTCTACAAAGGACAAGTTGGGCAATTGTTGAGGTTTATGATTCTGATACCTTTGAAGTTGAATTCGTTGATTCTCAAGGAAAAACTTATGCACTTGAAACTTTGAGTTCAAATCAGGTGCTACAGCTTCACTATCAACCACTTTCTCGATTGACGAGGTTCAGTGAGAAATAGTCAAGTTAAAATTCTGGTGACCACAACTCTGTCACAGGCACTTCCCATCCGGGAAACAAATCGGGGATTTTGAGCGTGTCTCCATCTACAAGTCTGGTGGAGAAAGCTTCATCGGCAGAGCGCTTGATTTCGATCCATCGTTCTTCTGGATTGATGAGAATTCCGATCTGGGTTCCCTGACTGAGAAATGAGTCAATTTTCTCTCGTAGTTTGGTTAGGCTATCGTTTGGTGATTTGACTTCTACCATTAAGTCAGGAGTGAGTTCTGCAAACTTGCGAGAAGTTCGACGCATTCGCTCTGCCAAAACAAATGAGACATCAGGAGCGCGGGTGTCAGAGTTCGGCAGAATGAAGCCCGCAGATGAACCTGTCACCCGTCCGAGTCGATTTTGCTCAACGTGAGGAAACAGCTTTCCGAGCATCCGACTGGCGACTTCTTCTGACTCATAGCCCGATGGACTCATGATGATGATTTCTCCATTGACTAACTCGATCTGGTTGTCAGGGTTGAGCGCTTGATAGACTTCTAGGTCTTTGAGAGTGAGTGGCATATGACCTTGGTTGCTAACGGTTAATTTGCGTTGGAGTGTGTAGAGATCGTGATTAGGAAAGAGCTTCATTAAATTGATCGAGTCGTGATCTATTCCTGCTCGTCTGTTGGCAAGGCTTTTAATTTCGCGATCGCCTTCTCAAGTCGCTCAGTCATTATAAAAATTCACTTCTTTAGCGGCGGCAACTCTAATTATCGCTTATCAATCAATAGCCGAGAAAACTGGGTGCTGTCTTAGCAGATTATTTATGGAGAGCTGATAGAGCGGTTCGTATGGTACTCTTGGTTCCTCTGCGGAACACTATTTTCAGAACTAAAGGAAGGCTCTGAGAAATGTTTAGCGCAGATGATTTAAAGGTTTTCGAGATGCCTCTGGGATGGGAGCGCAACGATACTTTAGGGGAAGTTTTTCACCCGAAACTTGCTGCAATTCAATTCAAAATCAGCGAGTTAATTCGGCAGGTCTACGGTGTTGAGGTTCATCGAAGATATAAAACCTCTTCTTTGCCAACCTCTTCTCAAAATTCTGGTGGGTACACAGGAGATAAACGGCGCTCAGACAGACCATACAACTCTTCTAAGAACGTCCCTAACGCTTCTTGTGTTGTTCTACGCGGAAGTGGCAATGCAGCACCAAAAGCAAGAGGCGGCTTCGCAAAACAGCATTTTGGTATCTTTGGTGCATACCTGGGTGACTTTAATGATGGCATTTTGGTTGGTGCAATGCTAATGCCCTACGTCTTTTATCGATATACCCAGGATGTTAGAAATCTTTTTGTAAGTAAAGCGGAAGAATCGGCTCTTTTTGACCTTTTAATTGATTATTGCAATGATTTCTCAGTAGATTTCTTTGTGACTGGCGATTCTATCGAGGAAGCATTTTATGCTGATAGAGCATGGACTTTTCTTAACCCAATCAATCCACTAGAAGCTACATCCGCAGACTATGCTTGGCTAACCGTCTCAGCCGCTGCCGCGTTTCCGCTGTTTGATGTTCTTACTCGCTTAGGCTCTGATCCAAAACTGCCGATTCAACATGACTACTGCTCGCTGTTTCATGATTGGTACGTAAATCACCTTGAATATTACATTACTCAGTTCTTGATCGCGCCAATTTCTAATGAAGGTGTTTGGAAATCTGAGGCTGAAACTCGTCGTATTTTTGAAGAACTCTTCAACGCTAAGTTTCCCAAGTCGCATCCAAACTGGTTGAAATCTAACAAGGGAACATCCTTGGAATTAGATGGATATAACCAAGACCTGAAAATCGCTTTTGAATATCAAGGCGAGTATCATTACATGGAAGTTCCAATTCACCAACAAAGCAGAACGCTTGAGGAGATTCAGCAAACGGATAAATTGAAGAAAGATTTATGTCAAAGACACGGCGTTACGTTGATTCAAGTTCCTTACTGGGAGAAGGGCAGTAAAAAGTTTATTGTTGAAGGCCTTGAAGCCGCTGGAAGAATGAGCGCTTAAGTGCGACATATTTACAAGCACAAAGCTCTCCTGGGATTCCAAGAGAGCTTTCAAAATTAACAAGACTTTCACTTTAGTAAGCGTCTTGCAGTTCGTAGAAATCGTGGGAGATGTAATCCTTTCGGAGCGGATACCCTACCCAGTCTTCCGGCATCAGCAATCGCTTCAAGTTCGGGTGTCCTTCGTAGACGATCCCGTACATATCAAACGTTTCTCGCTCCTGCCAGTCCGCACCTTTCCAAATCCAGAACACCGAAGACACTCTCGGATCTTCACGCGGTAAGAACACTTTGAGGCGAACCTCATCCGGTCGATCGGCATTATCAGACACTTTGATCAGGTGATAGAAACTCACCAACTGATCGCCAGCCCCTAAATCATACCCACCCTGACACTGAAGGCAGTTAAAGCCATTTGCGTACAGCGCAGTAGAGAAGGGAATTAGCAACTCAGGTTCGACTTTGATGATCTCGACACCACTGGCATCGAGTCCGATGAACTCGTGATCAAAGCCGTTTTGAGTCAGCCACTTCGAGGTTTTACCCGCTTCAACGATCGGGGATTCTGTCGCTTGTTTTTCTTCAGCCACGATCGACGCTCTCCTTCTCCGCTTCCAAAACCGCTGAAACTTCTAGACCCATTGCTTCTGCCAATTCACGCGGCGGTGCAATTCGGGTATTCGCTTGCAGATACTTACCATCGTGAATCAGTTCAGCAAACTGCATAGTATGAGTTGTGCTGTAGTAGCGATGAGTTTGCAGCAGTTCGCCCCGTTCCTGGATCGATTCGTTGGAAACCTTCTTGCGGAGTTTGATGATTGCATCGATGATCGCTTCTGGTCGCGGAGGACATCCCGGCAAATAGATATCGACCGGAATCAGTTTGTCCACACCACGAACCGCAGTTGGGGAGTCAACGCTGAACATTCCGCCTGTGATCGTGCAAGCGCCCATCGCGATTACGTATTTCGGTTCGGGCATTTGCTCGTAGAGACGCACTAACGCCGGAGCCATCTTCATCGTGATCGTGCCTGCGGTGATCAGAAGATCGGCTTGGCGGGGAGTCGATCGAGGAACGAGTCCAAATCGATCGAAGTCAAACCGTGAACCAATCAACGCCGCAAATTCGATAAAGCAACAAGCCGTTCCAAACAAAAGGGGCCACAAGCTCGATAATCTAGCCCAGTTGTACAAATCGTCTACCGTCGTCAAAATGACGTTTTCGGATAATTCTTGCGTCACATTGGGACGCTCAATAGGATTGATGATCGACTCGCTCGCAAGCGCAGTCGCTTCTGGATTCATGACCATTCCAATGCTCCTTTCCGCCAAGCGTAGACCAGACCGACAATGAGAATTCCAATAAAGACCAAGGCTTCAATAAACGCCAACAATCCGAGGCGATTGAAAGCGACTGCCCAAGGGTACAGAAACACCGTTTCCACGTCGAAGATCACGAAGACCAAGGCGAACATATAGTAACGGATGTTGAACTGAATCCATGCACCCCCGATCGGTTCCATCCCCGATTCGTATGTGGTGCGGCGTTCAGGTCCTCGACGGCTAGGGCGAACTAGCTTAGAAGCCAGGAGAGCCAGAACCGGAACCAAACTGCAAATTAGCAGGAAGCCTAAAAGATATTCATAGCCGCTTAGGACATACACAGGTATTCGCCGCCTCTCGTTCTACAAAAATGGACTGGTTTACGCACTTCACACTCAATTATTATAGTGTGTTGCGATTTACCATGGTGCGCTGAAATACTTACCAAATCAAGATTCCCAACCCGATCGCTTCCGTATCGAAGCTATCAACTGAAGTCTATCGATATTTCGGTCAGTTCTGAAAAAAGTATATGTCGATCGGGAAACTTATTCGAGATGCGGTTTTGAAGAATCGACGTTTGATAGGGATCTCATAATGTCATAATATTTAACGAACACTTTAAGGTTTGGGTCACTCCCTGACATTTTGCCATGAGTACCGAAGCTGTCGATCCTCAAGAAACTGCCGTAGACACTGAGATTAAGCCGCTTGAACCGAAAGATCTTGATCGTCATGAGTGCGCCGCTTGTGGGTATACCTACGAGCCAACCAAAGGCGACGATCGGAGCGGCATCCCTGTTGGAGTCGCGTTTGAAGATTTGCCGCTGACCTGGAAATGTCCGGTTTGCAGTGCGCCGCCCAAACGCTTTCAGAATGTGGGGCCGCTAAACGCGCCGTCTGGATTTAAGCAGAATTTGAGCTACGGGTTTGGGGTGAATACCTTGACACCAGGGCAAAAGAACCTTCTGATTTTTGGCGGACTGATTATAGGATTTATTTTCTTTTTAAGTCTTTACGGTTTGCAGTAGTGCAACGGAATTGAACCCTTTATTTACTGAGATCAAGAGCGATGTATCGGATTTTGAGAGCCTGGAAACAGTTTGTGATTTTGTTAGCGGTTGTCTTCCTGGCGACTGGCTGTAAAGGGTTTTTGCCCGCTGTTGTGAACAACCCGTGGCAGTTGGTTGAGCTACCGATCGAAGAAAACATACTCGATGTCGGATTTGCTGATAAGCAGCATGGCTGGATGGTCGGAACAAATTCGGCACTGCTTGAAACCACAAATGGTGGTAAGACTTGGCAGCAGAAAGTTTTGGACTTGGGTGAACAGAAGTACCGTCTCACTTCAGTAAACTTCTCAGGCAATGATGGTTGGATTGCGGGACAGCCCTCGATTCTGCTTCACACTGATGATGGTGGTACATCTTGGAACCGTTTGCCTTTGAGTACTAAGCTTCCTGGCTCTCCTGAGAAGATTGTGGCGATCGGGGATAACCAAGCTGAGATGACGACCGATGTGGGTGCAATCTATCGCACAACTGACGGTGGAAAGAATTGGAAAGCGCTAGTGTCTGAGGCGTTTGGGGTGATGCGGAGTATCGATCGCACTCCCGATGGTAAATACATCGCAGTTTCTTCAACCGGAAACTTCTTCTCCACTTGGCAACCCGGTGAAGACATCTGGAAACCGTTCAACCGCAACAGTTCACGCAAGCTGCAAAACATGGGATTTTCTCCTGATGGTCATTTGTGGATGTTGGCGAGAGGCGGACAAATTCAGTTTACGGCTTCAAACAGTCCAGAAGATTGGTTAGAGGCTCAGAATCCTGAGTTTTCAACGAGTTGGGGGCTTTTGGATCTGGCGTATCGCACTCCGGAAGAACTCTGGGTTGTTGGCGGAAGTGGCAATCTTTTGGCGAGCTTTGATGGAGGCAAAACTTGGCAGAAGGATCGCGATGTCGAAAACATTCCAGCGAATCTCTACAAGATTGTTTTTCTTGACTCAAAGACCGGGTTCATCATGGGTCAGCGCGGGACTTTATTGAAGTATGAACCAACAGCGCGAACTGCGTAATTGTGGATATCTCAATCGGACGGGGGATCAATTTTCAAGGATTCACTTGTAGGCGTATCTCCCGTCCCGTATGATATAGATAAAGCTTTTGTTCGTGGACTTCTGGAGAGAGCAAGCACATGGCAGGTACTACTGGTGAGCGCCCCTTTGGGGACATTGTTACGAGCATTCGCTATTGGATTATTCACAGCATCACGATTCCTGCATTGTTCATTGCAGGTTGGTTGTTCGTCAGCACTGGTTTGGCTTACGACGTATTCGGAACGCCTCGCCCGAATGAATACTATCCCACTGCGCGTCAAGAGCAATTGCCGATCGTGAGCAACCGTTCTGAAGCGAAACAGCAGGTGGATAAGTTTACCTCGCAGGTTGGTAAGTAGTTTTTAGTGTCTAACGAGGTTAAAAAACAATGACAAGCAACACCCCGAACGAACCCATTTCATATCCGATTTTTACGGTTCGCTGGATCGCTGTTCATACTTTGGCAGTTCCGGCGATCTTCTTCATTGGCGCGATCGCATCCATGCAATTTATTCAACGATAGGAGCTTGAACCGTGGCAGGAATCAAAGGCAGTTCAAACCCAAACAAGCAGCCCGTTGAACTTAACCGGACTTCGCTTTATCTGGGTCTTTTGATGATTTTTACGCTGGGGATTTTGTTCTCTAGCTACTTCTTCAACTAAATTTCGAGTTTTTAATTTGCGTATTTAGGAGGATAGAACCGTGCAGACTGGTGGAAGAATTCCTTTGTGGCTAGTGGCAACCGTCGCAGGCTTGGGTGCAATTGGTGTATTGGGACTGTTCTTTTACGGTTCTTATACGAGCGTGGGTTCGTCGATGTAAATTGCGATCGAAGCTCTACAAAAGAAAAACCGCTTAACGTAGAGTTAGGCGGTTTTTAATATGCTAATGCGTTTGGAACTAAGGGCTAGATGCCACCTGGATCTTCACGTTCGATGTACAAGAACAGCAGAGCGAAGACGACCGTGGGAACTAACCAGGTCACGACGGGGATGAGAATCCAGGGCAGATATGAAGCTGCGTATGAACCTGTCATAAGAAAAGTTTCCTATTCGTTAGATGATTCCATTTGTGAATGTACCTGTGAAGGGGGACACGGTTTTGTGGTTCTCAAGATTCTTAACATTCGGAGCGTTGAGGGAGGGGGCTTGCTTCGTTGAAAGGGGCTTGTGCCCCCTAAATCCCCCATTCTGGGGGACTTTGAGAAGTTAAAAGGTAATTATCATGCTGCCAGCTTTCAGGGTTCCTAAAATTATTCTTGATACCGATCCGGGTGGTGATGATATTTTTGCGCTATTTTGGCTGCAAAGTTTGGTGAAACAAAGATTTGCAGAACTGATTGCTGTGACGACGGTAGGTGGGAATGTTTCGACTGAGAAAACGTTTTCTAGTGCGAGTCGGATTCTTAGTTTGGGAGGTTTGCCGGATGTGGAAGTGGGGCGGGGAGTTGCGATCGCACAATCTCCCGATGATGCCTCGCACATTCACGGTTCTGATGGCATGGGCAATCTCTCCTCACAGCTTCCTGATCCGATACACAACTACGAAACGGCTCGGTTCTCGGATGACATTCTGATTGATCGATTGAATGCGATACCGGGAGAAATTACTGTAATTGCGATCGCGCCGCTCACCAATCTTGCAGCCGCAGAGAAGAAACATCCTGGCATTCTCAGAAAAGCAAAGGAAATTATTATTATGGGCGGTGCGCTTAATTGCCCAGGTAACATTACGCCTCATGCAGAATTTAATCTCTGGTTTGATCCAGAAGCGGCAGAGATTGTTTTGAATAGCCGCTGTGATTTGGTGATGACTTCGCTCGATATTACGCGACAGTTGATTTTCACGCGGGAGATGGCACAGTCGATCGCTCAAACAAATCCGCAAAGCAAACTCGCTCAATTTTTGATCAAGCTCTGTGAGTTTATGATTAGTACTGCTTTAACGTATCGAGAAACAGATGGAGCTTCAGGATTTCTCGTACATGATGCAGCAACATTGGGATATTTGTTTTACCCAGAAACAATATTATGGAAGCGCGCGAAGGTGCAGATCGAAACGCGAGGGGAATGGACGCGGGGGCAGACCTTGATTGACGATCGTAATCTCGCAAAACAACCCGCAAACGCCTGGATCGCAACTCAGGTCGATGCTACTCGATTTTTTACCAATTTCATTGAGGATTTAAAGATACTAAATAAGGGGTCAGAGAAGATCTAACCCCTTGAATCTCTACGATCGAGCTTCTGTTCGGCAAGGCTTTGCGCTTCGTTTTGGTCGGCTTCAGCCCCCTAAATTCCCCAAATTTGGGGGACTTTGAAACCGAGAAACTTCTTGGAACTTTGGAAGCCTCTTTTCTCAAAGTCCCCCAGAATGGGGATTTAGGGGGGCTTCCCGGATTCACAAGCGAAGCAAACTGTTTTTGTCGAACTCGACTTCTAACTATCGACGAGCCTTCGGCGTGAGAACGTTGATTACAGCACCGACTGCTGCACCATTCGCCGCATTCCGTCCCGCGTGACGACGATTCATGACGCTTCCGGTCGCTGCACTTGTACCCGCTCCAACCGCTGCATCTTTAAGCAGGTCAGGACGCTGACCCTTCCGAGTTAACAAGTCGCGCGATTGGTTTACGGCTGCACCCGCTGCTGCACCATTAACGATGTTCGGTACAACTTTGTGACCTGTGACCACGCTGGAGACAACCCCGGTTGCGGCTCCGATTCCAATGTCCCGCCAGATGTTTTGGTCGGCTGAAGCAGGCTTCATCGGGAGAAAAGTAGCTCCGACTAAGCTTGTTGCCATCAGTCCGGGAGCAATAGCGCGTCTTAATGTCTGATTCATGGATTAACCTCCAGATATCAACAATCTAAGTCAGTTTTTATCGACTTAGTTATGTACAGTTTAGGGAGTCAAACTGAGGATGAAGTATCTCTAAGGTCAGAGATTGTTTGATTCCTTATAGTTCTTATGATACCTATTAGAGCGCTAACAATCCAAAGTGTTCTCCACTTCCCAAGGTGTCACACAGCTCATAAATTGATTCCATTCTTGGTGTTTGAGCTTGAGATAGGCAGTTGTGAAAGGCTCACCGAGCGATCGAGAAATCACCTCATTCGATTCTAAACATCGCAACGCATCCAGTAAATTCTTCGGTAAAGCTTTTACTTCACTCGCAGGTAATGGATCAGTGTAAGTATTGTTGTCTCGTCGAACTCCCGGATCGCGTTTTTGAACAATGCCATCGAGTCCAGCAGCAATCAATGTAGCAGGTAATAGATAAGGGTTTGCAGCTCCATCTGCTAAACGAAACTCGAATCGTCCAGCTTCAGGAATACGAATTGTATGAGTTCGATTGTTCCCACTGTAGCTTGCTGTGTTAGGCGACCAAGTTGCACCCGATAATGTTGCTGGTGCATTAATGCGTTTGTAGGAGTTGACGGTTGGATTGACGATCGCACAAAGCGCTTCAGCCGAATGCAACACACCCGCAATGAATTGATAACCGAGTTGGGATAGTCCTAGCTCTCCTTGTGGGTCATAGAAAAGATTCTCTTGCCCTGCGTTATCCCAGAGTGAAAGATGCGTATGACAACCGTTTCCGGTCAGATGAGCAAAGGGTTTGGGCATGAATGTGGCGCGGAGTCCATGCTTTTCTGCGATCGATTTCACCATGTATTTGAAAAAGGCTTGTCGATCGGCAGTAATCAGCGCATCGGCATACATCCAATTCATCTCGAACTGTCCGTTTCCGTCTTCGTGATCGTTCTGATATGCGCCCCATCCTAGCTTTAACATCGCATCACAGATTTCACGAATCACGTCGTATCGGCGCATCAGAGATTGTTGATCGTAACAGGGTTTGGATTGTCGATCGCGCAAATCCGAAATCTGTTCACCATCCATGCTCAGTAAAAAATACTCACATTCCACACCTGTTCGCGCTCGATATCCAAGTTCTTGAGCTTGTTGTAAGACTCGCTTTAGAACGACTCTCGGTGCTTGTTCTAACGGCTCTCCGGTGATGGTGTGCAAATCCGCCGCTAACCAAGCTACATCAGGCTGCCAGGGAAGCTGGATCAAGCTTTCTACATCAGGAATCGCCAAAATATCTGGATCAGCCGGAGTCATATCCAACCAAGCTGCAAACCCCGCAAATCCGGCTCCACTCGTTGCCATTTGATCAATGCTTTCTGCTGGAACTAACTTCGATCGAGCCACTCCAAACAAGTCGGTGAACGAAATCAGAAAGTAGCGAATTCCTTGAGCTTGGGCAGTTTGGGAAAGCGTCGTCATAATGGTTGTTGGAGTAGGGTTTGAATCTGCGATCGAATAAACGCGGCATCGGGTGGATGTTGATACGGATTGCCTGCTCGATGTCCCCAGATTGAATCGATCGGATGATACTCTGCATTCGGGATCAAAGCGGCTTCTGCTGCACAATCTTCCGGTGTAAAGTACAAATCTGTTGTTGCAGGCATTACAAATGTTTTGGCTTGTATCGCATTCATCGCAGCAATATAGTTTCCTTGATAGACCGGATTGTCGCTGATATCGCAGTGTAACCAGGTATCTATCATGGCTAAAAGATTATGCGGATCGCGTTTGCGATAGTTCATTTCCCAAAATTGGGCGATGTATTCATCGAGTGAACTGTAGCCGAGTTGATAGTAGATACCTTCACGGTAAAAGGCTTGGGAAGCTGCCCAACTTGCATAGATGTGGGCAAAGGCTCGAAATCCTCGATCGGGCAATCGTTCAAAGCGTGTTCCTGTCCAAGCTGGATCAGCCGTGAGCGCGGTTCGTAAGCTTTGGAGAAAGATGCGATTGTGATCGGTGGTTCGAGCCGTGCCGCAGAGTGCAGCAATTCTTAAGACGCGATCGGGATAAAGCGCACCCCAGTGATAAGCCTGCTGTGCGCCCATTGACCATCCATAGATCAGTGCAAGCTGTTCAATCTGAAAGACTTCCTCAAGTAGCTGTTGTTGTGCGCGAACATTGTCGAAGTGACTAAACCAAAAGCCTTGCTCTTCGAGTCCACAATTGCTATTGCTCGGCGAAGTCGATAGACCATTGCCAAACATATTCGGAATCACGATAAACCATTCGGATGGATCTAAGATTCCGTCGGGGCGAATCAACCAATCGATATCGGTATGCTGTGCCCCGTATGAGGTTGGGTAGAGAATGGCATTCGTTCGATCGCGGTTCAATGTCCCGTAGGTTTGATACACGATCTGCGCTTCAGGCAATGTTGCGCCGCAGTGCAGCGGAAAGTCTTTCAGAATGAAACAACTCATACGAGATTTTTAGCAAAGTCGTAGTTTACTGCAACATAGCCTTGATCTTTGTAGGTGAAATGTTCTCTCAATTGTTGGTGTGCTGCTGGCAGTTGATGGAACGGAATCGAAGGATACAGATGATGTTCTGCATGAAACGGCATATTCCACATCAAGAACTGAAGCGGGAACAGGGTTTTCGTCGATCGAGTATTCGTCAACGGATTGGTATCATGCGTACATCCGGTGTGTTCCGACAGCAGAATCATCCGCAGAATTGGCTGACCAACCATCAGTGGAAAAACCCAGTAGGTGATAAACCAAGGTTGGTGAGCAATGATTGAAACTGCGATCGCAATTCCATAGAGGGCTAACTGTGATCGAACTGCAAAAATTACGCCATCCCGCGCCTCTTCTGAAATGTACGGATAGTCTTCTAGCTGTCCAGTCGCAACGCGGAAGTGAGTTTTCAGCTTGCCCCACCACCAAGTCATACCACTCAGCATGATCAGATAGCCCACTAACGTTTGCGGAAGCGGATCACTCAGTTCTGGATCATTGTCAAAGTCTTGAGCGTAGCGATGATGCCATTTGTGATAGCGGCGATAGAACGCACCATTATAGAAAGACAGCACACCCGCAAGCCAGCAAACCGAATCATTCAGTAGATTGTTCTCGAATGCTGTCCGGTGCGAGGATTCGTGCATCGGAGCAAACATTGCAGCAAAACCAAACCCGTAAACAATCACAGCGGGGATTGCAATCAACCAATTGTGTCCTAAATTCGTGCCCCAAAGATAGCCACTGATGCCCAGAATTGCAAAGTGTGCTGAAAGTTGGAACAATCCTTTTAGCGTCGATCGAGTATTCAGATTCTTCAAAGCGTCGTTACTTAATGGTGAGCAACGCTTCGACTCGGATTCAATCAAGTTAGACTCAGAAACAGATGAACTCATCGTCTTTATTTCCTAAGAAGCTGGACTTGTTATAACAAGCAAGGATAGCAATATATCACCAAAACTCTGTATTTGACGCTACGAATTTATGCCAATTCCCTTGCACAGCATGATTTCCAAACAACTGCGCGATCGTATGATTAGCGGACAGTACAAACCCGGAGATCAGCTACCGAGCGAACATCAATTAATGTCAGAGTTTGAAGTGAGTCGAATCACAGCAAGACGCGCGATCGCAAATTTGATGCAGCAGGGATTAGTTGTTGTACAGCAAGGAAAAGGGGCGTTCGTTGCAGATCAGCAGAAAGTGATTCATACGCTCTCTAGTCCATTACTACTAGAAGCAGATATGGCGCAGCAGGATGTTACGATTACTGTCCGAACCCTAGTTTTTGAGTTGGTGACAGTTCCGCCGGAAGTTGAAGAGATTTTATCCGTATCGATCGCGTATTTTCAGAAAAAAGTATTGTTGTTTAACGGCGTTCCCGGTTGCGTAGATATCACGTACATTGTTCCAGAATTGGGAAAAGCGTATGCGAAAGATCTCAAGAAACAACTGAGCCTAACCGCACTTGAGAAACATGGCATTCACACCGATAAGATTGATGCCATTATTGAATGCACACAAGCTGATGATGAAACCAGCGAACATCTAGAAGTCCCGCTCGGACATCCGCTGATTGTTTATCAACATACGGCGTATACAGATGGAAATTGTGCGATCGTACATGGCAAGTCAATCTCACGCGGCGATCGTTTATGTTATTCGGTACAGATCAAGAGAAAGTGACGATGTTTGCTCTAGCAATTCACACCAGTAGCCCGGATTTAGGATTAGCAATTTCTGACTTTGAGGGAAATCATCGATCGACTGTTCTAAATCTAGGTCGCGACTTATCCAGTTCGCTGCACGTTCATCTTATAGAATTTCTCAAGCCTCAATCCTGGAAAGATCTCGCTTTTCTTGCAGTCGCGATCGGGCCTGGCGGATTTACTGGAACTCGCATCGGTGTAGTTGCAGCACGAACTTTAGCGCAACAGTTAGAAATCCCATTGTTCGGAGTTTCGAGTTTAGCCGCGATCGCCCATCAATATTCTGGAACGATCTCCGTTCAAATGCCTGCCCAACGCGGCGAACTCTACACGGGAATCTATCAAGACGGAACTGTGCTTCAACCGGATGCGGTCATGTCAGAAGCTCAATGGGTGCAGAGTTTAGAACAGCAAACGATCGATCATCGAATTGAAGCCGATTCAAATCAAGGTCAGTTTGTTGAGAGAGTGTTAGCGATCGCATTTCAACGCTGGCAAAAAGGGGAGCGCCCCGATTGGTCGGAAGCACTCCCCTACTATGGTCAACATCCAGCCGAAGCTTCTGCCCCCTAAGTCCCCCATTCTGGGGGACTTAGGGGGCAGAAGCTTCCTCAACGCAGCGATTAGTTCGATCGATCCAAGCTTTCTTTCAGTGCATCACCGCTACGCTCTGCGGTATCCGGGTACATTTGACCGAAATCCTTCACCGCTTCACCCGTTTCTTTTGCAATCCGACCAACGCGCTTACCCGGTTCGCCTACGGTTTCACGCGCCTCGCGATTCCATTCTCCAGTCGTTTTGGGACGATCGCTCGTGTCGTTCTGCAAATCTTGCCGAATCTTACCCATCAATTCCTTACCGCCCGGTTGTTCTCCTGCGCTCATCACGCGGCGACCTTCATACACCGTTTGTTGCTTGGCATTCGGACTATCAGGCGCACCTGAAGAATAAGAAGGGTCTGCTGCTGCAAAAGCCGCTTGCATCGGAGCAATCAACACCACAGCCATCAATAAAAGCATCAATACTACTTGACGAATTCGTTTTAATGTATTCATGAGTCATATCCTCAAATAAGTAACTCACGCATCCTAGAAAGAATTTGAAGATTGATCGTCAACCCCAAGAAAGGTTCACCATAAACCACGGGACAGATTTAAATGCAGCCCTCAACAATTCAACAGATCCAAGCGAATCTGATCACCGCTGAAACGTTCCGCCCGTTTGGGCAAGTCATTCAAGCGTCTTCTGATGGCAAAAGCTTCGATCGAGAAGATGCCCAACTCCACCTAGAGAACGGCATTCCTCACTTCTACATCATGCGCCTTAAGCATCGCGGACGAAAATTTCACAAAATCACGCGACATCAGCAATGCACTCAATGTCTCGGCTCACTCGAAGGCAAAGAATGGCTGATCGTCGTTGCGCCTCCCGATAATAACGAAAGTCCAGCGATCGCAGATTTGACCGCCTTCCGCATTCCTGGAAACTGCTTTATCAAACTCGATATTGGCACTTGGCACGCTGGACCCTATTTCGATGGCGATGTCGTTGATTTTTACAATCTTGAACTCAGCGACACCAACATCGTCGATCACGACACTTGTGATCTGCGATCGACGTATGCCATCGAATTTGAGATTATCTAAATCGGATTCCGGTTGTTTCGACCCCGATCGCGCCTTCGACTTTGAGCGCGATCGAGATCAACTGCTCCAACACTTCCGCAGTCGGAACGCTACCCATCAGAACGACCACTTTTCCGCGCTGCGTCACTCTTAGCGCTTCGAGATCTTGAGTCGAAAAATCAGCCTGGAAAGCCTGCAACACTCGCTTTGCCAAACCGCTATGGTCATATTCGCCATTCAGACCGACCCGCTCCGGCGGAATCGTATTCAAAAGGGAGTATGTCATGGTGTGAGAATCAAAGAGGGAACCACACTTCGCAGATTTCGGCGCGGTAGAAGGAAACTCTCGTAAATGCACCCTTGTCTCTGTCATCTAAGTTTGCCAAACCAGTAAAGAAGGATTTTCAGATCCTTGAGATTATTAAAGGTTTTGCAAAGATTTTAGACAATCCACCTTTGGAGAGAAGTCAAGATTTGCCGTATAACTAGGGAAAAAGACTTAAATCTGGTAGCTTTTAGCCGAAACTGTGTGCTTCTCAATTTAGCAAATTCCAATTTGGGTAAGAATAATCAATCCATAAATTCTTCTGAATCGCAGATTGACCGCACTCGATGCCTAGAAAATCCAGCTTGATGCCCCGTAGAATCACAGAGCACTTCGCGATCGCAGTTCTACCGCACGACCTGACGCATATAATCGCCCCAAAGTTTTGCAGCCAGTCCACTATTGCCGTCGGTCGGTGCATTGTTGTCATTTCCTAGCCAAACGCCCGTCACGATCGTCTGGCTTGGGACATAGCCGATAAACCAGAGATCCTTATTGTCGTTAGTCGTTCCGGTTTTTCCTGCTTCACCCAGTCCGATCGCGGCTGCACGTCCGGTTCCCGATCGCACAACTCCTTGAAGCAAAGTCGTCATCGTTTGGGCAACTTCGGGCTGAATTACCTTTTGATTATTCTCGCCATCTTGATCGGCTTGGTAAATCACGCGACAAGTATTGATGTCTTGACGATTTTTGCAATCTCCACTGTCGAGAATCCGCTTGATCGTGTGGGGACGATTCCGAACCCCTTGATTTGCCAGAACTCCGAAAGCGCTCGTCATTTCTAACGGAGTCACTTCGCTTTGTCCCAAAACTAGCCCCGGAACTGCTTTTAGATTCGATTTCACGCCCATTCGCTGTGCCGTTTGGACGACCTTATCTAAACCCACATCCTGAGCAACCCTAAGCGCGATCGCGTTCAAGGATTGAGCCACCCCGGTGTAAAGATCAGCGGCTCCACCTCCGCAGCCTGCATACGTCTGTCCGCCCCAGTTGAGCGGCGCACAGGAATAACTCGTTCCAGGAGAAATGCCTTGTTCGATCGCGGCAGTGTAAGCAAAGATCTTGAACGTTGATCCCGGCTGTCGGAGTGCCTGAGTCGCCCGATTGAACTGGCTTTCTTGATAATCAACGCCACCGACTAATGCTAGAATTTCGCCCGATTTCGCATTCAATGTCACCACTGCGCCTTGAGAATAGCCCGCACTCGCGCCACTGGTCGCGACACTATTTTTCAAGCTCGTTTCGGCTCTGGACTGCATTCGCTTATCGAGTCCAGTTTCGACAATAAAATTTCCTTCACTCGCAAGACTGCCGCCGAGTAACGATTCGAGTTCATCAAACACAGCGCTGTAGAAATAAGGCGCGATCGCGCTTTGTAATTCTTGCCGCGCTCTGGGACTGATCTCAATGCGCGATCGACGAGCGCGATCGGCTTCCTCTTGTGACACCATGCCTTGCTGTGCCATACGTTCGAGAACACGATCGCGGTATTCAACTGCCGCCTTGTAGTTCGTCACCGGATTAAAGCTATTCGGCGCAGGCAAAATTCCCACTAAAGTCGCCGCTTCGGACAGACTGACATCTTTCGCTGATTTCCCAAAGTAGAACTGTGAAGCATCTTCAAATCCATAAATCCCGCTGCCGAGATACACGCGATTCAGGTACATCCGCAGCAGAAAGTTTTTGCTGTAGACGGTTTCAAGTTTGAGTGACACGATCGCTTCTCGAATTTTCCGCCCTGCGGAATCTTGCCGCCCGACGTAATCCGGCAAAATGCTTCTCGAAAGTTGCTGCGTGATCGTACTTCCTCCTTCTCGAATCTCGCCGCCTCGAACGTTCGCGACTAGAGCGCGGGCGGTTCCAATCGGATCAACTCCTAAATGCCAGAAATAACGCGAATCTTCAGAAGCCATTACTGCATTTGGCAAGTAAGGCGAAAAGTCGGAAAGGTTCTCAACTTCGATATGTCGATCTGTTCTCGGTATTCGCAGTGGCTCACCATCGCGTGAATTCACAACCACTGGTCCTTGAACCGTCTCTGGCAATGGATAAACCGAAAACCGCTGCCACTCCAACCCAATTACCGCTGCCGTTAAAGCTGTCACACCGCTGATTCCAAACAATCCGTATCGAACCGCTTTGAGATACCACGGCAGCGGATCTTTGTATTGCACCTGCACCGATGCTGCGAGTTCAGGCGGGCCCAAAGTGATCATATCGCCATCATAGAGAATCTTTGATTTCAGCTTGCGCTTGCCGCGATACAGCCCATTCGTCGAACCTTCATCGCGAATCATAAACCTCGATCTCGTCGGCACTCCCAAAAACTTGCGCTTACGATCGCGCTTGATCACTGCATGAACCTGACTCACAACCGGATTGCGAACCACAATATCGCAGGATTTAGAACTGCGTCCCACCGAATAGCGATCGCCCAATAGCGGAAAAACCTGCGCTTTCGGGGCATCGGCATCTTGCACTAACAATTCCGGGACACGGGCATTCGGTTTCAATTTCAGCTTCGAGAAATTGATCCGAGTAAATGTCGTTTTCACTGCTTGAGTGAGATTACCGAGTACGGTTTGCGATCGACGAGGGGGCAGGGGCGGTTGAGTCATGCGAAAAGCGATCGAGGGACTGCGAATATTCTAGACAAATGCGGGGGACAGCGAGAATTGTTACGCTCGATCCCCCTACAGTTACTACTTATTGAAGGGATCGTGTTCCGCCAACATCCGCTCTAATTTTGCTTCATCCACACGTGAAATAATCCGCTTCGATTCGTGCATATCTCGCGTCGTTTTCGCCACACTAAACGTCGATGCCACCGTAAAAATCGTCCCCATGCCGACATACCCTTTCACCCAACCGTCTACAGGTAGATAGCAAATCCCGATCGTTGTTGCCGTTACCGAAATCGCGAACGATGCCCACGCTTGAAAAACCCATGCGCTACTATGGGCTTGAGCCGAAGCGTCGAATTTCTGCATAATGATCTCCCGGAATTAGGAACAAAGTTGATAAATAGACCATAACTTTTACTTTGGGTGCGTAAGATTAGACATAGACACTCTCAAATTCGTCCTGTTTCTTTCTGAAAAAGCGCGTAGAAGATGAAGGAAACGACTCGAATATCATCGAACTGTGACGGAATAGTAAAATATTCCAATTTCGGTTACAATTTGTCACAAATTTACGAACGGGCTAATTACACTTGAGTAGAGACCGGGCATTTTTGAACGAGGAGCGAGGAACCGAGGTTGATGAGTTGAACGTTATCCCTAAATCATTTGGCTCTTCGGACTGTTCCACCTGTTCAGAGTGCGCTTTTCTAGCTCCGCCTGCCCACATAAGCATTGTTGACAACCTATGGAACCTGTGACGCAACCGCCCAAGCATCGTGTGGTCATTGTTGGTGGTGGATTTGGTGGCTTATATGCTGCTCAAAGCCTCGGCCGCGCTGATGTTGATGTGACCTTGATTGATAAACGCAATTTTCATCTGTTCCAACCGCTCCTCTATCAAGTTGCAACTGGAACCCTTTCCCCAGCGGACATTTCCTCGCCATTACGATCGATTCTCAGCCGCCAGAAAAATGCCAGAGTGCTGATGGAGGAAGTGACTGACATTGATCCCCAAGCGCAGCACGTGATTACGAGCCGTGGCGAAATTCCCTACGACACGCTGATCGTCGCAACGGGTGTGAGCCATCACTACTTCGGTAACGACCAGTGGAAAGACACCGCACCTGGCTTAAAAACGGTAGAAGATGCGATCGAGATGCGCCGCCGAATTTTTCTCGCATTTGAGGCAGCCGAAAAAGAAACCGATCCCGAAAAGCGCAAAGCGTTACTCACCTTTGTGGTGGTGGGTGGAGGCCCGACGGGTGTTGAGCTAGCGGGCGCGATCGCAGAACTCGCAAACAATACGCTGAAGCACGACTTCCGCAGTATCGATACGACTGAAGCCCAGATTTTACTGGTTGAAGGGTTGGATCGCGTGTTGCCCCCTTATCCAGCTAATTTATCCGTGAAAGCGGCTGAATCCCTGACGAAATTGGGTGTTACGGTGCGGACACAGACCAAAGTGACACAAATTGATGGCGAAACGGTGACGCTGGAATACAACGACGAAAGCGAAACGATCTCAGCAAAAACGATTCTGTGGGCAGCGGGTGTGAAAGCATCGGGTGCGGGTCGCGTCATTTCCGATCGCACTGGCGCATCCCTCGATCGAGTTGGTCGCGTCATGGTCGATGCAGATCTGAGCGTACCGGGTCATCCGAATATTTTCGTGATTGGTGACTTGGCGCACTGTGCTGATCCCACGGGCAAACCTTATCCCGGTGTTGCACCTGTGGCGATGCAGGAAGGGAAATATGTTGCCAAGTTGGTCAAAGCGAGAATGGAAAATCGATCGCTGCCTGCCTTTACTTATAAGGAGTTTGGTAGCCTTGCAGTGATTGGAAAAAATGCAGCCGTTGCAAATCTCGGTGGCGTTCACTTATCTGGCTTCATTGCTTGGTTTATCTGGATTGTGGCTCACATCTATTTCTTGATCGAGTTCAATAACAAACTGGTGGTGATGATTCAGTGGGTTTGGAGTTACATCACTCGTGCGCGTGGGGCACGGATTATTACAGGTACAGTTGCAGCATCCGTTGAAACGCCGCCTGTACGACCGCGCCAAGAAGAACCGCTCAAAGTGTAGAACGGTTGAATTTCTAATCGTTAAGCAGATGGGACTTTACTCATCTGCTTTTATTTGGTCAAATAGGCGGGTTTGATTGCCTTTGCTGTCCATACTGAAAACGGCATTGCATTCAACTCGATTTAGTAGATTCAATCATGCGCGATACCGTCGATTCTCAGGTCGAATTTTATCTCAGACAGGCTCAACAATTGAGCCGAGCAGGAATCTACGACGATGCGATCGCGTCACTCGATAAACTATTGCAGCGTCAACCGAGTTCTTATATTGCCTGGTTTGAGCGCGGAAAAGCTTTCTACGGACTCCAAAAATACGACAGCGCGATCGAGAGCTTCAAAGAATCGATTTTGCTCAAAGCTGAATACGAACCTGCCTGGAATCTACAAGGAATGGCGCTTTCTCGACTCGATCGTCATGCTGAAGCGATCGCTAGTTATGATAAATCGATCAAACTCTGCCCGACCAATTACAAAGCTTGGTACAATCGCGCCAATGCTTTACTAAAACTCGGATCAAGCTATGAAGCGCTTCACAGCTATGAAGAAACCCTGAAACTCAAACCCAACTACACGAAAGCTTGGTACAACCGAGGCATTGTTCTAACGCAGCTTAAACGGTTTGAGAACGCGATCGAGAGCTACAATCACGCCCTAACCGCTCGCCCCCATTTTTCTGCCGCTCACTACAATCAAGGCAATCTGTTTTATCGCTTGGGACGTTACGAAGAAGCTCTAAAAAGCTATCAGCAAGTTTTAGAAATCCGCCCGGATTTATATGAGGTTTGGTACAACCAAGCAAACGCACTTCATCGATTGGGACTGCATGAACGCGCGATCGAGAGCTACGAGCGATCACTTTCTCTCAAACCCGATGCGATCGAGGCTTGGTACAACTGCGCGAATACCCTTGATGCGCTGTGCCAGTATGAACGCGCGATCGAAGCTTACCAACGCGCCACACGACTCAATCCCGAATTCTATGAAGCTTGGTATAACTTGGGCGGTGCATTTCAGAAGCTCGGACGGTATGAAGACGCGATCGCACATTACGATCAAGCGATTAAAGCGAATTTCGATTTTTATGAAGCGTGGAGTAGTCGCGGCATTGCTTTGAGAAAAATTAGTCGTTACGAAGACGCGATCGCATCGTTTGATCAAGCTCTAGAAATTAATTCAGATGCCGATGAAAGCTGGTATCGACGCGGTAGAGCTTTGGATCACTTAGGAAATAGTAAAGCTGCGATCGAGAGCTACAATCGGGCGCTCAGTCTCAATCCTGAAAGCAATAAGGTTTGGTACAGTCGCGGTGTCGCTTTGGGTCGGATTGGAGATCATCAAGACGCGATCGCATCATTTGATAAAGCGATCGGTCTAAATCCAAACTTCCTAGACGCGAAAACTCGCCGTGATCATCTCGCAAACCTCAGCGATTAAGCTTTACAGATTTGCTCTGATGTTCTGCATATTGCTTTAGTTCCCATGCCATGCGTTGAATTCCCTTGCGCTCATCTCGCCGAATAAACGGCAGCAGAAATCGGGCAAGCGTTCCAGAGAAGTTTTGCCGATATGAAAATCGGGTCTGATTCACACCTATATCCTGAAGTTCCAAAGTATGCTCATTTTGCAAACCCGGAATCGTTGAAAGCCATTTCAAACAATAATTCGGTTGCACCAGCGTCACGATCGGGCGAAACTGAACTTCTTCCTCTCCCGGTACGCGCAATAATGAGAGCGCTACATCGTGACCTTGAATAAATGAAAGCGTCGGATCGCAATCGTATAAAAAAGTATTCCAATATTTCCAGCGTTCTTTGGCGACAAGAATTTGCCACACCTGCGATCGCGCCGCGCTAATTTCTATTTCTGTATATAAACTTGGCATTTGATAATATCCCTAGTCGTTCGCAATTTACAATTCTTGACCCTCAATTGCGGTAAGATTTGCCGAGTCGCAAATCACGCACACTTCACTCATGTCAGACCTTCTTACTCCCAATTCCAGTTTTAGCTTGACGATTCGCTTTCAGGTTCCCAATCGTCCGGGAATGCTTGCCAGCGTCACCAAGGCGATTTCCACACTCGGCGGCAGCATGGGACAGATTGATCTCATCGAGCAAACGCGCGATATTTCGATGCGCGATATCACCGTCGATGCTGCCAGTACCGAACACGCAGAAACGATCGTGCAAGCGGTGAAAGATTTACCTCATATCAAAGTGCTGGATGTGTACGATCGTACCTTCACGCTTCACCGCAGCGGCAAGATCAGCGTTGTCAGTAAGATTCCCCTCAGAGGGCAGGCAGATCTCGCGATGGCATATACTCCTGGGGTTGGCAGAATTTGTACTGCGATCGCTGAAGATCCAAAACGAGTCTACGAACTGACGATCAAGCAAAATATGGTGGCGATCGTCACCGACGGCAGCGCTGTTTTAGGTTTAGGAAATCTAGGACCTGAAGCTTCAATGCCTGTGATGGAAGGCAAAGCAATGTTATTCAAAGAGTTCGGCGGACTGGATGCGTTTCCGATCTGTTTAGCAACTCAAGACACCGATGAAATCGTTGAAACTGTGAAGCGCATCGCTCCGGTATTCGGAGGCGTGAATTTAGAAGATATTGCTGCTCCTCGCTGTTTTGAGATTGAAGCGCGACTCCAGCGAGAGCTAAATATTCCAGTATTTCACGATGATCAGCATGGAACGGCGATCGTCACTCTCGCCGCGTTGACCAATGCTCTTAAGCTGGTGAAAAAAACGATGTCAGAAATTCGGATTGTGATTAACGGTGCGGGAGCAGCCGGAGTCGCGATCGCAACCCTTTTACAAAAAAGCGGCGCATCGGAAATTGTCATGTGTGACTCAAAAGGCATTCTTTCGAGCGATCGCACCGACTTAAATAATCAAAAACGCGCCTTTGCAGTCGAACAACCTGGAAAACTTGCCGACGCGATGAAGGACGCGGATGTGTTCTTAGGCGTGAGTGCGCCCGGAGTTGTCACCCCAGAAATGGTGAAATCGATGGCAACCGATCGGATCGTCTTCGCAATGGCAAACCCGATTCCCGAAATCCAGCCCGAATTGGTGACAAACGATGTTGCAGTGATGGCGACCGGACGCAGCGACTACCCGAATCAAATTAATAATGTGCTGGCGTTTCCGGGTGTGTTCCGAGGTGCGCTTGATTGTCGAGCTTCGACGTTTACAACCAATATGTATTTACAAGCGGCGTTAGCGATCGCGTCTTTGATTAGAGCGGAAGATCTCGATCGAGAACACATCATTCCCTCTGTGTTCGATGAGCGAGTGGCGATCGTTGTTTCGGCAGCAGTCCAACGAGCCGCCAGAGAAGATGGAGTCGCACAGCGCTAAAAAACGCGAACTCGACCATTTTTCACTCTTATTACGATCTCGCCCGTGGATTCCTTTCACGGGCGAGATCGTAATAAGGTCGAACAATCGATTGTCTTGCTATTAATCCGTTACCGTTTCAACTTGAATCATTGCGATCGATGCACCTGCCTGCACTTGAACTTCTAGATCTGCATCCTGGGTTAATTGATTCAATAGAGCGACAACTCGATCGATTTCTTGGCCCTGTTTCGCTAGTTCCCCCAATTCGATCGCAGCCGCCATTCTCATCAAGTGATCGGAATCAGTCGCTTGACGTTCCAGGTTGCTTAATTTCTCGTCAATATGTTCAAGCTGATCAACTTCCTCTAAAACTGAATAAGCGTGATGCGCTTCTGGCTTAGACTCGATCGACAAATCCGAATCAACCACATCCGAAATTCTCAGTGAAGTCGCTAAGGGAATCTCTGCTTCAGCGATTGGCATCATTGGAGAAATTGCGATCGTCAAACCTTCAGAATGCTTTGATTGAACCGAAGGCAAATTAGGAACTTCAACAGGTTCGGAGCGCTCAGAATCCAAATCTGGTTGCAGTCTTGTTTGACCTGCTTCTTCAGTCTTCGCTTCTTGAACTGCGTTGGGATAAGAATTCGGCTGTGGTTTTAATTTTGTGAAAGTGCGTGAGGCTGCGCTGATTGCGCCTACGATCGCAGCAATTAAGGTCAGGAATAGTGCAATAGTCATTCTTCTTTGCGCTTCAAATTGAATATTTCTATTGGACTGCAAATTATCTCTGCAAGACATCTGACTTGATGAAGACTTTTTCCATGCAAAAAGCCCCCGCACGAGGCAGGGGCTTAGAGATGATTTGACTAAAAGTTAGTCAAGGTTCGGCATCGACAACACGGGTTCAGTTTCACGATCGATCCCTCTCTCGAAGCCTGCAACAGCCGCGCGTGCGCGACCTGCGTGCCACAAGTGACCGATCAAGAAGAAGAAGCCCACGATGAAGTGGAAGCTTGCTAACCAAGCGCGGGGGTTCACGTAGTTAAAGGAGTTGATTTCCGTTGCAACACCACCCACCGAGTTGATCGAACCCAACGGAGCATGAGTCATGTACTCAGCTGCGCGGCGCACTTGCCAAGGCTGAATATCATTTTTGATTTTGCCCAAGTCCAGGCCGTTCGGCCCGCGAAGCGGCTCCAGCCAGGGACCACGGAAATCCCAGAAACGCATGGTTTCACCACCGAAGATGATTTCACCCGTCGGAGAGCGCATCAGGTACTTACCAAGACCTGTCGGACCTTGAGCAGAACCCACGTTTGCACCCAGCTTTTGGTCACGGATCAAGAAGGTCATCGCTTGCGCTTGAGACGCTTCAGGGCCAGTCGGACCATAGAATTCGCTAGGGTAAGCGGTGTTGTTGTACCAAACCATCGTGGATGCAATAAAGCCCATCAAGGACAATGCACCCAAGCTGTAGGAGAGGTAAGCTTCACCCGACCAAACCAAAGCGCGACGTGCCCAACCGAACGGCTTGGTGAGAATGTGCCAGATACCGCCTGCGATGCAGATGAATCCGACCCAAATGTGTCCACCAACAATGTCTTCGAGGTTGTCTACGCTGACGATCCAGCCGTCGCCACCAAACGGAGACTTGAGGATGTAGCCAAAAATCGTAGCAGGGTTCAAAGTCGGATTCGTGACTAATCGGACATCACCACCACCGGGTGCCCAAGTGTCATACAGACCGCCAAAGAACATTGCTTTTGCAACCAACAACAGCGCACCTGCACCGAGAAGGATCAAGTGGTAGCCGATGATGTTGGTCATTTGGTTCTTGTCTTTCCAGTCGTAACCGAAGAAAGACGAGTACTCTTCAAGCGTTTCAGGTCCACGAACTGCGTGATAGATACCGCCCAAGCCGAGAACAGCCGACGAGATCAAGTGCAGAACGCCAACGACAAAGTACGGGAAGGTGTCAATCACTTCGCCACCTGGTCCAACACCCCAACCTTGGGAAGCCATGTGAGGCAGCAAGATCAGACCTTGCTCGTACATCGGTTTTTCAGGGATAAAGTGAGCGACCTCAAACAAGGTCATTGCACCTGCCCAGAAAACGATCAGACCTGAGTGGGCGACGTGAGCACCCAGTAATTTACCAGAGAGATTGATTAAACGAGCATTACCAGCCCACCAAGCAAATCCAGATGATTCTTGGTCGCGGTTGCCTGCGAATGAAGGATTAGAGAGCGTTACCACGGGGGAGAACCTCTTCAGGGAATACAAAGTGTTCATGCGGCTGATCCTGAGATGCCATCCAGGCGCGGATGCCCTCGTTCAGCAAAATGTTCTTGGTGTAGAACGTTTCAAATTCTGGGTCTTCAGCAGCGCGAAGCT
>JAESGH010000169.1_pt1 | contig 158692 bp, 126 predicted proteins | sample 9269641 | NCBI WGS metagenome assembly JAESGH01 (sample SAMN14515345, study PRJNA621665) | algae metagenome | isolation source: Phormidium tanganyikae FI6-MK23 and co-occurring heterotrophs from granitic... | place: USA: Fort Irwin, California | collected 1998-05-24 | reverse complement strand
ACGCGGCATTGCTGGATCAGGCTTTCGCCCATTGTCCAATATTCCCCACTGCTGCCTCCCGTAGGAGTCTGGGCCGTGTCTCAGTCCCAGTGTGGCTGATCATCCTCTCAGACCAGCTAAAGATCGTCGCCTTGGTAGGCTTTTACCCCACCAACTAGCTAATCTTACGCGGGCTCATCCTTGGGCGATAAATCTTTGGTCTTACGACATTATGCGGTATTAGCATTCCTTTCGGAAAGTTATTCCGCACCCAAGGGCAGATTCCCACGCGTTACGCACCCGTGCGCCACTAGACCCGAAGGTCTCGTTCGACTTGCATGTGTTAGGCATGCCGCCAGCGTTCGTTCTGAGCCAGGATCAAACTCTCAAGTTTGATGTTCGAATTCGCCAAGGTGGAATATCCCTCGCGAACCCGCTCATTTTAAGGAGCCTGGCCTACACAAGAAGCGACCTCGAAAGGCCGCTTCCACGTTATGGAAACGTGTAAGACATGTAGGTCAGGCTTGGCTTTTTAACCTGAGCTGCTTGCACCTTAAAGCTGCAAGACCCAGGGCCGCCGCCCACATGTCCCTTCATCGACAATCACAATTTCAAAGAGCCACCGACAAGAAGAGGCGGACAGTTGTCGTTCCCCGCTATTGCTATCGGGGGACATCTGTCCGTATCTGTTGGCGACCGGGTGGTTCGTGGCGTCTGGCGCCGCGTCCCGTCCGGTGAACAGGCCTCTAGGCCCATCGTTGATTCGCGTCAACAACCTTTTTGCAATTTTGTTTCAAAAGTTGCTCGACACGCCGGGAAGCCCCGGGCCAGAAGGACCAGATGGTAGGCGAAACCGCGGAAAACAAGGGCAGCACCGACGAAAAGGAAAGTGCGAACGCCTTCCGCGACCGCGTGCGGAGCGCCGTGATCTGGCGCTCGGGCAGCCAGATTCTCGCGCAGATCATCACCTGGGCCTCGACATTGCTCGTGATTCGACTGCTGAATCCGGCCGATTACGGGCTTTTTGCGATGACGCAGGCGATTCTCGCCTTCCTCACCTTCCTCAACGGCTGGGGATTCGCGAGCGCGCTCGTGCAATCCGATTCGGTCGACCCCTTTCGAATCAGGCAGGCGTTCGGCCTGCTGCTGCTGCTCAACGCGATGCTCGCCGCGATGCTCTTTTTCGGCGGCCCGCTCGCCGCGGCCTATTATGGCCAGCCCAAGGTCGCCGAGTTGCTGCGCGTCCAGTCGCTGCTCTTTCTGGCGATTCCCTTCATCGCGCTGCCCGAAGTCATCATGAGCCGCGCGCTCGACTTCCGCCGGCAGGCGGTGGTCAACCTCGCCGCCGCCACCGCGGGCGCGGGCACCGCGCTCGCGTGCGCGCTTTCGGGTTTCGGTGTGTGGACGCTCGTCTATGCGCCGCTCGCCATGTTCTGGACGCGCGCGATCGGGCTCACGATTCTCGCGCGCCTGCTCGTCTGGCCCAGCTTCGACTTCAAGGGCTGCGGCCAGATCATCGGATTCGGCTCGGCGATTCTCTTCTCGCAACTCTTCTGGCTGGTGCAGAGCCAGTCGGACGTCTTCATCGCGGGGCGGCTGTTCGATCCGCACGCGCTCGGCCTGTATGCCGAGGCGCTGTTCCTCTCGCAGATCTTCATGTCGAAGTTCGTGCCGCCGCTGAACGAGGTGGCCTTCCCCGCCTATTCGCGAATCAAGGACGACCCCGCCGCGATGCGGCGCGGCTTCCTCAAGACCGTCCGCCTGCTGATGCTGGTGTCGGCACCTTTCTATTGCGGGCTCACCGTGGTGGCGGCGCCGCTCGTCGAAACGCTGTTCGGGCCGAAGTGGCTGGGCATGGCGCCCTATGTGCAGCATATCTCGCTCGCGCTGATGCTGATGACGGTGCAGATTCTCTTCGCGCCGGTGAACAACGCGCTCGGCAAGCCCTCGGTCACGATGTTCGTGTCGCTGGGCGGCGCGATCATCTTTCCGACCGCCTTCCTGATCGGGTCGCAATGGGGGCTGATCGGCATGGCATGGGCGTGGCTCGTCGCGGCGCCGCTATTGCTGCTCTATACCGTCCGGCTGTCGGCGCGGCTGATCGGGCTGTCGCTCTGGGATATCGTGCGCGCGATGCTGCCGGGCCTCGCCCCCGCGCTGATGATGGCGATCGGTGTCGAGCTCGCGGCGGAGCTGATCGTACCCTTTCACTGGGTCGCGCCGATTCGCCTCGGCCTGCTCGTCGGCCTCGGCGTCGCGCTCTATGGCGCTCTCCTCTGGACCTTCGAGCGCGACGTGATCGCCGAGGGGATCCAGATCGTGCGGCGCCGCGAACCCGCGGCCGATCCGGCCTGAGGTCGGCGCCCGATCAGGATGCGATATAGTCGCGCATCGCCGCGGCCTCGGCCTCGATATGGTCGATCCGATACTTGACCAGATCGCCGATCGACACGAATCCGACCAGTGCGCCGTCGTCGACGACCGGCAGGTGGCGGATACGCTTTTGCGTCATCTGCGAGAGCGCGGCGATCACCGCCATGCGCGAATCGCAGGTCACCGGCGACTTGGTCATCACCTCGTCGAGCCGGCGGTCGAGCGCCTCGGGACCATAGGAAGACATCAGCCGGACGAGATCGCGCTCCGAAAAGATGCCGACGATCGCATTGCCGTCAACCACCGGCACCGCGCCGATGCGGTGCTGGGCGAGCAGATCGATCACAGCGCGCACCGTATCGTCGGGCCGCGCCGAAACCACAGCACTCGTACGTCCGTGAAGAATCGCTCCGATCGTCATAGATGCCGCTCCCTATCCTGCTTGTCCGTTGCGCGGCCGAACCTAACATGATTCGCGGCAAAGCCGAAACCCGCGCCCGTTACCGCTTGGCGTCGCCCGCCGCTTGGTTCATGGAGGCGCGCATGGTCAAACCCTCCCCGCTCGACAATCGCGACACGTCGGATATCGCCTGGGCACGCTATCGGCGGCTGATGAAGGGCATGGCGATCGTGTCCTTCGGCGCGGTCGTCCTCGCGCTCGGCTGGCTGCGCTTCACGATGGGCGACCAGCTCACCATCCATATGATCATCGCCACCGCGGCGGGGGTCGGCCTGTCGGTCATGCTCGGCGCCGCGCTGATGGGGCTCGTCTTCCTGTCGAGCGGCAGCGGGCATGACGAGGCGATCGAGGATCCTTTCGAAGACGACCCGGATATGAATCATGACCGATAAGAGCGAAGCCGACTGTCCCCGCGACCCGATCCTGCGCGTCGTCCCGCGCCCCGCAGACATCAATGCCAACGGGCATATCTTCGGCGGCTGGGTGCTCAGCCAGATGGATATCGCGGGCGGCATCGTCGCCGGCCGGATCGCCTGCGGCCCCGTCGCGACGGTCGCGATCGAGACGATGGAATTCATCGCCCCGATCCTGCTGCGCGACATCATTTCGGTCTATGCGCATCTCGAGCGGCGCGGCCGCACCTCGCTGGCGATCCGGCTCGAGGTCATCGCGACGCGCGACGGCGGCCGGACCGAGGAGCGCGTGACCGAGGGGGTTTTCACCTTCGTCGCGCTCGACGAGAATCACCGGCCGCGGGCGCTGCCGAGCGCCTAATCTTCTTTGCGCGCGCGGTAGTCGAAGCTGCGCGCCGAATTTGCCGGAATATCGACAATCCATGTCGGCAGGCCGTCCCTGCGCGGCAATTTGCGAATCCGCGAATCGAGCCCCTTCATGTCATCGATCTCGAAGCCGAATTCGATCCGCACGGCGAAGGGATTGGCGTTGGTCACCGTGAGACGATAATCGTCGCCGCCCCTGCCCGGCGCGTAATAATTGTCGGCCGTGACCAGGACCTGGCTGCTTTCGCCGATGACGAGGTTGACGGTCTCGCCCACCGCATGGTCGCGCATCATCCCCTCGCCCGCCAGCAATTCGCGGCCCATCGCGCGTTCGAACACCGCGACCTGCCCACTCGGCAGCGGCACCCCCAGCTTGCCCGATTCCTTGTTCTCCATGCGCAACACGATTTCGGTCTGCTGCTCCTTCGGCTCGCAGCGCAGGCAATCGCGCAGGCGATAGATCGTCTGAAAGGGCACCTTGTCCTTGACCAGCAGCGCGACCTGCTTCTGCCCGTTCGCGGCGACCGTCACCGGAAAGGGCACGCGATAGAGCTTGAGGTCGCCCAGATTCTCGAGCTCGGCGATCGCGGTGACCGCGATCGGCACGTCCATCAGCTTTTCCTGCCGGCGCTGCGCGGTGACGACGATCGACGATTCGTCGGCATAGCCGCCGGCCATCGGCGCCGGAGGTGGCGGCGGAGGCGGGGGCGGCTGAATGCCGTTCCGGCCGCTGCCGGTCCGGAAACAGGAAAGGTCGAGACGGGGCTGCGGCGGCGGCTCGGCCAGATCCCCGAACGGCGTTTCGATGTTGAGCGTCCCAGCGAGCGCCGACAGATTGGCGTCGGGAAAGCTCTCGCCATTGCTGTTGGCGACCGTCAGCCAGGCGAACAGGTTCAGCGTCTTTCCGTCGGGCGCGACGCGCGCGACATAATTGCTCGCCCAGTCGAAGCCCGTCGCCAGATAGGTCAGCGTCACCGTCACCCGCCGCGCGTCGGGGCTGCGCGTCGTCACCGACAGCGTCGGCTTCGCGGTCAGCCCCGCGGGCACCCCGTCATAGACCAGCGTTTCGGGAAGCCCGGTGCAGCGCAGCGATTCGTACCCCGCCGGCGTCTGCAACACCACCGCGCCCTGCGGCCCCGACCGGATGATCGCATCCTCCTCGGTCACCTTGCCCGTCGCGCGGTCGGTGCGGCGCAAATGGACGCGATTGCCGAGCGATCCGTCGAGCAGGCTCGCGGGCGACAGCAGCGCCGCGTCGCGATTCTTCTGGACGACGCCGCCGGGCAGGCCGGTGACGATCGCCGACACCGCGACCATCCCCTCGGCAACGCCCTCGAAGCGCAGCACCGATTCGCCCGCGGGCAGGTCGATCGTCCGCTGCTCGGATATCAGCGCAAAGCCCTGCAGCCAGTCGGGATCGATCTCGCCGCCCTCGGCGCGGTCGGGATCGCGAAAGACGCTGACCGACACCTTGTCGGGCGCCGCCGAGGTGACGACCGGCTGCGCCGCCGCGGGCGAGGCGGCGAGAATGAGCAGCAAAGGCGCGATGCGGCGCACGGCGCGTGCGTCAGTAGCGCGTTTCGAAGGTGGCAGTGATCGTCGTCTCGCCGTTCGCGGGCACCGTCACGCGCCACTGAACGCCATCCGCATCGAGCCGCTCGCTCTTCTGGCTTTCGGTGATGACCTTCGTCTCCGCCCAATACCAGTCGAGCCCGCGCTGGCGTAGGTCGAGAGTCACCGGCTGCGACCGCGCATTGGTGAGCAGATACGACATCGACGAGCGCCACCGCCAAGGCGCGATTTCCTTGCGCTCGACGACGGTTGCCTTGACCTTCACGTCGAAGGCGTCGCCGGTCTTCAGCCCCAGCTCGCTGCCCATCGGGGTGTGCCCGATCTGATTTTCGCCAATGAACTGCGGGTCGCCGCGCAGGTCGCGCTGATAGAAGCGCACCGTCCCCGCGGGGAGCGCATCGCCCAGCCCGCCTTCGCGGCTCGAGCTGAACTTGATCACGCTCGCCGCGCTCATCGGCTCGGTCATATTGTTGAAGCCGCCGAGCGTGAATTCATAGATTTTCTGCGCCGGCACCTTCGCGACGTCGAGGAAGCTCACCTGCTTGGTCTGGGCGTTCGCGATCGTCGTGCGTTCGGACAGCGGATAGAGATAATAGTCGCCCAGCTGTTCGCGCGGCGCGGTCTCGGTCCCGGCGCGGCGGAGATTGCCCGGCCCGGCCGGCTGCGGGCGGTAGCGTCCCGGCTGGCCGTAGCTTGAAATCCCGCCGGCGGACGGACTTCCCGCGACGAGCAGGGTTTTCGCATTCTCGAAGGTCGTGCCGGTGTTGTTGGTCAGAGTCACCCACCCCTGCACGTCGATCGTCCCCGCCTTTTCATCGTAGAGCGAGACATAGTCGGCCGACCAGCCGAGCCCGCCGGTCAGGTAGGAGAGGGTCGCGGCCCGCGTCCCCGCGCCCTTGCTGTCGACCGTGATCGACAGCGTCGGCTTGGCGCGCAGGTTCGGCGGGATCTTGTCGAAGATGACGCGAACCGGCAGCCCGTCGTCGCGCAATATTTCGATGCGCGGCCCGATCTGCAGCACGACGCCGCCATTGACCGCGAGCACCTTCGCGCGCTCGCGCGTCTCGACCCCGGTCGCGGGGTTGATGCGGAGCAGGGTCACGGTTTCGCCGACGGCCTTCTGCATCAGGGCATTGGGCGATAGCAGATCATAGTCGAAATTCTGCTCGACGATCGCGGTGCCGTCGGCGGCGAAGGACACCGTCTGCGGCCGGATCTGCGCCGACACGTCGGGGAATTCCTGCCGCGAGCGCCCCGCCGGAAAGGCGATCTGGCGGATATCCTGCACCAGCGCCTGCCCGCCATTATAGATGGTGACCGAAAGCTGGCCCTGCGCATTCGCCGCAGCAGGATCCTGTGCGGCCGCCGGGACCGCGCCAGCGATCAAGGCCAGACCGATCGCAGTCAAAGCACGCATGAAAACCTCCCCCGAACCGCTGTCCGGGGGAGGCTATGTTAGTCCAACCGTAAAAACCAGTGCGAAATCGCGGGCTTATTCGGCCGCTTCGACACCCGTATCGCGCGCCGCCAGCGTGCGGCGGGTGCGGCGCGGCTTGGGCGCGGGCGCCTCGGCGGCGTCTTCGCCGGCGTCGCGCTCGGGCCGGCCGATCGCGGGCGGCAGCACCGCCGAATCGATACCGGCGCCGGCATCGTCGCCTTCGGCCGCGCGATTGCGGCGCGGGCCACGGCGATTGCCGCGCGGCGCGGGCGCCGCGTCCTCGGCTGCCTCGACGGCTGCGGGCTCGTCGCCGCCTTCGGCTTCGGGATCGGCGCGGTTGCCGCGATCGTCGCCGCGGTCGCGGCGGTTGCCGCGGCCCTGCTGGCGATTGCCGCGGCCGTCCTCGTCGCGGCGATCGCTGCCCCCGCGCTCGCGTCCGCCCTCACGTGCGCCGCTGTCACGACCCTCATTGTCGCGGCCGGCGCCTTCACGGCCGCCAGTCTCGTCGCCTTCCGATTCGGGCTCGAAGCTCGCGTCGTCATGGCCGTCGAAATCCTCGACCCCGCGAATGTCGCGGTGGCGGTCATAGCTGCGTTCCTGGCCGCTTGCCGCCGCCTTTTCTTCCTGGCGGGCCCGGAAATCGCTCAGCACGCGGAAATAATGGTCGGCGAACTGGAGATAATATTCGGTCTGGACCCGGTCGCCCGAAAGCTGCGCATCGCGCGCGAGGTTGCGGTATTTCTCGATCATCTGGGCGGCGTTGCCGCGCGCCCGGCTGTCGATGCGGTTGGCCTGATCGACACCGCCGCGTCCGCCACCGGACTGCGAGCGATTGTTATTGTTGCCGTTATTGTTGCGGCCGCGACGGCGACCGCTCTGCCGGTTGTTCATGTTCAACTGAGACATCCTGATAAGCTAATAAGCTACGCCAACCCCTTATGGCCGAACGCGCTATTTGCGCGTCGTGCCCGCGCCCTCTGCGCGGTTCCCTCTACCGCTTGCGCCGGGCCCCGCGGCCCGCACCAGCATCGTAAGTGGGAAGCAGACCGATCGGACCAGTCAAGGCCCCGTACCGGGTCTGTAAGCCGCCCCTACCGTGCTTTGCGGCGGAAACCAAGAAAATTCTTGTTCTGGCGTCAGGGGCGGGTCAGCAAAAGCGCCCTGTCGCGGCCGCCCAGATCCTGCTTGCAGGCGACGGCGAATCCCGCTGCTTCGGCGAGCTCGGATACCGATATGCGTTGCCGGTGCCCGATTTCAAGGATCGCGGCCCCGCCGGGGGCCAGAAGTCGCGGCAAAGCGGGGATGATCCGGCGATAATCATCGAGCCCGTCGGCGCCCGCGAACAGCGCGCTCGCCGGCTCGAAACCGGCGACATCGGGCATCAATTCCTCGCTGTCGGCAATATAGGGCGGGTTGCACAGGATGAGGTCGAACGGGCCTTCGACGCCATCGGCCCAGTCGCCCGTTCGGAACGCGGCGCGATCGGCCAGATTGAGCGCATCGGCATTCGCGCGCGCAAAGGTCAGCGCCGCCTCGCCCGCATCGACGCCGAGCCCCGTCGCCGCGGGCCATTCGGCGAGCGCGGCGAGCAATAATGTCCCCGGCCCCGTCCCGAGATCGAGGATCCGCTTCGGACCCGCGGCGCCGAAATATTGCACCGCTGCCTCGATCAGCGTCTCGCTGTCGGGACGCGGGATGAGGACACCGGGACCGACCGCCAGCCGGATCGTCCAGAAATCGCGATAGCCGACGATATAGGCGATGGGTTCGTGCGCCATTCGCCGCGCAACTAGTCCGCCGAAATCGTCCGGCGCGCCGAACCGCGCCGGATCGAGCAACAGCGCGCCGCGCTCGACGCCCAGAGCGTGCGCCATCAACAGTTCGGCATCGAGCCGCGGCGTATCGGATATATCCGCCAGACGCCGGGCGGCGGACGATAGTGCGGCGCCAACGCTCCCCTTATGCTCGCAGACCAGCGCCCAGGTCAGCGCCTTGGCTGCGGCATCGTCCAGCTCGGGGTGACGCTTTCTCAATTCGCGCACCGCCCACTCGCTCCCCGCCCAAAGTGAATGCATCCGCCAGTCGGGTTTGCTCTCGCGCAGGTCTTGAAGGACATCGAGCATAGCCCATTCGACCGCCTCGGCGCGGTCGAGCCCGATCGCGTCGACCACCGCCCGCCAGTCGGTCTGCGGCTCGGCGGCGCGGCTGAAACCCAGATAAGAAACGATTGCCGTGTTGAGATCGGCCGATCGCGTCACTCACCCAGCCCCGCCAGTCGCTGCGCCTGATCCTCGGCGATCAGCGCGTCGATCAGCTCGTCCATCTGCCCTTCCAATATCTCGGGCAGGCGGTGGAGCGTCAGGTTGATGCGGTGGTCGGTCACGCGCCCCTGCGGGAAATTATAGGTACGGATGCGTTCGGAGCGGTCGCCCGATCCGACCATCGACTTGCGCGCCGACGCCTCGGCGCTGTGGATCTTCTCGCGCTCGAGGTCATAGAGCCGCGCGCGCAGCACCTGCATCGCCTTGGCGCGGTTCTTGTGCTGGCTGCGCTGGTCCTGCTGGATCACGACGAGCCCGGTCGGGATATGCGTGATGCGGATCGCCGAATCGGTCGTGTTGACGTGCTGGCCGCCTGCACCCGATGCGCGGTAGATATCGATCTTCAGATCGTTGTCGTTGATCGCGACGTCGACTTCCTCGGCCTCGGGCAGCACCGCGACGGTCGCGGCGCTGGTGTGGATGCGGCCGCCGCTTTCGGTGACGGGGACGCGCTGGACGCGGTGAACGCCGCTTTCGAACTTGAGCTTCGCGAACACGCCCTGCCCGGCGACCGACGCGACGACTTCCTTGTAGCCGCCGACTTCCGCTTCGTTCGCCGAGATGATTTCGACCTTCCACCCCTGCGTATCGGCATAGCGGCTGTACATGCGGAGCAGATCGCCCGCGAACAGCGCCGCCTCGTCGCCGCCGGTGCCGGCGCGGATTTCGAGCATCGCGGCGCGCGCGTCGGCGACGTCCTTGGGCAGCAGCCTGATCGCCAGATCATGCTCGGCGGCGGGCAACGCCGCCTCGACCGCCGCCATTTCCTCGGCGGCCATCGCCTTCATCTCGGGATCGGCGAGCATTTCCCCGAGCGCGACGAGCTCGCCGCGCAGCCTCACCACCTCGCGCGCGGCTTCGGCGACGGGTTCGAGTTCGGCGAACTCCTTCGACGCCGCGACGAAGTCGGCGGGCGCCATATCCCCCGTCGCCATCCGCGCCTGCAGCGCGGCATGACGTTCGATGATGGCGTCGATCTGCTTTTCGGAAACGGAGGTCATCTGGTCCAAAATGGTAAAAACTACGTCATGCTGAACTTGTTTCAGCATCCATGGCGCCGCATAGAGGCCAACATGCCGTCGCGGCAACCCTGCACCTATATTCTCGCCAGCCAAAAGCAGGGCACGCTCTATATCGGCGTCACGTCTGACCTCACCGCACGCATCTGGCAGCACCGGTCGGGCACAGTGCCGGGCTTCACGACGCGATATCGAGTGTACCGGCTTGTCCACGCCGAGTTCTTCGACGACATGGCGGCCGCAATTGCGCGCGAAAAGCAACTGAAGCGCTGGCACCGGTCATGGAAGATCAACCTGATCGAGGCGGACAATCCCGACTGGAAGGATTTGGCGGTCGAGTGGGGAATTTCCGAACCCGTTCGGAAACCGTCATGCTGAACTTGTTTCAGCATCCACGGCGCGACGCCGAAAGGTTACCCCCATGGACCCTGAAACAAGTTCAGGGTGACGAGATTATTTTCCTTCGAAGTGGCGCTCAAAGATTAGGCTTGCTACTCGTTCGGTCAACGCCTCATCGCTGCTTCTGATTGGTGCCGCCGACGTCCCTGTGCCTCCCAGGCTCAAGATGCCTCTTGGATTTAGCTTCGATGCTTTGTCGAATCGCTTTCGAGCCGAACCCGTTGCAATCATCTCCGCGGACAAACCATCCTCGCGCAAAGTCTGCAGAATCGAAATTCCTAGGGGAACGACGGCATCATCCTCGATGACCACGATAACGTCGGTTACACTCCTTGCAACTTCCGGCAACAACATCGCCAGCCGCTCGATCCCCGCCGCCCAGCCGACCGCCGCGGTCGGCGGGCCGCCGAGCGCCTCGATCAGTCCGTCGTAGCGCCCGCCGCCGAGCACCGTGCCCTGCGCGCCCAGCCGGTCGGTGACGAATTCGAACGCGGTGTGGCGATAATAGTCGAGCCCGCGCACCAGCCGCGCGTTGCGCTCCCACGCGACCCCCGCCGCGTCGAGCCCGGCCGTCACCGCGCCGAAGAAATCCTGCGCCTCGCTGGTCAGAAACGCGTCGATGTCGGGCGCGCTGTCGGCGATCGGGCGGTCCTTCGGATCCTTGCTGTCGAGGATGCGCAGCGGATTCTTGTCGAGCCGCGCAAGGCTGTCCTCCGACAGATCGCCGCGATGGCCCATGAAATGCTCGACCAGCGCCGCGCGCCATGCGTCGCGGCTTTCCGCGTCGCCCAGCGTGTTGAGCGTCAAGGTCACGCCCTCGGCGATCCCCAGCTCCTTCAGAAGCTGGTCGGCGAACACCAGCAGTTCGGCGTCGGCGAGCGGGCTGTCGCTGCCGATCACCTCGGCGTCGAGCTGGTGGAACTGGCGATAGCGGCCCTTCTGCGGGCGCTCGTAGCGGAACAGCGGGCCGTGCGTCGCCACCTTCAGCGGCGCAAACTGCTGCCAGCCGCCCGTGATATACGCCCGCGCGATCCCCGCGGTGAATTCGGGCCGCAAGGTGATCGATTCGCCGCCGCGATCCTCGAACGAATACATTTCCTTCGACACGACGTCGGTCGTCTCGCCCAATGACCGCGCGAACACCGCGGTCGGCTCGATCACCGGCACCTCGACGCGCTTGAAACCATAGAGCCGCCGCACGCGGTCAAACGTATCGACGACATGCTGGAAGCGGTCGGCGAAATCGCCGAGCATGTCCTGGGTGCCGCGCACCGGCTGCGGCGTCGTGATCTTTACGGGCTTGTCCTTGCTCATGCGCCGCGCGTCTAATGCTTTTTCGTCGAAAGGCAAAGCGCGCTTGCAGAGCCGATACTGGACGCCGCGCCGGTTTGGCGGCAGAGATTGGCCCATGAAAAAGACCCTGTTCGTCGCGTCCGCCCTGATCGCCTTCACCCCCGCCGCCCTTGCCCCTTCAGCGCTTGCGCAGGAGGGCAACAGCCGTCCGCAACCCGTCGTCCAGCCGCACAGCATCCCGCTGCCCGCCGACCGGCCCTATCCGGGGACGATGCTGCTCAAGGTCGATGCCAGCGATTCGATGCGCGGCATCTTCCGCATCCGCCAGACGATCCCGGTCGCGAAGAGCGGGAAATTCACCCTGCTCTATCCGCAATGGCTACCCGGCAAGCACGCGCCGCGCGGCGCGATTGCCGAAATCGCGGGCTTCAAGGCGAGCGCCGGCGGCAAGCCGCTCGCCTGGACGCGCCAGCCGACCGACGTCTATGCCTTCGACATCGACGTGCCCGCGGGCGCGAAGAGCATCGACGTCGCCTTCGATTTCCTCTCGCCGACGCGCACCAGCGAAGGCCGCGTCGTCGTCACCCCGGCGATGATGAACCTGCAATGGGAACAGGTCAGCCTGTACCCCGCGGGCTATTTCACGCGCGGCATTCCGGTGCAGCTCGACGTCACGCTGCCCGAGGGCTGGACCGGCGCGGCGGCGCTCGACGGGCTGAAGATCGCGGGCAACCGCTACAGCTATGCCCCGACCAGCTACGAGACGCTGGTCGACAGCCCGATGTTCGCCGGACGCTATTTCCGCAAATGGGATCTCGGCCAGAATGTCACGCTGAACGTCGTCGCCGACGAGCCGCAGTTCCTCGACGCGAAGCCCGACCATATCGCGCGCCACGCGGCGATGGTCGCCGAGGCGATCGCCCTGTTCGGGACGAAGCATTTCGACCGCTACGAATTCCTGCTCGCGCTCACCGACGAACTCGGCGGCATCGGGCTCGAACATCACCGGTCGAGCGAGAACAGCCGCAACCCCGACTATTTCACCAACTGGGACAGCAATGATTCGGAGCGCGGGCTGCTGCCGCACGAATTCACCCACAGCTGGAACGGCAAATACCGCCGCCCCGACAAGCTGTGGACCCCCGACTATCGCACCCCGATGCAGGGCAATCTCCTCTGGGTCTATGAAGGGCAGACGAGCTTCTGGGATCTCGTGATCGCGGGCCGATCGGGAATGCAGTCGAAGGAGATGATCCTCGCCGAATGGGCGACCAACGCCGGCAACTACAGCGTGCAGGCAGGGCGCGACTGGCGCTCGGTCGAGGATACGACGCTCGACCCCGTGATCGCGGCGCGCAAGGCGCGCGCCTTCCCCAGCGCGACGCGGACCGAGGATTATTACAACGAGGGCGCGCTGATGTGGCTCGAGGCGGACATGATTATCCGCCAGGGCACCAACGACGCGAAAAGCCTCGACGATTTCGCCAAGGCCTTTTTCGGCGGCAAGGGCGGCGACTGGGGCGAGGTCGCCTATGATTTCGACGATGTCGCGCAAACGCTGAACGCCGTCTATCCCTATGACTGGCCGAAATTCCTGCGCGACCGGATGCAGCTTCCCGGCCAGCCCGCGCCGGTTGCGGGGATCGAGCGCGCCGGATACCGCCTCGTCTGGCGCGACGTCCCCAACGCTTTCGACCGCGACAAGATGAAGAACGCGAAGAATTTAGAGCTCACCCACTCGCTGGGTCTGACGATCGACAAGGACGGCGTCGCGGGCAGCATATTGTGGAACGGCCCGGCGTTCCGCGCCGACATCGTCAACGGCACCAAGATCCTCGCCGTCGACGGCATGAGCTACAGCAAGGAGCGGCTGGAGGCCGCGATTCGCGCCGCGACCGACGGCAAGACCCCCGTTCGCCTGCTCGTCGAGCGCGGCGGCCGCTACCGCAGCGTCGACATCGACTATCATGGCGGGCTGCGCTGGCCGCACCTTGAAAAGACCGGCGCCGGGCCCGACTGGTTCGACCGCCTGCTCGCCCCCAAACGCGCGCTTTGACCTTTTATCTCGGGAAAAGGGGCTTTCCGGCCTCGACTTTGCGCCGCGTCCGGCGCTAAAGGCGCGCGCGACTGCAAAACGACAAAAAAGGACTTCTCCCATGCGTATCGACCTCGTCCCGGCGGGTGACAGCCCGCCCGACAGCCTGAACGTGCTGATCGAAGTGCCGATCGGCGGCGAACCCGTGAAATATGAGTTCGACAAGGCGTCGGGGGCGTTGTTCGTCGACCGCTTCCTCCACACCCCGATGCGCTATCCCGCCAATTACGGCTTCGTCCCGCACACGCTGGGCGAAGATGGCGACCCGCTCGACGCGCTGGTCGTCGCGCGCTCGCCGATCGTCGCGGGCGCGGTGGTCAAGTGCCGCCCGATCGGGGTGCTCAAAATGGAAGATGACGCCGGCGGCGACGAGAAATTGCTCTGCGTGCCGGTCAACAAGACCTTCCCCTATTATGCGGACGTCGCGACCTACACCGACATGCCGCCGATCGTGCTCCAGCAGATCGAGCATTTCTTCACCCACTACAAGGATCTCGAACCCGGCAAATGGGCGAAGCTCAACGGCTGGGGCGACGTCGACGAGGCCAAGCGGATCATCGTCGAGTGCATCGAGCGCGCGAAGAAGGTGGGATTTTAAGGCTTCGTGCCCCTGCGAAGGCAGGGGCCCATCTCCGGTCGGCGCGGCTTTGAACCGGCAGGAGATGGGTCCCCGCCTTCGCGGGGACACATGGCCTTTCAAGCGTCTGCGTCCCTTTCGACCAACCGCACCTCGCTCCGCGGATAGGGAATCCGGATTCCCGCTTCCTTGAAGCGGTCCCAGATGCCGAGGAACACCTCGCCCTGGATATTGCCGAGCCCCGATTCGGGGTCCGAAATCCAGAAGCGCAATTCATGTTCGACCGCGCGTTCGCCGAAGGCGGTGATCCACACCGCGGGTTCGGGCTCGTTCAGGATGCGCGGGTTGGACCGCGCGACATCGATGATGATCGCCTGCGCCGCGCGCAGATCGCATTCATAGGCGACCGGAATGTGCAGCCGCACGCGCACGTCGCGGCTCGAATAGCTCCAGTTCTCGACCGGCTGCGTCATCAGCAGCTCGTTCGGGATCAGATGCTTCTTGCCGTCGCGCGTCACGACATTGACCGCGCGCACCCCGATCTTCGCGACGCGCCCGACATTGGGGATGGTCCCCGGCCCGGTCGTCCCGCCCATGCTGCTGCCGTCGCCGACGACGATCACGTCGCCGGGCTTGATCGAGCGGTCCATGAGCAGGATGATCCCCGCGATCAGGTTGCCGACGGTCTTTTGCAGCCCGAAACCGATCGCGAGCCCCGCCGCCCCCGAAAAGACCGCGAGCGCGGTGAGGTCGATGCCGAGCAGGTCGATGCCGAACAGCAGGGCAAGCGTGAACAGCGCGATCGCGATCAGCTTTTCGGCGAGCAGCCGCTGCGCCTCGTCGATCTGGCTGTTCCGGCGCAGCAGCCACTTGAGCGCGCGCATCGTGAGCTTGACCGCGATCCACAGCAGGATCGCGACGATGATCGCCGAGAACAGGCCATAGAGCGACAGCCGGTACGATCCGACGTCGAGCCCGATATCCTTCATCAGCGTGACGGTGCGGGCAAAGCCTTCGCGAAGGCTTGTCTCGACGCTCACAGCGCGGCGAACCCGCGCGCAAGGTCGGCGATCAGGTCGGCCGGATCCTCGAGCCCGATCGACAGGCGGACCAGCGGGTCGGGGTCGGTCCAGCGGGTCGCGGTGCGGATAGCGGCCGGATCGGCGGGCACGACGAGGCTTTCATAGCCGCCCCAGCTGAAACCGATCCCGAAATGACTGAGTGCATCGATAAAGCGCGTCCGCGCCGCTTCGTCGACGCCCTGCAGCGAGAAACCGAACAGCCCGCTCGTGCCCCTGAAATCGCGCGCCCAGATCGCATGGCCCGGATCGCCCGGCAGCGCCGGATGCAGCACCCGCCCGACCTCGGCGCGCCCTGCGAGCCAGTTCGCGACCGCCAATCCGTTCTCGCCATGCCGCGCCATGCGGACGTCGAGCGTGCGCAGCCCGCGCAGCACCATCGCGCAATCGTCGGGCGAAACCGCCTGACCCAGCTGGTACGCGGCGCTCCGCAGCTTGGGCCAGACGGCGCGCGTCGTGGTGAGCGAGCCCATCATCACGTCGCTGTGTCCGCCGGCATATTTGGTGAGGCTCATCATTGCGACGTCGACCCCGTGCGCCAGCGCGGGGAAAAGCAAGGGCGTCGCCCAGGTGTTGTCGAGCATCGTCAGCACGCCGCGCGCCCGCGCGACCTTTGTGATCGCGGGGATGTCCTGCACCTCGAAGGTCAGGCTGCCCGGCGATTCGAGGAAGATCAGCTTGGTTTCGGGCTCGATCAATTCCGCGATGCCCGCCCCGACGAGCGGATCGTAGAAGCTCGTCCGCACCCCCATTCGCGCGAGCATCCCGTTGCAGAACGCCCGCGTCGGCTCATAGGCGCTGTCGACCATCAGCAGATGATCGCCTGGCGACAGCAGCGCCAGCAGCCCCGCCGAATTGGCCGCGACCCCCGACGGATAGAGCAAGGTGCCTTCCGCCCCCGGCTCCAGCGCGGTCAGCGCGTCGGCGAGCGCCCACACCGTCGGCGTCCCGCGCCGGCCGTAATAGAGCTTGTCGTGCGTCGCATGGCCGCGCGCCTTCAGGTCGGCGATGCTGTCGTAGAGAATCGTCGAGGCGCGCCACACCGGCGGGTTGACGATGCTGCCGCCAAGGCGCGGATCGCCGGTCCATTCGGGCCGCCGCCCGCCCTGCACCAATTTCGTCGCCGGGCGGAGGCTGTCGTCGTCGCGCTTGCTCATGCCATCCCTGTTAGCGGCGCGCCGGGCAAAATCCAGTGGCGGGCGCCCGACTGCCCGCGCGGCGGGCCATCCAATATCGCACACAAAGACACGAAGAGGGCCGTTCACTCGCGAATCGTGCGCGCGAAAACGGCCCTCTTCGTGTCTTTGTGTGAGTCAAAATAGCGCTACGCGCGGGGCTCCTAGACAAACGCCGGCAGCGGCCCGCCCGGCCCGATCAACAGCCCCACGACCGAACAGATCGCCAGCGTCGATATGATCCCGAGCCGGAAGCGGAACAGCAGCAGCGCCGCGAGCAGCGCCAGCAGGACCGCGGCTCGATCGACCGACGCCCACACCGGCAGGTCGAGCCCCCACGCCGCCCGCTCCAGTCGGCGGAACAGCACGTGCAGCGCGAACCACAGCGACAGGTTGGCGATCACGCCGACCACCGCCGCGGTCACCGCCGCGAGCGCACCCTTCAGCCCCGCGGCGCGTTCGAGCCGGTCGATCCACGGCGCGAAGGCGAAGATCCAGAGGAAATAGGGCGCGAAGGTTACCCACAGGGTCAGCAGCGAGCCGAGCAGCGCCGCGACGAACGGCGTGAAGGGCGCCGCGTCGCGCCACGCCGCGAGGAAGCCGACGAACTGCGTCACCAGGATCAGCGGCCCCGGCGTCGTCTCGGCGAGCCCCAGCCCGTCGGCCATTTCGCCGGGGCGCAGCCAGCCGAACCCCGACACCGCCTCCTGCGCCATATAGGCGAGCACCGCATAGGCGCCGCCAAAGGTCACGACCGCGAGCTGCGAGAAGAAGGCGCCGATGTCCCACAGCACATGATCGCGGCCCAAGGTGACAAGGATCAGCAGCATCGGCGCCGCCCAGATCGCACCCCACAGCAGCGCCGCCGTCAGCGACTCGCGCCACGCCGATCGGCGCGGCGGCGCCGCGCCCTCCTTCGCGGGCGCCAGCTTCATCCATCCGGGCCGCCAGCGCGCCGCCGCCCAGCCGACCACCAGCGCCGACAGCACGACCAGCGGGAACGGCGCGGCAAGGACCGCGAGCGCGACGAAGGAGGCGACGGCAATGCCGCGCAGCAGCGGCGTCTTGAGCGCGCGCCCCGCGATCCGCAGCAGCGCCTGCACTACGATCGCCAGCACCGCCGCCTTGATCCCGACGAACAGCGCCGCGAACCAGTCGAGCCCCGCCGCGGTCACATAGAGCAAGGACAGGCCGAACATCACCAGCGCGCCGGGGATGACGAACAGCAGCCCAGCCGCCAGCCCGCCGCGAAAGCCGTGCAGCCGCCAACCGATCCATGTCGCAAGCTGCTGCGCCTCGGGACCGGGAAGCAGATGGCAGAAGTTGAGCGCGTGGAGGAAGGTTGATTCGTCGACCCAGCGCCGCTCGTCGACGAACTCGCGGTGCATCAGCGCGATCTGCCCCGCGGGGCCGCCGAAACTCAACCAGCCGATGCGCGCATAGGCGCGCACGGCTTCACCGAAAGCGGGTATCTTGAGGGATGCGTCGGGAACGTCGGTCATAGGTCATGCTTCTCCATCCGGCGGAGCCGGGCGAAAAAGCAACGCTTGGGCGAGTGCCTGACCGGGAGGTTGCCTTGCCCCGATGCCGCGACCCTAAAGCTGCGCACCGGGGCAGGACAAGCAAGAAAAAGCCGCGCGGCCGCGAAGCCGTGCTTCACGCTCAGGCGGCGCCGGTGGCCTTGGGCGTCGCGGCGTCCGAGCCCCATTCGAGCCAGCTGCCGTCATAGACCGCGACATCGTCCTTGCCGAGCAGGTGCGCGCCAAAGGCGACCACGGTCGCGGTCATCCCGCTGCCGCAGGTGGTGACGAGCGGCTTGTCGAGATCGACCCCCGCCGCGTCGAACGCCGCTTTCAGCGCGTCGCCGCGCTTCCACGTCCCGTCGGCGTTGAACAGCTCGCCAAAGGGCAGGTTCTTCGAACCGGGGATATGGCCGGGCGCCAGGCCGGGGCGCGCGTCGCGCTCCTCGCCGGTGAAACGCTTGGCGTCGCGTGCGTCGAGCACCTGCTCGGCGCCGCTTTCGACATTCGCCTGCATCTGCTCCTTGGTGCGCACCGCCTTCGCGTCGCGCCACACGGTGAAGTGGCGGTGGCGCAGCGTCTGCTTGCCCATTTCGAGTGGGCGTCCCTCGGCCTTCCACTTGGCGAGGCCGCCGTCGAGGAGCGCGACGTCGTGGGCGCCGAACAATTTTAGCAGCCACCAGGCACGCGCCGCGCTCTTCAGCGGGCTGTCGTCATAGATGACGATGCGGCTGCCGTCGCCAAGGCCCAGCGACTGCATCCGGCTCGCGAACTTTTCCGCCGGGGGGGCCATGTTGTCGATCGCGGACGAGGCATCGACCAGTTCGGCCAGGTCCATGAACACCGCGCCCGGAATATGCCCGGTCTCGTAATCGGCGCGCGCATCGCGGCCGGCGTCGGCGCTGAATTTCGTCGCATCGACGACCCGCAGGTCCGATGCCCCCAGTTCGCGTTCCAGCCAGTCGGTTGAGACCAAGGCGTCCATGTCATGCTCCTGTTGCGGCCGGGCGGAACCCTTTTTCCTGTCCCTGTCCGGCCATCCTGCTGCGGCTCTTTTCTCTCCGGGGAGACCAAGCCTATGCCCCGGCGTGCCCTTTTTCAAGCACGCTGGCGGTCTGCCTCAGCTTATGGTGCGCCGCAACAAGAAAAGCGGCGTCATGGCGCTTTATTGGTCGCGGCGGACCGCGGTCGTGCGCGCGCCCGGCCGGTTGACGATCAGGTTCGGGCGGTCGAGCGGCAGCGGCGCCAGCCGCTCGCTCCCGCTCGTCCCCTGCTCGCGGCCGAGGACGAAGCTGCCCGCGCACTGGCCAAAGGCGTCGCCCTCGCCGTCCCAGTGATAGGTGACGTCGAACGCCAGGACGGGAATCAGCATCGGCTTGCCGCCGATCATCAGCGGCTCGATCATCGCGCGCGGCAGCATGACCTCGGTGCCGATCTGCTCGCCCGCACCCGCCGCAAGATGGATGTCGTCGCGCAGCACGCTGCCGCCCGCGCCGTCATAGAAGCGCGCGAGCACGGGTTCGGGCATCGCCGACCCCTGGTTGAGCGCGACGCGGACCATCAGCCCGGTCGCCGCGACCGCGCCTTCGTTGACGAGGTTCAGCGTCAGCGCGACGATCAGCTGGTCGCTCGTCATGCGGATCCCGCGCACCTCGAGCGCCATCGACACGCGCGCGCGGCGCTCGGCGACGGGGCGCGTCACCAGCGGCGAGGCGGCGGCGGGAGGGCGGGGAGCGGCAACCGCAGGCGCCGCCGCCGGCACCGGCCGCGCGGCGGGTTCGGCGGCGCGCGCCAGCGGTTGCGGCTTCGGCTCAGGCGGCGGCGGCGCGATCGGCTCGTCGAGATCGACCGGCAGCTCGCCCGCGACCAGCGGACGGCGCCGCCAGTACCACAGACCGGCGCCTGCGGCCGCGAGCCCGGCGAGCAGCCAGGCCCAGACCGGCGGACCGTCACTGCTCCCCGCTGGCGCGCCAACGGCTGCGGTTTCGGGCGCGGGCGTGACAGGCGCGGGAAGGGTCGGGTCGGCCGAAAAGCCCGGCGCCGGGGCGGTGTCGCCGGCTCCCGCCGCCGCCGCGGGCGCAGCCGCCGCTGCAGCGGGCGCCGCGCTGGCCGTGTTCGGCGATGCCGCCGCTGCGGGCGCATCGCGCCGCGTCGTCGCGGCCGGTGCCGGCGTCGTGGTCGTCGGGACGGGCCGCGTCGTCACCACCGACGGCGGCGCGGTCGGCGCGGGCGCCGGAGTCGGTGCAGGGGTAGGCGCCGGGGTGGGCGGGCCGCCGCGCTCGCCGGGCGCGAGCGGGGGCAGCGCACCGTCGGAGGGGCCCTGCACGCCCGGCGTGCGGCCGTCGCCCGCGGGCGGCAGGCGAAAGGTCGAAGGGGGCGCGGGCGCGGAGGTCGGCGCCGGGCTTTGCGTCTCCTGCGCGGCCGCGGGTACCGCGAGCGCCATCGCCACCGCGATCAGCGGCAACCGCGCCCTGTCGTTCCTCCGCCCGATCGTCCGCACCGTCATTGAAATCGTCCGCAATCCCGAAACATGTCCTCGGGCCGGGGCGCTGAATCGGCCCTGAACCCGGCCGCGACGTCACCCCGGCGGATGACATCGGCCGCGCGCGTCCCTAGATGGTTTCCATGTCCGATTCTACCCCTGCGCCACTCGCGCCCAAACATCTCGGCCAGTCCAGCGAACTGCCTGCCTCGCCAGAGGCCGCGGTGCTCGACTATGTCCCCAATCCGCGCCGCGGCGAACTCTATCTCGTCCGCTTCGCCGCGCCCGAGTTTACCTCGCTCTGCCCGGTGACCGGCCAGCCCGATTTCGCGCACCTCGTCATCGACTATGCGCCCGGCGAAACGATCGTCGAATCGAAGAGCCTCAAGCTCTTTCTCGGCGCTTTCCGCAACCATGCCGGTTTCCACGAGGATTGCACCGTCGGCATCGGCCGCCGCCTCTTCGACGAAATGCAGCCGCAATGGCTGCGCATCGGCGGTTACTGGTATCCGCGCGGCGGCATCCCGATCGACGTCTTCTGGCAGTCGGGCCCGCCGCCTGCGGGCCTGTGGCTCCCCGACCAGGGCGTCGCGCCATACCGCGGGCGGGGTTAGCATAACGTGTAACAGTTTCCGTCGGATTTCATCTTTCCGTCACAGATTGTTGACATTAGTGTCAGCGTTATGAGCAGCACCGCACTTCCGCACGATCACGCCATCGCCGTCGGCGCCGACCAGATCGACTTCATGGGGCACGTCAACAACGCCCATTATCTGAGCTGGGTGCAGGAGGCGGTGCTGGCGCACTGGCGCAAGATCGCTCCGCCCGACGCGGTCGCCACGCACCTCTGGGTCGCGCTGAAGCACGAGATCACCTACCGCCGCCCCGCCTTCCTCGAAGATCAGGTCATCGCGACAGTGATCCTCGAAAAGGTGCAGGGCGCGCGCGCCTTTTACGAAACGGTGATCCGGCGCGGCGAGGAAGTGCTGGCCGAGGTGAAGTCGAGCTGGTGCTGCATCGACGCCGAAACCCTGCGCCCCGCCCGCCTCGCGAGCGACGTGGTCGCGCGCTTCTTTCCGGGCGAGAAGCTATAGGGTCCGCACCCGCTTACCGGCCTGTATCAAAACAGGATATTTTTACATTTCCCGGCTATGAAGCCGCGATGCAGACTCCGATCCGCCTTCCCGGCCGCGTGCGGCTCGAACAGACGCTGGCGGTCGTGATCCCCAGCTACCGCGTGAAGGCGCATATCCTCGACGTGATCGCGCGCATCGGGCCCGAGGTCGCGATGATCTTCGTCGTCGACGACGCCTGCCCCGACGGATCGGGCGCCTTCGTCGGCGAGCAATGCCGCGACCCCCGCGTCCGCGTGCTGCGGCACGAGGTCAACCGCGGCGTCGGCGGCGCGATGATGACGGGCTATCGCGCCGCGCTGGGCGCCGGCGCCGACATTATCGTCAAGGTCGACGGCGACGGCCAGATGGACCCCGCGCTCATCCCGCACATCGCGCGCCCCGTGCTCGCGCGGCAGGCCGACTATGCGAAGGGCAACCGCTTCCACAGCCTCTGGAACGTCCGCCGGATGCCGCGCGTCCGCCTCTACGGCAACGCCGCGCTGTCGTTCATGACCAAGCTGTCGAGCGGCTATTGGGGCATTTTCGATCCGACCAACGGCTATACCGCGATCCACGCCGCGGCGCTCGAACGGATCGAATTCGCGAATGTCTCCGAACGCTATTTCTTCGAGACCGACATGCTGATCAACCTCGGCAACGCGCGCGCGGTCGTCGCCGACGTGCCGATGGAGGCGGTCTATGCCGACGAGGTCAGCAACCTTCGCATCCGAAACGAACTCTGGCCGTTTCTGCATACCCATCTGCGCGAGCTGGTGAAGCGGATCTTCTACACCTATTTTCTCCGCGACTTCTCGCCCGCCACGCTGCAGCTGCTGATCGGCACGATCTTCCTCCTCTTCGGCACCATCTACGGCGCCGCCGAATGGTATCGCTCGGTCAGCACCGGCGAGATCGCAAGCACGGGGACGGTGATGATCGCGGTGCTGCCGATCATTCTCGGCGTCCAGCTGCTCCTGAACTTTCTCGCCTTCGACATGGCGAACGAGCCCAAGGTGCCGATCCAGCCGACGCTGACCCTCGCCGACCTTTTTGCCGATGATCGCGCAGCAGATGACCGGTAACGGGCTGATCGCACAGGGCGCGCGCTACGGCCTCGTCGGCCTCGTCGTGCTCGCCGCCGACTTCGGCGTCTATTCGCTGCTGCTAGCGCTGTTCCCCGGCCAATTCCTCGCCGCGAACCTCTGCGGCAAGCTCACCGGCGCCGCGCTCGGCTTCGTGCTGCACCGCCATGTCACCTTCCGCTGGGCGCAGCGCGACGGCGCCGCGCGCCAGGTCGCCGCCTATCTCGCGGTGCTGGGCTTCAACCTGCTGCTCTCCTCCGCGCTGCTCTGGTTCGCGATCCGCGTGCTCGGCGCGAACGCCTATCTTGCGAAGCTCGGCGTCGACATCGTCGTCGTGGGCACCGCCTTCCTCCTCTCGCGCCTCTGGGTCTATCGTCCTTTATGACCGACCGCCTCGCCTCGCTCGTCACCCCCGGCCGCCGCGGCCTCTGGATCGGCCTCGCGCTCTTCGCGCTGCTCGTGGCGCTGTCGTGGGTGGGCTTCATCGCGTCGGACGACACCACCTATGCGCGCGGCGCCTATGGCTGGATCGAGCATTTCCCCTATGTCGGCGGGCATGGCACGATCCGCTATCCGATCACCGTGCCGATGGCCGTCTCCTTCCTGATCCTCGGCGGGAACGAGGTCGCGATGGTGCTGCCCTCGCTGCTCTACCTGATCCTCTTCCTCATCCTCGCCTGGCGCGTGACGCGCGACGTCGCGGGGCCGCTTCCCGCCTTCGCCGCGCTCGTCGCGATCGTCACCAATCCGCTGATCGCGGTGCAGGCGTCGATCGCCAGCGTCGATATCATCGAGATGGCGCTGCTCTTCGCCGCATGGCTGCTCTGCTTCCTCTGCCTCGAGACGGGCGTCGCCGACCGGCGGAGGCTGATCGGCGCGGGCATCCTCGCGGGCCTCGCCTTCCTGACGCGCGAGACCGCGGTGTTCGTCGCTGTCTATTTCGGCCTGCTCTTCCTCGCCGGTCACCGCATCGGCCGCTGGAATTATCTCTGGATCGCCGCGGGCTTCGTCGCGGTCTGGGCGCTTGAGCTTGTCTATCTCGGTATCATGACCGGCGACCCGCTCTACCGCTTCAATATCGCGCTCCACCATGATTCGACGATCGACCGATCGATCGACCTTGCGGGCAACGTCATCGTCCACCCGCTCGTCGATCCGCTGCTCGTCCTGCTGCTCAACCAGGAATTCATGGCTCTGATGCTGTTCGCACTGCCGCTCGGCGCGTGGCTCTGCCTGTCGCGGTCGATCCCGCAAAGGCTCCGCCACTTCGCGCGCCAGATCGCGCTCTTCGGCGGCTGCTGGTTCGTCTGCGTCGGCGCCGCGCAGCATCTGCTGCCGCTCAACCCGCGCTATTTCATGATCACCTCGACGATGGCGTGCCTGCTTACGGGGACCGCGCTCGGCTGGCTGTGGCAACAGGGCAGCGCACGCACGCGCTGGGCGGCGCTCGGCGGGCTCGCGCTGCTCGCGGGGACCAACCTCGTCGGCATCGCGGTCGAGAACCGCGACCCCGCCTTCGGCGACGAAACGCTCGTCGCCGCGCTCGCCGACCATCCGGGCGAGCGCATCGGCACCGACCCCGAAACCGCCTTCCGCGCACAGATCCCGCTCCGCTGGGCCGCCGCGGCCGCCCGCGTCGACACCGCCCCCCCGGCACCGGGCAGCCTCTATTATTACAACCCCCTGCGCGCCGCAAAACCCGCCGGCCATATCGCCGCCGACGCGGCGCCGCTCTACCGCCCGCAACCCGGCTGGCAGCTCGTCAGCGAATATCAGGCCGCGCCAAGCCACCTCGCGCGGCTGTTCGAGGCAACGGGCACCGACCGCCTGCTCCCCGCCGCCATCTGGCGCAAGCTCCGCCACCCGACCGAGCCCGCTTATCTCTACCGCATCCCGAGCGAGGATGCGGGCTCGCCGGATTAGGGCAGCTGCACGAATTCTGCGCGGACCGGAAGGGCGGCTTTGGGGTGGGGAACGGACATCCTTCTGCGGTCCCCGGCGAAAGCCGGGGCCCAGGGAATTCTCACACAAGCCTGGCGTTTTTCCGCTCTGGGCCCCGGCTTTCGCCGGGGATCACAATGTCCAAATCCGGTCGTTTACGGACATTGCCGCCGCCCCCCTAAAGCCCCTCGCCCCCCCAGTGCGCTTTGACCAGTCGCCGCGCGAGCGCGCTCATCTGGATGCGGATGTCGGGCACCGCGACGACGTCCCGCAAATCGCCGCGCGTCATCCGCCCGATCGCGAGTATGTCCGTCCGTCCCCCTCCCCTTGCGTGCATCCCCAATCAAACTTACGTCGAAGGCGACGCGTGGGGCGACAGACACTCATAGCGCATGGAGAGAGCGCCGCATGACGGATAGTATAAGCGACCAGCCCCTCGTTGCGATCGATCCCGCCTGGCCCAGAGTCTCGCTCGCCGACGCGACCGCCGCGCTCACCGCGCCCGGCAGCAAGTTCGAAATGGATATGGCGACGATCCGCGGCATCCCGACGCGCGTCTGGAAGCACGCGCCCGCCGACCTCGGCGTGCTGCTCGACCTCTCGCGCACCCACGGCGATCGCCTCGCGACGATCCTCGAGGGCGAGCGCGTGAGCTTCGAGGCGCAGTATCGCGCCACCGCCGCGCTCGCGCAGGCCTTCGTCGACCGCGGCGTCGGCAAGGGCGACCGCATCGCCTTCGCGACGCGCAACCTGCCCGAATGGCCGGTGATCTTCTTCGCGATCGTCTCGATCGGCGCGATCGCGGTGCCGCTCAACGCCTGGTGGACCGGCGACGAGCTGACCTACGGCATCAAGGATTCGGGCGCGCGCATCGTGATCGTCGATGCCGAGCGCTACGACCGCCTCGCCGCGCACCGCGCCGACCTGCCCGATGTCGGCGAGTGGATCGTCGCCCGCGCGCCTGCCGCGATCGAGGGCGCCACCGCGCTCGAAACCCTCATCGGCCGCCCCGCCGACTGGGCCGCGCTTGCCCTCCGCGAGCGCCCGCAGGTCGATCTCGCCGCCGACGACCCCGCGACGATCTTCTACACCAGCGGCACCACCGGCCATCCGAAGGGTGCGCTCGGCACGCACCGCAACCTTACCACCAACATCCTGTCGAGCGGCTTCGCGGCGGCGCGCAATTACGTCCGCCGCGGCGAGGCGATCCCCGACCCCGCGCCGCGCACGATCCTGACCGTGATCCCGCTGTTCCACGTCACCGCCTGCTCGGCGACCCTGATGGGCAGCATGGCGGCGGGCAACACGATGATCTTCATGCGCAAGTGGGACGCGGTGCAGGCGATGCAGATCATCGAGCGCGAGCGCGTCAACGTCACCGGCGGCGTCCCGACGATCGCGTGGCAACTCCTCGAGCATCCCGACCGCGCCAGCTACGACCTCTCCTCGCTGGAGGCGATTTCCTACGGCGGCGCCCCCTCGGCCCCCGAGCTGGTGAAGCGCATCTACGAGGAGTTCGGCGCGCTCCCCGGCAACGGCTGGGGGATGACCGAGACGATGGCGACGGTCACCTCGCACTCGGCCGAGGATTATCTGGGTCGCCCGACCAGCGCCGGCCCGCCGGTCCCCGTCGCCGACCTCGAGATCCGCGCCGACGACGGCGTCACCCCGCTCCCCACCGGGACGGTCGGCGAGCTCTGGGCGCGCGGCCCGATGATCGTCACCGGCTATTGGAACAAGCCGCAGGCGAGCGCCGAAACCTTCGTCGACGGCTGGGTCCGCACCGGCGACCTCGCGCGCCTCGACGCCGAGGGCTTTGTCTACATCGTCGACCGCGCGAAGGACATGGTGCTGCGCGGCGGCGAGAATATCTATTCGTCGGAGGTCGAGAACCGCCTCTACGAGCATCCCGCGGTCATGGACGCCGCGGTGATCGGCCTGCCCCACCGCACGCTGGGCGAGGAGCCCGCCGCGGTCGTCCACCTCGCCCCCGGCACCAGCGCGAGCGAGGCCGAGCTCCAGGCGTGGGTGCGCGCGCGGCTCGCCGCGTTCAAGGTGCCCGTCGCGATCCGCTTCACCGAAGGCACGCTGCCGCGCAACGCCAACGGCAAGATATTGAAGAAGGACCTGAAGGCGCTCTTCGACGACCGCGTCGCCGCCGGCCAGGCCGCCGGCCAGGCCGCCGCCGGCTGAACACGCGCCGGGCGCGGGCGGGGCGCATAACAAGCACTTAACATTCACCCCTTCGGTACGATAACCCGAAAGAGGTAGCGCTCGCCCCGAAACCCCAGCGAGTCCTTGGCCTGCCCGCGCCCGCGAGTCTCGATCTGGAACAAATTTCCCTTTTCATCGAATCATTTAGTCAACAGTGGACCTAATTTTTGTTACGTTCCCCTGTCCGCACGAGTCGCACGCGGCATCAAAAGGGAGGAACACACATGCGTTTTATCTACGCACTTGCGGCCTCTGCCGCGATTACCATGGCTACTCCGGCTTCGGCCGCAACGCTTTTCACCGACGGTTTCGAGTCTGACGCGCCGGCGCTGACGGTCACGAACCTCACGAACTGGACGGTCACGAGCGGCGTCTCGGTCGACGTCGTCGGGACGCCCAACGCCTTTTCGATCGGTGTCACGCCGCCCGCGTCGGGCAATGTCGTCGACCTCGACGGTACCCCGGGTCCGGCGACGATCACCTCGATCCAGAACTTCCTGTTCAACGCGGGCGACCTCGTCACCTTCACCTTCGACGTCGGCGGCGCGCAGCGCGGCTCGGTCGCCGATAATTTCCAGGCGATCCTGTTCCTCGATCCGTCGCTGGTGAGCGGCCTGACGGGCACCGGCGTGACGAGCGCCGGGCTCGGCTCGAACGCCGGCTCGGTCTTCTCTTCGGTGTCGATCCCCGGCAGCACCGCCTTCACCACCTCGTCGATCAGCTTCATCGCGACCGGCGCGGGCTCGCTGAAGCTGGCGTTCGGAACGACCAGCGCCGACAATGTCGGCCCGCTGCTCGACAATGTCCGCCTCGACGTCTCGGCGGTTCCCGAACCGGCGACCTGGGCGATGATGCTCCTCGGCCTCGGCTTCGTCGGCGGCGCGATGCGCGCGCGGCGCCGCAAACAGAATGTCGCCGTCCGCTACGCCTGACGGTAGCAACCCTGTCCACTGAGACGCCGCCGGCCGCAAGGCTGGCGGCGTTTTCACTTGCGCGCGGGCAGAAGCGGCCGCAGCGCCGCCGACTCTCCCCAAAAAACCCCGCCCGCGCGGGCGAGCTACAGGCTGTCGGCCGCCGCGCGGCAAGCCGCCAGCCGCTCGCGCACCCCCTCGTCCGCCGCCGGCTGGCCGCAGCGGCTGCATGCGCCGCTCTCGGCTTCCTCGGCCGCCACCGACGAGCGCATCGCGGTCAGCTTGGTGAGCAGCTTGTCGATCGCGCTGCCGGGGTGGAAATATTTGATCCCGGCGCCGTCGAAGCGCCAGCCCTCCATATGCTCCTCGGCGCTGATCGTCGCGTCGCCGTCATAGCGTTTGTGGAGCGGCCGCACCGCGCCGCCACCCCCGCCCTCCCCGTCGCCCAGATCGCCGCGTTTCAGCAGCAGCCCCAGCATCGAATCCGACGGCATGATCCGCCGCTCGACCTCCTTGCCGTCCCGGATGATCACCATCTCGCGTCCCACGACGGCGCGTTCATAGGCGATCGCCCGCAGCCCCCGCCCCGCGCGCGCCAGCGCGGTCGAGCAGGCGCGGTCGAATTCGTCAAAACGCGCGCGGGCCTGATTGACCGACTTGCGGCTGATCCCCGCCACGCGCGCCGCATCGGTGACGCACCCCGTCTGCGACAACGCCGCCAGAAACGTCCGCGTCCGCGCCACCGTCCACCCATCCTCGCGAATGCGCAGCCCCGGCATCAGGGGATTGGCGCGCCTAAGCCCCTCCCCCTTGTGGGGAGGGGTTGGAGTGGGGGCAGCGCCCTGACGCAACGCCACCGCCTTTCCGCCCCTTGAAACCCCCGATTTCCCTCGCAAACCCCGCGCCACCTTACGCCCCATAGCTCCATCTCCCGAATCAGATTGGAATGAATCGGAATGGTTTTGAACCTATTTGGATAATGTAGGAAAGAGCTATTTTTGTGGCGGGAAGAGCGCGCTTCCGACGATCGTTGCACTGACCGCGCCAACGAGTTGCGCGGCAATGAACATCGGCACGTCGTGCGGCGCTATCCCCGCGAAGGTGTCGGAGAGGCTGCGCGCCACGGTGATCGCCGGATTTGCAAAACTGGTCGATGACGTGAACCAATAGGCGGCGGTGATATACAGCCCGACCGACGCAGCCACGGCCTGCGGCTTGTATTTCACCGTCCCGAGGATCGTCATCACAAGGCCGAAAGTGGCGACGAACTCGCCCACCCACTGCCCCAATCCGGTTCTCGTTTTTGCCGAAAGCTGGAGCGTCGGCAGGTCGAACATCAGATGCGCGACCCACGCGCCCAGGACGCCAAAGGCAAGCTGGGCGGCGACATACGCGCCGGCATCGAACCAAGGCAGTTCGCGCCGCAGCGCAAAGACGAGCGTCACCGCCGGGTTGAAATGCGCGCCCGAAATCGGACCGAGCATCGTAATCAGCACGAACAGCATCGCTCCGGTCGCAATCGTGTTGGCGAGCAAGGCGACGCCGTCATTCCCGCCCGACAGCGCCTGCGCCATGATCCCCGACCCGATAACGCAGGCGAACAGGAAGAACGCGCCAACGCCCTCAGCCGCGATACGCCGCCCGAGCGGCGCGACCTCAGCCAAGCGCCGCCTCCTCGTCGGCAGTCTTGCCGATGGCTCGCAGCCGTTCCGCAACGCTCAATTCGTCGAGGCTCGCGAGGGGCAGGGCGAGCAACAAATCGATGCGCCGTTTAAGAGCGAGATAGGCCTGCCAGAAGGCTTCGCGCTGCCCGTCGCCTTCGACGGCAGCCGGGTCTTCGATGCCCCAATGCGCCGTGACCGGCTTGCCCGGCCATATCGGGCACGTCTCGCCGGCGGCATTGTCGCAGACGGTGAAGATGAAATCGAGCGGCGGCGCATCGGGCGCCGCGAACTCGTCCCAGCTCTTCGATCGATAACCCTCCGTCGAATATCCAAGTTCGCCAAGCAGCGCCAATGCGGCCGGATGCACCTCGCCTTTCGGAAAGCTGCCCGCCGAAAAGGCCCGGAAGCGCCCCTCGCCTTCGCGGTTCAAAATGGCTTCGGACAGAATCGAACGCGCCGAATTGCCGGTGCAGAGGAAGAGGACGTTGAACGGCCGGGTCATGCCGCACCGATCGACTTGGGAACGCAGCAGGTCGACCCTGCATCATTGCCCGCAAGCTGGTCGAGCGCGGGGCTGTCGCCATAGGTGGTTGCTTCGCCATCGGTGAAGAAGGCTTCCCAGACGATGCCGTCGGGATCGGCGATCCAGCTCTTCTCCGACCTGGCATAGCAGCATGTGGTCCGCCCCTCTTCGAGAACGGGCCTGTCGGCAGCCTTCAAGCGGCCATAAACCTCGCCAAGCTCTTCGACGCTTTCGGCCTGAATGCCGAGATGTTCGATGCCTTTACGCGCATGATTGCCCGCCGAGATCGCGAAATTGACCCGCGGGTCGTCGAGCATCCATTTGGCATAATCCTCTTTAACGACGGACGGCTCGGCACCGAACATCGTCGAATAGAAGCCGATCGAGGCGTCGAGATTTTCGACGCCGACATGGACATGCAGGCGCTTCATGCGCTTTTCCTTTCCTGTGCGGGGGTTTCACACGCCGCGCCCGCGCCGCAATCGGCGGCACCGGCACAGCAATTTTCCATGAGGTACGCGACCAGCGCATTCATCGCCGGATAATTGGCGCGATAGATGATCGAACGATGCTGCCGCTCTTGCAGCACGAGCCCGGCTTCCCGAAGCTGGGCAAGATGGAAGGATAGCGAGCTGTTCGGAACGCCCAGTTTCTCCGCGATTACACCCGCGGCAAGCCCGCCCTCGCCCGCTTGCACCAGCAAACGGAACAGCGCAAGACGATGGTCCTGTGCAAGAGCGCCCAAGGCGGCGACGGCAGCATCGGCTTTCATCTGCGAATCCTCATTTCGAATAAAATCGAAATGTCAGATTGCGATCAGGCCGTCAATGTCATTTTGATAAATATGGAAATGAAGATTCCGGCTTTCCCGGTCAAAGGCGTGACAGCCCGGAATTGAGGCGTTTTCATCCTCAAACCAAATCATCCAACCGAACCCCCAGCGCATCGGCCAGCTTGCGCACCGTCTCCACCGTCCTTGCGAATGCCCAGCCCCGGCATCAGGGGATTCTCCCGACTCCCCTCCCGCTTGCGGGAGGGGGTGATCGGAGACCCGTGGCTCCGATCACGAGACTTGTGGGCTCGCCCGCTAGTCGCAGTGGGGAGGGGCCCACCGTCACGACCCTCAAAAACCCCCGATTTCCCCCGCGAACCCCGCGCCACCTTACGTCCCATAGCTCCATCTCCCGAATCACCTGGAATGAATCGGAAAAAGTTTGAACCTATTTGGATAATGTAGGAAAGAAGCTGATAGTCCTATTTCGTTATCCTCGAACGAGACGAGTGGCTCCTTCGACTTGATCCGGGATCCACAGGGGCGCCGAAGTCGTCGACCCCCGATCAATCCCGTCCTGAGCTCGTCGAAGGGTCCGGGGTGACGAGGCAGGAAATTGACCCTTCCTCCACTTCTTGATATGACATTGTCATAGGAGAGTCACCATGGCATCTCGCGCCGAAAAGCCCGTCACCGTCACCCTCGGCCCGCTCACCGCCGCCGCGCAGGATCGCGTCAAGTCGGGCCGCTACGCCTCGGTCAGCGAGGTGGTGCGCGCCGGCCTCCGCGCCCTCGACCGCGAGGAAGCGCTGCTCGACGAACTGCTCAAGGCTCGCGTCGCCGAAGCCCTCGCCGATACCCGCCCCCTCCAGCCCGCCGAAGACGTCCGCTCCGGTCTCGCCGCCCGCCACGCCAGACGGACGGGCAAGCCCGCTTGACCAAAAAGCTCCACGTCGTTTGGCGCCAGACCGCAACCGACGACCTCTACCGCCTCTACGACTGGATCGCCGAGAGCGCCGATCCCGACACGGCGTTCGCCTACACCAGCGCGATCGAAGCCCACGCTGCAGACCTCGCTACCTACCCGAACCGCGGCACCCCGCGCGACGACATCGCGCCGGGCGTGCGAACACTGAACTTTCGCGGACGAACGGTTATTGCCTACAGGGTAGGTGACGCGGTGGAAGTCTTGCGGATATGCCATGCGGGGCAGGAGTTGGGATTGGCTGAGTGAGTGGCGCGAGTCCGGGAGATGGGGACAAGTGAGCTGTTAACGTAACCTTTCCTTCTCAATCGTTTCCAGCCCAACGACATCCAAGTAACCCTTAGGAAGTCCTATGGGCTCATGATCGGACTCCCAATCCCTTACCAAAGGAGCCAGCCATTCCTTTGCATATTTCGAATGCTCACGAAGCTCTCGATACCTTTCGTGCGGGCGCCCCATCAAATATGAAATGATGGTCAAAGCAAACGCCGCTGACTTGACGGCATTCTCGGCGCGAAAAATGACGTGATGCTGTGACATGCCTACATCTAGACGAGGATGGACGACGGGTGGCTCACTTCGTCCATGAGAGTGCAATGCCAAATGACGGAATCGAAGGACGTCCCGTAGCGTCGCCTGAATGTTTTTGGTCTGATCGTTTTTCAAAGCAAAGCGTTGTTGAAATGTGGCTGCAATGATCCGTTCTCTGCCACGGGATCTATTCCTTCGAGCGATGCGGCTTCCTTCTGCTATTTTGCATCGATCACGTATAGAACCGTAAAATGCATCGATTGCTGCTGCCGATGCTACTATAGCACCCATTGCAGCAACAAGTTCATCCTCTACCAAGGCGGACTGATCTGTTCCCGATACTTGATCCCATTTTTCATCCATGGTCTTCGCCGCAACCTCACAGGCTCTTGCTTGAGAAATTGCACTTTGAAGCCAAAGAGGGTAAATATCGAAACCGATCAATGGCGTGATCGACATCGATTCTAGATTATCCAAGTCAATCGTGAATGAGGGAATTGTGAAACGAGACCCTCTTGTCATGAATATGCCAGGCATCAAAATCTCCCGACAAATCGTTCCCGCGACAACAGTGCGCATCGCAGCGTGGCCGACCCACGTATCCGACGATTAAACTTCAAACCAAATCATCCATCAACACCCCCAGCGCATCGGCCAGTTTCCGCACCGTCTCCACCGACCCCTTGCCTCGCCCGGCCTCGATGTCGGCGATCTGCACCCGGTCGACCCCCGACACCGCGCCCAGCTTCACCTGCGACAATCCGCGCAATTCGCGCCAGACGCGCAGCGGGCTTTCACCGGCGATCAGCCGCTTGGCATAGTCGGCTGGCACCAGCTCATCCCCACCCGCCGCCAGCGCCGCCTTGGCGCCGTCGTAGGCGCTGAGGTCGGCCAGATCGTCGGCCGCTTGGCGGAGGCGGTCATATTCTTCGCGGGGGATCGTCACCATCAACCGACGATCTCGACCGGCACCCCAATGCCTTTATTGGCCACCAAGCGCCGGTCGAAGGTCACGAATGCCTCGACACCCTTCGCCGCGACCAGATGGAGATGGTCGGCAAAATCGCCGCCCTTCGCAAAAGCCGCGACGGCGCTCCGCACCGCGCCGTCATCGTGCAGCACGATGCCCGGCACATTGAAAAGGTCCAGCAGCGAAGCGGCAAGATGCGCCCGTTCCAACCCGTAACGCGATTGCAGCAGCCACCCGAGTTCAAGCAGCACCGTCAATGGCACGAAAACCCCCGCCTTCACCAGATCGCGCGCGATAGGCGACTGCACCGGATCGTCGTCGAGCATGAAGCGGGCAAGGATATTGGTATCGGCCGCCTTCAAGTCGGCGGATCCCAGCTCTTGTCCTCGCGAAACATCCGGTCGATCGCCGAACGGGCGTCCTCGTCGCTGATCCGCGGCCCCTTGTAGTTCACGGTCTTGCGCATTTTCGCCATCGCCTCTTCGAAGCTCAGCGCGGGTTTCGCCTTGGGCTTGGCGCGCAGCATCACGCCGGCGGGGCCATCGACGACCTCGAGTATCGTGCCGACGTCCCAATGCAGCCGGTCGCGAACATCCTTCGGGATGACGACCTGCCCCTTGGCCGATACTCTGGTTTCCTTGGTCATACCGGTAAGATAGCATCAGAGGCGGCCGCAAACAAGCCGACCTCTCTACTATCGTCATCCCGGACTTGATCCGGGATCCACTCTACCGCCGTCGCATGGACCCCGGATCAAGTCCGGGGTGACGAAGCGTGGGAACACGGCGAATTTTCTTCGCGCCTTCGCGCCTTCGCGTGAACCAAATCTTCCGGCGCACCCCTTGCATTTCCTTGGGCCCGGCGTAAGGCGGCGCCAACATAAACCGCGCGTGCGACTCCCGTTGGCCCCGCTCTCCCGCTCCGCCACCGGACAGTCATTCCCCGCCGCGCCAACATGGGGACTGATATCCTATGACGACCACGGGCAACGACACGCTGGGCACCCGTTCGACGCTGAGCGTCGGCGGCAAGACTTACGCTTATTATTCGCTCGACAAGGCCGCGGCGAAGCTCGGCGACGTGTCGCGCCTGCCCTTCTCGATGAAGGTGCTGCTCGAAAACCTGCTGCGGTTCGAGGATGGCGGCTTCACCGTCTCGACCGACGATGTGCAGGCGCTGGTCGACTGGCAGAAGGATCCGCATTCGAACCGCGAGATCCAGTATCGCCCCGCGCGCGTGCTGCTGCAGGATTTCACCGGCGTGCCGTGCGTGGTCGACCTCGCCGCGATGCGCGATGCGATCGCGAAGCTCGGCGGCGACACGTCGAAGATCAACCCGCTCGTCCCCGTCCACCTCGTCATCGACCACTCGGTCATGGTCGACGAATTCGGCACGCCGAAGGCGTTCGAGCAGAATGTCGAGATCGAATATTATCGCAACGGCGAGCGCTACGACTTCCTGAAATGGGGGTCGAAGTCGCTGTCGAACTTCAAGGCGGTGCCCCCGGGCACCGGCATCTGCCACCAGGTGAACCTCGAGCATATCGCGCAGGCGGTGTGGTCGAGCGAAGACGCCGACGGCACCACCGTCGCCTATCCCGACACCTGCGTCGGCACCGACAGCCACACGACGATGATCAACGGCCTCGGCGTGCTCGGCTGGGGCGTCGGCGGGATCGAGGCCGAGGCCGCGATGCTCGGTCAGCCCGTATCGATGCTGATCCCCGAAGTCGTCGGCTTCAAATTCACCGGCCAGCTCAAGGAAGGCGTCACCGCGACCGACCTCGTGCTCACCGCGACGCAGATGCTGCGCGCCAAGGGCGTCGTCGGCCGCTTCGTCGAATATTTCGGCCCCGGCCTCGCCTCGCTGAGCCTCGCCGACCGCGCGACGCTCGCCAATATGGCGCCCGAATATGGCGCGACCTGCGGCTTCTTCGGCATCGACGACAAGACGATCGATTACATGCGCCTGACCGGCCGTAGCGAAGAAAATATCGCGCTGGTCGAGGCTTATGCCAAGGCGCAGGGCCTCTGGATCGTCGATGGCGCCGCGGACCCCGTGTTCACCGACACGCTCGAGCTCGACCTCAGCACCGTCGTGCCGTCGCTCGCGGGGCCGAAGCGGCCGCAGGACCGCGTCTCGCTTCCCGAGGTCGACGACGTGTTCAACGCCGACATGGCGAACACCTATAAAAAGGCGCAGACGCGCGTGCCGGTCGAGGGCAAGGATTTCGACATCGGCGACGGCGACGTCACCATCGCCGCGATCACCAGCTGCACCAACACCTCGAACCCCGGCGTGCTCGTCGCCGCGGGGCTGGTCGCGAAAAAGGCCGACGCGCTGGGGCTGAAGCCCAAGCCGTGGGTCAAGACCTCGCTCGCGCCGGGCAGCCAGGTCGTCACCGACTATCTCGAGAAGGCAGGGCTGCAAAAGCATCTCGACAATATCGGCTTCAACCTCGTCGGCTATGGCTGCACGACGTGCATCGGCAATTCGGGCCCGCTCGCCGAGCCGATTTCGAAGGCGATCAACGAGAATGGCCTCGTCGCCGCGGCGGTGATCTCGGGCAACCGCAACTTCGAAGGCCGCGTGTCGCCCGACGTGCGCGCGAACTTCTTGGCTTCCCCGCCGCTCGTCGTCGCCTATGCGCTCAAGGGCACGGTGATCGAGGATTTCACCACCACCCCGATCGGGCAGGACCAGCAGGGCAAGGACGTGTTCCTCGCCGACATCTGGCCGACCAACCTCGAAGTGGCCGAGGCGGTTGCGGGCGCGGTGAGCCGCGACATGTTCGTCGCGCGCTACGCGCATGTCTACAAGGGCGACGAGCATTGGCAGAAGATCGAGGTCGAAGGTTCCGATACGTACCAGTGGCGCGCCGGATCGACCTATGTGGCGAACCCGCCGTACTTTGAGGGCATGACGATGACTCCGGCGCCGGTGTCGGATATCGTGGACGCGAAACCGCTCGCAATCCTGGGTGACAGCATCACGACCGACCACATCAGCCCTGCGGGTTCGATCAAGGCGGACAGCCCGGCCGGAAAATGGCTTATGGAACATCAGGTTAGCAAGGCCGACTTCAACAGCTACGGCGCCCGCCGCGGCCACCACGACGTCATGATGCGCGGCACGTTCGCGAACATCCGCATCAAGAATGAAATGGTCCCCGGCATCGAGGGCGGCATGTCGCGCTATGGCCAGGAAGTCATGCCGATCTACGACGTCGCGATGCGCCACAAGGCCGACGGCACGCCGCTGGTCGTGATTGCGGGCAAGGAATATGGCACCGGCTCGTCGCGCGACTGGGCGGCGAAGGGCACGAACCTGCTCGGCGTCCGCGCGGTGATCGTCGAGAGCTTCGAGCGCATCCACCGCTCGAACCTCGTCGGCATGGGCGTGCTGCCGCTGCAGTTCCTCGACGGCCAGAGCCGCGAGACGCTGGGCCTGACCGGCGACGACCAGTTCACGATCACCGGCGTCGCGGAGCTGAAGCCGCGCCAGACGGTCACCGTCAACGTCACCCGCCCCGACGGCTCGACCTTCAGCTTCGATACGCTCTGCCGCATCGATACCGCGAACGAGGTCGAATATTATATGAACGGCGGCATCCTGCATTACGTGCTGCGCAAGCTCGCAGCCTGATGTAGACGAGGGCGATGAGCGGCTTGCTTCTCTTCGCCCTCGGCTTCCTTTGCGGCGCGGGCATGGTCCTCGCGCTGCGGCGCGGCGGCGGGCGCGATCTGACCGGCCCGCCGCGCACGCTCTCGCAGCCCAATGCGGCAAAGACCGTCGTGACGGTACGAACCGAAACGATCGACGACGAGGAAATCCGCGAACTCGTCCGCCAGAACCGCAAGATCGCAGCGATCAAGCGGCTTCGCGACCTGACCGACCTTGGGCTCAAGGAAGCCAAGGATGCGGTCGACGCGTTCGAACGCACAATGCGCTAAGCGCATCCTCTATCCAAAGGACGGATTATGAACGCGCTTCATATCGCGATCGAGGTCATCGGCTGGGCGGCCGCGGTGCTGATCCTCACTGCCTATGTGCTGCTCTCGCTCGGCAAGCTCGAAGCCCGCGGCTATATCTATCAATGGATGAATGTCTTCGGCGCCGCGGGTTTCGTGATCAATTCAGGCTATAATGGCGCGATTCCGTCGGCGGTGCTCAACATCGTCTGGGCCGGGATCGGCCTCTTCACGATCAGCATCGTCTGGCGCGCGCGCCACGCGCCGCTCGCTCACTGAGGCTTGGCGGCTTCCGCATTCCATACTGCAACCTGCGCGCACGTACCGGCGAGCATCGTATCAAGCGCCGCGCCGTCACACACCTGCCCGCGCATGATCCCCGCAGCGACCGCCTGATCGACCGTTAATGCCGCGGGATATGGCCCAAGGTTCTGATCCCTGGCGCCTTCGCCCGCCGCGGCGCATGGAGAAACAGGTCAGGCTTCAGCCTGTTGTCGGCGATCTTGACGAAATCGACCTTGCCGCGCTGCTTCGGCCGCGTCAGCGCCGCATCAACATCGGCCTCGCTACCGACCTCGACCTCGTCCTTCCACACCGGCGCGATCCCCTCGATCTTCGCACCCCAAGCGAGCAAGCGCAGATCGTCGTGATTCCTGCAGCGACAGCAATTCCCGTAACTAGCGAGGGATGGTGGGCGCTGACGGGCTCGAACCGCCGACCCTCTCGGTGTAAACGAGATGCTCTACCAACTGAGCTAAGCGCCCCCCGGCCGTCCTGCTGCGCGGGATGCGCGCCACTGCCACAAGCCGCCGCCGGTGGCAAGCCGCGACTATTCCTCCAGCGCCTCGAAATAGCGTTCGAGTGCTTCGAATGTCGCCTCGGCGAGCGCGATGAAGATGCGGCGGCCGTCGTGTGGATCGGCTTCGCGGATGAAGAGTCCGCCATCGGTCATCGTCTTGATCCAGCGCAGCGCGGTGGTTGCAGGGACCGCCGAAGCGATGCAAAGGCTCGATACCGATACCGGCCGCCGCTCGAGCCGCGCCGCATAGAGGTCGAGCAGCATGTCCCAAGCGGGGTCGGCGAACAGGTCCGCCGGGAAAAACTGCTCGCGGACTCGACGCTGCCGCAGCAGACGCCGCACCATTTTCGCGCGCTGGCGCTCGGCCGTGCGTTCCTCGGGTACAAAACTCCGCGGCGTTGTCGCGAAATCGCGCACCGGCGCGCGCACCTGATCCGGATAGTCGGTGAAATCCTGCCCGCGCGAGGCGAAGCCGGCCGGCGTACCGGGAAGGCCGCTCCGTTCGCCGGCGATGTGGCCGAGTAACCGCGAAATACGCGCGACCTCTTCCTGCAGCCGGTCGATCCTTTCCATCGCGGGGTCGCGCGCGACTTCATGCACGACCAGATGCCGTTCGGATCGCGCCGCCGCCAGGGCCACGCGACGATCGGTCGCATCTGCATCGACAAGCCATTCCACACGGATCGTGTCGGGGATCGCCGCCGCAACGCGGTCGAGCGCCGCGAGCGATGTTTCGCAAATCAAGGCGCACCCTTTGTCGGCAACCGCCCGGCAGAGCTCCGCGAATATCCCGTTATCGATGGTTTCCGGGGCCGCCACCCAGACCATGTCGAGGACAAGCATATCGCGAACATGCGCCGCCGCATCACATGCAGGGAGCGCCGCAACTATTCGGACGTCCTCGATCAGATCGAACCCCGACGACGACGCCGAAAGCCCGACCGCGAGCAACGTCGACGGCGCGCTCGCTGGCAAAAGGTCTTGCACCCCATTTGCCGCGTCTTCGCCCCATTGAAACCGGACCGCATGTTCCATGTTGATGCCCCTGCGCTTTGATCCGCCATGACGTCTTTATGCCGTCACTCCGACCATATTCACCTTTTGTTCGTTCCCATTCGCCGCCATTTCGGACCCAAAGCATGCCGTCGGTTCGGACGGCAGAGATAAGACGGATGGAAGACAATCCATTTTGGACATGGTTTGTTCCCATCGTCAACGGCTAATTGATCCTTGCGTTCGTGCGGCGGAGGCATCCGTCAACGCCGCCGATGCACTCGTCGCTCGGCCCGATACGTTGAAGATGGCGCCTGCATGGACTTGCGGTACGTCTGGTCACAGCCCGCCGACCGGCGCATCGCAAACGAACAGGCGAGGGGCTCGGCGACCACACCCGACGCACAGCAACACCCCCGCTTTCCGCGGCGCGCTTTTCCGGCTAGGGCGAAGCGCATGAACAGCCTGTTTTCTGTCATGATCGGTGGCGCAATCGGATCGGGCGCGCGTTACGTCGTCGGCCAGACGATGCTCGCTCGGCTCGGTCCCAATTTCCCGTGGTGGACGCTCAGCATCAACATTTTCGGGAGCTTTCTGATGGGCTTGCTGGTCGGCTGGCTGGCACGCGATGCCAGCGGCGGCGAAGCGACGCGGCTGTTTGTCGGCGTCGGCATCCTTGGCGGCTTCACGACCTTTTCCTCCTTCAGCATGGAATTCTGGCTGCTGTTCGAACGCGGCCAGGCCGGGCAGGCGGCCGCCTATGTGCTCGCCTCGGTCGTCGGCGGAATCCTCGCCTGCGGCCTCGGGCTGCTATTGATCCGGGAGCTTCCGGCATGACGCAGGACCGCAGCATTCAGGACAGCGCCACCGTTGCCGAAGAGGATGGCGGCATCCGCCTCGACCGCTGGTTCAAACGCCACCGGCCGGGAACTCCGCACGCGCTCATCGCGCGCTGGGCGCGGTCGGGAGAGCTCACGATCGATGGCCGCAAGGCCGACGTTTCGGATCGCATCGAAGCCGGGCAGCGGATCGCAATGCCCGTCCCGCCCGCAGCACCCTCGGGTCCGAAGCCGCGCAAGGAAAAGCCGCTTTCCCCCGCCGAGGTCGCCCTCGCCGAGGCGATGGTGATCCACCGCGACAAGAGCGCGCTGGTCCTCGACAAGCCGCCAGGTCTTGCGACGCAGGGCGGCACCAAGACCGACGCGCATGTCGATGGCCTGCTCGGCGCCCTGCAGGGCGAGGCACCGGTGCGGCCAAAGCTCGTCCACCGGCTCGATAAGGACACATCGGGCGCGCTACTCGTCGCGCGCACGCCGCGCGCGGCGGCCTGGTTCGCCAAGGCCTTTTCGAACCGCAGCGCCCGCAAGACCTATTGGGCGATTGTTGTCGGCGTTCCCGACATCGCGCAGGGCGAGATCGACCTGCCGCTTGCCAAACAGCCCGGATCGGGCGGCGAGAAGATGCACGTCGACGAAAAGGGGCTGGCATCGAAGACCCGCTACCGCGTCATCGAACGCGCCGGGAACAGCGCCGCCTGGGTCGAGCTGCAGCCGCTTACCGGCCGCACGCACCAGCTTCGCGTCCATATGGCGGCGATCGGCCATCCGATCGTCGGCGACGGCAAATACGGCGGCAAGGGCGCGTTTCTGACCGGGACGATCAGCCGCAAACTGCACCTCCACAGCCGCCGCCTGCGCATCGACCATCCCGACGGGGGTAGCATCGACGTCAGCGCCGACGTTCCCGAGCATTTCGCGGCCAGCCTCGATGCCCTTGGCTTCGACTTGCTGCTCGGCGAGGCGGGCATCGACGATGCCCCCAAGGGCCCGCCCCCCAAAGCTGCAGCCAAGGCGGCCGCCAAGGCGCATAGCAAACAGATCCGCAAGGCGCGCCGCGGCGAGCGGCGCGGGCGTACAGCGACAAGCAAGCCGACCGACCAGGTTGGAAAACCGAAAACCAAAGCAAAAAACAAGCCCAGCAGCCCTTCCGGACGCGGCGGCACGCCCAGCCCTCGCAAATCTCCTTCGAAAAGGCCACGCTGATGCACCCCAATTCCGCTTTTCGTCCGGATCAAGACGACCTTGCCGCGATGTTCGTGCGCGAGATCGGCTTCGCCGCAATCTTTGCCGGCACGCCCGACGGCCCGCGCGTCGCGCACGCCCCTGTCGTGCTGAGCGAGGATGACACGACGATCCGTTTCCACCTGTCACGCGGCAACGCGCTGACAAAGCATCTCGATGGCTTGCCAATGCTCGCCGTCATCCAGGGACCCGACGCCTATGTCAGCGCAAACTGGTACACCGACATTGAGAAGTCGGTTCCTACATGGAACTATGTGGCTATCGAGATGGAGGGCGTCGCTCAGAAGCTCGACGACGCGGGTCTGGTGGCCCAAATAGACGCATTATCCGCGATCCACGAGGCGCGCGTCGGCGAGAATCCGCCTTGGACCCGCGACAAGATGGATCAGAATTATTTCGGCAAGCTGACGGGCGCCATTGTCGGATTCGAAATGCGCGTCGTCGCATGGCGAACGACGCTGAAGCTGTCTCAAAACAAACCTGCTGACGAGCGTGAACGACTCGCCGCCGGAATCGAAGCCACAGGCAATCGAGCGGTAGCACATCTGATGCGCGAGCTCGGCAGAAGCAGGGAGGTGGCATGAACCCTTCCGACGAATCCTTGGCCAAGAAGCGCTTCTTCGCCATCGCCTCGATGCGGCTGATGGGCGCGATCTTCATCATCGCAGGCTTTATCCTGATCCGCGGCGCCTTCGAGCTTGCGGGGCAGCCGACCGATCGCTGGATCGGCGTCGCGGTGGTGCTGGTCGGCGTATTCGATTTCGCGATCATGCCCAAGATCCTCGCGCGCCGCTGGCGGTCGCCCAAAGCCCCGTGAAGCGCTTCTGGAAGCAGGCCGAGGCCGTCCGCGAAGACGGCGGCTGGGGTATCGCGCTCGACGGGCGCCCCGTCCGTACGCCCAAGCGCGCGCCGCTGGTCGTCGAAAGGCGGGCGCTCGCCGAAGCGATCGCGGGCGAATGGAATGCGGTCGGAGAGAACATCGATCCCGCGCGCATGCCGCTGACGGGAATCGCCAATGCGGCGATCGACATTGCCAGCGCCGATCCCGCTGCGTTCGCCGAGCCGATCGCGGCCTATGCGACAAGCGAGCTTTTCTGCTACCGCGAGGACCGCGACCCGGCGCTGCAATCCGAACAGATTGTCGTCTGGAACCCCCTGCTCGCCTGGGCCGAGCAGCGGTACGGCATCGAATTCGCCTTGGCGCAGGGCGTGCTGCCGATTGACCAACCGGACGCGACTATCGCGGCGCTGCGCGACGCCGTGCTGTCACACGATCCGTTCCGGCTCGCGCCGCTCACGCTGCTGGTGACAATCGGCGGCTCGCTCGTCGCGGGCCTCGCGCTGATCGAAAATGCCTACAGCGCCGCAGAGTTATGGGACGCCGTCAGCCTCGACGAACTGTATCAGGAACGCCGCTGGGGCGCCGACAGCGAGGCGCAAAAGGCGCGCGCGCGGCGCGAGGCCGACTGGCACAATGCCGCACGCTTCCTGAGCCTGCTCTAGTCGGCGAAATTCGGCTTCCGCTTCTGCATATGCGCCATTACCGCCTCCATCTGGTTGGGGGTGCGGATGACCTTTACCTGCTCGTCGCTCTCGGCCTGCAGGATCTCGGCGTCGCTCGCGTCGGCGAGCATGTTGCAGAGCCGCTTCGCGCCGCGGATCGCGTGGGGGTTCTTGTTCGCGATCACCTGTGCCAGCTCCATCGCCTTGGCGAGCGGCTCGTCCGACACATGCGTCGCGAAGCCGAGAATCTTGGCTTCCGACCCGGTGAATTCGCGGTTGGTGTAGATCATCTCGCGCAGCACATCGTCGGCGACCTGCGTCCGCCACAGCGCCATGCCCGCAACGTCGGGGACAAGGCCCCAGCGCATTTCCATGATCGCGATGCGCGTGTCGGGATGGACGATGCGGATGTCGGCCGCCGCCATGATCTGGCTGCCCGCACCGAAGGCGACGCCATGCACTGCGGCGATCACCGGCACCGGGATTTCGCGCCAGCCCCACGCGGCATATTGGGCGTTGTTGGAAATGCCGCGCGTGCGGTCGGACAAGGTGCCGCCCGCGCTGCTCGCGCCGGGGTCGCGATCGTTGCTGAGGCTGGAAAGGTCGAGCCCGGCGCAGAAGGCACGCCCCTCGCCCGACAGGACAACGACACGCAGCCCTTGCCGGGCCTTCAGGTCGTCGACCGCCTCGGCGAGCGCCGACCACATCGCGGGGTCGAGCGCGTTCATCTTGTCGGCGCGGATCAGCCGGACGTCGGCGATGCCGTCCTCCAGCATCGTGATCGAGATACGGTCCTTCATCGGGGAGTCCTCTGCGTCTGACGTTTCAGGGCCGCTTCGACGAGCGGCAGTTGGTCGTTGCCGAAATACATGTCGGTGCCGTCGACGAAGATCGTCGGCGATCCGTAGCCGCCACGCGCGACGACCTGTTCGGTGTTGGCGCGGAGCCGCGCCTTTACCTCGTCGGAGCTCGCGGCAGCACGGATCGCTGCGCCATCGAGTCCCTCGGCCGTCGCGACGGCTTCCAGAACGTCGGGATCGTCAAGATTCTCCTGACGGTCGAAATAGCTGGCGAAGGCGGCGCGCGCGAAACGCACGAGGGCGGCCTGGTCCGCTTCGAGCGCGGTCGCGAAGCGCATCGCCTGCACGCTCTTCGCCGGATGATATTGCGAGGGGAAGTTCATCGGCACGCCGGCGAGCTGCGCCCAATCCTTCAGTACCTTCCAGCTGTGCTGCAAACGCCGGTTATCGCTTTGCTCGCGCGCCGCATAGACGGCGGGATTCACGGCGTTGAACACGCCCCCGACCAGGATCGGGCGATAAACCGCCGCCGCGCCGAACCGCTCCAGCACGCCGGGCAGGTTGTGGAACGCAAGGCAGGTCCACGGGCTCGACAGATCGAAGAAGAATTCGACACGCGCGCTCATCGTTCAGGCTCCTGCCTTCGCCTTCTCCCAATATTGGTCGCGTAGCAGCCGTTTGTAGAGCTTGCCCGTGTCGTGGCGCGGCAGGGCTTCGAGGAAGTCGATCCGCCGCGGCACCTTCACGCCGGACAATTTCTCGCGCGCATAGGCGGTGAGTTCGTCGCGGAAAGCGTCGGTCGCGTCGGCCATGTCGGCGGGCTGGATCACCGCGATCACCTCCTCGCCCATTTCCTCGTGCGGTCCGCCGACGACCGCGACGTCGGCGACCTTCGGGTGGGTGACGAGGTGGTTTTCGATTTCCTGCGGATAGATATTCACGCCGCCCGAGATGATCATGAAGCTCTTGCGGTCGGTGAGATACAGGAAGCCATCTTCATCAACTTTGCCCACATCGCCCAGCGTCGACCAGCCTTTCGAATTGCGGCTCGATGCAGTCTTCTCCGGATCATCATGATATTCAAAGATATTTTCGCTTTCGAAAAAGACCGCACCTTCTTCGCCAACCGGCAACTCGGTCTCGTTGTCATCGCCGACGATATGGAGCGTGCCCATGATCGGGCGGCCGACCGTGCCCTTGTGCGCGAGCCAGTCCTGGCTGGTCGCGAAGGTCATGCCATTGCCCTCCGAGCCCGCATAATATTCGAGCAGCACCGGCCCCCACCAGTCGATCATCGCCTGCTTGACCGGCACCGGGCACGGCGCGGCGGCGTGGATCGCGCCCTTCATCGAGGTCACGTCATATTGCGCGCGAACTGCTGCCGGCAGCTTCAGCATCCGCACGAAGTGGGTCGGCACGAACTGCGCGCAGTTGCAGCGGTAATGCTGGATCGCCGCGAGTGCGCCCTCGGGATCGAACTTCTTCATCAGGACGACGGTGCCGCCGAGGCGGTGGATCGTCATCGACCAGCGCAGCGGCGCAGCGTGATAGAGCGGCGCGGGCGACAGATAGACGCTGTCGGCGTTGATCCCGAAGGCGGCGCTCGCGAGCATGACGAGGCTGTTCGCGGCGTCGATCGCCGGATCCTCCGGCAGCGGGACGCGCACGCCCTTCGGCCGCCCGGTGGTGCCCGACGAATAGAGCATATCGACCCCGGCGCGCTCATCGGCGATGCGCTCCGCCGGCATTTTTTCCAGTTCGTCCTCGATCTTCGCCCAGCCCGCAATGTCGCCGCCCATCGAATAGCGGGTGATCTGCGTCGTCAACTGCTGCGCCGCCGCCGCGAGGCTCGCCGAAACGACGAGCATCTTCGCGCCCGAATTTTCGAGGATATAATCGGTCTCGTCCTGCGTCAGCCGCGACGAGATGCAGACGTAGCGCAGCCCGGCGCGCTGCGCGCCCCAAGTCAGCCCGTAATAATGCGGGGTGTTCTCGAGCATGAGGGCGACGACGTCCTCGTGCCCCAGCCCGTGCGCGCGAAACAGCTGCGCGGCGCGGTTCGAGGCGGCGTCGAGTTCGGCATAGCTGACCGTCTCCCCCGTTTCGGCGACGATGATCGCCGGCTTGTCGGGATGGGTCGCGGCATAGGTCGAGGGGTGCATCGGGCGCTCTCTCCAAAGGGCTTATTGCTTTGTTTATGTCGAAGACCCGTAGCAAACTGAAACTTTCGGTCAAGCAAGCTGGGACGGACGGGGCCGTGGTCGTCAAAAAGCGTCAAATCCCCGCCGACGATCGGTCAAATCGCCCCGTCGGGGCGCGATTTCAGCGCGTAGCCGAGCCCCTTCACCGTCTGCAACATCGGCCAGTCGAACCCGCGATCGACCTTCGCCCTGAGTCGCGACATATGGACCTCGACCCGGTTCGTTCCGGGGTCGAAATCGATCCGCCACACCGCTTTCAGAAGCGCCGCACGCGACAGCGGCCGGTCGGGGACCCGCGCCAGATTGGCAAGCAGGTCGAATTCGCGCAGCGGCATGCGAATCAGCCGTCCAGCGCGTTCGACGCGCCGGTCGATCAGGTCGATGCGCAGTTCGCCTTCGCCTAGCTGCCCCGCCGCGATGCGGCTGCGCCGGAGCAGGCTGGTCGCGCGCGCAAGCAGTTCGGGCAGATTGTCGGTCCATCCGATCGCATCGTCGGCGCCAGCGTGCAGCGCAGCCATCCGATCGGCGAGCGAATCGCGATCCGAAAAGACGAGCAGCGGGCGGCGTCCCGCGATCGTCCGCGCAAGCCGGACGAATTCGGCGGGCTCCTGCCAGCTCAAAAAGGGATTGATCGCGAGCAGGTCGAAACAAGTGTCAAGCCAGGGCCGTAGCCCGCCGGTCGGCGCGGGAAGCGAAGCGGCGCAATAACCCGCCGCCGTTACGGCATCGCAGAGGGCGGCGGCGCGCGACGGATGATAGACGGCGACCAGCGGCCGCCGCCCCTCTTCCCCCGACCCGCCGTCTCGCCCCATCCGCGCCCCCCGTGCCGCCCCGATTTCGCGCGCATGCCCGCCCCCGCCGACGTTGCGCGCCGTCCCTGCTGTGCTAACTCCGTCGCCATGACCAGTCACGAGATGCTCGATAGCGACTTCGCCACCCTGCCCGACCTCGTCCGCGCACATGCGACCGAGCGTCCGAATGCCATAGCCGCAGCCGATCCAGTGCGGCGGCTGAGCTGGTCCGAACTGGACGCAATGATGGACCGCATCGCGGCGCGGCTGCAGACCGACGGCTTCGCCAAGGGCGATCGCACCGCGATCGCGGGCCTCAACAGCGTCGAGCAGATGGCGGTCATCCTCGCGACGCTGCGCGCGGGGGGTGTCGCGGGGCTGATCACCAACAGCGCGACGGGCGAGCAGATGGCGGCAATGATCGCCGACACCGGGGCGCGACACCTGTTCCTCGATGCCGCCGCGTCGGCGAGCCTCGAAGGCCAGCATGTCACGGCGACCGACCGGATCGCGATGGACGGCAGCAGCGTCGGCGCGCCGCTGGAGGCCTGGATGGCGCCCGACGGCGCGAAGCCCGAACCGGTCGCGATCGATCCGCTCGACGGCTTCAACATCATCTATTCGTCGGGGACGACCGGTACGCCCAAGGGCATCGTCCACAGCCATGCGATGCGCTGGCAGCATATCCAGCGCGGCAAGCCCGCCTATGGCGCGCAAGCGGTGACGATCCTGTCGACGCCGCTCTATTCGAACACGACAATGGCGAGTTTCCTGCCGACCGTGGGGTCGGGCGGGCAGGTGGTGCTGATGAAGAAATTCGACGCGCGGGGTTTTCTGGAGCTTGCCGAGCGCGAGCGCGCGACGAACACGATGCTGGTGCCGGTGCAATATCGCCGCATCATGGCGCTGGAGGATTTCGACCGCTTCGATCTGTCGAGCTTCGTCGTGAAATATTGCACGTCGGCGCCCTTCCCGGCGGCGCTCAAGGCCGAGGTCCTCAAACGCTGGCCGGGCGGGCTCGTCGAAATCTATGGCATGACCGAGGGCGGCGCCGCCTTCATCCTCGAAGCGCATCAATTCCCCGACAAGCTCCACACCGTCGGCAAGCCCGCGCCGGGTCATGTCGCCAAGGTGATCGACGAGGAGGGCAACGAGCTGCCGCAAGGCTCGATCGGCGAGGTCGTCGGCCGCAGCCCCGCGATGATGACTGGATATAACAACCGCCCCGACGCGACCAAGGCGATGCACTGGTACGATGCCGACGGGAATCTCTTCTACCGCCACGGCGACATCGGGCGGATCGACGAGGACGGATTCCTGACGCTGATGGACCGTGCCAAGGACATGATCATTTCGGGCGGCTTCAATATTTTCCCGAGCGATCTCGAAGGCATATTGCTCGCCGACGAACGCGTCGTCGAAGCGGCGGTGGTCGGAATGCCGAGCGAGGAATGGGGCGAGACGCCGGTCGCCTTCGTCGTGCTGAAGCCCGGCGCCGATGCGGAAAGCGTGCGCGCCGACTGCAACGCGAAGGTCGGCAAGACGCAGCGGCTGAGCGGCATTACCGTCGTCGACGAACTGCCGCGCAGCGCGATCGGCAAAGTTTTGAAGCGCGAGCTCCGCGATGCCTATGCGGGGTGAGGCGCAGGGTTCGGGTGAAGCCAGCCGTCGCCCCCGCCAAGGCGGGGCCGCCCTCGATTTACGCGGCGCGGCCGAGCAAGGCGGCTAGGGGCTCCCGCCTTCGCGGGGTCGCGGGTTAACGCACCATCCGCTCCCCACCCAAAGCAGCCATCGACGCAGCCGTCACCCCATGACGAAGGCGTTGAGCTTGTTCCCGTCGGGGTCGCGGAAATAGCCCGCGTAAAAGCCCTCTCCGCGCGGTCCGGGAGGACCTTCGCAGGTGCCGCCGTTGGCGAGCGCGATGTCGTAGAGCCGCTGCACCTGCGCCTCATCCTTCGCCTCGAGCGCCACCATCACGCCATTGCCGACGCTTGCGGCATTGCCGTCGAAGGGCTTCGTCAGGCCGATTCCGGCCCCGCCGCCTTCCTTGCCCCACGCGATGAAGCCGTCATATTCCATCATCCGCGGCACACCCAGTTCGCCCGCGATCGCGTCGTAAAAGACCGCCGCGCGGGCAAGGTCGTTCGTTCCCAGCGTCACATATCCGATCATCGTTCCATCTCCCGACTCGTATCGATGGAACATAATAAGAACATACGGTGTCGCGCGCAAGAAAAAGGGCGCCGGACCCGAAGATCGCGGCGCCCCTGTTCCGATGTCTGACGAGGCCTCAGGGCTTGAGGCGGATCGCGACGAACTGCGACGGCCCGCCGCGGCGGAGGACTTCGATCAGCACCGCGTCGCGGCCCGCCTTCTTCGCGTCCGCGACCACCTTGGCGAGCGCTTCGCTGGTGGTCACAGGTACGCGGTTGGCGGTGACGATCACGTCGCCGCGGCGCAGCCCCTTGCGACCGGCATCGCTGTTCGCCGACGCGGCACCGATCACCAGACCCTTGGTGCCGGCTTCGACCCCGACCGCGCGCGCGATGTCGGCGGTGAGCGTCTGAACCGACAGGCCAAGCTCGTTCTGGACCGCAGTGTCGGCGGTTCCCTTCGGATCCTCGGGCACCGCCTGATCGTCCTCGGGGTCGAAATTCGCGCCCGCGAGCTGGTCCTCGGGCGGGCGCGTCGCGACGACGGCGTAGAGCGTCACCGTCTTGCCGTCGCGCACGACCTCGAGCGGGATGCGCGAGCCGGGCTTGGTGTTGGCGACGATGTACGACAGCGTCTGCGAGGGTGTGACCTCCTTGCCGTCGACCTTGGTCACGACGTCGCCGCGCTTGAGGCCGGCCTTCGCCGCCGCGCCATCGTCCTCGACGCGCTGGACGAATTCGCCGCGATCCTTGGGCAGGCCGAGCGCCGCCGCCAGATCCTCGTCGACCGGCGCGATGCTGATGCCGAGATAGCCGCGCTGGATCTTCTCGCCCGCCTTAAGCGCGTTGATCACCGGGATCGCCGCTTCGGCCGGGATCGCGAAATTGACACCGATGTTCGCACCGACGGGCGAGATCAGCATGTTGTTGATACCGACGACATTGCCATGCAGGTCGAACAGCGGGCCGCCCGAGTTGCCGCGGTTGATCGCGGTATCGGTCTGGATGAAGCGGTCATAGGCGCCGCCCTGGCCAAGGTTGCGCTGCACCGCCGAGATGATCCCCGCGGTCACCGTCGAGCCGAGCCCAAGCGGGTTACCGATCGCGACGACCCAGTCGCCGACACGCGCGCGGCTCGAATCGGCGAATTTCACGAAGGGCAGGCCGGTCGCGCTGATCTTGAGCAGCGCAAGGTCCGACTGCACATCGCGCCCGACGATCGTCGCCTTATACTCTTTGCCGTTGGTCAGCGTGACCGTGACCTGGTTCACCGCCTCGCCGCGCGGGCCGCCGGTGACGACATGGTTGTTGGTGACGATATAGCCGTCGTCGGAGATCAGGAAGCCCGAGCCGCCGCCCTGCTGCTCCTGCGTCACCGGCTCGCGCGTCCCGGCGAAGGGATCGAGCCGGACGCCGAGCGTGACTTCCTGCTTGGTCGAGATATTGACCACCGCAGGCTGGAGCTGTTCGACGAGGTCGGCGAAGCTTTCGGGAGCGCCGGCGCGGGGAACAGCCTTGGCAATCTCGCTGCGCTCGTTCTGCGCAACCTGCGCGATCACGGGCGACTGGGTGACCAGCGCCAGCGCGGTACCGCCCACCAGCAGGGCCGAAGTGATGCCATAAACATAACGCACGATCGCAATTCCTTTTCTCTTGCGAATAATTCCAACCCCGGCACGGCGCTATCTGCGCACCGCAGGCTGAACGGTGTTTGAACATGAACGGAGCCTGCAGGTTCCGTTCATGCCCCAATTTTCAGGATCAGCCGCCGCGGAAGTGGCGCAGATACTCGTTATCGGGCGACAGGATCACCGACGTCCCGCCCTGGTTGGTTTCACCGAGGAAGGTCTGCCGGTAGCTCTGCATCGCGCGATAGAAGTCATAGAATTCCGGATCCTTGCCGAAGCTCGCGGCATAGATGCGCGCGGCCTCGCCGTCGGCGGTACCGCGGATGATCTGCGCTTCCTTCTGCCCCTCGGCGCGGATCGTGATCGCTTCCTGCTCGCGCGCGGTCCGCATCCGGTTGTACGCCGCCTCGAGCGTTGCGCCCTCGGGCAGGTCGGCGCGCTTGATGCGGACGTCGATGATTTCGGCGCCATATTTGTTCGCCTCGCGGTTCAGCGCGACCTGGATATTGTCCATCACCGCCCCGCGTTCGGGCGACAGCAAGGTCGCAAAGGTACGCTTGCCGAGCTCGTTGCGCAGCGAAGACCCGAGGATGGTCGCGAGCTGCTGCTGCAGCCGCTCCTCGGTGCGGATCGCGGTGTACATGCGCACCGGATTGGTGATGCGGAAGCGCGCGAAGGCGTCGACCTGCAGGCGCTGCTGGTCGGTCGAGAGCACCTGCTGGCGCTCCATGTTGATCCCGAGGATGCGCTTGTCGATATACTGGATGCTCTCGAAGAAGGGGATGCGCAGCGCAAGGCCGGCGCCCGAGCGCCCGAATTCTTCCTTCGGCCTGTAGCGGTTCACGGTGCGCTCGATTTCGCCGAAACGCAGGATCAGCGCCTGCTGGTCCTCGCGCACGATCGAGACGGTCTGCGACAGGATCACGAGCAGCGCGAGCGCGCCGACAAGCCAGCGCATGGGATGACGGGTGAGACCTTCGAACATCACTGGCCTCCCTTGGTCGTCGCTTCTGGAGCCGGGGCGACGCGCCGCTGGACTTCATTCAGCGGCAGATAGGGGGTTACCCCTCGCGCCTCGACGATCGTCTTGTCGGTATTCGACAGCACGCCCTCCATCGTTTCATAGTAAAGGCGCTTGCGGGTCACGTCCGGCGCAAGCTTGTACTGTTCATAAATCTTGTCGAACGCCGCAGTGTCGCCGCGCGCGCGTTCGAGCACTTGCTGTTGATAGGCGCGCGCGAGGTTGATGTCCGATTCGCGCTTCTGGCGCGCCGCGGTCACTTCCTTGAACGCCTCATCGACTTGGCTCGGCGGGTCGGCCTGACGGATCGCGATGCCCTGGATCGTCACGCCGGCGCGATACTGATTGAGCAGGTCCTGCATCCGCAGCTGCACCTGCCGTTCGATCTCGACGCGCCCGGGGCCGATCGCCTGGACGAGGTCGAAATTGGCGACGGTCGCGCGCATCGCGCTTTCGGCGACCTCGCGGATCGTCCCGTCGGGGTCGGCGAGCTGAAAGATGTAAAGCTCCGGATCGCGGATCGACCAGCGGACCTCATAGGCGAGATCGACGATGCTCTGGTCGCGGGTGAGCACGAAATTCTCGTCGGTCGCGTTCGGCGATCCGATCTGCATCGTGCGAATCGCGCGGACGTCTTCGAGGCGGATACGCTCGATCGGCGCCGGCCAGGTGAGTTTCACGCCCGGCCCGACGGTGCGCGAATAGCTGCCGAGCTGCGTCACCACGCCCTCTTTTTCGGGCGGGACGATGTGGAAGGAGGAAAAGAGGAACCAGGCGACAACCAGCGCGCCGACGCCCCATTTCCACAGGCCCGCCGAATCGCCGAGATTGAAGCCGCCGCCGGAACCGCCCGAACCGCCGCCGCCGAAGCTGCCGCGCCCCTTGCGCAGCAACTCGTCGAGCGCCGAGGGGCCGCGCGGCTTGCGCCCGCGCGCGGGATCGGCGGGATCGGGGGTCACCCACGGATTGCGCGGCCCCGTGCGGTCGCCGTCGCCGTCTTTTCCACCCTTGTCGCCCTTGGGGCCGCTACCCCAGGGGCTGTTCGCCATCAGGCTGATCTGGTGGAAAAATTGCCGCACACCCCCCGGGCTGCGGCCTCCCATGCTGCCTTCATTTTCGTTCGTCATGCCTGCTTTTATAGGGATGACCAGCGCGAATAACAGGGGGGCAAGTGAAAATGGCTGGCAATCCCCCGCGCCATGCCTATCTCGCGCGGACATGACCGACACTGCTCCCCTCGCCAGCATCGCGACCGACCTCAGCGGCGGCCGCACCTCGGGCCTCCGCTTCCTCGACGAAAACGGCACGCTCGCGATCGTCCTCGACGTGACGGGACTTGCCGAGGACGAGCGCAAACCGCTCGAGGACAAGCTGCGCGCCGGCCTGATGACGAAGCCGGGCGTCACGTCGGTGCGCGTCGCGATGACCGCCGAACGCAGGGGGCTGACGATCATCGCGGTCGGCAGCGGCAAGGGCGGTGTCGGCAAATCGACCCTCGCCGCCAATCTCGCCGTCGCGCTGCAGCGGCGCGGCGTGAAAGTCGGGCTGGTCGATGCCGACATTTATGGCCCCTCGCAGCCGCGCCTGATGGACAGCGAAGGCGTGAAGCCCGAAGCACGCGGATCGAAGCTCGCACCCGTCCCCAACGCTTATGGCGTTCCCATGCTCTCGACCGGCCAGATCGCCGCGCCGGGGCAGGCGATCGCGTGGCGCGGCCCGATGGCGGGGCGCGCGCTCGAACAGCTGATCGACGCGAGCTGGGGCGATATCGACACGCTGATCGTCGACCTGCCTCCCGGCACCGGCGACGTGCAGCTCACGATGATCCAGAAGCACAAGCCCGCGGGCGCGGTGATCGTCTCGACCCCGCAGGATCTGGCGCTGATGGACGCGACGCGCGCAATCGGATTCTTCGAGCAGGCCGATGTGCCGCTGATCGGGCTCGTCGAGAATATGGCGGGCTATGCCTGCCCGCATTGCGGCGAGGTCAGCGACCCGTTCGGCAGCGGCGGCGCCGAGGCGGCGGCGAAGGTGATGGGGCTCGACTTCCTCGGCCGCATCCCGCTGTCGATGGGCATCCGCCTCGCGAGCGACGGCGGGGTGCCGCCGGCGGCCGGAACCGATCCGCAGGGCGAGCCGTTCCACGCGATAGCGGCGAAGGTCGCCGACTGGCTCGCGGCACGAAAGGGCAAATGATGGCGATCAACGACGAAGGCGAAATCCGCGAGTTGCTGGGCCAGCCGCGCCGCATTGCGGTCGTCGGCGCCTCGCCCAACCCCGCGCGCGCGTCGAACGAGGTGCTCGCCTTCCTCATCAGCCAGGGCCATGATGTGATCGCGGTCAACCCCGGCCACGCCGGCAAAACGATCCACGGCGCGCCGGTCGTCGCAACGCTCGCCGATGTCGAACCCCCCGCCGAGATCGTCGACATCTTCCGCAACAGCGCGGAGGCCGGCGCCGCCGTCGACGAAGCGATCGTCCACGGCGCGAAGGCGGTGTGGTTGCAGATCGGGGTGATCGATCAGGAAGCGGCGCGGCGTGCGAACGACGCGGGGCTCGCCGTCGTGATGGACCGCTGCCCCAAGATCGAAATTCCCCGCCTCGGGCTCTTGCGCTGATTTTCTTTGCGCCGATTCCCGGGGCTCACTATCAGCAGCGGGCATGACCGGCATCAGGGACAAAGTGGGGCAAAACAGGTCGCGCCTGCCGCACGTCAGCCGTCGTTCCTTTCTGGTCGGCGCGACCGCCGCAGGCGGGCTTGCGCTTGCCTGGTCGGTCTGGCCGCGCAGCTACGATACCAACCTCACCGCCGCCGAGGGCGAGCATGTCTTCAACGCCTTCCTGAAGATCGGCGACGACGGCCATATCGGCGCGATCGTCCCGCAATGCGAGATGGGCCAGGGCGTCACGACGCTGCTGCCGCAGATCATGGCCGATGAACTCGGAGCCGACTGGCGCACGATCGCGGTCGAGAGCGCGCCGATCAGCCCGCTTTACGCCAACACGCTGCTCGTCGACGAGGACAGCGGTACCTTCATGCCGCGCAGCCTCGTTCCCGATTTCGTCGCCGATGTACGAAGCTGGGCACGCCGCGAATGGGCGGTGCGCCATGCGGTGATGCTGACCGCCAACTCGTCCTCGGTTCGCATGTTCGAGGGGCCGTGCCGCGCCGCCGCGGCGCAGGCGCGCGCGCTGCTGATGATGGAGGCGGCGCGGCGCTGGGACGCCGACTGGCAGGAATGCGACACGCAGGACGGCTTCGTCATCCACGGCAAGAAAAAACTCCGCTTCGCCGAGGTCGCGGCCGGCGCCGCCGCGCTCGAGCCGCCCCCCGAACCCGTCTATCGCGCGCCCGTCGCCGATCCGCTCTATGGCCAGGAACTGACGCGGCTCGACCTGCCGGCAAAGGTCGACGGTTCGGCGAACTATGCCGGCGACATCCGCCTGCCCGACATGGTGTTCGCGGCGATCCGGCAAGGCCCGCTCGGCGCGACTCGCCTCAAGAGCATCGACCGCAAGGCGGGGATGAAATCGCCCGGCCTGCTGCATATCGTCGAGCATGAGCGGTGGCTCGCAACCGTCGCGCGCAACTGGTGGGCGGCAAACCGCGCGCTCGACCGCTTTGCCCCGGTGTTCGAAACGAATGGCCCGCCGGTTTCGACGACGCGTGTCGACAAGGCGCTGAAGGCCGCACTAAAGGAGGACGGCTTCCGCATCCGCCAGCAGGGCGACGTCGGCGCCGCGATGGAGGCGCGCACGAAAATTTCGGCGCACTATGCCGTCGCGCCCGCGCTCCATGCGCCGATCGAGACGCGCACCGCGACCGCCGCGCCCGATCGCGGGCATGTGCGCGTCTGGGTCGCGACGCAGGCGCCAGCGCAGTGCCGGGACGCGATCGCCCGCGCGACCGGGCTTGCCCCATCCGAGGTCACGCTGTTCCCGATGATGGCGGGCGGATCGTTTGACGCCTGCCTCGATCACAGCGTCGCGGTGCAGGCCGCGATCATCGCGCTCCAGATCGAACGACCGGTGCAGCTCGCGTGGTCGCGCGCCGAGGAGATTATGCGAGATATCCCGCGCGCGCCCGCTCGCGTAAAGATGACTGCGACGCTCGACGCGGCGGGCGGGATCGACGCACTCGTCGCGCGCATCGCGGTGCCAGCGACGAACCACGAGTTTCGCGCGCGGCTGTTCGACGGCACGCCTGCCGACGTTGCGCAGCGCGAAGCGGCCGGTACGCCCGACGCGGTCTCGGTCGAGGGTGCACTCAGCACCTATGACATCCGCCATTTCGCGGTCGATCATTGCCCCGCCGACATCGGCCTGCCGACCGGCCGCTGGCGCGGCAACGCCGACAGCTACACGGCCTTCTTCACCGAGTGTTTCATCGACGAGATGGCGGCGCGCTCCGGGTCCGATGCGCTCTCCTATCGCGTCGCGATGCTCGGAGGATCGCCGCTGCTCGCGCGCTGCCTGCTCACCGCGACCAGCCTCGGCGGCTGGGAAGGCGGCGTCGCGGGCACCGCGCAGGGCCTGGCCTGCCATTCGATGCGCGGTAGTCACATCGCGCTGATGGCAACCGCGCGGCCGAGCGAAAACGGATTGCAGGTGCAGCAGCTCGTCGCCGTGGTCGACGCCGGCCGCCTCGTGAACCCCGCGGTCGCACGCCAGCAGGTCGAGGGCGGGCTGATCTTCGGCCTTGCCGCCGCGGCCGGCGCGACGACCGACTATGCGGGCGGGATCGCCACCGCGCGCAAGCTCGGCCAACTCGGCTTGCCGCGCCTGTCGCAATCGCCCGAGATCATCGTCGAATTCGTCGACAGCGACCGCGACCCCGGCGGGCTTGGCGAGATCGGCGTTCCCGTCGTCGCACCCGCGATCGCCAACGCCATCGCCGCCGCAACGGGGCGTCGCATCCGCCGTCTGCCGCTGTCGACAAGGCCGATCTGACCATGCGCACCGGCGACCACCCTGCAATCCCCGAGGCGCGGATCGGCGTGCTTCTTGTCAATCTTGGCACACCCGACGCACCCACTGCTGCATCGGTGCGTCGGTACCTTGCTCAATTCCTGTCGGACCGCCGCGTGGTCGAGATACCCGCACTGCTTTGGCAACCGATCCTTCGCGGCGTCATTCTGGCCGTGCGTCCCCGGAAGTCGGCCCATGCCTATGCACAGGTCTGGACCGAACAGGGATCGCCGCTTGCCGCGATCACGAAGCGACAGACCGAAGCGCTGCAGCGCCTCTTGGGAGACGATATCAGCGTCGCCCATGCGATGCGATACGGCCAGCCCGCGATCGCCCCCGCGATCGACGCGCTGATGGCCGAAGGGTGCCGCCGTATCCTCGTGGCGCCGCTCTATCCTCAATATTGCGCTGCAACCACCGCGACGGTGGTCGACGCCGCCAACGCTCATCTTGCAACGCTTCGCTGGCAGCCGACCCTCCGCTTCCTGCCGCCTTATCCCGACGCGGCGGCCTATATCGAGGCCCTCCAAACGTCGCTGGAGCAGGGGCTGGAGGCGCTCGACTTCGTGCCGGACACAATCATCGCGAGTTTCCATGGGATGCCCGAGCGCACGCTCCGGCTTGGCGACCCCTATCATTGCCAATGCCGAAAAACCGCACGCTTGCTGTCGGAAGCGATCGGCCGCCCGGTCGAAGTCGCGTTCCAGTCGCGCTTCGGCCGCGCCAAATGGCTGGAGCCCGCAACAGACGTGACGCTCGAACGGCTGGGCCGCGAAGGACGTAGCGTCGCGATATTCGCGCCCGGTTTTGCCGCCGATTGCCTCGAAACGCTGGAGGAAATCGCGATCCGCGGCCGCGAGCAGTTCGTCGCGGCCGGCGGCCAGAATTTCGCCTATCTGCCCTGCCTCAACGACAGTGCGCCCGGCATGGCAATGCTCGAAACGCTGGTTCGCCGCGAGCTGGCCGGCTGGCGCTGATTTTTCCGACGCTTACCTCCTGTTTAGGTCCGCTCGCTAGGGTCGATCCGCGCGGGGCCGGGATCGCGCGTTGGAAGGAACATCATGAGCGATCTGACTCAGGCGGCACTGATCCTCGCGGGCTTTACGCTCGCCTTTCTGTTTGTCGTCTATGCGGTCTACCGGAAGCGCAATCCACGCCCCGTGACCGCCGCACCACGGATGCCCAAATTGCCGAGCCTGGCGTTCGAGGCGCGCCTGCCGCGCCTGTCGCGCAAACCCGAGATTGAATTCGAACCGGTCGAAATCGCGCCCTCGCGGCTCGCACGCATCAGCAAGCGGCCGGTCTACGAGCCACTCGAAGAGCCGGTCGAAGCGGTCGAAGCGGAGGCCGTCGCCGCCGAGGTGCGCGAAGAAGCTTCGCCATTCGAGGCCGCTGAGGAGCCCTTGGCCGCCATCGAACCCGCAGCCGCGCTCGAGCCGGTGACCGAACCCGCAACCGAAGCCGCGGCCCCTGTCATCGACGAGCGGATTCTTCAGGCTCTCGCCACCGAAGTTGAGGCGCAGGCACACGAGACCGAATTCGCTGAACCAACGCATGAGCCACCCGCACCTCTTGCCGCCGTTCCAACCGGCCCGACCGTGCGGCTGGTTCCGCAGTTTCCGCCGCGCGACGTCATCTTGCGCAAGCACTGGCTCGGCGGGCGGCCGTATCTGCCTGCCGGTGCCGGCTGGCCAAAGGTCGACGGGCGCGACGGCGATTTCCTCGCCCAGATTGCCTGCACCGACCTCCCGGCCGGCTTGTGGGACGGGCTCGGCCCGCGTTCGGGGTCGCTCGCCTTCTTCGCCAATCCGGATACCGGTGCGGTCATGGCACTGCACCTCGTCGAAGACGGCGTGCCGCACGATCCGCCGCACCCGCCCGGCCCGGCCTATTTCCGCCCATGGGGCCTCGCATCGGCAACGCTTGCGCCACTCGCCGTACGCGCCTTTCCAGAATGGCCCGTCGACGCGGTCACCGCCGAGGCGTCCGTGGCGACGGCTGGCACCGGCCGAGCCGCGATTGAGGCGCTGTTCGCCGCCGACTATGATATCGGCGATCCGGCTTTCCATCCTTTCGACTGGCCGACCATGCTGGCAATGGCCGACATTCTCGAAAGCCATGTCATGGCAGCACCGACCGATGGCGCAGCTCCCCCGGATGCGAACGACGAGCTGGTGGAAGCGATCGCCGACGCCGCGGCGAGCAATCGCGAGGCGCAGGCCAAGCTGGCCGAGATCATTGCGATCATCCACGAAAGCGCCACCCCCGGCGCGAGCTTCGCGCCGTCCGACGCGACCGCAGTCATGGCCGCGCTGCATGCGATCCGCTGGACCGGCGTCACCGCAACCTCGAACCCCGAAAGCGGCGAGGACCAGGTCGAGACGCTGACGCTTCCGCTCACCCGTCGCCGCCCCGACAGCGACCTGTGGGTCGACGACTTCCGGCTGGTGCTGTTCGATCACGCCAAGCACGCCTGGTCGACGAACCCCGACCGGCTGTCGGCTCCTGCGCGTGCCTTTTTCGAACCGGTTTGGCAGGCCATGGCGGCGGACGAAACCGCATTGATCGGCGGCTTTCCGTCGCGTCATGCCCCCGGCTTCAACGACGAATTCGACGTCGTGATACTCGAACTCCCGGCGAGCGCGCTGCTCGGACTCGCGCACCGCGATGGCGGCCATCTCGTCCTCGCGATGCGCAAGGCCGACCTCGCGAGCGGCGATTTTACAAAGCTCCGCGCGATCGCCTGCAACTGATTGGACCGTCTGCCCGAATTGTCGCCTGATTGACGTTACGGTCATCTTGCGGCGCGCACGCGCGCACCTTAAGCATGGGACCGAGAACATTTGGGAGACCGGGAACATGGCACGTATCGCAGTCGTCACAGGCGGGAGCCGCGGCATCGGGGAGGCGATCAGCCTCGCGCTGAAGGATATGGGCGCCACCGTCGTCGCCAATTACTGCGGCAACGACGAAAAGGCGCGCGAGTTCACCGCGCGCACCGGCATCCCCGCCTATAAATGGGACGTCGGCGACCATCAGGCGTGCCTCGACAGCTGCGCGCAGATCGCAGAGGAAGTCGGCCCGATCGACATCGTCGTCAACAACGCCGGCATCACCCGCGACGGCACCCTTGCGCGGATGCAATATTGCGACTGGGACGATGTGATGCGCGTCAACCTCGGCGGCTGCTTCAACATGGCGAAGGCGACCTTCCCCGGCATGGTCGAGCGCGGCTGGGGCCGCATCGTCAACATCGGATCGATCAACGGGCAGGCCGGCCAGTACGGCCAGGTCAATTACGCCGCCGCGAAATCGGGCATCCACGGCTTCACCAAGGCGCTTGCGCAAGAGGGCGCGAAGAAGGGCGTGACGGTGAACGCGATCGCCCCCGGCTATATCGACACCGACATGGTCGCCGCAGTGCCCGCGCCCGTGCTCGAAAAGATCGTCGCGAAGATCCCCGTCGGCCGCCTCGGCCACGCCGAGGAAATCGCCCGCGGCGTTGCCTTCCTGTGCAGCGAGGATGCGGGCTTCGTCACCGGATCGACGATGTCGATCAACGGCGGCCAGCATATGTATTGAGCGGGCGGGATTGCATCCGCCCGTCAAACGCTCGATCACCATCGCCGGCCACCCGACGTCGATCAGCCTCGAGCCGATATTCTGGGAGGCTTTGGAGGAAGCGGCTACGCGCCGGTCGTTGCCGGTGAACGCGTTGGTCGCGCGGATTGATGTCGAACGAATGGAGGCGGAGGATCCGCCGAACCTGACGTCGGCGATCCGGCAATGGCTGTGGCGGAACCGGCGGACTGACTAGATCGCGGCGTAGATCGCCCTGCCGAACGCCGCGCCCTTGTCGGGCGCGTGGTGGAGGAACAGTGACGGCTCGATCAGTTCCAACTCCATGATGTGGAGCTTGCCCGTCGCATCGCCGACCATGTCGACGCGCGCATAGACGGGCGGCGCGGGTGCGGCGGCGAGCGCAGCGGCGGCGAGCGCCTGCGCCTCCGCGCTCGCATGCCAGTCGCTCTCGCGCCCGCCGAACTGTTCCTGCACGCGAAAGTCGCCCGAGGCGGGGCGCTTGACGATCGCGTGGCTGAACTTGCCGTCGAAGAAGAAGAGCGAATATTCGCCCTCGGTCAGGATGCCGGGCATCAGGGGCTGGACGAGCCGGCGCTGTCCGAGCGCGTCGGCGGGAACGGCCGCGCCCGCCGCGATGCGGTGCGTGCCGTCGGCGCCGCCCGAGATCGCGGGCTTGATCACGACCTCTTCGGCATCGAGCTCGGCGCGCGCGGCGGCGAGAACTGCCTCGCCGAGCGCGGCGACCTCGATCGTCGGCACCACCGCGACGCCTTTCGCGCCCAGTTCGGCGAGATAGGCCTTGTCGCTGTTCCAGCGCAGCACCGGTACCGGATTGACCACCGGCAGGGCTTCGGATTCCAATCGGTCGAGCAGCGCGTACCAGACCGCCACATCGCGCTGATAGCCCCACGCGAAGAGCGGCAGGATCAGGTCGTATCCCGACAGGTCGCCCGGATCGGTCCACACGCGCTGTTCGACGATCAGGCCGACAGCGGTGAGAGCAGCCGCCTTGCGTGCAAAGGCGGGCTGCCACTTCTCGTAATAGTCAGGCGTCGGGACGAGGATTGCGACGCGCGGCTGAAACGGCATTACCGCCCCAGCAGCCCGCGCGCCTGTCCCGCGATGTGCGACAGCATCGCGCCGTTCGGATTCGGGATCATCCGCGCGCGATCGACGGTGGCCCGGAATTGCGCGACGCGCTGGCTGTTGTCGGCGAGCCATTTGATCACCGCCGCGTCGAGGTCGCCCTTCGGCAACCCGGCAAGGAAGGTCAGGCGCATCTGCTGGAAATCGCGCGCGAGGCTGTTGACGAGCAGGCGTTCCCACGGATCGGCGGGGCTCATATGCGCCGCGAGCGTCTGCGCCCAGTCGAGACCAAGCGCTTCGCCGAGGTGCGTGAAGGCGTGCGTCACGGCCACCTCGTCGTCGCCGCGCCGTGCCGCGAGATCGACGATCCCGATGGCGCCGTCGGTCTTGAACAGCCGCACGACCGCCGAGGTCAATGTCTCCGGCGCGCCCGCGTCGAGCAATTGCTGCGCCAGCATGTCCCACTGGCGCCGCACCGATGGACTGAGCAGGCTGTCGACGCCGCTCATCAGGCGCTCGACGCCGGGTTCGAGCCTCGCAACGACCGGTCCCGGCTGTGCGAGCGTCGATGTCACGCGCAGCAGGTCGGCCATCTGCGAGGTCATCGCCGACGCCGCCTGGCTGAAGAGCGAGAGGCGGATGCTTTCGTCGATCTTCGCACTGTCGAGCGCCGACCAGATTTCGTCCATCCCGAGCAGCCGTTGGACCGCGACGAACGCCGCCGCGACGTCGCCGAGCGAACAGCCTTCCTCTTCGACGAGCTCGAAGGGATGGGCAATCCCCATGCGGTTGATCATCCGGTTCGCGAGCTTGGTCGCGATGATCTCGCGGCGCAGCTGGTGATCGGCGATCGCCTGCGGAAAATCCCGCTGCATTTCGGCCGGGAAGGCTGCCGCCAGATCGCTTCCGAGTGCGGGATCGTTCGGCAATTCGCTGTCCTCGATCGCATCCTGCAGCGCGAGCTTCGCGGTCGAGAGCAGCACCGCAAGTTCGGGGCGCGTGAAGCCGCGTCCTTCGGCCGAGCGGCGGAGCAGTTCGTCGTTCGCGGCGAGCCCTTCGACCTTGCGGTCGAGCCGGCCCGTCGCCTCGAAATTCTCCATGATCCGCACGAGCGAGGGGACCGCCGCCGCGCCGCCCTTTTCGGCGATCGACAGCGCGAGCGCCTGCAAGCGGTTGTCCTCGAGCACCAGCGCCGACACATCGTCGGTCATCCGCACGAGCAGCGCGTCGCGCGCCTCCTGCGGCAGACGCCCTTCGGCCATCTCGCGGTTGAGCGCGATCTTGATGTTGACCTCGTTATCCGAGCAGTCGACGCCCGCGCTGTTGTCGATGAAGTCGGTGTTGATCCGCCCGCCCCTCGCCGAGAAGGCGATGCGTGCAGCCTGCGTGACACCGAGGTTCGCGCCCTCGCCCACCGCGCGGACCCGCAGATCCTCGGCATCGACGCGCAGCGCGTCGTTCGCGGGGTCGCCGACCTCGGCATTATTTTGACTTGCGGCCTTCACATAGGTGCCGATGCCGCCGAACCAGAGGAGGTCGGCGGGCGCCTTCAGGATCGCCGAGATCAAGGAACCGGGGTCGATTTCGCTCACCGACAGGCCGAGCGCGGCCTGCACCTCGGGGGTCAGCGGGATGCTCTTCTGGCTGCGCGGGAAGACACCGCCGCCCTTCGAGATCAGCTTTTTGTCATAATCTTCCCAGCTCGACCGCGGGAGATTGAACATGCGTTCGCGTTCCTTCCAGCTTTTCGCCGGATCGGGATTGGGATCGAGGAAGATGTGGCGGTGGTCGAACGCCGCAACGAGTTGGATCGCCTTCGACAGCAGCATGCCGTTGCCGAACACGTCGCCCGACATGTCGCCGCAGCCGACGACGCGGATGCTGTCGGTCTGCACGTCGACGCCCAATTCGGCAAAGTGGCGCTGGACCGAAACCCACGCACCCTTCGCGGTGATCCCCATCGCCTTGTGGTCATAGCCCTTCGAGCCGCCGCTCGCGAAAGCGTCGCCGAGCCAGAAGTCACGCTCCATCGCGAGCGCGTTGGCAACGTCGGAGAAGGTCGCGGTGCCCTTGTCGGCGGCCACGACGAAATAGGGATCCTCGCCGTCGCGGACGACGACGCCCTTCGGATGCACGACCTTGCCGCCGACGAGGTTGTCGGTAATCGACAGGAGCGAGCGGATGAAGATGCGATAACATTCGGTGCCTTCGGCGAACCACGCATCGCGGTCCTCGGCCGCGCTCGGCAATGCCTTCGGATAGAAGCCGCCCTTCGCGCCGGTCGGCACGATCACGGCGTTCTTCACGCGCTGTGCTTTCATCAGTCCGAGAATTTCGGTGCGGAAGTCGTCGCGGCGATCGGACCAGCGCAGCCCGCCGCGCGCGACCGGGCCGGCGCGCAGATGGATGCCCTCGACACGCGGGCTGTACACCCAGATTTCGCGCCACGGTAGCGGCTTGGGCAGGCCGGGAACAAGGGCGCTGTCGATCTTGAACGCCAGCGCCTCGGCCGCGGCGGGCGCGAAAGCGTTGGTCCGCAGCGTCGCGCTGATCACGGCATGGAACAGGCGCAGGATGCGGTCGTCGTCGATAGACTGGATGTCGGCGAAACCCGCAACGATATCGGCTTCGAGCGCCTCGGCGCGCGCGCCGTCCTTCGCCTTCGGATCGTGGAGCGCCCGGAAGCGGTCGATCAGCGCAGACGTGAGCGCCGGCGCATGACGGAGCGCCGCAACGACGGTGTCCATGCCATAGCTCGCGCCGCCCTGACGCAGGTAGCGGAACCAGGCGCGAAGCCACACGATCGCCTGCGGATCGGTCTGGCTGACGAGGACGAGCTGGTTGAACGCGTCATTCTCCGCCTTGCCGTCGAGCACCGCGGCAATCGCAGTTTCGATGACCTCGGCAAAGGGAAGCAGCCCGAGTTCGTCGACCGACGGAGGCAGGCGCAGCGAGAAATCGTGGATGAAGGCCGACCGGCCATCATCGCCTTCGCCATGCGCGCGCGCGACCTCGGTCGGGATTTCCTCGAGCACTTCGAAGCCGAAATGTTCGAGCGCGGGGACGACATCCGAAAGCGCGAGCGGTCCAGCGGCGCTGTACACCTTCAGCCGCAGCTCGTCGTCGCCGTCGAGAGTCTGACGGACGATCTGGACCCCGCGCGGACGGTCCGCGTCGAGATCGCGAAGCTGGAGGATATCGAGCGCCGCCTCCTCGGGGCTGTAGCTGTTGCGATAATTCGCGGGGAACAGCGGCGCGAAGCGCGCGGCAAGCGCCGCCGCGCGGCCGGCGTCGCCATGGCGCGCCAGCGCAGCCTCGACCTCGGGCAGCCAGCCGCGCACCATCTGTTCGAGCTGGGCATTCAGCGCGTCGGTATCGGGAACGACGCCCTCGCCGCGCAGGTCGAGCGTGAAGCGCATCAGCGCCGCGCCCCCGTCTTCCAGCACCATCGTCCAGTTGATCACGCCGGCCTTCGCCGCGCGCACCAGCATCGCCTCGACATCCTTGCGGCGGCCGGTCGATACCTCGTCGCGCGGCAACCAGACGAAAACGAACAGGTGACGGCCGAGCGCACTGCGCACCGCGACAATCTTTGGCCGCGGGCGGTCGGTGATCGACATCGAGGTGAGCACCAGATCCTCGAGGGCGGCGCTATCGAAGGCGATCAGCAGGTCGTGCGGCAACGCGGTCAGCGCGTGCGCGAGCGCCTTGCCCGCGTGTCCCGCCGGGTCGAAGCCGAATTTCGCCATCAGCGCGTCGAGCTGCGCGCGCAGCATCGGCACCTTCGCGGGCGGCGTCGACAGCGCGGCGCTGGTCCACAGGCCCGCATGGATCGACAGGCGCTCGACCTTCTTGCCCTTGAATTCCGGCACGATGACGAGGTCGAGCAACACGCGGCGATGTACCGACGACAAGCGGTTCGACTTGATCAGCAGCGGCGAGGAATGACCCTTGTCGAAATAGTCGAAAGCGGCGTCGAGCGCGGTCTGCGACAACAGCTGCTCGGCACGCGACGTCGAAATGCCGAGCGCGTCCTGAACCGCACCATCGCGGGTACGCCATTCGTGGCCGAGTTGCGTCATCGCGCCACCTTCGAACCAGCGCAGCAGTTCGGCGGCTTCCCCGTCGGCACGCATCGCCGCGTCGGCGAGCATCGCGGCGCGCATCGCTTTCCAGTCGGTCACCGCGGCACGCACGTCGGCGAGCGCGGCTTCGAGCGCATCGAGCAAGCGGCGGCGCGCGCGCGCATCGCCGCGTTCGAGTTCCATATAGATGACCGATTCGCGGTCGCTCCCCGTGCCGACCGCTGTCAGCTTGCCCTTCGCGTCACGCTCGACCGAGACGACGGGATGCAGGATGCGATGGATCGCAAGCCCCTGCGCGCCGACGATCTGCGAGGTCGAGTCGACGAGAAACGGCATGTCGTCGTTGACGACGACGAGGCGCATGCGCCGGTCGGTGCCATCGGCGATGACGGGTTCGAGCAGCAGCGAGGGCTTGCCTTCGCTCCGTCCGAGCGCCGCGCGCCCCGCAAATTCGCCGGCTGCGGCGAGCGCCTTGGTATCGAGATCGTCGCCCTCGCCGGGCAGGGCGCTGCCGTGGAGCGCAGCCGCGAAGGCCTTGGCGAATTTTGAAGGAACTTGCTGGGCCGGCGAGGCTTCGGCTTCGGCGGCATCGGACAAGGTGGAAGTCATAGGGTGCAGCATCCCGAACCAAGAAAGGCGGGCCTCTGCGGGGGATTCGGCCGGCCCGTTTGCAGGGCCCTCCTATGCGCCTGTGGCGCGCGCGGCTCAAGACCCTGTCGAGAGCCCGCGTAAAATAATTTCAATTTTCGGATTATCTATTACGCGGACTTGCGAAGACAGCCCGACGGTGATCCTCCACGCGATGACGGTTGCGCCTTCCGCCCCTCCCCCGGTCCCGTCGCGCAATTTTACGACGTGATAGCAATCGCCTTTTTGGCGAGCTTGGCGATCAGCGCCGGATCGTCGGCCGCCTTGGCGACGATACCGATATGCCCGCCCGGCATCGCGCGCGCGATCAGCACGACGAACTCGGCCTCGCCCGCATCATGTTCGAGGATCAGCGCGGGATGCGCGCGGCGGAGTGCCTCGACCGCATCCTCGCCCTTGTCGGCAACGTCACCTTCGGGTTTGCGACGCGCGCGCGCGTCCTTGACCAGCCCCTTGAGGCCGCCCGGATAGCGGTCGAGATAGGCAGCGAGTTCGCCGCGCGCCACGCCCTGTTGCCGGGCATGGCTCAGAACGCAGGCATATTCAGCAAGCCGAGTCTTGTCGTAATTCGCCCCGAACACGAGCTTGACAACAGGGGTCATCGGCGCGCGGTCCTGCGCCTGCAGCCCGGCGTCCTCCAGCATCTCTGCAAAGGCTTCGGGCTGGGCCTCGGCCGCGAGCGCGAAGTCCCACGCCTTGCCCACCGCCTGATAGAGCGCGGAGCGACTGCGGCTGTCGGCGGCGATCGCGCGCTCGGCGGTCTCGCGCGCGAGCGCCAGCCAGTCGGCGAGTTCGGCGTCGGTGCCGGGATCGGCGGAGACGGGGACGTCTTCGTCGGCGGTCTCGGTCAGCAACATCTCGTCCTCGTCGCCAAGCGCCGCGAAGCCGGGCGCCGCGCCTTCGTCGATATGCTCGGAATCGGGACCATCGGCCCATACCGGAACCGGCGCGGTCAGCGGCGCGGCGGTGCGCAGCGCCTGTTCGACCGAAAGATGCAGTTCTTCCTGCTGTTCGGGAGGAACGCCTTCCTTCCAGTTGATGACGCCCATGATGAAATCGATCGTGTCGTCGTCGGACGAGAAGGGCAGCAGGATGCCGCGATACATGATGGTCACGCCGCGATCGTTGACGAATTCGGCCTCGAAGCCGATCGGCGCGCGGTTGGCGATGATCTGCAGATAATGGTCAGTCAGCCGCGACAGCAGCGACCGTCCCGGAATCTGGTTGATATAGTGGACTTCTTCGCCGATCTCCGATTCCTCGCGCAGCTTGTCGCCGAGGAAGGAAATGCCGGGGTTCTCGATGCCAGCGGTAAAGTCGAGCAGCACCGCGTGCGGCCCGAAATCGGCGCCCTCGAGGTCGACGTCCTCGACCGACGGATAGGCGCGGTCGGCCAGCAGCGAAGCCCAGTAATTATAGGCCCTGACCTGCATCCGCCGTTCGTCGACCCCGACCACCGGCGGCGCGTCGATCGCGCCATCGTCCTGGTCGTGGCTGCCCGAAAGCAGTCCGCGCAAGCTGTCCATCACATGTCCCCAGTCGCAAACATCGCCGGATGTCATGCAACAAGAGTGGTAAAGGCCGCGTAAACGATGCCTTGCGGGCGGCCCTGCGCGCTATGGTCTGTCAGGCGAGACGCGTATCGATCGGCAGGCCGTTCTTGAGCGTCAGCGTCACTGGCGTGCGCTCGGCAATATCGGCCATCCGCGCCCGCTGCTCGTCGTCGAGACCGGCGATCGCCAGCGTGCGGTCGATCCTTTTCTCCTCGACCCCGTGCAGCCGCAGCGCTACTTCGAGCGACTCCATCGGCCAGCCCTTGCGGTCGGCATACATGCGCAGCGTTATCGCGGTGCAGGCGCCAAGGCTGGCGAGCAGCAGGTCATAGGGCGCGAAACCCGCGCCCTGCCCGCCGAGCGCGGGCGGCTCGTCAGCAACGATGTCGCGGCCGCCGACGCTGATCTGGGTGCGGTATTTGTCCTTGCCGATACGGGCGGTGCCTTGGGCCATGGCGTGTCTCCTTCGTGCGCGCCGGCCCTGATAGCAAAGCGCGGCGCGGAAAGGCGATGAATCCTGAGCCCCGCTGCGGCCTGGTCGAGCAGACGGAAACGGATCGCCGCAAACCCGAAACCCGCCCCCCTTGCGGGTGGGCGGGTCCCCCTTTTCGGGTCAGGCGGTGCGATCCGCGAGGTCCGACGCCGGCCGCCGGGCATACACGCCGAAGGCAGCGATGATCGCGTAGCAGGCGGCGGGCAGCAGCAGCGCGAAGCCGAGGTGCCCCGTGAGGTCGGCAAGCGCACCGGTCGCGAGCGGAACGACCGCGCCGCCGAAGATCGCGACATTGATGATCCCCGATCCGTCGGCCGCGCGCGGCCCGAGCTTTTCGGACGCGAGGCTGAAGATCGTCGGGAACATGATCGAGTTCATCAGACCGATGGCGAGCAGGCTGTAGCCCGACACGCTGCCGGTTGTGCTGATCGAGATCAGGATCAGAGCGATCGCACCGACCGCGACGCACGCAAGCAGTTTGCCAGGGCTGATGACGCGCATCACCGCCGAACCGATGAAGCGGCCGATCATCGCGCCGCCCCAATAAAGGCCGATCAGCTTGCCCGCGGCCTGTTCCTGCAGCCCCATCACGCCCGGTTGCATGAGGTAGCTGACGATCAGCGAGCCGATCGACACTTCCGCGCCGACATAAAGGAAGATGCAGAGCGCCCCGAAACCGAAGCGCGGACGTTTGAGGAGGTCGAATCCCGTCAGCCCTGCGCTCGCCTCATGCTTCTCGCCCTGCAGACGGTTGCGGAACAGCCATACCGCTCCCGCCACCACCGCCAGCGCGACCGCGATACCGAGATAACCGTGGACGATCGCCTGGCTCTCGGCCGTCCGATAGGCATCGAGTTCGGCGCCCGACAGCTGGTCGGCGCTCACTTTTGCCAGGCTGCCGAGGATCAGCGCCGACCCCGCGATCGGGAAGATCGTCGTGCCAAGCGAATTGAACGCCTGCGCGAAGGTCAGGCGGCTGTGCGTGGTCTCGGGCTTGCCGAGCAGCGAGATCAGCGGATTGGCGACGACCTGGACGACAACCACGCCGCTCGCGAGGACGAAGAGCGCGAGCAGGAAGAGGCCGTAGGTCGCGGTCTGCGACGCCGGGATGAAGAGCAGGCAGCCGACCATCATCGTCAACAGCCCTGCGACCGCGCCGCGCATATAGCCGATCTTCTTGACCAGCTTCGCGCCGGGTATCCCGATCAGAAGATAGGCGGTGAAGAAGCAGAACTGCACCAGCATCGCCTGCGTATAGTTCAGCGTGAACAGTTCCTTCAGCTTCGGAATGATCACGTCGTTGAGCGATGTGATGCCGCCGAAGATGAAGAACAGCCCCATGACGAACAGGCGCAGTTCGGGAGCATCGACATGCTCCCCGGCGCCCTCCCGGGCAATCGAATCACTATTGGTCAGATCTGGCGTGACGGCCACGATGTCTCTCCCCGGAGAATCTACTCCGCCAACCCGTGTGCGGGTTTGGCTATTTCACGGTCGGCGGGCAAGCGAGATTCTCGCCGACCGCCTCGATCCGCGCCGACAGCAAGGTCAGCGCGAGTCCCTTGTCGCCGTGCACCGTCGTCGCGTAGCCGACCTTGGTGAGGTCGGCACCCGCGTCGGCGAAGCAGCGCAGCGGAATCTTGATCGTCGAAACCTGCCCGGTCGGCGCGGCCTTGACCCAGCCGCTGACGTCGAATGCCTTGCCGCCGAGTTCGACCTGCGTCAGCCCGCTGCCGACCGCATCGATCCGCCAGTCGATGCGCAACGCGAAGCTGTTGTTCAGCTGGCGGGACATGTCAGCACCGGGGCCGGTCAGATGGAAGGACGCCGGCCCGCTCCACGCGAAGCTCTTGCCATCTTCCTGCGCCGCGACGTCGACCGAGCGCGTCTTGAGGAGGCCATAGCTGCTGTCGACCGGGCCCGATTCGACCTGACGCGATCCGCCTGCATCGGTGACCGAGAGCAACCATGGCGCGCGTGCGCGGCCGCCGGAGAAGAAATTCTCGACGTTCAATATGCCAGCGAGGTCGAGACCGAGCTTTTCGGAAAGCGGCGGCACCTTGGTCTTGTCGCCATAGGCGAGGCCGTAGCCGACCGGGAACTGCGCCTTCTCGACCGGCGAGCGCGCGTCCGAGGGCCAGGCGAAGGGCAGCTTGCCGGTGAAGCCGCGCGCGGTCTTGCCGTCCTTGCCCGCGACCAGCACGTCGGCGACGCCGGCGCCCTGCGACCCCGGCAGCCACGCCGCGACGAAGGCGTCGGCGGCGTTTATCTCGGGATTGGTGAACATCGGGCGGCCCGACAGGAAGACCGCGACGACCGGAATGCCCGCCGCTTTCAATTTCTTGAGCGTCGCCAGATCTTTCGCCTCGGCGGGCTGGTAGTCGAGCGTCGGAACGTCGCCCTGAAATTCGGCATAGGGATGTTCGCCGAACACCACGACCGCGACATCGGGCTTTTCCTTGTAGAAGCCGTCGTCGGACAGCGTCGCAATGCCGCCCGCCTCGCGCACCGCCTTATCCATGCCCTCCCAGATCGTCTGGCCGTTCGGGAAATCGGCGTGGGTCACATCGGTACCCTGCCAGCTGATCGTCCAGCCGCCCGACTGGATCGCCATGCTGTTCGCGCCAGGACCGGTGACGAGCACGCGCGCACCGGCCTTGATCGGCAGAACGCTGCCGTTGTTCTTGAGCAGCACGAGCGATTTCGCGACCGCCTCGCGCGCGATCGCAAGATGCTCGGGCGCGCCGACGGCGGCGAAATTGCCGCGATCGACATGTTCGACGTCGAACAGGCCGAGCTTGTATTTGACGCGCAGGATACGGCGCACTGCATCGTCGAGGCGCGCGGCGGGAATCGTCCCGTCCTTTGCCTGGCGGACCGTCGTTTCGTATAGACCCTTCCAACTGTCGGGCGCCATGAACATGTCGAGCCCGGCGTTGATCGACTGCGGACAGTCGGTGACGGTGCAGCCCGCGACCTGGCCGTGGCCGTTCCAGTCGCCGACGACGAAGCCCTCGAAGCCCATCTTGCCCTTGAGCGCGTCGGTGAGCAGCCCCTTGTTGCCGTGATTCTTGACCCCGTTCCAGCTCGAGAAGCTCGCCATCACGGTCAGCGCGCCGGCGTCGATCGCGGCCGGGTAGCCCTGTGCGTGCTTGGCGACCAGCTCGGCCTCGCCGATCTTGGCATCGCCTTGGTCCCTGCCCTCGAAAGTGCCGCCGTCGGCGAGGAAGTGCTTCGCGGTCGCGGCGACATGGCTCGCGTCAACCGAGCGGCCCGCGACGAGCGGCCCCTGCAGCCCGGTCACCATCGCCTTCGCATAGGCGGCGACGAGCGCCGGGTCGGACGAATAGCCTTCATAGCTGCGGCCCCAGCGTAGATCCTGCGGGACTGCGAGCGTCGGGGCAAAGGTCCATTCGATCCCGCTGCCCGAAATCTCGGCCGCGGTGACCGCGCCGATACGTTGGATAAGCTCGGGGTCGTGCGCCGCGCCGAGCCCGATATTGTGCGGGAACAGCGTCGCGCCCGGAATATTGTTATGGCCGTGGACCGCGTCGACGCCGAAGATGATCGGAATCGCAACGCCGTTCGCCTGCGGGCGCTGCGACACGGCGCGAAATTCGCCGACCAGCCTTGCCCAATCGGCGGCGCTCGACCGTTCGTTGCCGTTCGGGCCGCTGTTGCCGCCCGCAAGGATCGATCCGAGCGGATAGGTTTCAAGGTCCTTTGGCGTGATCGTGCTAATGTCGGCCTGGACGATCTGCCCGACCTTCTGCTCGATCGTCATTTTCGCCAGCGTCGCATCGATCCGCGCCTCGGTCGCCGGGTCGGTGATCGCAGCGGGGCTCTTGGCGGCGGGCCAGAGATCGGGGTGGACCGCAGCCGACGCCGCCTCGCCCGGGGCTTCTGCCATCGCCATACCGGCGGTTCCCGTCAGCAGCAGCGCGGTCGCCATCGCTATCGCCTGTCGACGCATCTTCACTCCCATCCCATTTTTATGTGAACGTTATCAATCGATCTGTTGCACAGCCCCCTCGCGAAATCAAGGGGCCACGGCGGAATTGCGATCAGGCGCGGCGCGGCAACGTTGCGAGCAGCAGCACTGCGCACCCTGCGAGCCCCGCAAGCAAAAGGAAAAGCGTACTGAAACCGAAGCTGGGGACGAGCGAGATCGTCAGCCAGGGCATGATCAGCGACGGGATGGTATTGGTGAGGTTGAAGAGGCCAAGATCGCGTCCGCGCCGTTCGGGACGCGGCAGGACGCGAAGCATCTGCCCCGAATGAAGCGACAGGAAGACTGTGGTCGCGATCCCGAAGCCCAGATAGGCGGCCTTTGCCGATGCCGCATCGCCCGCCAGCGCCATACCGACGAGGCCGACCGATGACAGGGCGGCGGCAAGGATGAGCGGGGTAAACGGGCGGTCGTTGCGGTCGGCCCAGCGACCGGCGAGGAGGGCAACGGGCACCGCGATCGTCAGCGCGATGCTGAAGATACCGGCCTTTTCATGGTCGCCCATCGCGGGATCGATCGAGCGGAACCAGAAATAGAGGAAGGCGAAGAGCGCCGCCTCGGCGATCTGGACGAGCAGGCGGGCGAGCCACATGCGCACGGCAGGCTGCGCCGGCTGCTTCGCCGCTTCGCCCTCCGCTTGGCGCTGAATCAGTTCGGGAAAGGGCTGCGGACGCCCGGCGAGCAGCGCGGGCAGGATCGCGAGCGCCATCAGCGCGGCGATGACCGCGAGCCGCTGTTCGAGCGACACGACCCCCGGTAGCGTCACCAGCGCTCCCGACCAGGCGCCGAGTGCGGGCGAGAGGGCGAGCAGCCCGCCGAGCAGGCCTTTCTGCTCGTCGGGCACGAGGTCGCCGCCCCACGCCGCAAGCGGTCCGAGCATCATGTTGAGCGCCAATTGCCACGCGACGATGATCGCGACCAGCGCCGTGACATCTTTCGCCAGCGGCACCGCGAGTAGCAGCAGGATGGCGAGCAGCAATCCCCCCGCGATCCAGCCGCGCCGCCCGCCCGTACGGTCGCTGAGCCAGCCGAAGACGATGCCGCCGATGCTCGCCGCGACCGCGCCGAGGAAGGTCGAATAGCCGAGCCATTCGACATCGGCGGCGCCCGCGAGCTCGGCCATGCGCGCGGGCAGCAGCAGGGTCAGGAAGGGAACATAGGCGATCGCGCCGCCCGCCGACGCGAGTGCGTAAAGCAGCAGAAAGCGGGTCGACTGACGCCGCGGCGCCGCGGCTTCAGCCGCCATGCGGAGCGGTCGATCCGCGCTCGACGAAGCTGCCGCTGACCACGGTCGGGCCATCGGGCAGCTTCTCGCCGCGCTGCGCCGCGATGATCAGTTCGACCGCACGCGCGACCGTCTCCGCCACCGGCTGGTCGACTGCGGTCAGCGGCGGCTGGCTGAAATGGACGATCGGCGTGTTGTCGAAGCTGACGATCGACAAGTCGCGCGGCACGTCGAGCCCCAGTTCGCGCGCGACTTCGAGCGTCGCGAGCGACATCTGATCGTTGCTCGCGATGATCGCGCTCGGCGGGTTCGGTCCGGCGAGCAACGCGCGCGCGCCCGCTTCACCCGAGGCATAGCTGAAATCGCCCTCGGCGAGCAGGCCGTCGACGGGCAGCCCCGCTGCCGCCATCTCGGCCCTCCAGCCGTCGATGCGCCAGTGGCTGAGGTCATATTCGACCGAGCCCGAGATGAAGCCGATGCGCCGGTGCCCGAGATCGATCAGGTGCCGCGTCGCACGCGCCGCCGACCCCTCGTCGTCCATCGTCAGCGCGATCCCCGCCGCGCCGCCGTGCGAGCCGATCCGCGCGAAGGGTATCCGCTGGTGATGAAGCAGGTTCACGATCAGCGGATTGTCCGAGTGTGGCGGGGTCAGGATCACCCCATCGGGCTGCAGCGCCGCGATCGTCGCGCGGAGCTCGCGCTCGACATGGTCGCTGTGCGTATCGACCAGCTCGAAAATCATGCGATAGCCATATTCGGCGCATTTCAGCATCCCGCCGAACAGCATCTGGTCGACCCAGTCGGTGCCCTGCCGCGCCTTCCAGTCGGCGATCGTGCGCTCGCGGTCGTTGATCGCGAGGATCAGGTACGAACGCGATCCGCTCATCCGCTGCGCGGCGATCGAAGGAACATAGCCCAGCTTGTCGATCGACGCCTGCACCCGCTCCTTCATCTCGGCGCGAACATTGGGTTCATTGTTGATGACGCGGCTCACCGTCTGCAGCGACACGCCCGCGTCGGCCGCCACATGTTTGATCGTCACCGATTGCCGCCGCCGCCCCATCAGTTCCGCTGCCCCTCCGTTTCGCTCCACTGCGGACTGCTAGCGTTCCCATCGGCGCATTGCCAGACGCGAACCCGCTCGATTTCCATCTTTTTCAGGGCGCGGAGCCCGATCACGCCGCCTCCGGCTCGGCGGCGCCGCAATAGCGCGCGACATAGGCGTGATGATCGGGCAGCGTCGCGGCGGTGCGCGCGACAGCTTCGCGGAGGCCCGCCATGAATTTCTCGAGCTCGTCGTCGCCGAACTTCTCGGCGATCGGGTGCCAGCTCTGCGGCTCGACCCCCTGCCCCATCATCACCTGCACCCAGCTGTTCTCGGCGAACAATTCCTCATTCTTGCGGAAGGTGCGGCCGGTTTCGCGGAACAGCTCGATCTTCTGTTGCAGGCTGTCGGGGACCGGCATGTTCGCAACATGGCGCCAGAACGGGCTGTCGCGGCGCTCGGTCGCCTTGTAATGCAGGATCACGAAGTCGCGGATCTGCTCGATATCCTGCCGCTGCTGCTCGTTGAACTCGATCGCGTCGCGCTCGCTGACGCGGCCGTTCGGCATCAGACGGATAAAGCGCAGCACCGCGCGCTGGATCAGGTGGACCGTCGTCGCCTCGAGCGGCTCGACGAAGCCGCCGGCCAGCCCGACCGCGACGCAGTTGCGATACCATTGCTTGCGGCGGACCCCGCCCTTGAACTTGATGTCGAACGGTTCGATCCGCGGCGTCCCGACGCTCGACATCAGCCGGTTCAACGCCTCGTCGCGGGAGAGATATCCGCTCGAATAGACGATTCCCGCGCCCATCCGGTGCTGCAACGGAATGCGCCATTGCCAACCGGCGTCGTGCGCGATCGCCTGCGTATAGGGCATCGGCGGGCCGAGATGATCCGACTGGACCGCGATCGCGCTGTCGTTGGGCAGCCAGTGCGACCAGTCCTCGAACCCCGCGTGCAACGCGCCGTCGATCAGCAGGCCGCGGAAGCCCGTGCAGTCGACGAACATGTCGCCTTCGATCCGGCGGTCGCCGTCGAGCAGCAGCGCGGCGATGTTGCCGGTCTCGCCGTCGAGTTCGACCCTTTCGATCCTGCCCTCGACGCGCTTCGCACCGTCGGCCTCGGCGAGCTTGCGCAGGTAGCGGCCATAGAGCGTCGCATCGACATGATAGGCGTAGTTCATCCGGTCTTCGGGCAGGTGCGCGAACTTGCCCTGCAGCCCGGCGACAAGCTCGAGACAATAATCGTCGTAGCTGTGCGGATAGCCCTTCGCGCGCGCGGCGAGCCAGAAATGCTGGAAACCCGCCGACCAATGGTCCTTCCCGCTGAGCCCGAAGCTGTGGAAATAGCTGTGCCCGTCATATTTCCAGTTGTCGAACAGGATGCCGAGCTTGAAGGTCGCCTGCGCCGCGCGCATGAATTCGGGCTCGGCTATGCCGAGGATACGGTTGAAATTGACGAGTGGCGGGATGGTGGATTCGCCGACGCCGATCGTCCCGATCTGTTCGGACTCGACCAGCGTCAGGTCGACCGTATGCCCCAGCGTCCGTGCGATGGCCGCCGCCATCATCCAGCCCGATGTTCCCCCGCCGGCGATCACGACGCGGCGGAGTGGCTTGGTATCGTTCATCGGCTGAGTGTCCTTAACAAGAAAGCGCGCAGCCGCCCCGCCGTCTCGGGGGTGAGCGGGGCGAGGATGCTACGCGCGGATTCGGGAATATGGTCGGTCACGCCGCCATCATTTTCGAAGACATAATGGTCGAACAGGTCGCGCCAGATCGCCTTGTCCTCGGGCGGCAGATCGCGAATGGCGAGGATCGCGTGATTGAGCGCTTCCTGCGGCTGGCCGAGCCACGCCGGGGTGCGCCGCCACCAGTAATTGACGAGGATGTTGAAGTCCGCGAGCCCCTCGACATGGTGCCACCACATCGAGGGGATGAAGATCGCGTCGCCCGGTTCGAGCTCGACGGTCAGCGCATGCGCCATCGCCTCGACAAAGCGCGGATACGCGGCGAGATCGGGGGCATCGAAATCGACCATGCTGACGACGCGACCCGCAGGAGTGTGGTCGATCGGCCCGAGATAGAGGTTGCGGAACTGGTCGGGCGGAAACAGCGTGAAGCGCCGCCGTCCTGCCGCGCAGCAGGCAAGATTGTCGGGGAAATCATTATGCGCGGCGATCCGCGTGCGCGTCCCGATCCAGATGCTCTTGAGCGGATCGCGCGCGCCGAGATCGACCGGATTGGCCTCGTCGAGCCCGTCGAAATGCGTCGGGATGTCGATCGACGCGAGATAGACGGTCCGAATGTCGCCAAGCTGTTCGCCCTTGTCGATTCCGGCGAAGATGTCGGCGAGTTTGCCCGTCCCGGACCGGAAATTCATCGCCATGTCGTGATCATAGAACAGCCGCCCGTCGTGCCCCGGCGGACCGATCGACACCATGAACGGACGGTCGCGCGCATGATCGACCAGATAGCGGCGCACATCGCGCGCCGAGCGTTTCGCCGCGGCGACGAGCGGCCAGCCGGCTACGAGCCCGCGCAGCACGAAGGGCTCGCGCGCATCGTCGAGCAGCGAATCGAGCCCGGCGCCGCTCCACTCGCGCTCGGGTACGCGGTCCAGGCGGTCGTAGATCGGGCCGTCGCGGTCAGCCATGGCGCCGCCTGCGGTTCTTGCGGTCGACGAGCGGACGAAGCTGCGAGAGCGAGGCGAGCGCCATGAAGATCGGCATCAGGTGGCCGTCACCGTGCAGCTTGCCGAGCGCCGCCGCGTCGAGCGCGCGGAGCTTCGCCTCGTCGATGATGTGAAAACCGACGAGCGAATTGACCGACCCGTCGTCGAGCGTCACCTCGAGCGTGAAGGGTTCGAGCAGGTCATGCTCGGCCAGTGCAGCGAAGAAGGCAGCGCTCTGACGGTAGCCGAGATCGAGGTCGCCGAGCTTGCCCGCGATCTCCTCGAGATACGGGGTCGCGAGCCCCGCCGCGTCGAACAGCCGCACCCCTTCGTCGCCCGACGCGATACGCGGGTGCGCAAGGTCGACATGCACCTGCGCGGGGCCATCGCCGCTCGCGGGGCGACCGACGAGGAAGGGCTGGATCGCGAGCGACAGCGGCCGGTATCCGGCATCCCAGCGCGCACCGTCGAGGAACAGATTTTCGCCCGATTCGAAGCCGAGCAGCGCGACCGCGAAAAACTGGTCCTGTCCGGCCTCGCGGCGGAACAGGATCGGGAAATGGCCCTGGATGTTTCGGAACTCGGACGGCACGGTCAGCGTCGCCATCACTCCATCGCCAAGGTCGGCCCCCGCATCGACACGCACGCGCAGATCCTGGTGGACAGTCTGGTCGAGAATGGCGTGGTTGGTCATGCGGGTCTTTCTATTCGGCGGCAGCTTCTGCTGCGGCAGGGCGCTCGCCGGCGAGTGCGTCGAGATAGGCGCGGTTGGTCGGCAGGCCGGCCGCGAGCGTGCGAGCGCGCTGGCGCATCTCGGCGAGCGCCGCCACCGCACCGTCGCTGGCGGGCCAGCCCGCGGGCGGCGGAAAGCCCATACCGTAAAGGATATATTGATGGCTCTGCGCCGAGAAAATCTCGTCGATGTAGGGGAAATCCGACGATGACGGCGGCTGGTCGCGCCACAGCGTCAAGAGATCGGCGAGGTGCGGCGGGATATGGTCGGGGTCGCGGTGTGCGCGCCAATAGGGCTCCTCGCGGCGGCTCAGCACATAGTGGAGCTTCAGAAACTCGATGATGCGATCCCAGCGATAGCGGAACAGCTTGTTGAAGCGCCCGGCGTGGATATCCATCGCCGCGCGGTCGGCCGGGAAATTGTCGATGAGCGCGCGCAGCGACAGCTCGATCAATACAATCGCCGAGGCCTCGAGCGGTTCGACGAAGCCCGCAGCGAGCCCGACCGACAGGCAGTTGCGTTCCCAGAAGCGCTCGCGGTGACCGGTCTTGAAACCGATATGCCGGAACGGCACCCCGAACACATTGCTGTCGGGCACGGCGCCCGGCAATTCGCGGGCTATATAGTTGCGAAGGATCGCCTCGGCCCGCTCGGCGTCCATGAAGCGGCTCGAATAGACGCAGCCGATGCCGCGCCGCGACGGCAGGCCGATGTCCCAGATCCATCCCGCCTCGTGCGCGGTCGCGATCGTCTGCGAGGCGATCGGGCTGCCCGGGGGCACCGGCACCTGCGATGCGATCGCACGGTCGTTGAACGCATGATCGCTGCGGTCGACCCACTCGACCCCCAGCGCACCGTCGATCAGCAGCCCCTTGAAGCCGCTGCAATCGATGAAGAGGTCGCCTTCGACCTCGCGGCCGCTGCGTGTCGTCAGCCCAGCGATATCGCCATTTTCGGCGTGCCGGACGCCGGTCACATGGTCGAGGATATGGGTGATCAGCGGGTTCCGCTTCGCGTGAGCGCCGAGCAGCGCGCCGAATTTCTCGGTCGCGAAATGATAGGCATAGTTGGTCGCGCCCTGATAGCCGGGCATCGCGCGCTGGCGCGGCGCGAGGTGGAGGTCGCAGACCGCGGCCTGCGCGCTCATCGCCGCCGCGAAGGGCTGGTCGGGCGCGGTCGCCTGCCAAGCCGCGAGCAGCTCGCCGATCGGCAGCGGCGGCGGTGTGGTGAAAGGATGGAGATAGCTGTCGCCCGCCGACCCGTCGACCCAGCCGTCGAAGCGCGACGCCTGTTTGAACGCACCGTCGCACGCAGCCAGAAATTCGGCCTCGTCGAGCCCGATCGTCTGGAGCGTCGTGCGCATCGTCGGCCAGGTGCCCTCGCCGACCCCGACGATCGGCACATCGGGCGCCTCGACCACGGTCACCGACAGCGGCGCCGCCTTCGCGCGGCGTGATGTCGCGATCAGCGACGCCGCCAGCCACCCGGCGGTGCCGCCGCCCACGATCACAACCCTCTCGACCTTTTGCGTCATTGGGAACGTTCCTAAGCCACTCGCAACGATCCGTCACGCAAAAGAGCCGCACCCCATGGGAGGCGCGGCTCTCTCGCCAACGGGCGGACGGGGGACGCCGCGCTTAGAAGGTGAACCGGACCCCGGCAGCGTAGCGGGCATAGCCCGGCGACACGAAGCTCACATTGTTCTTGCTGCGGAGATGCCCCCGCCGTCCTTCGCCCGTCAGGTTGATCGCCTCGACGAAACCCGTAAGGCCCGGGATGAACTCATAGCTCGCGCTGGCGTCGATCTGCCAATAATCCTCGACATAGAAGGGGTTGGGACCGGTGCCCGAAAGATATTCGTCGCGCCAGTTCCACGCCACACGGCCCTGGAGCGGCCCCTTGTCGTAGAAGAGTACGGCGTTCGCGCTGTCGCTGAGCCCGGTCAGCGCGAACTGCGGGACCGACGACGGCTGCGTATTGTCGTAGGTCGCATCGCCATTGACGATCGTATAGTTCAGGATGACGCCGAAGCCGGTGTCCCAGAAGCTGTGCTGGAGCGCGAACTCCCAGCCGTTCAGCGAGGCGGTCTGGTCGCTGTTGATCGGCGTCGTGATCTCGAAATTCAGCAACGGATCGCCAGGGGCGCTGTTGATGATGTTTCCGGTCACCGTGCTCGGGAAGTTGGTGATGATATATTGGCGGATCTGCGCCACCGTCGCACTGGCACCGAGCGCGGCGATCGCCGCGTTCCAGCGCGGGCCGCCGACCGGGGTCGTCAGTCCGAACGCATTGGTGTCGATCCGCGTCGACGAGATGAAGTTGCTGACATCCTTGTGGAAATAGCCGACCGACAGATAGCTTGCCGGCGCGTAATACCATTCCGCCGACAGGTCGATATTCTTCGACTTGTACGGGATCAGGCCCGGATTGCCCTGTGCGCCGGTGCCGCCGCCGACGCGGAACAGCGTATCGATGGTGCGGCCGCCCTGCATACTGGCATAGTCGGAACGCGTGATCGTGTGGCTGTACGAGGCGCGCAGCTTCACATTTTCCATCGGCGAGACGTCGAGGTCGAACGCCGGCAGCCAATTGTCATACGAGCCCTTGAAGCGCGTGAACTGACTGTCGCCCGAATAGACGACGTTGAACTCATTGTCGCCGACCCAGCGGGTATCGACCGGGACCGGAACAAGCGCCGCCGACGAAATGTCGGTGGTCTCGTACCGGATGCCGGCAACGAAATGACCCGGATTGCCGAACAGGTCGAACACCGCCGAGGCCTGCAGATAGGGCGCGAGCGTCTTTTCGGTGATGCGGCGATCGGTGTTGAACTTCGCAAGGCAGGTGCCGGGCACGCCCTGCGCCCCCGTCTGCGGGCTGCTGCACGTGCCGTACAGCCCCTCGATCAGGTCGACCATCCGGCCGAAATCGAACTTGTAGAAGCTCTGGATCATCCCCGGCTGCGCCAACCCCGGGAATTTGTCGGGAAGGGTTTCGAGCTCGAAGATGTCGTCGGGAATATCCGACGCCGGACCCGCACCGCCCCAGGTGTCGTTCTGGATCGTACCGAACGCCGAACGCACCTTGTTCTCGACATAGGACACGCCGAAGTCGATGGCATCGAGCAGACCGCTGTCGTGGTCGTACCGGCCGCGCAGCTGGACCTGGTTGATCTCGTCCCTGAAATAGGCGTTGCGGAAGGCATTGCCCGTCGGCGTGATCAGCGCGGCATTCAGCGGGTCGATACCCGGATGCATATTGTACGAGATGACCGGCAAGTCATTCTCGAAATTGATCGTCTGGTTGGCGACGCCAAACACCGCGTTGCCGACCGAGATGCTCGACCCATAGTCGTTGACGGGCTTTACCGTCGCGGTCGAATGGTGCGCGTCGAGCTCGAAGCTCACGCCATCGGAGCCCTCCCACTCGACGTTGAAGCCGAGCGACTTGTTCTCGGCGCGCGTTTCGGTGAGCGCGCCGCTGTACGACAGATCCTTGCCGATCGCGCACTGGTTCGGCGGCGGCGGCGACGGCGCGGCGCAGCCCGGTCCCGGGGGACCGAAGCGTTCGGTGTAGAAGATCGGGCCTGCGACCGGACCGTCGGTCCACGCGCTCGACGTATCCTCATGGTTGAACCAGACGCCGACATTGCTGTTGCGGGTCTGAACGGTGTTGCGCGAATAAGTATAGTCGATCGTCGCGGTCAGCCCGTCGGTCGGGCGGAATTGCAGCACGGCCTGGCCGTTGATGCGCTCGCGGTCGATATCGTTGAGGTCATAGGACGCGTTCTGCGGCACCTGATAGACATCGGTCGCGTCGGGACGGTTGGTGATGTTCGGGAAGCGCGGGTCGCCCGGCTGCGCGAGCGAACCCCAATTATTCTCGCTGCCCAGATAGCCGTCGCGCCAGCCGACGTTCGCGGTGTTCGTGCTCGACTTGCGCTTCTGGTAGGAACCGCTGATCGCGAAGCCGATGGTGTCATCGGCAAAGGTCGTGCTGAAGATACCCGACACTTCGGGTGTCACCGAATCGCCGCTGTTGCGCGAGGAGTCGACCACCGCCTTCGCCGACAGGCTGCCGTGCATACCCGGCTTGTCGAGCGGGCGCGGGGTGCGAATGTTGATCGACGAGCCGATGCCGCCCGACTCGATCGTCGCGCGGCCGCTCTTGTAGACCTCGACCCCCGAGATCGATTCCGAAGCGAGGTTGGCGAAGTCGAACGAACGCGACGAGGGCGCGCTGCCGCCGTCGCCGATGAAGGCGGTCGGCATCTGGCGCCCGTTGAGCGTCACGAGGTTGAATTCGGGTCCGAAGCCGCGAACAGTGACGAGCGAACCTTCGCCGTTCGACCGGTCGATCGAGACGCCCGTAATGCGCTGAAGCGATTCCGCGAGGTTCGTGTCGGGGAATTTGCCGATGTCTTCCGCCGAGATCGCGTCGACGACGCCCTGCGCATTGCGCTTGATATCGGCCGACGCCTCGAGGCTGGCGCGAATACCTGTAACGACGATCTCGTCGCCCACGCTATCGCTGCTGTCCGCCGGAGCTTCCTGCGCCATAGCTGCCTGAGCCGCGCCCATCAGCGACAGCGCCGACGTGCCGACCAAAAATTTGGCGAGCCAATGCTTATGCGGAGCCTGCATCCCGTAACCCTCCCAAATGCGCCGTTCTGGTGACGGCATTCGAATAATGTGAACGTTCACCTAGATGATAACGTTCTCTTTGTCAATTCATATGCGGGCAGTTCCTCTTCTCGGCGCCCATCCTCACAGAAAGGTTCCGCGGCGTCTCGCGCCCTGGTTTTCAGCCAAAAGGAGGCGAAAGGCGAGGGACCGGGGCAGCGAAAGGTCCCCGGCGCCTGCAGGCATGAAGCGGCATTGACTACGAATTCCATCGCGCCGGTGGGCGGCTGCCGCGCCGCCTTCGCGAGACGTGATCGCAGGGGCCATTAAGCTTATTCTTACCTTGTTCAGGCATCTGCCGAAGCATGATGAGCCGGCTTCTCTCATCCTGCTCGCCCATGGCCCGCACCGCAATCGCGGCGGCGGCGATGCTCGTGGCGACCGCGGCGCATGCCGCGATCGACGCCGACGTCGCGAAAACCGGCAACGGAAAACCGGGCTGGTTCAATAGCGACACGTGCCACTCCGTCGCCAATACCGCCATCCCGGCATCGATCGCTTCGCCGACCGGTACGCCCTACCGGCAATTGAGCGCGCTCGACCGGATGCGCCTGCGCCAGGAGGGCGGCGTGCTGGAGCCCGCCGCCACGGGGCGCACTCCGTCCGCCGATGCCACGCAGGCGATGGCACCGGCAAGTCCAGCCACTTGCTCCCGCCGCCCGGCCGTACCCGGCCGCATCTCGCGCCCCGATTTCTTCGAACCCGTTGCGAGCGATCCGGAGTCCGAACTCGGCACGGTGGCGCTCCCGGTCGCTCATACGCGCTTCGACGCCCGCTGGGACCGCGTCCGGCGGGCGGCGCCGGGGCCGCTGATGCGCGCCGAACTGCGCAAGGCCGGAGTGACCGCGGGGATCGACGAGCGCGATTTGCTCCAGCGCGTCAACCAGGGGGTCAATCGGACGCTCGCCTATGTCGAGGACGAGCGCAATTACGGCCAGCGTGATTTCTGGGCGACCGCCGGGGAAACGCTCGCGCGCGGCCGCGGCGATTGCGAGGATTTCGCGATCCTTAAAATGCAGATGCTGCGCGCCGCCGGGATCGACGACGACCATATGAAGCTCGTTCTGCTGCGCGACCTCGCGCTGGGCGCCGACCATGCGGTGCTGCTCGTCCGGGCGAAGGACGGCTGGCTGGCGCTCGATAATATGACCGACCGTCTCTATAGCGGCCCGCAAGCCGGCGAGTTGCGGCCTATGCTGTCGTTCAGCGGCGCGCGGCGCTGGATTCACGGCTATGCCGACAGCCAGCCCGCGCCAGCACAGCTCGCCGTTCCGGGAAATGCGGATGCCGTCCCGGCGCGGATAGGGAATTGGACGATGACAAGCCTTGGCCGACGGCCCGAAAAGACCGCCGCAACGCGCGACACCGCGACCGGCTTCGTCCTGGCCAGCCTGACGGCCGCGCGGACGGTGCGCGACATGGTCGGCCGACGGCGACTGTTCGAAACGCGATAACAAGGCACGCGACCACCTTAACATTACCATCGATACGGGCAGCGATATCGTGCCAGTTCGGTTGCGTCGCGCGCAACGCGACTCGCCGCGCGCCGAGTCTGCTTGCGACTCGGGCCATGGCCTAAATGATTAAGAATTGTGACCGAACCGATCATATTTTGGGACACTTAGCTCGCACGCGGGCGCCGGCTGAGCTATCCATAGGGGTAGCACCGAATTGCTCGCTCCCGCACTCAGGCATCGTTTAACATTCTGCATTTCATGTGTTAAACAACGCCCACTCTTCGGAAGGGCCGACAGGGGACAAGGGGGGCGGGAACGGACGCTACCTCTTTGGGGGTAGAGGGCTGAATCCCGATGGAATCCCTAAGCAAATTGTATAACCATATTTGCAGTAAATCGATCACGAATCGAAAAAGTTAACGCGATTTAACAAAACAAGCGATCCGGGTTTGATGATCGGCGGGGACATGCGGTTCGAGTGACGTTGAAAAACAAAATGGGTTGCCTTGACTGAACTTTCAGGGAGGCGGGTGATGTTGGAGGTGGTTCAAATTTCGCTGGTGGCGAAAAACGAAATCGCAAGGGAGGGTTTGCGAAACATACTTTCGAGTGACAATTTTCGGATCGAGGCTTCGGTGTCGGATATCTCGGCGCTTCTCGACCCACAGGGAAATATCGAACGCGACGACGATCATCATGTGATCGTGATCGACAGCGGAAACGCCGGTTTCGGGCTCGACGCGTGCCGCAAGCTCGCCGCGAAGCGAAGCAGGACACGGTTGGCGCTGCTCATGGACCACTATGCCTTCGAGGACGTGGTCGAAGCGTTCCAGATCGGCGCCGATGGCGTCATCATCAAGGAAATTTCCTGCGCGCCGCTCACCGAATCGATCCGGCTGGTGGCGCTTGGCGAAAAGGTTTTCCCGTCGCAGCTGGTCAACAATCTGACGAGTTGGATTCCGACCGCGATTGCGGGCGACTGGAAGGTCAGCGCGGCGTCGGTTGGCCTGTCCGACCGCGAGATCGAGATTCTCGAAAGCATCATGGCGGGCATGGCGAACAAGGTCATCGCGCGGCAATTCGGGATCTGCGAAGCCACGGTGAAGGTGCATGTGAAGGCGATCCTCCGCAAGCTGGGGGTCGAGAACCGCACCCAGGCCGCGACGTGGGGAGTCAAAAACGGTTTAGGTGAACCGGTGCAGCTCAATTTGCGGGAGGTACGGCCGGCGCGGGCTCTCCCCAGGCTGTCACCGGTCACGGGACGGGCGGCCTGATCGCCGCGACGATCTGAACGAGAGCCGCGCACGCTCTCGTTCGCTGCGACAAGCATCAAAAAAGCGGGCTCCGGATCAAATCCGGGGCCCGCTTTTTTGGTCCGGACGGGCGCGATCAGCGTTCGGTAAAGGCTTCCGAGCGAGCGCGCAGGAAGGGCTTGAACAAGTAACTGAGCACGCTCTTCTTGCCCGTGATCACCTCGACGTCGCAGATCATGCCGGGGCTGATCGGCAGCTTGCGCTGCCCGCTCTTGAGGTAAGCGACGTCGGTTTCGACAACGACGGTGAAATAGGCCTCTTTCGCGACCTCGTCATAGATGCTGTCGGCCGACACCTGCACGACGCGCCCGGACAGCGCGCCATAGATCGCGAAATCATAGGCCGTGACTTTCACATTCGCGCGGTCGCCGACCTTGATGAACGCGATGTCGCGCGGCGCGACACGCGCCTCGACAAGCAATTTGTCGCCGATGGGCACGACCTGCATGATCTTCTGCCCGGCCTGAACGAAGCCGCCGACTGTCGTCACCTGTACATCGTTGACGATCCCGTTCACCGGCGAGCGGATTTCGCTGCGGTCGCGGCGCCCCGCGGCGCCGCGCAGCGATTCCGAATTCACCGCCATCTTCGCCACCAGCTGGTTGCGTTCGTTGAGCGCCTCCTGCCGGAACTGCAGCCCCGCCTCCGACATCTGCGCGCGCGCCTCGCTGATCGCCGACGAGGCGCGCGAGGCCGCCTGTTCGGCGGCAGCAAGCTTGCCGCGAATCTCGGTCGCCTCGCGCCGGGCGTTGAGCAATTCGGTCTGCGGAACGATCGATTTCGCCGCGAGCGGTTCGAGCAGCTCGACCTGATTCTGCGCGAGACCGAGGCTCGATTTCAGCGACGCGATCGTCGCCTGCGCCTCGTCATAGTCACGGCGGCGCTGCTCGACGGCGGCGGCAAGCGCGGCCTGCCGGCTCTTCAGCGCAGCGGCACGCACCGATTGCAGGTCGGCCTCCTGGCTGCATTCGGACCCGCTCTGCCCCGGCCCGCATTCGGCGCCCGCGCCGCTGCCGCTCCCCTCGCGCCCGAGCCGCGCAGCGCGCGCGGCGAGCGCCCGGTTCTCGGCCTCGATCTGGCCGAGCTGCGACGAGGATTCGGTATCGTCGAGCCGGACGAGCAACTGCCCCCGGCGCACCGGCTGCCCCGGCCGGACGACGATGTCGAGGATCGTCGCGGGCTCGGAGGACTGCACGACCTGCGCCTTGCTCGACGGGATCACGCGGCCCTGCCCGCGCGTAACCTCGTCGACGTTGGCAAAGCTCGCCCAGCTTACGAAGACGAAAAGGCCGACGCCCGACGCCAGGATCACCCGGCGGGTGCCCACATAGGGGCGCGCTCTGATCACGAACCGCTCTCCTTCAATCCGATATCAAAGTCGCCGCCCTGCTGCGCGGCGATCATCCGCGACGCGCGGCTCGCTTCCTCGGGCGCCGGGATCGCAAGCTCCCAGCCCTTCGTAGTGTCGAGACGGCCGCCATTGTCGTTTTCAGCGCGGCGGTCCTGCAGCGCGGCGGTCGGATCGCCCGCCGCCGCGAGCGTCCGCCCGTCGCCGCCTGCGCCCCCGCCCCCCTTCGCGAGCGAAGCACGCGGCAGGATCGCCGGTATGGCTTCCATCCCGCTGTAGCGGCCCGAAAAGGCGCCCGGCGTGCCCCAGCGGCCCGGCCAGCGATAGAAGATATGCGCGCCGATCTGCGCGAGCTTGACCAGCTTGGGCGCCCAATAGGGTGACACATAGTTGGCGTGATAATGGGTCGCATAGCCGACCGACGGTTCGACATAACCATTGAGGGCGGCGAGCGCGACTTCCTCGGCTTCCTTCCACGCCTCGGCATTGGGGCGCCGCTTCAGCGAGCCGTCGCAGGTGAAGCTGAACTGGCACACCGGCCGGTTCACCCCCTGATAGACGACGCCGCACACCGATTTCGGAAAGGCAGGATGCATCATGCGATTGAGCACGACCTGCGCGACCGCGCGCCGCCCCTTGACCGGTTCGAAGCCGGCCTCGAAATAGACTGCCTGCGTCAGGCATTTGAGCGCGGTCAGCCGCGCAATCTGGTCGGCGGCCATCGGCTCGAACGGCCGCGCCTTCACGACCGGGCCGTGGGCGAAGGGGATCGCCTCGTTGCGCGTGATCGCGGTCTCGGGCGCCTCGACGATCATCTGCGCGGGGTCTTCGGTCAGCTTGATCAGTTCGACCATCTCGCGATCGAGCTTCGGCGGCGGCGCCGCATCGCGCTCGTGATAATCCGTATCGCTGGCGCCGATGATTTCGCCGAGTTTCGCCCACAGCATGTTCGAGGTCAGCAGCGACACGATCACGACGATGCTAAGCACCCACAGCGCGGTGCGACGATTGTCGTCGGGCGCAACGGTGCCGTAGCGGCGAGGGGCGACCGCGGCGCTCATGAAAGCGTCCGCTGCGCGAGGATCTCGTCGCGCGGGCCGTCGGCGACGATCCGGCCATTGTCCATCACGATCAGCCGGTCGACGAGGTTCAGCACCGCCATCCGGTGCGTCGCGAGGATCAGCGTCTGGTCGGCGGGGATCGCGGTCCGCAAACGGTGGACGAACAATTGCTCGGTCTGGCTGTCCATCGCGCCCGTCGGCTCGTCGAGGAAGAGCAGATGCGCCGGGGTCACAAGCGCACGCGCCAGCACCAGGAAGCTGCGCTGCCCGCCCGACAGGCGCGATCCGCGTTCGCCGATGTGGAAATCGAACCCCGTCGCGTCGCGGCCGATAAAGGCATCGGCGCCCGACCGCTTCACCGCTTCGATGATCGCGGCGTCGTTCGCTTCGTTCGCGCCGACGAGCAGATTCTCGCGCACCGTGCCGCTGAACAGCTCGGCGTCCTGCCCGACGAAGCGAAGCGTTTCGCGGAGGTCGTGCGGATCATATTGCCGGCTTTCGAGGCCGTCGATGCGATAGCTGCCCGCGGTCGGATCATAGAGGCCGCAAAGCAGGCGGCCGAGCGTCGATTTGCCCGATGCGACGCGGCCGATCAGCCCGATGCGCTCGCCGGGCTCGATCGTCAGGCTGATGTCGGCCAGCGACTCGCGCTCGGTATCGGGATAGCGGAACCCCGCATGGTCGAGCTGCAAGCGCCCACTGCGGATCTCCGGCGTGATCGAGCGGCTGCCCTTCTCGCGCTCGTCCTCCTGGTCCATCAACAATTGCAGGCTGTTCAGCGTGACGAACGCCTGCCGCCCGCGCGTCATCAGGAAGGCGAGCTGCCCGACTGGGGCGAGCGAGCGGCTGGCGAGCATGACGATCGCGATGATCGCGCCCATCGAGATGATACCGGCGTTGAACAGGTAAAAGCCACCGATGATCAGCGCGATGCTCGTTCCCTGCTGGCAGAGCGTAGCGAGATTGACCGCGGTCGCGGTCAGCTTGCGCATCTCCTCCTGCGTATAGGCGTTCGATGCCGAGAGCCGCCGCCACTTGCCGAGCATCCGCCCTTCGGCGCGGCACGCCTTCACGGTTTCGAGGCTGCCGATCGATTCGATCAGCGTCGTCTGGAGCAGGCTGGTGTCGACCTGCGCGTCGGCGACCGCGAGGCTCATCCGCCGCTGGAGCAGCCAGCCCATGACGAGCATGATCGCCATCGAAACGATGGGGATCACCGCCAGCCAGCCGCCGAGCACCGCGATCAGGCCGACGAAGACGAAGAGGAAAAAGATGTCGGTGACCAGCACGACGGTGGTCGAGGCGAAGAAGTCGCGCACCTGTTCATACTCGGTCACCCGCCGCGCCAGTGCGCCGGTGCTGCCGCGCTGCGTCGCGAGCGGCAGGTTCAATACCTTGTCGAGCAGGCGCTGCGACAAGCGCGCGTCGATCCCGCGTCCGACCTCGTCGATCAGCCCGGTTCGCGCGAGCCGCAGTCCATATTCGACCGCGATCGCGAACATCGCGCCGAGCGCGAGCACCCACAGGCTCGACGCCGCCTTGTTCGGGATGATCCGGTCATAAACGTTCATCGTGAACAGCGGCATCGCGAAGGCGAGCAGGCTGATCAGGAACGACGCGAGCATGACATAGGCATATTGCCCGCGCTCTTTCCACACCTCGCTCCAGAACCAGTGATGCTTTGCCGCCTCGTCCCACGGCCGCTCGCGCGCCGCCTCGCTCGACGGATCGTGGCGCACGATCACGCCCTGCCCCGAATAGGCGGCCTCGAGCAGCGCGCGGTCGACGCGGACGTCGGCGCTCGCACCCGGCAGGCGCACCGAACAGGCGTCGCCATCGAGGTCGGTGAGGATCAGCGGCCGTTCGCCATCGACGAGCAGGATCGCGGGCACGTCCTGCGTGTTCCAGCCCGCCAGCGGCCGGCGCACGAGATGGCAGCGCAGCCCGACGGCATCCAGCGCATGGTCGATCTGGTCGAGCGGGACGAACCCGTCCTCGTCTAGCGCCAGCCCCTTCTTGACGCGCCCCTCGGCGAAGGGGCGCTCGAACATCGCGGCGATGCCCGCGACCGTATCGAGCAGTTCGTCGCCATCGGCAGGCGCGGCCCGCCAGCTATCGAACCCCGTCATCAGCGAAACGTCGCGAAGTCGGCGGGCACCACGCATATGACCCGGAAAATTCACCGCGGTTCCCGCATCGAGGCCGGATCGGTCTGCGGTGCGGGCTTGACCTTGAAACGCTCGCGCGCATCGGCGATCGCGGCCTTCGGCGGCGCGACCTCCATCGCCGCGAGCAGGTCGTTGAGCGCCGCCAGCAATTTGAACTCGGCGTAAAATTGCGCGAATTTGGCCGTCTCGGCGCGAACCTGAACATTGTAGCGGGTGTTCTGCGCGTCGAGCACGTCGAGCAACGAGCGGCGGCCCACGTTGAACTGGGCGCGGTACGAGCGCAGCAGTTCGTCCGACACGCGGCTCTGCTCTTCGAGTTCCTTGACCAGCCGGCCTTGCGCGTCCCACGTATTCCAGGCGATGCGCACATCCTCTTCGGCTTCGCGCACCATCTGGTCGACACGGAAGCGCGCCTCGCGCTCGCGGCGGTACATTTCCTGCACCTTCGACTTTTTGATGCCGCCGTTGAAGACGTCCCAGCGCATGACGACGCCCGCTTGCAGATCGTTGGTCTCGCCGCGGAAGCCGTCGATATCGTCGCCGATGCGCGCATTGCCCTCGAGCGCGAGCGTCGGCATCTGCTCGGCCTTCGCCTTGCCGACCATCGCGTGCGCCGCGTCGAGATCGGCCTGCGCCTCGCGCACGCGGGGATTGCGCTCGCGCGCGCGGCCGAGCGCCTCCTCGAGCGAGGCGGGGATATTGCCCGCAAGCGACGGCGGCAGCGAAGCGCCGTCGACAAGTTCGAGACCGGTCAGCGTCCGAAACGACGCCCCGGTGTTGACGAGGTCGAGATTGGATTCGGTCAGCCGTGCCTGTGCCGCCTGCTGCCGCTCTTCGGCCTGCTGCTGGTCAGCGATGCTGAGCGAACCCTTCGCAACGCCTTCGCGCAGGTCGGCCACCAGCTTGCTGTGGAAATCGATATTGTCCTGCGACGCCGCGACAATCCGCTGCTGGAGCAGATAGTCGAGATATTGGCGCGTCACCTGCAGCGCGATGAACTGCGAGCGTTCCTCGACGCGAAAGGCGGCGCCGTCGGTCCGCGACGCCTGGCGCTTCACTTCCTTGCTCCGCACGCCTCCGTCGAACAGCATCTGTTCGATGCGCAGGCTGCCTTCGACCGGATAGAGCTTGTCATCGGCGATCCCGAGATTGCGCCGCGTGCTGTTTTCGAGCCGGCGGATTCCCGCCGATCCCTCGACCGAAACCCGCGGCAGGAACAGGCCCTGCGCCTGTTCGCGCTCGAATTCGATTGCGGTACGGTTTTCCACCGCCTGGTTGATTTCGGGGTTCGTCTGCATCGCCGTTTCGACCGCAGTCTTGAGCTCGACACGCTGCGCGCGCGCGGTTCCCGATATCGCGACGACGGCGACGGCGGTGAGCAACAAGGCTGCTGTACGGATCTTCGGCATCTTACTTCCCCTGCTTTTCCCTCGGTCGTCGTCGGCGGATAGCGGTCCCGGCCAGTCGGCCTGCGTTGCTTCCCCCGTTGCGCCCCTTGTCTTTTGTTCTGTCTTTTATTCCGTCTTTCGTGCGGTCACGCGTGAACCGCCGCCGCCTGTTCGAGTTGCGCGGCGATATGCTGTTCGGCGAGGCCCGCCATGAAGCCGTGCCCGGTACCCATCGCCCCACCATCGCCGAGCAACCCGTCGGTTGCACTCGCGAGCACGGGCACCTGCGGCAGCGCCTCGTTCGACGCCGGCGCCGCTCCGAGCAGCGCATCGAGATCGACCTGCGGCCCTTCGAGCGCTCCGGCGACGATCGCCTTGACGTCGTGCGCGGCCCCGTCGGCGGGAACGATCTGCGCGGGCGTCAGCACCATGACCTGATCGACTGACGGCGCCGCATCGGGCTTGGGCGCAGCAGCCTCGGCGCGATCGACGTGCGTCTCTTCGAGCAGGCTCGCATAGCTGCGCTCGGGCGCCGGATCGGCGGCATGGCCGGTCGCGTCATTGTCTTCGCCGCCACGGTCGATCGCCTGCCGCGTCGGGGCGTCGTTATGGTGGCGGTCGCTGCCCGATTCATCCGATGCGAGATGCGAGGAGAGGTCGGCCTTGGTCGCCGGTTCGACGTCCGGCTGTTGCGAAGCGGCGCTCGTCGTCGCCTCGACCGCGAGGGTCGCCGCGACCGATTGTTCCGCCGGAGCAGATGCAGGCTCTTCGGCGGCGAGCGGCGTCGCCGCAGCCAGTCCGGCGACGAGCATCGCGGTCGACAGGCCCGCCGCGCTCCGCTGCTGGTCGGCGACGAAATTCGTCGCGAAGGCGGCGTCGGCGAGCTTGCCGGAGCTGCCGTCGGCGCGGGTATAGGTCGCCTCCCCGCGCACGACGACCTGGCCGTCCGCAGCCGTGTAGCCACGATTGTCGGAGACCAGCGCTATGCTGATGATCCCGGCATCGATCAGCGAGCGATACTCGCCGGGATCGGTCGCACCATTGCCGTTGGCGTCCTGCCAGACGCCGAACTTCGCGAAATCCTTGTCTGCCGCGTCGAGCTTGCCATCGCCGTTGCTGTCATAGGCGGCAGCGAGTCCCTGCAGGTCGGACAATCCCTTGCCGCCGAAAACAAGTTCCGACCCGTTGTTGACCTTGCCGTCCCCATTCTTGTCGATCGCGAGCAGCGCATCGTCGCGGCCGACCCATGCGGTCGTCTCCGCCACCCCGTCGCCGTCATAGTCGAAGCGGACCGCCGCGTCGGACGACACGAACTCGATCCCGTCGCCATCGAGGTCGAGCGCGATCGGCGGCGCCAGCGCGTTGATCGTGATCGACAGGTTCGCCGTCGCCGTGTCGCCATCGCGGTCGGCCAGCACATAGGAAAAGACCTCTGTCGCGGTGACGGTGATCGGCGTCGGCGGCTGGTAGGTATATTGGCCGGTCGCAAAGTTGAGCGTCAGCGTGCCGCCCATCGGGGTTGCCACGGCAGTGAGGCTGGTGCCGGCGATCTGCCCGCCGGTCGACACCGATATGCTCGATGCGCCGTCCCAGCTGTAGGTGGTCGTCCCGACCGTGATCGACAGCAGGCGGCCGCCGTCGGCGCCGAACGCGTCGTTGGTGTCGAGATCGCCCACCACCGCCGACGGCACGATGACCGACAGCAAGGTGCCGACCAGATCCTGGAAATCGTCGACGAGGATCGGCTGGTTGTTCGGCGCGTCGTTGAGATCGACGTCGCGCAGCCGCTGGATATTGAGCGGCTGAAGCGGGTTGTTGTCGATCCCGATCGCGGTGACGTTGATGTGATTATTGTCGACGAAGCTGTTCCACGCCGACGCGGTCGATGCGGCGAGCGAATTGACGACCTGCGGCGGGATGCCGCCGAACTGCACCCCCTGGTTCGGGTTGCCGTCGCTCAGGAAGAAGACCTGGTTGCTGGCGCCCGGGATCGCCGTGAAATTGGCGAGCGCGGTCTGGATCGCGCCGGTATAGTTGGTGTTGAGCCCGATTTCCTCGTTCGACGGACGTTCGCCGCCCGCCGCCGGGTTGAGCGAGTCGAGATAGGCGTTCGCATCGGCAGCGCTCGCGAAGGAGGGCGAGGCGAAGGAGCCCGACGAGAAGATCACGAAGCGGATCGTCATCACGCCCGATGCCGCGTTGTCGAGCTGGCTGAGCGCGCCCTGCACCGCGCTGATCATCGTGTTCAGCTCGCCATTGTCGATGCTGTCGCTGAAATCGAGGATGAAGAGCGTGTTCACATCCTGCGTCGGCTGCGAAGTCGATCCGGCCTCGCCGACCGCGTTCGGCGCATCATCCTCGATCACGACCTGGATCGCCGCCGCGTTGGTCGTCGTCGTGGTGCCGTCGGACACCGACACCGGAACCGAGAAATTCTTGAGATCCTCCAGCGCAACGGTCGGATGGTCGACCGCGTTCGACAGCGTCACCGTATAGGCGCCGTTCGGCGCCAGCGTGACGCGGATGATTTCCGCCCCGCCGGCCGAACCGATCAGCGTTCCGGTGCCGACGCCCGTCCAGGTCACCGGCACCCCGCCCGCGGTCAGCACCGCGCCGGGATCGCCCAGCGTCGCGGTCAGCGTCTCGCCCGCATCGGCGTCGCCGATCGCGAGCGTCCCGCTGGCTGTTGTGCTGTTCGTGGTATCAAGCGTCGCATCAGGCAGCGCATCGGGCACCCCGCCAGCCAACCCTTCTTCCGACACGCGCGCGATCGCAGTGCCGATCGTCGGCGCATCGTTGGTCCCGAACACGGTGACCGACAGCGTCGAGGCGACCGAAAGCGCGCCGTCGCTGATCATATAGGTGAAGGTATCGACCAGCGTCTGGCCCGCGTCGAGCGCGTTGACCGCCGCCTTGTCCTCGTCGAGCGTGTAGGTGTAGCTGCCGTCGGCGGCGATCACCAGCGTGCCATAAAGGCCGACATAGGTGCCTGCCGAGGTGACGGTGATCGGCTCGAGGTCGGGGTCATTGTCGGCGACGTCGGCGAAGAGGCCGAAGGGCGCGCCGGGATGCGCGATATCCTGCAGCACATTGCCGGTGGCGCTCGGATCCGACCCGCTCGGTCCGTCGAGCACCCAGTTGGTGTCGGCGCGCGCGACGGGAAAGTCGTTGGCGCCGGTGATCGTGATCGTGATTGTCGCGGTCGAGCTGTCGCCGTCGGCGTCCTGCACGGTGTAGTGGAAGGTTTCGGTCAGCGTCTCGTTCGCGCCGAGCGCGATGACCGCCGGGTCGGCCGGGTCGAGATCGTAATGATAGCCGCCGTCGGCAGCGATGGTGATCGCACCATAGTCGCCCGCCAGCGCCGCGCCGATCGATCCCGTCGTCGCGCCGAAGGCGACCCCCGTGACATGCAGCCCGCCATCGGCGCCCGCAGTGTCGGCCGACCCGTCCATGCCATTCTCGTCGGTGCCACCGATCCCGGTCAATACATTGCCGTCAGCGAAATTCTGGCCGTCGCGCGCGACATTGTCCTCGTCATGGACGGCAAGCGGGGCGTCGTCGCGGATCGCGAACTGGCCGGTGATGTCCGCGGTCGTCCGCGCCGTGTCGCCATCGCCATCGGTGACGATCGCGGTCAGCGTGATCCGGTTGCTGCCCGCGAGGAACAGCGCCTGGTCGGGGCCACTGTCGGGCGTATGAAGTACCGCGCGCGACTGGTCGAAGGTGACGAGGCCGCCGGGGCCGACCGAAATGCGGAACACCTCGTGCGACGCGGTGCGGCCATAGACGACGCCGCCGACGATCGAGAGGATCACCGGCTCGCCGGTCAGCGAATCGATCAGCCCGCTCGGTCCGGCGGTCACCCCCAGCTCATAGGCGGTGGTGCCGGGGCCGTCGGCGCCGAAATCGGTCGTCGGTGCGAACAGGCTCGACAAGTCGGCCGTCGTATCCACGGCGAGATTGCTCTCGTCGAGCTCCAGCACCGGCGCGCTGCCGCCTGCAGAGACGGTCGGACCATCGTCTGCAAAGCGGATGTTGCCGCCAAGGTCGACGGCGACCGTGTCCGATACGCTGTCGCCATCGCGGTCGGTGATCGTCGCGGTGCCGCGCAGCTCGATCAGATTTGCGCCCAGCTCGACGAGCTGCGCCGCATAGTCGGCCGGAGACCCCGGCAACGGATGGTCGATTTCGGCGAACTGGGTGAGTGTGACGATGCCCGTCGCCGCATTCACCGACACGGAAAAGACCGGCGTGCCGCCCGCGCTGCCCACAATCTGTCCGGATACAAGGGCAAGCGTGACCGGCACGCCATTGCTGGTCAGGGCGGTGGTCGCAGCCGCCGTGCCCAGCGCAAGCGCATAACTCCATGTGACCTGACCCGCCCCGGCGGGGCCGTCGGCGCCGAATTGCACCGACGCTGCCGAGAAAGCCGATGACAGGTCTGCGGTCGCGGTGTCGAAGGCCGCGCCGCGCGTGTCGGCATCCTGCGTGGTGAGCAGGATGCTGTTCGTGTCGACATTCGTCGCGTCGATCGACGGGCCATCATCGCGAAACGCCAGCGTGTTGCCGACGAATGCGATCGCCGACGCCTGGTCGCCATCGCCGTCGGTGACGGTGGCGACGAGGCGGATCAGCGTCGACGACAGCGTTGCGATATCGTCGAGATTGGTCGCATCGCCATGTTTGATCGCGCGCATCTGGTCGAGCGTCGCCTGCCCGTTGGCGTCGATCGTCAGCCGGAAGGCGACGGTCGAGAGCGAGTCCTGCAAGCGCCCTTCGACGACATTGCCGTTCGCCTGCAGGATGATCTTCGACCCCGTCGCGACATCGACCAGCCCCGAAGCGGTCGTGACCTCGAAGGCATAGCTGACCTTGCTTCCCGCGGCGTCGGCGCCGGTAACGACGTGGAAGAAAATCGCGAAATTGGCGGTCGCGTCGGCCGCAAGATTGGTCTCGTCGACCATCAGCGCGCCGGTGGAAGAGGTCACCGCCATGATCGAGGGAACATCGTCGGACACCGAAAGATCGACCGTGCCCGCCACCTTGTCGCCGTCGGCGTCGGTCGCAATCACCTCGACCGAGCCCAGTTCGGCAAGGTCGTCGGCGAGCGTGTCGGGGTGCATGCCGTAGTTGGACTCGAGCGTCATCGTGACGGTCGCGACATTCCCCGCGACGCTGAGGTCGAGGATGACGACGACATTGTCGTCCGCATCGCGGCCGATGATCTGCGTATCCGACTCGAGCGTCCAGATCAGCCCGCCGTCGAGGCCCGAGGGATCACCGAAGCCGATCGACGCAATCGCATCGGAGCCCGGCGTGAACGCGATCTGACCGCTTGCGGTCACCGGCTGGAAGATCGACGGTGTCGATCCGGTCGCCAGATGCTGGTCGTCGACGGTAAGGCTGATCGGGGCACCGGCTGTCGGCTCTGCCCCGTCCGCAAGGCGGATCTGCTGCAGCGCCGAGGACTGGTCGCCATCGCCATCGGTGATCGTGTAAGTGAAATCGGCCGCGATGGGGAACTGGCTCGTCTGGGTAACGGGATCGAAAGTCCACGCGCCATCGGCCTTGAACGTATAGGTGCCGTTCGCGTTGGTATAGCTCGTCGTTCCGCTCGCCGCGACTGTCACCGCCACGCCGCCGATCGTCACTCCGGTCACCACCGCGCCGTCAGCGCCCCGCGTGTCGTTCGCGAGCAGATTGCCCGAAATCGGCGGCGCATCCTCGGCGACCGTGATCGACGGCGCCGACCGCGCGACCGGATTGTCGTCGAGCACGCGAACGTCGAGGCTGGCCGTCGACGTCGTTCCGTCGCTGTCGGTGATCGCCACCGCGAAGCTATCGGTCAGCGATGCCCCGTTGGCGCCGCTGTGCAGCAGGCTGTTGTCGACCAGTTCGTAACTGTAGCCGATCGTCCCGCCGATGATGTCGCCGGCATTGTCATAGACGGGTTCGAAATCGGTGATCGTCAGGATGCCGAGCGCCGTGCCGATCGACGTGCCGACGATGATGTCGCCGTCGAAGAGCGGCTCGCCCCCGACGGTCAGCCCCGCGATGCCGTCGGGCGCGTCGAAGCTGAAGCTACCGGTGCGGACCAGGGCATCGCCGTTCGGGTCCGACCCGTCCGCGAGATTGGCCTCCGATACGGTGACTTCGCCGCCATCGGAATTCAGGCCGGTGAAGCTGATCCCGTCGTCGCGGCCGCGGATCGTGATCGTCAGCGTCGCGGTCGCTTCGTCGCCATCGCTGTCGGTGACGACATAGTCGAAGGTTTCGGTAAGTTCCTCGTTTCCGCCCAGCCCCGCGACATCGGCGTTTTCGGGATCGACGATATAAAGGTAGCTGCCGTCGGACGCGATCTCGAGCGTGCCATAGGCGCCAAGGGTCTGGCCGTCGACCGCGCCGGTCTCGCCGCCGAACGATACCGCCGTGACGGTCGCACCATCGGCGCCCTGCACGTCGGCGGCGCCATCGGTGGCATTCGCATCGTCGCCGCCGATGCCCGTGAGCACATTGCCGTCGGCACCCTGTTCGCTGCCCGCATCGACCGCGTCGACATCGTCGATCGCGGTCGGGACATCGTCGATGATCGCGATTTCGAGCGACGCATTCGCGCTGTCGCCGTCGCTGTCGCTGACGGTGATGCCGAAGCTGTCGGTCGCATCGTCGCCATAGCTCGCCGTGGTCAGCGCATAGGTATAGCCGATCGCCGTCGGGCTTAGGCTCGTGATGGTGAGCGTCCCGAAGCTGCCCTCGATCGCCTGCCCGACCCCCGTGACCTCTATCCCGTTGATCCGGATCGTCCCGAGCCCGTCGGGGGCCGAAATCGCGATCGAACCGCTGGTCGCGGCACCGCCGCTTTCGGGGGCCGATCCGCCGGGCAGCCCCGCCTCGGCAACCGTCAGGCCGTCGTCCGAGCCGCTCGGCACCCGAACCCGGACCCCGCTGTCGGCGATGTTGATCGTCAGCGTTGCGGTCGTGCTGTCGCCATCGCCATCGGTCAGACGATAGGTGAAGACATCGGCGACGCCGCCCGGCGCTTCCGGATCGCGGGCATAGCTGTAGCTGCCATCGGCATTGAGCGTCAGGACACCATAGAGGCCCGCCACGGGCGTTCCCGCGGGCATCGGATCGCCGCTGCCGGTCACGAACGACACCAGCGCGCCATCGGCGCCGACGGTGTCCCGGCCGCCGTCATTTTCGACGTCGGTGATCACATTGCCCGTCGCCGTGTCGCTGCCGCTGACGATCGTGTCGAAATCGGCGATCGCGATCGGCGCATCGTCGATGATGTCGATTTCGAAACTGGCCGAGACCGCATCGCCATCGATGTCGGTGATTCCGACCGTAATCGTCTGCGACGCCGGATCGCCGATCACATTGTCCTCGAGCGCGAAGGCATATTCGATCGAATCGGGGTTGATCGCGACAATGTAGAAGGTGCCCGTAGGCAGCGCGATCGCCTGTCCCTCTTCGGTCACTGCAATCCCGTTGATCGTGATCGCCGCCGGGCCGTCGGCCGCCCCGAACTGGATCGTGCCGAAGCTGAAATAGGAATCGTCGCCGGTGCTCGATCCGGCCGGCTCGCCGGGACGCTCGGGTAGCCCCGCCTCGTTGACGAAGGTGCCTTCACCCCCCGCGAGCGGAACCGCCAGCGTCGGCGTGCTGTCGGCGATGTTGATCGTCAACGTCGCGGTCGATGTGTCGCCGTCGCCGTCGGTCAGGCGATAGACGAATGTGTCGGAGACGCCACCCGGCGTCCCCGGATTTCGGACATAGACATAACGGCCGTCGGTGGTGATCAACAGTCGGCCATATTGGCCCTCGATCGGCGCCCCCGGCGCCAGGAAGTCCGTCGCCGCCTCGGTCCGGATACCGGTGACGAGCCCCCCGTCGGCGCCCAGCGTGTCGGCGCCGGCCGCGCCGCTGGTGGTGCCCTCGCCGGTGATGACATTACCGGCAGCCGGATTGCGGGTGCCGGCTTCGGTATCGTCGACGTCGGGACGCGCGATCGCCGCATCGTCGGCGATCGTCAGCGTCAGCGTTGCCGTGTCGACGTCGCCGTCGGCATCGGTCACCGTCACCGTCACGACATCACGCGCGTCGGGAACGGTCGCATTGTCGGTCAGCACGTAGCTGTAGCCGATCGCATCGGGCGTAATGCTGGTGATGGTGATCTGGCCGTAGGTCGTGGCGACGGTCTGGCCGACCGCGGTGATCACCGTACCGTTGACCGATACACTGCTCGGCTGGTCGAGCGCGGTGATCCGGATCGTGCCGGTGATCGTTTCCTGCCCCGACGCCTCGTCCGATCCCGGCGGTTCGGTGCCGCGCGCAGGCAGCGCAGCCTCCGACACCGTCGCGGTCGCGTCGGCGGCACCGGCCGGCTGATCGGGGGTAATGATGACGATATCGGGCTTGTTGTCGATCGCATCGGGAATGATTTCGCGCGCCTGTCGATCGGGCAGGCCGAAGTCGGTCGGCGGCAGCAGGTTGCCGATCGCGAAGGGGTCGCCGATGTCACCCGGCGTCTGGGCGAAATTTCCGCCCGAGCTTTGCAGCGTTCCCGCCGCGGGCTCGGGCTCCTGCGTCGCGATCAGCGCCGCGATCGTCGGCGCGGGAATATTGATCGGTCCGATCCGGAACTGCGGGATATGCAGCGCGCCGTCGACGATCAGCAGAACCTGCCCGTCGGGCAGGGTGATCACAAGGTCGTTGCCCGAAAGCCTGATGGCGTCGAGACGCGTGCCCGGCGGCAGCTGTACAACGTCATTGGCGGGCACAATACGCATCGCGCCCGCCGGAACGGCCCTTGCGGTACCAGCCACCTCCTCGGGTCGCTGAATTGCCTGTCGCTCCATCGCCTTTCGGCCCCCCTGCACTTCATCCCCCGCCCCGACGTCCGGCGAAGACCTGTACGGAGGTCACACCGGACTAAGGCGAGCGGCATCGCGTTCGCGCCAGATGGCCGTCCGAATGCGCAATGTTCGCTTTTGTGATCTGCTAGGTTCTCTTTGGCGACCGATGCCCGTGCGTCATCACTGACCCGGGAAATACAGACCCAGGTCACTGATTCTGCAATGGCAATTTTCGGTATGCGGCCCTATACTTTTGGGTAGATCGAATAACTTAAGGGTTAAAACTTCCTTAAACTTCATAGATATGGACATCAGGAAAAGTCAAAAACGGGACACTTCGTCTTAAAGCCGAATTTTCTCCGACAATTTAGATCAAATTTGCGAAATAGTTATGGTTTATTGTCCAATTTGATGAATACTATACTTGAATTTTCAAGTACTACTCCACCTTATTCGATCACGCCTTCAACGTCGAACTCCGCGACGATATCCGGCCCGCGCCGCAGGATATAGCGCCCGGTATAGTGTCCTGCCGGCCAGCCGCCGGGCGGTGCGCGCTTGCCGCTATAGGCGAACCAGCTGAGGCCGCCCCCGGCCACGACGCTCTCCTGGCTGTGCACGATCCCGCGGTCGGGGCCCGCGATGGCGAACGACTGGCGGTCGCCCGACTTCGCACCCATCGCGTCGACCCACAGGATCAGCGGCGCATCGCGGCCCGCGAGCCGCGGGGACGGATCCCGGCCGGTGACGGCCTTTGCGGGCACGGCGGAGGCAAGGCCTGCGGCGATCACGGCCGTCGGCCGGTAACCGAGCTGCAGCGCGGCGGCGGGGGTCCAGAGGCCCGATGACGCGCCCGCCGCGGCGCAGGATGCGTCCGCGGCCCCGCCGGTGAAGGGGTCGATCGGCTGCCCGCGATGCCGGATCGCGAAATGCAGGTGCGGAAACTCGCTGTTCCCCGACAGCCCGATCAGGCCGATGCGTTCGCCCGCCGCGACGCGCTGCCCCGGGCGGACGGCGACGCTGCCGCGCTGCAAATGGCTGTACTGCGTTTCCCAGCCGTCGCCATGGTCGATCACCACGCCATTGCCCGCCTGTTTGTCGGCTGGCGCGGTCCGTTCGGTCACGCTGATGTCGGGCTCCCCGTCGCGGGTGCGGAGCACCAGCCCGTCGCGCGCCGCAAGCACCGCATAGCCCGCCCGCATGTCGGCCATCGTCCGAAGCCGGATATCGATCCCGTCGTGCCCGTCGGTCGTCAGCGTCCCGCAGCGATAGTCGCTCCGCCCCGGCCCCGGATCATGATCGACCAGCTTCTGGATCAGGCAGGATTCGCCGACGCGGCAGTCGACGGGAAAGGCGAAGGCCGGCTGGTCGCCGGACGCCGACACCGCGAACAGCGCCATGGCGAAAGGAAAAGAGAGAATGGTCGCGATCATCGGGATGACATCTGCGTTGCGGCAGGGTGCCGAACCCCGCCTGCGGATGGCCCGGAGGCCCGACGCCGGCCGCCGCCCGGGGGGTCTGGGCGGCGGACACGGCTAGCCGGCCGAGGGACCGACTGAACTCGGGAACCTGCCAGAAGCCAGAGAATAGTACGGAATTCCCTCGATTTGCCGGCAGAAATGCCGTTGACGTTTGCTCTGCAAACTCGCTTGGCCAAAGCGAGCATCTTGTGGATGATTCTGTCCGCCACCCTGCAACCGGAATGGCGGAAACCCACGTTTCCCGCCATTCCCAGATGGGGACATCAGGAAATTCGATGAAAAAAAGATGGCGCCGACGCCGCGCAAGAGGGGCCGGCGCCGCGCATAAAAAGGAGGGCAGGCCGCGGCCTGCCCTCCAGTCTGCAGAGGTCCGTCGAGGAAACGGGCTCCCCGTACGAAGCCTTGTCCTCAGACGAACGTGATCATGTCATAGGACGCATTGCCCTGGCTGTACGCGTTGATCGCGGCAACCGAGTCATAGGCACCGAGCGCCGCGAGGGCCTGGATCGGAGCCGAAGCGCCTTCCCAGAAATCCTCGAGAACGACCACGCCGGCCGCCGTGAAGACGAGCACGTCGAGGCCATCACCCTGGCCGTCCCAGTCGGTGGTGAAGACGCCCATGTCGTTCGCCGGGTCGAAGCCCGCATCGACGTCGAACACCAGCGTGTCACGGTTCGCGAGGTTGAAGTCGCGGCCGTCACCAAGGTTGAACGGCGCCCCGATCACGTCGAAGCCGAAGCCCGGCGAGCTGTCGGTCGAGTCGAACTTGAACAGGTCCTTGCCTGCGCCGCCCGACATATGATCGTCGCCTTCGCCACCGGTGATGGTGTCGTTGCCCGATTCACCTTCGAGGTTGTCATCGCCCACGCCACCATTGATGGTGTCGTTGCCGGTGTCGCCGCGAATGGTGTCGTCGCCTTCATCGCCGTTCATGTTGTCGTTGCCGAAGCCGCCCGACATATAGTCGTTGCCTTCGCCACCGAACATGGTGTCGTTGCCGCCACCCGGGTTGCCCAGGTTTTCGTACAGCGTGTCACCATACATGATGTCGTCACCGTCACCACCGTACATGGTGTCGTTGCCGGCATCGCCAGCGAGCTGGTCATCCCCGTCGTTGCCGCTGACGACATCGTTTCCGGCACCACCATAGATCAGGTCGTTGCCGTCATCGCCCGACAGATTGTCGGCACCGTTGTTGCCCTGGATCAGGTCGTCGTCGTCGCCACCCGAAACAACGTCGTTGCCGTTGCCGCCGGTGATGTTGTCGAAGCCCGAGCCACCCGAGATGACGTCGTTGCCGTCGTCGCCCGACAGGGTGTCGTTGTCGTCATTACCTTCGATGACGTCGTCGCCTTCGTCACCGTTGATGATGTCGTCGCCGTTGCCGCCCGAGATGAAGTCGGCATCGGTGTTCGACGGATCGAGCGGATCGAAGAAGGGATCCCCGTTGCCGCGGATCACGTCGTCGCCGTCGTCGCCATACAGGTCGTCGTCGCCACCTTCGCCCCAGATCACGTCGTTGCCGCCGTCACCATGGACCAGGTCGTTGCCGTCGTTGCCGTTCAGCGTGTCATCCCCGGCACCGCCGCCGATGTCGTCGTCGTCGGCGCCGCCCTGGACGAAGTCGAGACCCGCGCCACCACGGATGTAGTCGGCCCCGGCATCGCCGTCGATTTCATCGTCGCCGTCTTCACCGAGCAAGACGTCGTCGCCTTCACCGCCGTCGAGCTGGTCGAAGCCGGTGCCGCCGAGAACGACGTCGTTGCCGTCATCGCCCCAGAGCAGGTCGTCGCCCGTGCCGCCGAGGATGGTGTCGCCGCCGCCCTGGCCAAAGACCTGGTCATCGCCATCACCGCCCTCGATGTAATCGGCGTGGCCGTTACCCGGATTGTAGCCACTCTGGTTGTAGGCATAGTCGGGGTCGGCCTTGCGGTTGACACCATTGTCGCCGAAAATGACGTCGTTGCCGTCGCCACCGTACAGCTGGTCGACACCGTTGCTGTTGGTGCCGCCTTCAATGTAGTCGTCGCCCGTCCCACCGAGGACCACGTCGGTTTCGGTGCCGCCATAGAGGTTGTCCTGGCCGCTGCCGCCGTCGATATAGTCGTTGCCGGCATTGCCTTCGACGCGGTCATCGCCCGACTGGCCGTAAAGCGTGTCGTTGCCGGCATCGCCACGGATGTAGTCGTTGCCGCCACCGCCGTAGCCGGTGTCGTCACCCGCGCCGCCGAGCAGCGTGTCGTTGCCGTCGGCCACACCATTGTCGATGCCGACATATTGGACGTTTCCGGGGCCGATGACGACGAAATCGGCCTGGTCGCCGATCAGCGTGTCGTTGCCGGTACCGCCGTCGATACGGTCGTTGCCATAACGTCCGATAACAGCGTCATTGCCGGCGTCGCCATAAAGGTCGTTGTCGAGGTTGTTGCCGTAGACGGTGTCGTTGCCGCCGTTGCCACGTGCGTTGTAAGGCAGCGTGGCGGTCGAGACGATCGCGTTCAGATCGATGAAGTCGACCGCATTGGTGCCCAGAACCTGACCGCGGGCGGTCGGATTCTTGGCCGCAGTCGGTGCGTTCGAAGGAGTCACAGTTGGCATTTCGCTATCCTCTTCATTGTTGGGTCGCAAAGATGCGGTCTCACCGACTCGGGCGAAATCACACCCCCATGGCCCGATCCAAAGCCGAGCCATGAAGCTTGGATATGGCGGGGGCGGAGGGGGGCATATTCCTGCTTGGGGACATGGCCGAAGATTTTCCGAACTGCTTCATTTTGGGGCAGTTCTTGTCGCTGAACTGTCACGGGCACAGCACGCTCCGCGCCGTCCCGAAGGGCGGCCCGCCGCGCTGTTTCGACGCGATCCGATACTATTTGACGCGGCGTCCGAGTGCGGATGCCGACGGCCTGCCGCCAAGCGACGCGGCCGGCGTCGCCGCCTCGCCGCCAGAAGATGGAACAGCGGGCGCCGACGCGACGGGCGCACTGCCAAGCGTCGACTGTCCAGGCCGCACAGGAGTGGCGGAGGCCTTGGCGGACGCGTCCCCGCTGGCGATGCTTTCGCCCGCAGCCGGACGCCCCAGCGCCGATGCGCCCGGCCGCGACACGGTGCCCGCCGCGCCAGCCGTGCAGCACCGCCCCTCGAGGATCGCATCGCCGTTGAGCCGGCCGATGGCCGCCAGCAACCCCGCGCGCGCGACGAATTCGTTCCGGTTGGCGCGTTCGAGCGTCACCCGCGCGGTCAGCAACTCGTTCTGCGCATCGAGAACGTCGGTGAGCGTCCGGTTGCCGCCGAGCGCCTCCTTCTTGAGGCCCTCGGCCGCTTGTTCGATCGCGGCGACCGCGGCGGTCGCGGTGACGATCGTGCTCTTCGCCGACTGCCACCGCGTCCAATAGCTCGCCACTTCCTCCGCGGCCGCACGGGTCGCGATGTCGGTCTGCGACAGGCGCTGGTCGCGGACAGCGCGTGCGCGGCCGATTTCGGCATGGTCGCGCGGCACGAAGATCGGCACCCGAACCTCGAGTCCGCCATAGAGCGAGGAGCGATCGTCGGGCAGCTTGCCGGTGAACAGGTTCGCGACCCCGCCGGCCAGATACTCATAGCCGCCGACCGCGTCGACCTGCGGAAACAGCGCTCCCGCCGCGAACTGGACGCCGGCCTTTCCGGCCTCCGCATTAAGTCGCGCGGCGCGCAGTCGCGGCGCGTTCTCGAGCGCGATCTTCTGGGCCAAGGCAAGCGAGTCGGGCACGGGCGCGAGCGCCGGAAGCGCCGGAAGCGTCGTCGCCGACTGCCCGCTCACGGTCCGGAACTCATAGCCGTTCACGTTGAGCTCCTCGGTCGCGGCGAGGACGCCGGCCTGCGCCGTTGCGAGCCGGGCCTTCGCCAGCTCTTCATCGGTACGCGTCGCCTCTCCGAATTCCAGCTTGCGCGACGTCGCGCGCAGCTGCTCGCCGATCGCGTCGCTTTGCTGCTGCGAATATTCGAGCACCTTGCGCTGGAGATGGACGTCGGCGGCGGAGGTGAGCAGGTCGAGCAGCGTGTCCGAAATGGTCGCATCGAGCCCAGCTTCGGCCGCCGCCATCTCGGCGGTCGCGATCTGCACCGAATTATAGGTGCGATTGCCGTCGTAGAAGCGCAGGCGCGCCTCGATCGCTCCGTTGGCCGACGTATATTTCGAATCGCCGCGGCCGCCATTCTTGACGTCGATCTCGCGCCGCTGGACGGTTCCGTTCGCCTCGACCGTCGGGAAGTAGCCCGCCTCGGCGGTGGCGAGTCGCGCCTTGGTGATTCGCACCTGCTGACGCTGCGCTTCGATGTCGGGATTGGTTTCGATGACAGTCTTGGCGAGCGAGGCCATCGTGCTCGACGGCGCGCGTCCCGGTGCCGGGGCCTGGGCCTGCAAAAGCGCGGGAATCGCCGCGATCGCGAGTGCGCAGGACGCGCATAGCAGGCGCGCGCTTTTGGTCGATGGTCCCTGCATTTGCCCCCTCCTGAGACATCGTCGATGCGAGCGGCGACCCCGGCTATCTCGATGGCGTGAGGATAGGCTGCGGCGGAAGGGCGGGAAACTACCCATACGGATATGTCCGAGTGGGTAATAGACTCGATCCGCCGAATCGAAATAGACAAACCCCGCTTCCTGCAGCCGTCACGGCAGGAGCGCTGTCGGCGGGTGTCCGTCCACCGACAGCCGCTGAGTAAGATGCCCAAGGCATACCGGCAAGGCGCGCGGTCCCATCCGTACGGGGCCGGCGTGCCGGACAATATGGTCGCGCGTGCATGTCCTGTTGCGGGATTTTCAACCCCCGCTCCGGGTCCAATGTCTCATGGGGGGCCATAATGTCTTCGGATGCCGAACTTTCGACTCTCTATGCCGATGCAGGCGGCGACGCTTTCCATTCCTGCGATCTCCCGTTCGAACCCGACCATGGAGAGACGATTTCGGGGCTCCGGCATGGCGTCGACGCGATGGCGAACACGCGCAAGGTCTGGCACGACTTCCTCGGCCAGTTCGACATCAGTTCGGCGATCCTGACGGTCACGCTTTCGGGTAGCGGCGCACAGCGGCACGCCTATCTGCTCGGCTTCGACCATGTCCGCGAGGACGCCGATGCGACGCAGCGGCTCCTCGCTATGATGGACGACCTCTGGTCGCGCATCGGCGAGCAGCCCGTCCACCATTTCCAGATCGCGGGAACCGGCTTCGGCGCCGAACTCGGTGCGCACGGCGACCCGGCGACGGGGCTCTACGACTGCGGCGTCGCGCTCCAGATGAAGCGCGGCGGCACCTGTATCCACGCGCTGTTTTTCCGGCAGGGCGGATCGGCCCGCTTCAGCGACCGCGACATCGCCTCGCTGCAGATGGTCGCGCCATTGCTCGCCGATTCGGCGACGCATGCTGCGCAGCTCGCACGCCAGTCGCAGCGGTCGGCGATGCTCGAAGGGATGTTCGACCGCGTCTCGCTGGCGATGGCGCTGCTCTCGGCCGACGGACGCCCGCTGTTCATCAACAGCGCCGCGACCGCGCTTCTCGGCCAGCGCAAATGGCTGATCCGGGCCGCCGACGGCGCGATCGTCGCCGCGAACCCGCAGCAGGCGAAGGAATTGCGCGAAAGCATCCGCCGCGCTGCGACCGCGTCGCAGCCGGTCGAGGATGTGTTCCGGCTCGATTGCAGCAACGGCGACTGGCGCCTCGCCTATGTCGTTTCGGCGAAATCGCGGTCGGGCGACGTCACCGCGCGCTGCGCGATGCTGATCCTCATGGGCCCGGGAAAGGTCGACGCACCGACGTCGCTGCTCGAGGCGCTGGGGCTGCTCCCGTCCGAACAGCGTTTCCTCGGCCAGTTCCTGAAATCGAGCAGCCTCGGCAACGCCGCCGAAGGGTGCGGGCTGTCGGAAGAGACCGCGCGCACCTACTTGAAGCGCGTCCGCGCCAAGCTGGGCGTGCATCGCCAGATGGAGCTTGCGGGTCTGATCTCGGGGCTCGTCCTGCCTCTTCACGCGGGCGACGGCCCGGCGCTCCGGGACTTCTGACGTGGCCTTCAATGCCCTGACCGCCGCGTTCGGCCGCGAACGCTCCGGCAACCTGTTGACCGACAGCCTGCTTCCGCAGCGCGCGATCGCCGGCAAGCTCATCTTCTTCTCGATGATCACCAACCTGGCGGCGCTCGCCATGTCGTTGTTCATGATGCAGATTTTCGATCGCGTGCTGTCGAGCCAGAGCAAGGACACCCTGTTCTTCCTCGTCCTCGCGGTGACGATGGTGATCGGGCTCGGTTCGATGCTCGACGGCATCCGCCAGCAGGTCGCGAACAGGGTCGGAACCTGGCTGGCGCAGCGGCTCGGCCCCTCGCTCCTCGTCCGATCGCTCGAACAGCGGCTGATCGCGCCGAACACGCGGCTCGAGGCGCTCCGCGAACTGGCGCAGGTCAAGAATTTCATCTCGACCCCGACGGTCTTCAGCGTCGTCGATATGTTGTGGGTGCCGCTCTACCTGTTCATCGTCTTCCTGCTGCACCCGCTTTTCGGCCTGATCTCGGCGGTGGGCGCGATCACGCTGTTCGGGCTCACCTGGTATAACGAGCGCATGACCCGAAACGCGATCAGCGAGGCGCAGGCGCTTGGCGCGCGCAACATGCAATATGCCGAATCGCTCGTCCGCAACAGCGAAGCGATCGACGCCATGGGGATGGCCGACGACACCGTCGCCCACTGGGCGCACCGCTATCATGAAGAGACCAATTCGGTCGATCGCACCCAATTCCAGTCGAGCAAGATCCTCGCCTGGATGAAGTTCATCCGCAATTTCGTTCAGATCGCGTTGCTGGGCACCGGCGCGCTGCTCGTTCTCGACCAGCAGATCACCGGCGGCGCGATGATCGCCGGCTCGATCCTCATCGCGCGGCTGCTCGCGCCGATCGAAGCCGCGATGAGCTATTGGAAGCAGTTCGTGCTCGCGCGCGAAAGCCTGCGCCGCCTGTCGCGCTTCTGCGACCTGCCGCGCCCGCGCCCGTCGCAAATGTCGCTTCCCAAGCCGACCGGGGCGATGGCGGTCGAACGGCTGAGCTATGCCGCGCCGGGAATGAAAGGCGCGATCCTGAAGAATGTCAGCTTCGCGATCGATGCGGGCACCGCGCTGGCGATCGTCGGTCCGTCGGCGTCGGGCAAGACGACGCTGTCGCGGCTCCTCGTCGGGGTGCTGAAGCCAAGCGCGGGGCATGTCCGCCTCGACGGGGCCGACACGTTCGACTGGATGCGCAGCGACTTCGGTCCGAACGTCGGCTACCTGCCGCAGGACGTCGAGCTGCTGCCCGGAAGCATCCGCCAGAACATCGGCCGCTTCCGTCCCGGCGCGAGTGACGCCGACGTGATCGCGGCAGCGAAGCTCGCCGATTGCCACGACATGATCCTGCAACTCGATGGTGGCTATGACTGCGTGCTGACCGACGGCGGCTACCAGCTTTCGGGCGGCCAGCGCCAGCGCGTCGGCCTGGCCCGCGCGCTGTTCGGCATGCCGCCGCTCGTCGTGCTCGACGAACCCAACGCCAGCCTCGACGCGCGCGGCGACGCGGCGCTGCTCGGCACGATCAAGAAGCTGAAGGCGATGAACGTGACGACGATCATCGTCTCGCACCGATCGAACCTGCTCGAGCTTGCCGACAAGATCCTGCTGATGATCGACGGGCAGGCCGCGAAATTCGGCGACGCGCGCACCGTCGTCGAGGAAATGGCCGGGAAGCGGCGGGTGATCCAGCCGGGCGGCGCACCGGGCGGTCCGAAGGCGCCGCCGGCGATGGCGAACGAAAAGGGGATGGGGGCGTGAACATTCCGGTACGTCTCGAGGCCGGCAGCGAGGCCGGACCGCTCGCCCTCCCTGCACCGGCGGCGGATTTCGCCGCGCCGAAGGTCGGGCGGTCGATGCGCCTTGCGATGATCGCGATCGGGCTGTTCGTCGCCGCCTTCGGCATCTGGAGCTGGGCGGCACCGCTCAACAGCGCCGCCATCGCCTCGGGCTTCCTCGAAGCGGCGGGCGGCGGGCGCCGCACCGTGCAGCATCTGGAAGGCGGCATCGTCAGCAAATTCCTGGTCGTCGAGGGGCAGCAGGTCCGCGCCGGCCAGCCGCTGGTGTTGCTCGACGCGACTCAGAACGACGCGTCCGACGCCGCGCTGCGCTCGAGCTATTATGGCCTCCTCGCGCAGGACGCGCGGCTTACCGCCGAACGGCTGCGGCTCGACCGGATCAGTTACCCGGCCGAACTGCTCGCGGCCGCAAGCGATCCCGAGGTCAAGGAAATCATTGCGGCGTCGAACGCCGAATTCATTTCGCGCCGCCGCGGGCTGGCCGAGCAGTCGGCCATCCTGTCGCAGCGGATCAGCCAGGCGAACGCCGACATTCGCAGTTCGGGCGCGCAGATCGTGGCGCTTGGCGACCAGGCCAAATTGCTCGAAGAAGAGGAAATGGGCGTGAACATGCTCGTCGACGAAGGGCTGGAGCGCAAATCGCGCCTGCTCGCGCTGCAACGCCAGAAATCGGCGGTTGCCGGCGAACGCGGCAAACTGACCAACAATATGGACCGGCTGCGCGACGCTATCGGCGAAACGCAGGCGCAGATGACGTCGCTGCGCGGGCAGATGGTACTCGACGCGGCGCAGCAGCAGCGCGAGGTTCAGCTCAAGATCGCCGAGGCGCGCGAGCAGCTCAAGGTCAGCACCGACGTCCGCAGCCGCAAGCAGATCCTCGCCCCGATCGACGGACGGGTGGCGAACCTGCGGCTGATCACGCCAGGCGGCGTGCTGGGATCTGGGCAACCGATCCTCGACATCGTTCCATCGTCGGAAAAAATCGTCGTCTCGGCGCGGCTGCGCCCGACCGACATCGACATGGTTCATTCGGGGCTGAAGGCCGAGGTCCGGCTGACCCCCTATAAGGCGCGGGTTATCCCGAACCTGATCGGCACGGTGCGCGAGGTGAGCCCCGATGCGATCTACGACCAGGACGCGCACCAGCTATATTACAAGGTGATCGTCGAAATCTCTCCCGAGCAGCTCAAACGCTATCCCGACGTGCGGCTCATGTCGGGGATGCCTGCCGAAGTCTTCATCGATCTCGGGTCCAGTTCGCTGCTGCAATATCTCTTCCAGCCGATGATCGACAGCTTCAACCGATCGTTCCGGGAATCATGACCGGGACGGCGGCAGCGGCCGATGGCTAGCCGGCCGCGAGAGGGGGGGAAAACAGTTGTGCGGTTACGGAATACTGTTCCGGGGCGTCGGCCACGCCGTGCAGGGGACTGCACTGGGCGTCGCGGCCGCGATCGGGATCGGCGATTCCGCACCGCTGGACCCGCCGCCGCGGTTCACGCCCGACCTTCCGCGTCCGTCGCCGGCGATCGATCGGCCTTCTGTCGATCCGTCCGATATCGGTGGGCTGGACGCGATTGCGCTATCGGCGACACCGACGCGCGTCGGCGCCTTCCTTTTCGAACCGGTCGGCGACCTGCAGCCGCCGCATCGCTGGCCTACTTCGGCCCCGGCCAGCCCGTCGGCGGATGCCCCGGCCGCGATAGCGCCGGCGCCCGAATCCTTGGTCGACGCCTCGCGTCCCGCCGCCCCGGCCTTGGTAGCACGCGATCTGCCGCTGCCTCCGGCCCCGGCCGCCACTTCCCCCGAACTCCCTGCCACGGCTCTTCTCCCCGCTGCTCTCCCTCTTCCCGCCGACATCGTCCTTGCCGCTCCGGCGGCGGCGGACAGCGTGCCTCCGGGCGCGGTGCCACCGGCCGATGCCCCCTTTGCAGCCGAACAGGAAGCGCACGCCATGGACGCGGGATTTCCGGCTTTTGACGCCGATATATCCGCCGTGTCCTGGCTCGGAGATCAGGGGACACAGCGACAGGCGCTCGCCGCGCCGCCTGACCTGGAGCGGCCCGGCGGCGAAGCCTGCCCCGAAACAGCCTGCGGGCCCGACGGCGGCAATGGCCCAAGCTCGCTGACCCCCGACAGCGCGGGCGGCGTCTCCCCGATGCATGCGCCGCTTCTCGATCTGCCGGCGGGGCATGGCGAGGGGGGCGTGACGCTCGCCGCCGCAGCGCCGCGGCCCGAGGCGTCCGAACTCGGTCAAAGCGCCCCTGCCGCCGAGGCGCCGCCGCCCGAAATCGGCCCCGAGGGCAGCACGGTAGAAGGCGAGGCACAGGCCAAGGAAGTCGACCTGCTGAGCCCCGAACCGCTACCGCGTGGCGGGCTGGCGCTGTCGGGCGGCTATTCGTCGATCGAGGGGCCGGTCGGATCGATCAAGCTGTCGCGCACCAATATCAGCGGCCCCGGCCGCGACATCACCGCGCTGTTCCGCTATTCGGACATCCAGACACAGGCCGAGGTCGGTTATTCCGATGCCAATTTCATGGGCAGCCGCTTCGCCTTCGCGCCGACCCTGTTCTGGTCGCGCTCGTCGGCGATCGGTTTCGGCAGCGACAAGCAATCCTCCGAATTCCGGCAGGATGCGCGCGGCGCCAATATATTGATCGGCAAGGCGATCAAGGGCGGCTTTCGCGCGACCGCCAACTATCGATTCGCGAAAGAGAATTTCCGCATCAAGGACAAGGATACCGTCTGCGATCCGGCGCTGCTCGGCGGCGCTTTCTGCAACGCGCTCGGCCGCTCGCGCAGCTCGATCCTCAGCCTCGCGCTCAGCCTCGACCGGCGCAACAGCGCGGTCGACCCGACGCGCGGTTTCCAGGTCCGCATCGTACAGGATTTCGCCGGTCCGGGCGGCACATCGCGCTATGCCAAATGGCGCATTGGCGGCACCGCCTACACGGGTTTGGGCAGCGACCTCGTCCTCTCGCTCGGGGTCGAGGGCGGGTTCCTGACCTCGCTGGGCGGGCGCGAGGTGCCGCTGTTCGACCGCTTCTACATCGGCGGCAACGCGATGCGCGGATTCGATCTGCGCGGCCTCGGGCCCAAGGTCGTGCCGACCGCCGCGGCGCCGGGCGAAACCACCGCGATCGGCGGCCGCGCCTATTATGTCGCGCGTTTCGAGGTGTCGGTCCGGCCGGGCGCGGGGACGAACCGCTTCGGAATCACCCCCAGCCTGTTCGTCGACGCGGGATCGGTGTTCGGCGCGCGCAAGTCCGACCTCGCGCCCGGCGAGGTGCTGATCGGCAATTCGGCGAAGCCGCGCGTTGCGGTCGGCATCGGCGTGGCGCTCAACACGCCGGGCGGCAAATTCCGGATCAATTTCGCCGAGCCGGTCGTGCGGCAGGACGGCGACCGCTCGAAGCGCTTCTCGATTTCCTTCGGCACGGCATTTTAGCGTCGGGACGACCAAGGGGTCAGCTGTTCGCGCAGAGCGAAGGCGTTGCACCCGGCCACCGGTGTCACTAGCAAGGCGGTCGCAAACGGACAGGAGACCGGGATGCCCACCGCCAAACTTGCCGCCATGCTGCTGTTGACGCTGCAGGCCGGATCGACGCCCGCCCCGCCCGTGGCGGTACCCGAACCCCGCCGCCCGGCGCCGACCTTCGACACCGTCGCGCCGACCCTGCCCGAACTGAAACACCCCGCGGTGCTGGTCGTCAGCAAGACCAACGGCTATCGCCACGACAGCATTGCCCAGGCGGTGCCCGCGATCGAAAAACTGGTGAAGGCGCGCGGCTGGAGCAGCTTCGCGACCGAGAACGCCGCGGTGTTCAATTCCGAGAGCCTTGCGAAGTTCGACGTTATCGTCTTCGCCAACGCCAGCGGCGACATCTATACCCCCGAGCAGCGCGCCGCCTTTCGGGCGTTCATCGCGCGCGGCGGCGGTTTCGTCGGCCTCCACAGCGCAGGCGACGGCAGCCACCCCGACTGGTTCGTCCGGATGCGCGGCAACGGAAATTTCATCGGCCACCCAGGCGGCGCCGACCAGTTCCAGACGGCGTGGCTGAGCGTCAAGGGGCGCGGCCATCCCGCGACCTGGCACCTGCCCGAACGCTGGCGCTGGACCGACGAATATTACAGCTGGGACGCCCCGCCCGCCGCCGACGCGCATGTCGTCGCATGGCTCGACGAGGGCACGCTGCGGCTCGAGCAGAAGCTGCGGATGGGTGATGGTCATGCGCTGATCTGGTGGCGCTGCGAGGGCCGTGCGCGCATCTTCTACTCGGCGCTCGGCCACCGCGCCGAGGCATGGCGCGACCCGACGCACTTGCAGATGGTGAACGGCGCGATCGGCTGGGCGGCGCGCAAGGAAGGAACGGGCTGCAGCTAGGCGACGACCTCGGCCGTCGCCGCGCGCTCGATAACCCGGCGCCAGCCGGGTTCGGGGGTCAGCAGAAAGATCTCGCGCAGCGCCGCCTCGATCGCATCGGCCGGCAGGTAGCGTTGATCGATGCCGCCGTCCGCGCGGCGGATCGTCAGCCGGTTGTCGCGCAGGCCGTACCGGGCCTCGCCCGTCGTCCGAGCCGCGATAAGCTGGTGGCGGAAGTGCGAGGCGGGATGCTGCGATGTGTACCAGTTGCCGACCTCGTAATCGATCGCGGGCGCCGGCGCATCTTCGAGGTCGTACAGCACGCGCCACTCGCCCGCGACTGCGGCCTCGACGCGGTGGCCGCCGCCGCGCGGCGTGAGGCGATAGGTTTCGTGCCGTGTCGGCTGCGCCGCGCCGGGCTGGTCCATTGCGAGCGGCTGCGGCGGTACCGTCGCGCCGAAACCGACGTCGACCAGCCAGGGCCGTCCGCCGAGCCGGACGCGGATGGTCATGTGGGTGCGCGGCGTCGCCGGAGCGTCGTCGGGCAGCATCCAGCGCACGCGCCCGATCAGCCCCTCGGCGTCGAAACCCAGTTCGGAGAGGACGCGCAGGAACAGCGCATTCTGCTCGAAGCAATAGCCGCCGCGCCCACGGTCGACCAGCTTCGCCTCGATCGCTTCCGGGGCAATATCGACCCCCGCGCCGGTGAGCGCGTCGAAGGATTCGAACGGAATCGCGGCCTGGTGCGCCGCCTGCAGCAGTGCGAGCCCCTCCAGCGTCGGCGCAGGCCGGCTGGCGAGCCCGATGCGTGCCAGATAGCGCGACAGGAAGGATGGCCGTCCCGCCCCGTCTTCGGGGCGATCGTCGGCCGAAAGCGGCGGCTGGCTGTGGTGCAACATCGGCAAAGGCTCCTCGAAACGAATCATCTGCCGACGCTTATGAAAGCTCAACCAAAGTTGAGATCAAGACAAAGAGGACAAGTCCTAAAATCACCTAATCCGTCATTATATGAGGAGCTTACTCATTGCCATCGCGCATCGGCTGGGGCACAATATGCCCTACAACATAATCGTCAGGAGACCCCATGACCGCCCTACGCTTTGCCGCTGCGTTCGCCCCCGTTGCCCTGCTGTTCACCGCCACGCCCGCGAAGGCCGCGACCTGCGAGGAAGCCTTTGTGAAAAAGGGCAATGCAATCACCGGGCTCCGATTCACGGCCGCGGTAACCGTCGCCGACCTGCCGCCCGCGGTCGCGATCGGCCAGATGCGCGGGATCGCCGCGGGTAAGGGCTACGACATCATGGCCGATGAGGCCGAGTTCGGGTCGATGCTTATCGAACAGCCGATGACCGGCGGCGCGCGCGCCTTTCCACTCCAGATCACCGCCACGCAGACCGGCGGTGTCGGCACGGTCGTGATGGAGGCCAAGCTGCGCGCCGGCCAGTCGACGAAGACCGAGCTGGCGATGGCCGAAATGTGCGGCATGCTGAACGCGATCAAGGGCGGCAAGGCGGGTGCAGCAGCCGCGAAGAAGGGCGCGACCGCGACGACCGTCGCCGCGGCCCCCGTCAAGATCAGCGCGCTCGGCCTGTCGCAGCAAGTGTCGAAGGACACCGAGCGCAACGCCGCGGGCGTGCTGACGCGGTACAAGGGCAAGCAATTCACCGTCGACGGCACCGTCGCCTATGTCACCAAGGACGGCAATGCCTTTCGCATCGGCTACAAAGTTCCGGACCCCTGGGACCAGGCGATCCGCCTGCCCAACCAGGCGCCGTTCAAGACCGACATCGTCTGCTATATGGCACCGGGTCAGGCCGCCTATTCGCTCCAGCTCAAGCCCGACAAGGCGATCAAGCTGACGGGTACAGTCGAGGATTTCGACGAGTATAAGCATGTCCTCTGGCTCAAGGATTGCCGACCGGCGCAATAGCGCGGCCGAGGGAGCGTTCGATGCGGATCGCCCCGCAGTGACGCGGGGCGATGCCGCGCGCCGATCGGACGTTACGCCTTGGTGCGTGCAGGCTTCGCAAGATTCGCTTCGACCGCGCCGCGAACAAGCGCCCTGAACGCCGCGGCATCGACCCCGTCGCCTTCGAACAGATCGATCGCGCGTCGGACATTGCCGTCGAGGCTCGAATTGAACAGGCGCGCCGGATCGTCGATCGCCGCCCCCTTGGCGAAGGTCAGCTTGACCTTGTCCTTGTAGGTTTCGCCGGTGCACAGCACCCCCGCGTGCTCCCATGTCGGCACCCCGCCGGGATTGGTCGGCTTGCGCCACTTGACCGTTTCGACGACGTCGGGATCGGCCTCGCGGATCAGCGCGCGGAGCTTCGCCAGCGTCGCACTGCGCCAGTCGCCGAGCGACGCGATCTTGGCATCGATCAGCGCCGAGGGATCTTCGTCAGACACCCAAATCTCTCCTCACATCTGCTCGCCCGACAGCAATGCCACCTTTTCCGTCATCGCCTCGGCCCGATAGCGTCCGTGCCGACGATGACATGGCGGGCGCAACGATGCTAGGCTGCGATTCGCGTACCGCCGTGTCCGCTCTCGGAAATTCGTGTTTCAGGGAGAAAGCCATGACCATCCGCCGTTTGACGATATGCCTGCCCGCCGTGGCGCTGATGCTGGGCGGCTGCGGCGAAAAGGCCGGGGAGACCCCCGCCGGCGCCGCCACGACGACAGCTCCGGCCGCGGAGGGAACAACCCCTGCACCCGCCGCCGCTGCAAAGCCGGCCGAAGCGCCCTCGCCGCTGCCACCGACGGCCGGGTCGAAGCTCGCCTCTTATGTGGGCAAATATCCGTTCGACAAGGTCGACGGCGTCGCATGGAACGACCATGCGCTCGTCAAGGCGGGCATCGCCGCGAGCGTCAGGGACAAGGCAGCGCTGAAAGCAATCACGACGCTCGAAGGGCCCGCGGGCCCGATCGAGATGCGCGGCGACAAGGTGATGTCGTGGGCGTGCGAGGCGCATAATTGCGGCGCCCACCAATGGGCGGTGCTGGTCGACCCGCGCACCGGCGCGACCGACGTCTGCTATTATGACGAGGAAGCCGACGCCGCGAAATCGCGCTGGTTCCTCTCGACCGGCAAGCAAGAAAAACGCGACGGCAACTGCCAGTAGCGCGCGGTTCCTCGCGATGATTCGACTCGCGCGCCGATTGAGAACATAATAGGAACATTATCCGATTCGGAGGAAGACCGATGACGCCGATGTTCCGTTATTTTCTGGGCTTTCAGGTTCCGGCCGACCGCGCCGGCTGGCTGGCGCGCCAATTGCCGCCCGTTTCGGGCGATCTGTTCGCGGGGCTGAAACCGCAGAATTACCATGTGACGCTTTGCACGATCGAAGAGGCGTCAGCCCCGCACCCGTTTCTGCGGCAATGGGTCGCGAAGGCGTTCGCAGCGGGATTGCCCGGCGCAGCCTGCATCCCGTTCGGCCGGATCGTCAGCAAGGGCGCGGGCGCCGAACTCGTCACCGCCGGGAGCGTCGCCGCCATTCGCCAACTCTATGAGGCGATCGTTGCGCTTCTCGCGCCGCATGGGATCGAACCCCTGTATCGCCATTCGGGCCTCCGCCCGCATGTGACGCTGGGGCATGGCAGGCATCCCTTCGATCCGGTGCCGGTCATGTGGAACTGGATCCCCCGCGATCTCGCCCTGATCGAAAGTCACGTCGGACACGGCCGCCACCGCGTCCTCCAAAGCTGGCGGCTGCTTGCTCCGGCGCAGGGCGCGTTCGACTTCATGGCCGACGAACTGCCGTCGCCGCTTCGCCGCGCGGCCTAGCCTTCCAGACTATGTTCGAGCGTGATCTCGCAGTTGAGCAGCTTCGACACCGGGCAATTCTTCTCGGCCTCCGCGGCGATCGCGGCGAACTCCTCGGCCGAAATCCCCGGCACCTTGCCCATCAGCGTCAGCGCCGACTTGGTAATGGTGAAACCCCCATCCTGCTGCTCGAGCGTCACCGCCGCGCCGGTTTCGAGCGTGTCGCCCGAATAGCCCGCGCGCGCCAGCCCGAAGGACAGCGCCATGGTAAAGCAGGCGGCATGCGCCGCTGCGATCAGTTCCTCGGGATTCGTCCCGGGCTGACCTTCGAAGCGCGTCCCGAAGCCATAGGGCTGTGCATTCAGCACCCCCGATTTGGTCGTGATCGATCCCTTGCCTTCCTTGCCGAAGCCTTCGTAGCGGGCGGATGCGCGGTTGACGGTCATGTTGGTTTCCTTCGGTTGGGTCGGTAGGACTCGATGATGATCGGGGAGCGATCAGGCCGGAAGCAGCTTACGCCCTGACCCCAGTCGCTTCCACGCCTTTTCATGGAAGAAGAATGCGACGGCATTGATACAGGGCTCGATGATCGCGATCCCGCCGGCGAGCGTCGCCGAACCCGTCATCACATAGGCGACGCTGAACCCGATGGTCAGATGGATCGACAAATAGGTGAAGGTCTTGATCAGGTCGGTCGGCATCGTCCGTCTCCAGTAACTGCGAACATCAAGAATTTAAGAATGATTCGCAATAACGGCCAGCGATGGCTTTCGGTCAGTCTGATCGATTTTTGCGTTCGACCCCCGCGCGATCGAGCTCGGGGCCGAGCCGGCCGGTCAACCAGAGCCCCCACATCCGAAAATCGGCGGCGAGGCTCCACAGCGGATAGGTGAAGGTCGCCGGCCGGTTCTTCTCGACCCCGAAATGCGCGACCCACGCGAAGAAATAGCCCGCGACCGGCAAAACGACGAGCCAGCCCCACCGCGCCGTCAGCAGCGCCGCAGCCGCGATCAGCACGACAAGACTGGTCCCGACATAGTGGAGCGCCCGCGTCCGCGGCTTGCTATGCTCGCGCAGGTAAAAGGGCCAGAATTCGGCGAAGTTCGTGTAGAGCCGTGACATGGCGCCGAGGATGCGCTGCGGATGGCGGCTGGTCAAACGAAAGACACCCTGCCGTCGCAGCGCCAAATATTTCGGCATTCTGTGACAATGTGATAGGATCGCGGCCGGGTCGGACAGGGGAGGCGGTCATGAAGAAATCGGTTCGCGCGCTCATGGGGCTGGTCCTGCTCGACGCGATCATCATCGGCGGCGCCTGGTGGATGATCGGGCAGACGCAAAGCGGTGCCTAGAATTCGAACGACCCGGCCGAATCGATCCGGCTGGTCACGACCTCCGCAGGCGCGATGGTCGGCATCGTCACCGTCGTGTTGCTGCTGGCCTTCTTCCGTCATCGCAGCGCCGGCAACTGAACGAAGCCGCCCGACCGTCACCTTTCGGGAGGTCGGGCGGCGCCGGCGGTTCCGCCCGGTCCCCCTTCGGATAAACCGCCGCAACCCCGTGCCGGGAAATTGTGCCCTCCCGCCGGGGTCCTGCGTGGCGGGAGGGCTGGCCCCGTGCCGGCGTACGGGCCAGCACGGAACGGGAGGCTTATTAGCGCGCCGCCTCGCGGACCTTCTGCACCGCGGGAAGAAGAAGGCCGATCAGGATCTGGATCGGGCCGCTGCTGATCGTCATGCTCCCCTGCGCGGGCTGCGCCGACTGCGCCATCGCGGGGGTCGCCGACAGCGCGATCGTCAGGGCCATCACGGGGGCGATCATCTTGCTGGTCATCGTCTCTTCCTCTCGATCTGTCCGCCGGGGAGCGGTTGATGTTTCGATGAAAAGCTTTTGCCGCATGACGTCACATCTCGCGGTGATCGCGGTCACTCGCGCGAAGAAAAATAACAAGAGACTGAAAAGAAAGCGAAGAAACTTATCCTGCTCGCTTCAGCCGCACCAAAGCCGTGTCGAGCGCCTGCAGGAATTGCGACCGGTCGGCCTTGGAGAAGGGCGGCGGCCCGCCGAGTCCTTCGCCCATGCCGGCGCGCAGGTCGGCCATGATCGCGCGCGTCGCGATCGCCGGACCGATCGATGCGGCGGTGAAAGGCTTGCCGGTCGGCGCGAGCACCGTCGCCCCGGCCTTCAGCGCGCGATCGGCCAGCAATATGTCCGCAGTGATCACGACGCTCGTCGCACTGGCAGCCTCGGCAATCCAGTCGTCGGCGGCGTCGAAGCCGTCGGAGACCACGATGCGCTCGATCAATGGATGGTCTGGTACGCGCAACCGGCTGTTGCTGACGACCTTCACCGCAACCTCGTGCCGCCACGCGACCTTGTAGATCTCGTCCTTTACCGGACAGGCATCGGCATCGACGAGGATCTGGACGGTCACGGGCATCTATGGACGAAGTCAGCCGACCTCGACGCCCTTCCAGAAGGCGATGCGGCCCGCGATCGCCGCCGCCGCTTCCTTGGGTTCCGGATAATACCAGGCCGCGTCTTCGTTCACCCGCCCGTCGACCGTAACATGATGATAATGCGCGACGCCCTTCCACGGGCAAAAGCTCGTCGTCGCGCTGTCCGACAACAGCGCCGCATCGACCGCGGCGCGCGGGAAATAGGGATTGCCCTCGACGACGACGATGTCGTCGCTGTCGGCGATCACCGCACCGTTCCATACGGCCTTCACCATGACGGCCTCATGCTTTCCACCGCCGCATGCGCGGTCATTTCTTCATATTGTCGAGCCCGGCGACGACGCCCGGCTTGGTCGACGGGTTGCTCGCATTCGGCTTCTTGGGCTTTTCGGCCTTTGGTTTGCGGGCTTCGCGGCTCGATTTCTTCTGGCCTTTGGCCATGGTCAATACCTTTGCGGCGGCGGGCATGAACACCCGTCGCCGGGCAGCCTAGGCGCTTTGCACGCCCGCGTCGCCCTATTCCGGCAATCATCCGTGCAGCCCGTCCCAGAGCAGCTTCGCGCCGAGGAAGACCATCAAGAGATAGATAAGGACATAGAAACGTTCGGGATTCATCCGCTTCATCCAGCGCACCGTCAGCAAGGTCGAGACGATCGTGAGCGGCATCAGCAGCAGCGCCGCGACGATCACCTCGTGCGGAAAGGCGCCGAGCGCGAGATAGGCGGGCACCTTCATCCAGTTGACGATCGCAAACAGGATCGCGCTGGTGCCGATGAAGGTCAGGTGCGGCAGCTTGCGCGGCGTCACCCACATCTGGAACGGCGGACCCCCGGCGTGCGCGATCTGGCTCGTCAGCCCCATGATCCCGCCGAAGATCGTCCCGACCCAGCCGGGCGAGGTCGACGCCGCGACGACGCGTCCGCCGCGCTCGACCCACAGGCGATAGACGCCGAACGCCAGCGTGATCGCGCCCAGCGCCATCATCAATTGCGCCTCGTTGACCCGTTCGGCATAGAACCAGCCCGCCGCGACACCGACGGCGGCGCCGGGCAGCATCCAGCCGATGATCCAGCCGTCCCATGTGTGACGAAAAGCCCAGACGCTGATCACGTCCTGCACGATCAGGATCGGCAGCAGCACCGCCGCGGCGGTCGCGGGCGGCAGGACGAGCGCCGCGAGCGGGGTTGCAAGTGCGCCGACTCCGGCCAGCCCGCCCTTCGCCATGCCGACGAGGATCACCGCCGCGACGAGCACCGCGAGCGTTACCGGGTCGGCCAACAGGCTCATGCGGCGGGCGCCTCCGGATTGTCGGGCAGGCGCCAGTCGATCAACCCGCGCCCGTGCGCCTCGAGGAACGCGTTCGCCTGGCTGAAGGGCTTCGACCCGAAAAAGCCGTTATGCGCCGACAGCGGCGACGGGTGCGGCGCGCGCAGGATCAGGTGCGGACTTCCCGCGCCCAGCCCCGGCACATTCGCCGCCTTGCGCTGCGCATGGCTGCCCCACAGGATGAACACTTTCGGCGCCGGATCGGCCGCGACCGCGGCAACCGCGGCGTCGGTGAATTTCTCCCACCCCTTGCCTTGGTGCGACGCCGCCATTCCGGCTTCGACCGTCAGGCAATTGTTGAGCAGCAGCACGCCCTGCTCGGCCCAATGCTTGAGGTAACCGTGCGACGCGGGCGCGATGCCGAGATCGGCCTTCATTTCCTTGTAGATGTTGACGAGGCTCGGCGGCGTTCGCACCCCCGGCTGGACCGAGAAACACAGCCCATGCGCCTGCCCGGGCCCGTGATACGGGTCCTGCCCCAATATCACGACGCGCACATCCTGCGGCGGCGTCGCGTCGAGCGCGGCGAACCAGTCGCGCGGACGCGGATAGATCGCCTTTCCCTTGTCGCGCTCGCCCGCGAGAAACGCCTTCAGCGCCGCCATATAGGGCTGCTCGAACTCGCCGCCGATCGCGGCGAGCCAGTCGGGATGCAATTTGACCTCGGCCATGTCCGCGCTTCACCAGAGGCATCGCAGCTTGTCCAGCGCCTTTCCCGCCGCTAGGCACGGCGACGAACGAAAGGGCGGCTCCTATGGCGATCGGCGAGACATTGACCCAGCTCGAAGCGGTGGTGAACGACCGGCTCGCCGCCGGCGACGCGGGCGCATCCTATGTCGCGAGCCTCGCCGCGAAGGGCCGCGGCAAGATCGCGCAGAAGCTCGGCGAGGAAGCGACCGAAACCATCATCGCCGCGCTGACCGAGGACGATGCGGCGCTGACCGGGGAAGCGGCCGACCTCATCTTCCACCTCACCATCCTGCTCGCCGACCGCGGCCTCGGCTGGGACGCCGTCGCTGCCGAACTCGGTCGACGCCACGGCACCTCGGGCCACGCCGAAAAAGCCAGCCGCCCCCAATAGGAGCCTTCCATGCCGATCGACGCGACGCTTCCCTATGACGACAGCAATATCTTTGCGCGCATCCTGCGCCGCGAACTGCCGTCGAAGACCGTCTATGAGGACGAGTTCGCACTCGCCTTCCACGACATCAATCCGCAGGCGCCGCTGCATATCCTCGTGATCCCCAAGGGCCCTTACGTCAGCTGGGACGATTTTTCGGAGCGCGGCAGCGACGCCGAAATCGCCGGCTTCGTCCGCGCCGTCGGCAAGGTCGCGCGCGATCAGGGCATCGTCGCCCCGGGTTATCGGCTGCTCGCCAACGTCGGCTTCGACAGTCATCAGGAGGTGCCGCACCTCCACGTCCATATCTTCGCGGGGCAGAAGCTGGGGCCGATGCTCGCAAGGTAAGGGGGCAACCGTCCAACCTCGTCATCCCGGACTTGATCCGGGATCCCAGCAACGTCGGCCGGATGGATCCCGGATCAAGTCCGGGATGACGAATGAAGTTAGGGTCAGGACCCATTTTCGAGTCTGTCTATGACGGCCGTCACAGCGCTTTCCCGCTTTGCGATTAACCGTGCGCGCTGCGCGGCGACGGGTGGACTCATGCACCCGTTTCCAGCAGGATAGCATTTCGGGTCAGACCGGGGAGACAAGGCATGCGGCACGGGTGGCGGGCGCTGGCGAAGCGCTATGCCGGCAGGATCAAGCTGGCGCTGATCGTTCCCCTCGGCCTCGCGCTCGTCGCCGCGGGCGGCGACACCGTCCCGCAGGTCACGCTCGCGACCCCCGGCTCGTCGGGCACCGGCGACGGCACGATCAGCCGCTTCACGCTGCGCTTCTCCGAGGACATGGTCCCGCTCGGCGATCCGCGTGCCAGGGCGCCCGCGACCCATGACTGCAAGGTCGATGCAACGAGCCGTTGGGTCGACACGCGCACCTGGGTGCTCGAATTCGAAAAATCGCTCCCCGGCGGCGTCAGCTGTCACGTCGAGCTCCGCAGCGACCTGACGACCGCGCGCGGCGTGAGCGTCGTCGGAAACAGCCGGTTCGAGATCGACACCGGAGGCCCCTCGGCGCGCGCGGTGCTGGCGGGCGGCACCTATGACGGGATCGAGGAGGACCAGATTTTCCTCGTCGCGACCAACGTCGCCGCCGACCGCGCCTCGGTCGGCCGCTTCGCCTATTGCGCGGTCGACGGTATCGGCGAGAAGATTCCCGTCGACGTGCTCCCGCGCGACACCGCGGTGCAAATCCTCGAAGGCCTCGACAGCGACTGGTCGGCGCAGTCCTTCGCCTATGACGCGGGCCTGCCGCTGCGCCTGCCCGCCGCGGGCAGCGACCGCGATGCGCTGCTCGACCGCGTCGTTCCGGTCAAATGCCGCCGTCCGCTGCCACCGGGCCGCGAGATGGCGCTTGTGTGGGACGCGCGTATTTCGCAGGCGGGCGTGCCCGGCCGCACCGCGGGCCGCGACCAGCGTTTCGACCATGATGTGCGCCCCGCCTTCACCGCGAAAATGTCGTGCAGCCGCGTCAATCCGCAGGCAGGCTGCAACCCGCTGAAGGACGTCAATGTCATCTTTGCCGCGCCGGTGCCGCGCGAAACCGCGCTCGCCGCGACGCTCAAGACCGCCGACGGCAAGAGCTATACCGCCAAATTCGACGACGACGACAAGAACGACAAATATCTCGAGCGCGTCCATTTCTCGGGCCCGCTGTCGCAGAATGTCGACGCGACGCTCGTCCTGCCGGCCGACGTCACCGACCAGAGCGGCCGCAAGCTCCAGAACCAGTCGAACTTCCCGCTGAAATTCCACATCGACCGCGCGCCGCCGCTGGTCAAATTCGCGGCCGAATTCGGCATTCTCGAAGCGTCGGAGGGCGGCATCCTGCCCGTCACCGTGCGCGGGGTCGAGGCGTCGATGGTCAGCAAAAACCTCAAGATGCCCGCAACGACGCTGAAGGTCGGCGACGACGATGCTGCGATCGCGCGCTGGCTGAAGCGCGTCGCCGATGCCGACGACACCGACTATCGCGAGGAAAAGAATGCGAAAGGCGAGGACGTCACGGTCAACTACACCGGCACCAAATCGGTGTTCGAGGACGCGCCCGCAGGCGGCGAACGCCGCGACATGCAGCTTTCGCCTGCCGCCGGCGGCAAGGAATTCGAGGTCGTCGGCATTCCGCTGACCGAAAAGGGATTCCATGTCGTCGAGATCGCGAGCCCCGAACTCGGCGCGGTGCTGCTCGGCCGCAAGGCGACGCGTTATGTCGCGACCGCAGCGCTCGTCACCAACATGGCGGTGCATTTCAAATGGGGCCGCGAAAGCTCGCTCGCCTGGGTGACGGCGCTCGACACCGGCCTGCCCGTCGCGGGCGCCGAGATCCGCGTCATCGACAGCTGCACCGGCCGCCTGCTCGCGCGCGGCACCGCCGACAAGTCGGGCCGCCTCGCCTTCGCGTCGACCCTGCCGCAGCCCGAAACCTATGCGAGCTGCGAGGACGACCCCGATCCCGCGAACAGCGAGGGCCACGCGCTGATGGTCAGCGCCCGCAGCGGCGACGATTTCAGCTTCACGCTCACCGACTGGGGCAACGGCATCCGTCCCTATGATTTCGACCTTCCCTATGGATGGTCCGAACGCGGCGATATCCTCCACACGCTCTTCGACCGCGCGCTCGTCAAGGCGGGCGAGACGGTCCATATGAAGCATATCCTGCGCCGTCCCGTCGGGACCGGATTCTCGACGCCGGGGCCGCTCGCGGGCAAGCTCCGCCTCGTCCATCGCGGTTCGGATACCGAATTCGAAATGCCGTTCAGCATCGACGCGAACGGCGCCGGCGAGACGACATGGAATGTTCCCGCGTCCGCCCCGATGGGCGACTACGAACTCGTTTTCGTGACCAAGGACAAAAAGGGCGAGGACAAGACAATCTGGTCGGGCCAGACGGTCAAGGTCGACGAATATCGCTTGCCGACGATGAAGGCGACGGTGACCGGGCCAAAGACGCCCCCGGTGCGCCCGACGACGGTGCCGCTCTCCTTTTTCGTCGGCTATCTCTCGGGCGGCCCGGCACCGAATATTCCGGTCGAGATCCGCACCAATTTCCGCGCCAGCTGGAACGCGCCCGAGGATTATCGGGACTGGGATTTCGACGGCCAGCCGGTCAAGGAAGGCGTGATCCAGCTCGACGACAGCGGCGAAGAACCCGAGGCGGACCTTCCGCTCGCGCGCTCGGTTCCGCTGAGGCTCGACGCGAACGGAAGCGCCGCAACCAATATCACCGTCGACCAGCCCGTCACCCAGCCGACGCAGATGGCGGTCGAAATGGACTATGAGGACGCGAATGGCGAAACGCTGACGTCGAGCCGCCGCATCATGCTCTTCCCGTCGGCGGTGCGCCTCGGCGTCAAGACCGACGGCTGGCTGATGCGCGACAACGACCTCCGCCTCAACTTCGTCGCGCTCGATCTCGATGGCCGCCCGATCGCGGGGCAGCGCGTCCAGGTCGCGCTCTACAATCGCGAGATCATCACCGCGCGGCGCCGCCTGATCGGCGGCTTCTACGCCTATGACAACCAGATGCGCACGACCAGGCTCGATGCGACCTGCGTAGCGACGACTGACAAGCTCGGCCGCGCAAGCTGCGCGATGGCGCCCGGCGTCTCGGGCGAAGTCACCGTCGTCGCAACGACGGTCGATGCCGACGGCAACGAAGCCCGCGCGGTGCGCTCGGTCTGGCTCGCGGGCGACAACGACTGGTGGTTCGGCGGCGACAATGGCGACCGTATGGACGTGATCGCCGAAAAGCCGCGCTACGCCGCGGGCGACACCGCGCGCTTCCAGGTCCGCATGCCCTTCCGCGAAGCGACCGCGCTCGTCACCATCGAGCGCGAAGGCGTACTTTCCAGCTTCGTCGTACCGCTGAAAGGCACCAATCCCGTCGTGCAGGTCAAGCTGCCCGCCACCTATGCGCCCGACGTCTATGTCTCGGTCATGGCGGTGCGCGGCCGCGTCACCGGCAACGAAAGCTGGTTCCGCAAGATGAAGCGCGCGGTCGGCTTCAAGATCGAGAATAGCGAGGGCGCCCCGCCCACCGCTCTCGTCGATCTCGCCAAGCCGAGCTACCGCCTCGGTATCGCGAAGATCAAGGTCGGCTGGGAGGGCCATCAGCTCGGCGTCAAGGTCAAGGCCGACAAGACCAAATATGCGATCCGCGAAACCGCCAAGGTCGCGATCGAGGTCAAGAATCCGTCGGGCAAGCCCGCCAGCGGCGCCGACGTCGCCTTCGTCGCGGTTGACGAGGCGCTGCTCCAGCTCGCCCCCAACGAAAGCTGGAAGCTGATCGACGCGATGATGGGCGAGCGCACGCTCGACGTCCTGACCTCGACCGCACAGATGCAGGTCGTCGGCAAGCGCCACTACGGCCGCAAGGCGCTCGAACCCGGTGGCGGCGGTGGCGGCGACCTTTCGGGGCTGACCCGCGAGGACTTCCGCCCCGTGCTGCTGTGGCAGGGGCATGTCCCGCTCGACGGCAAGGGCCGCGCGAACGTCGACGTCCCGCTCAGCGACAATCTTTCCGGCTTCCGCCTCGTCGCGATCGCCACCGACGGCTCGCAATATTTCGGGACCGGCGAGGCCAGTATCCGCACCGTGCAGGATCTCGGCGTCTATGCGGGCCTGCCCGAACTCGTCCGCACCGGCGACGTCTTCGACGCGCGCTTCACGCTCCGCAACGGCACCGACAAGGCGATGACGGTCACCGCCACCCCGACGCTGTCGCCTGCGACCCTCACCGCGCCGCCGCTCACCGTGACGATCCCCGCAGGCGCCGCGGTGCCGGTCAGCTGGCAGGTGACCGCACCCGAGGCGACCGGCCCGATCCAGTGGACCGTCGATGCGGTGTCGAAGGACGGCAAGGCGCGCGACCGCCTCGTCTTCGATCAGGTCGTCGAGCCGGCGATCCCGGTCGAGACCTGGGCCGCCAGCCTGTTCCGCGTCGGCCCGAACACGACGCTGCCGATCGCGATCCCAGCGGACGCGCTGCCCGGCGGCTATGTCGACGTCGCGCTCGCCGGCACGCTCGCGCCGCCGCTCTCGGGCGTCCGCGACTATATGGCGATCTATCCGTACAATTGCTTCGAACAGTCGACCTCGCGCGCGATCGCGCTCGGCGATCTCGGCCGCTGGCAGGCGCTCGCGGGCGCGATGCCGACCTATCTCGATAAGGACGGCCTGCTGCGCTACTGGCCGAACGAGCGGATGGACGGCTCGATCGAGCTTACCGCCTATGTGATGGCGGTGACCGCGGCGAACGGCTTCGCGATCCCCGACGCCTCGAAGGCGAAGATGGTGAAGGCGCTGCAGGCGGTCGTCGAAGGGCGGCTGACGCGCAAGGGCTACGGCTCCTACGATCTCCGCCCGATCCGCATCGCCGCGCTCGCCGCGCTCGCGCGCAACAATGCGTCGAGCCCCGCGCTCGTCGCAGCGATCGATACGAAGCCGATCGACATGGCTACCGGCACGCTCGCCGACTGGCTCGTCGCGATCGAACGCACCCCTGGCGTCCGCAACGCCGCCGCCCTCCGCGTCGCCGCCGAGGCCGAGCTGCGCAAGCGGCTCGTCTATGAAGGCACGCGCCTCGACCTCGTCGACGACGCCCGCGCACCTTGGTGGATGATGACGAGCGGCGACGAGATGGCGATCAAGGCGCTCGAAGCCGTGCTCGGGCGCAAGGGCTGGGAGGACGACGCGGGCAAGCTGATGGTCGGCGTCGCGCAGCGCCAGCGCAAGGGCCATTGGGACACCACCCCGGCGAACGCCTGGGGCGCGGTCACCGTCCGCCGCTTCGCCGAACTGTATCCGGCGAGCGCGATCACCGGCGTCACGACCATCAGCCTTGCGGGCGGCACCGCCTCGCAAAGCTGGCCGCTGCCGGCCGAGACGCCTTCGCCGCTGCGCGTCGCGCTCAACGCGGCGACGATGAGCCTGAAGCATGAAGGCGCCGGCGCGCCGTGGGCGACCGTCAGCGTCAAGGCCGCGGTGCCATTGAAGGAACCGCTCAACGCGGGCTATCGGATCAAGCGCTCGGTCAGCGTCGTCAAGGCGGCGAACAAGGACCGTCTGACCCGCGGCGACGTGATCAAGGTGCGGATCGAGGTCATCGCCGCCGCGGGCCGGACCTGGGTCGTCATCAACGACCCGGTTCCCCCGGGCGCGACAATCGTCGGCAATCTCGGCGGCCAGTCGGAGATGCTCGGCGCGCAGGCGGGCGGGTCGAACTGGCAGCCAAGCTACGTCGAACGCGGCAAGGACAGCTGGCGCGGCTATTACGGCTGGATGCCCGCGGGCACCCACGCGGTCGAATATGTCGTGCGCTTGGGCGGCTCGGGTAGATTCACCCTGCCCCCGACCCGCGTCGAGGCGATGTACTCTCCCGCAATCCGCGGCCAGTGGCCGAACGCGCCGGTGACGGTCGCGGCGTCGGCGGAGTGATGGAAAACGCGCTTGAACTTGCGCCCCTGCGAAGGCAGGGGCCCATCTCCGGACGGCTCGATTTTGAACCGGCCGGAGATGGGCTCCCGCCTTCGCGGGAGCGCGTGCTGAATTAGATGATGAAGCAAGCCCGCAAGTGGCGCTGGCAGGATGCGCTGGGCTGGCTCGCGCTCGCCACCCTCATCCTCGCCACCGCCGCGCATCTCCTCACCCGCCCTCCAACCATGCCCGCCTACGAAACGGTCCGCGCCGACTGGAAGCCGAGCGAAGCCTGGCTCTACGACCGAGACGGCCGGCTCCTCGACAGCGAGCGCGTCGATTTCGAGCGCCGCCGCCTCGCGTGGGTGCCGCTGAAGGACATCAGCCCCGACGTCCGTAACACCGTCGTCGCAGCCGAAGATCACCGCTTCTGGTCGCACGGCGGGGTCGACTGGCTCGCGATCGCGAGCGCGATCAAGACTCGCTGGACGGGCGGCAGGTCGCGCGGTGCCTCGACCTTGCCGATGCAGCTCGCCGCCTTTCTCGCGCCCGAGCTCGCGCAGCCCGGCCAGCGCGGCTGGCTCGCCAAGGTCCGCCAGATGCGCGCCGCGCAGGCGCTCGCGAGCGACTGGACCCACGAACAGATGCTCGAGGCCTATTTCAATCTGCTTCCCCTGCGCGGCGAGGTACAGGGGATTGGCGCGGGCGCGCAGAGCCTGTTCGGCAAGACCCCTACCCAGATGGACCGCACCGACGCCGCGCTTTTTGCGGGCCTGCTCCCCAACCCCGCCGCGAAAGCCGAAATACTCGGCAAGCGCGCCTGCCGTATCGCCAAGGCAGCCGATTGCACCGCGATCGACGCCGCCGCCGCGACGCTCGTCTCAGGCGAAAGTGCCACGCGCTTCGACCCCGGGCTCGCGCCGCACCTCGCGACGCGCCTGCTCGACAGGCCCGGCAAGCGCGTGGCCACCACGATCGACCGCCGCATCCAGACCGCGGCGATCGTCGCGCTGCGCCGCCAGCTCGCGGGCCTCGGCTCCGACCGCGTGCGCGACGGCGCGGTCGTCGTGCTCGACAATGCGACGGGCGACGTCCTCGCTTATGTCGGCGGCGTCGGCCTCAAATCGACCGCGGCCGCGGTCGACGGCGCCAACGCGCCGCGGCAGGCGGGCTCGACCTTGAAGCCGCATCTCTATGCGCAGGTGATCGAGCATGGCTGGCTCACCGCCGCCTCGATCCTCGACGACAGCCCGGTCCAGCTCGACACCGCCTCTGGCCTCTACGTCCCCAAAAACTACGACCACAGTTTCAAAGGGCCGGTCAGCGTCCGCCACGCGCTCGCCAGCTCGCTCAACGTCCCAGCGGTGCGCGCGCTCGTCATCGACGACGTCCAGGAATTTCGCGACCGCCTCTGGGCGCTGGGCTACCACAGCCTCGTCGAGGACGGCGAATATTACGGCTTCAGCCTCGCGCTCGGTTCGGCCGAGGTCAGCCTGGTCGAGCAGGCCAATGCGTTCCGTACCCTCGCCAATCAGGGTCGCTGGTCGCCGGTGCGCTTCCGCGAAGGCGAAACGCCCGAAGAATCCCGCCGGATCGTCAGCGCCCCCGCCGCCTTCATCGTCGGTGATATCCTCGCCGATGCGTCGGCGCGCGCCGACGCCGTCGGCGCCGACAGCGCGCTCCGCCTGCCCTTCTGGGCCGCGGCCAAGACCGGCACCTCGAAGGGCATGCGCGACAATTGGTGCATCGGCTTCACCGACCGCTACACCGTCGCGGTCTGGGTCGGCAATCTGGAGGGGGATTCGATGCGGGCGGTGTCGGGCACCTCGGGCGCAGCCCCAGTCTGGCGCGACGTGATGATGGCGCTCCACGCGAGCAGCCCCGGCAAGGCCCCCGCAATGCCTGCGGGCCTCGAGGTGCGCCAGATCAGCCTCCCCGGCACCCGCGAGCCGCCGCGCCGCGAGTATTTCCTGACCGGCACCGCGCAGGGCGAACTGGCGGCCGCACCGCAGGCCGCGCGCCGTCCGCGCATCACCAGCCCGGTCAGCGGCAGCGTCTATGCGCTCGATCCTGACATCCCGCTGGATCGCCAGCGCCTCGCGGTGATCGTCAGCGGCGACGTCCCCGGCTATCGGCTGATTCTCGATAAACAGGTGCTCGGCGATGCCGACGCGGGTCAGCAGATTCTACCGCGCCCCGGCAGTCACATGCTGACCCTGGTCGACCCCGGCGGCAAGCCGATCGACCGCGTCCGCTTCACGGTGCGCTGAACTGCGACAAAGCCCCTGTCACACGCCTGAAATTAAGTTGCGCTGACGCGCAGAGCCTTTAGTCTGCCCCGCCAGGAGAAGGCCCGTTCCGGGCCCCAAAGGGGAATTTTGGATGATATTTGGTCGCGTCAAATCGCTCGACGCCATCTTGGCCACCGCCGAGAAAAAGTCGCTGCACCGATCGCTCGGTGCCTTCCAGCTCACCATGCTCGGCATTGGCGCCGTCATCGGCACCGGCATCTTCGTGCTGACCGCCGAGGCCGCCCAGAAAGCGGGCCCGGGCATGATGGTCAGCTTCATCATCGCCGGCCTCGTCTGCGCCTTTGCCGCGCTCTGTTACGCCGAGATGGCGGCCATGGTGCCCGTTTCGGGGTCGGCCTACACCTACAGCTACGCCGTGATGGGCGAACTGATCGCGTGGATGGTCGGCTGGGCCTTGATCCTCGAATATGCGGTCGCCGCAGGCGCGGTCTCGGTTGGCTGGTCCGGATATGTCGTCGGCCTGCTCGAGAATCTTCTCAGCATAGACATACCCGACACCCTCGTTGCTGGCCCCTTCGACGGGGGCGCGATCAACCTGCCCGCGATGTTCATCGCCGGGCTCGTGACCTGGCTGCTCGTCATCGGCACCAAGGAAAGCGCGACCGTCAACGCGATCCTCGTCGCGATCAAGGTTACCGCGCTCACCGTCTTCATCATCCTCGCCGTGCCGGTCATGAACAGCGAGCAATTCTCGCCCTTCGCGCCGACCGGCTTCATCGGCATCTCGATGGCGGCAGCGTCGATCTTCTTCGCCTATGTCGGCTTCGACGCGGTTTCGACCGCGGCCGAGGAAACCAAGAACCCGCAGCGCAACATGCCGATCGGCCTGATCGGTTCGCTCGCCATCTGCACCATATTCTACCTGCTGGTCGCCGCCGGCGTCATCGGCGCTCCGGGTCTCAGCTCGCAGCCGGTGACCGGCGCAGCGGGCGCAGTCCTCGATCCCGGCAGCCGCGAACTCGCCGCGCAATGCGCAACGCGCGCCGCCGAGGGTTTCAAGGATGTCGTCTGCTCGAAGGAAGCGCTGGCGTTCACGCTCCGCGAAATCGGCTGGCCGCAGATCGGCAACCTGCTCGGTCTCGCCGCCGGCCTCGCGCTGCCGTCGGTCATCCTGATGATGATGTTCGGCCAGACCCGCATCTTCTTCGTGATGAGCCGCGACGGCCTGCTCCCCGCCGCCTTCTCGAAGATCCACCCGAAGTTCAACACGCCGCACGTGATCACGATCATCACCGGCATCGCGGTCGCGCTCTTCGCCGCCTTCTTCCCGGTCGGCCAGCTCGCGAACATCTCGAACTCAGGGACGCTCTTCGCCTTCGCGGCGGTGTCGATCGCGGTGATGGTGATCCGCAAGACTGAACCCAACCGCCACCGGCCGTTCCGCACCCCCTTGGTGTGGATCACCGCGCCGATCGCGATCGGCGGCTGCATCTATCTGTTCGCCAGCCTCGATCACAAGAGCATCATCCTCTTCCTGATCTGGGCTGCCATCGGCCTGCTGGTCTATTTCGGCTACAGCCGCTCGCGCAGCCACGTCGGGCTCGGCCATGTGGAGGTGCATGAAGAGGATCCCGACGCACCGCCGCCGCCGGTGCCGCCAGCTCCCTCGTTCAACGGTTAAGGGAAAGGGGGCTTCGGCCCCCTTTCTTTTGCGCCTTCAGTAGGGCGTCTTCGGCGCGGTTCCCGGCCGGGTGAACAGCTTGCCCCGCTCGGCCCAGAGGACGAGCGTCAGCCCGACCGCACCCGAAATCAGGAAGGCATAGGCAAGCGGCAGCGTCGTGCCGTCATATTGCTGCCCGATCAGCGCCCCGACGGTCGCCGCGAGCAAGGTCTTGGCGAAGCTCTGATACGACGACGCGACGCCGGCCATATGGCCGAAGTCCTCCATCGCGATCGATCCGAAATTGCTGCCGATGAAGCCGATCAGCCCGACGTTGACCATCATCAGCACCGTGAACATCCACAGCGTCTCGGCGCCGCTCAGCGCGACGAGGATCTGCACGATCGAGGTCGCCATGAAGGCGAAGGTCGCGCTCTGCGACACGCGCCGCGCGCCAAAGCGCTCGACGATCGCGGCGTTCGAGAAATTGGCGGTCGCAATGCCGAGCGCGACGCACGCAAACACCAGCGGGAACCAGCTGCGCGCATCGAAGATATCGGCGATGATCTGCTCGCTGCTGTTGAGATAGCCGTAGAGCGCGCCCTGCATCATCCCCGAGGCGATCATATAGCCCGCGGCGCGGCGGTGCCGCGTGACGGTCGCCCAGCCCGCAATCATCGTCTTGAGATCGAGCGGGCGCACGTCGTCGGGATGCAGCGTCTCGGGCAGGCGGCGGAGCCACAGGATCATCACGACACCCATCACCGCGAGGACGATGAAGATCGATCGCCACCCGGCGACGGCGGCAACCCCTGCGCCCATCGTCGGGGCGATCGCGGGGACGATCATGAAGACGAGGAAGATCATCGACAGCCGCTTCGCCATTGCATCGCCCGAGAAGAGGTCGCGGATGACCGCGACGACGATGACGCCGAGCGCGGCGCTGATGAGGCCATGGCCGAAGCGCAGCGCAAGCAGCATCGGAAAGCTCGTCGCGAGCCCGCAGCCGATCGAGAAGGCGACATAGGCGAACAGCGCCGGGACGAGCACGCCCTTGCGCCCGAAGCGGTCCGACAGCGGGCCATAGACGAGCGACCCCGCGCCGATTCCGAAAAGATAGGTCGAGATGACATATTGCCGGTCGTTCGGCGTCACGACGCCCAGCCCCTCGCCGATCGCCGGCAGGGCAGGCAGCATCGAATCGATAGCGAGCGCGTTCAGCGCCATCACCATCGCCATCATAAACACCATTTCGCGGTCGCCGGGCATGCGGGACCGCTGGGAGGATTCGGTCATTTTGTGCATTGCGGGAGGCCTATGCGCCCATGCCGCCGCTTTGGATAGCCCCCGGCCCTAGAAAAGCTATGCAAAGCAAAAGGGCCGCCCCATCCGGGACGGCCCTTTCCGTTTCCGTGCGACCCGAAAATCAGGCCTGGCGCGTGCCGGTCATCGCCATCGAACCGAAGGCGCCGGCCTTGATCGTGCCGGTCAGCGCGTCGCCCTCGATCGTCGCTTCGCATTCGAGCGTCATCGGCATCGGCACCTTCATGTTCATGGTCCAAGTCAGCTTGTTGCCGTCGACCTTGCCATTCTCGACATCGAGCGAACCCATCGCGCCGGCGTTCTGGCCGGTGAAGCTGTCGCCGTCGCTCTTCACGGTGAAAACCGACTTCTGGTCGCCCATCGGCGACTTGGTTACGCACTCATAGCTGCCATCGACACCGGACATAGACTCTCTCCTACTGAAACTGATGTTAGTTAGCGGGTGTCGCTATTTCCACCGGCAGGCCCAGCCCGTCAAGCTGCGGTTTGACCACCGCCGCGTCGCCGACGACGACATAGACGAGATCGCCGGCGCTGAGCGCCTTGCGCGCCGCGGCGTCGATTTCCGCGGTCGTCATCGCCTCATAGGTCGCGGGCAGCTTCTCGTAATAATCGTCGGGCCGCTGGAACTTCACGATCTGGCGAATCCCGCCGAGCACGTCGCCCGAGGTTTCGAAGCTGCCGGGCAGTTCGCGGACGCTGCCGTTGACGGTGCGCTCCAACTCTTCCTTGGTCGTACCCTTGTTGCCGAGATAGGCTTGGATGTCGCTCTGGAACTCCCTGATCGAATCGCCGGTGCGGTCGGCCTGCACCGGCGCGATCGCGACCCAGGTCAACCGGTCGCTGTCATTCGAGATCCGCGAGCGCACGCCATAGGACCAGCCCTTGGTCTCGCGCAGGTTCATGTTGAAGCGCGACAGGAAATTGCCGCCGAAGATATCGTTCGCGGCGCGCAGCGGTTCGATCTCGTCGCTGCCCTTCACGGTCAGTACCTTGCCCGCCATGATCACCGACTGCGGCGATTTGGGCCGGTCGAAGAGCAGGATGCGCGGCTTCGGCGTCGGCACCGGGGTTTCGAAATGCTTGGTACCCTTGGCCGATGCGGGCGCCTTCCAGTTGCCGAAAGCGGCATCGAGCTGCTTCGTCACCTCTTTCAGCGTGGTGTCGCCGACGACGAAAATGCGCGCATTGTCGGGCCGGATCCACGCCGAATGGAAGGCCGCGAGCTGGTCGCGCGTCGCCGCGGTCACCGCCGCCGTCGTCCCGAGCCCCGACGGCGGAATGCCATAGGGATGATCGGCGCCGTACAGCACCGGCATCAGCACGCGGCTCGCGATCGCATTGGGGTTGTTGAGCTCGGCCTTCAGCCGGTTGAGCTGCTGCGCACGAACGCGGTCGAGTTCCTGCGCGTCGAACGCCGGATTGCGGATATAATCGGCCAGCAGGCCAAGCGAGGCGCTTAGATTGGGCTTCAGCGCGAACAGGCTGAACACCGTCTCGTCGGCGGTCGCCGATCCGTCGATCTGCGCGCCGAGGCGCTCCTTCGCTTCGGCGAAGGCGATCGAATCGCGGCTCGTCGTGCCCTCGTCCATCAGGTTGAGCATCAGCGACTGGGTGCCGAGCGCTCCCCGCGGATCGGCGGCATAGCCGGCGTCGAAGCTGACCGCGACCTGGACCGTCGGCACGGTCGCGCGGCGCGCGAAGACGACTTCGATCCCGTTCTTGAGCTTCGCGCGCTCGATCGCCGGGAAGTCGAGCGCTTTGAGGTCGGCGACGGCCGGGAGCTGCGAGCGGTCGGCGAACGACGTACCCATCCCGGTGTCGGGACCGACATCGCCGAGTTCGGGGTTCCAGTAGCGGTCGGGCGCAACCGCGCTGACCTTGCCTGCCGTGACCGCGCCGCCGCGGTTTTCGCCGCCCTCGGTGCGCTCACCGGGCGTATAGGTAAGCGAGAAGGCCGGGCGCGACATCCATTTGCGCGCGACCGCGGCGGTCTGCTCGGGGGTCGCCTTCGCCAGCCGGTCGAGCTCGACCTTGTAATAGGCAGGATCGTTCGAATAGAGCGCGCCTTCGGCCAGCGTCACCGCCTTGCCACCGAAACCGCCGACCGATTCGAGCCCCGAGATCGTCCCGCCGAGATAGCTTGCCGCGGCGCGCTGCAGTTCGTCGGCGGTCGGCCCGGTTTCGAGGAATTTCGCGATCTCGGCGTCGAGCTTGTCCCCGACGATCTTCGGATCGACGCCGGGCTTCACATCGGCCTGGACGATCAAGATGCCGGCATCCTCATAGGTTTGCGCGCCCGCGCCGACGCTGACCGCGACCGGATCCTTGCGTACCATCGCATTGTCGAGCCGCGACGAGGAAAGCCCGCCGAGTACCGCCGCGGCCATCTGTAGCGGCACCGCCTCGGCATCGTTCAGCCCCGGGATCGCCCACATGCGATAGATGCGCGTGGTGGGCACCAGATCCTTGACCTCCTTCGCGAGCGGCGCGGGCAGGGTCGGCACCGACGCCGGCGGCGCCTTCACCTCGGGTCCGCGCGCGATGTCGCCGAACCATTCCTGCACTTTGGCCTTTGCAGTGGCGACATCGACGTCGCCCGCGAGGACAAGTACCGCATTGTTCGGGCCGTAATTGTCGGTGAACCACTTCTTCACATCGGCAAGGCTTGCCGAATTGAGGTCGGCCATCGAGCCGATCGTGCTGTGGTGATAGGGATGCCCCTTGGGGAAGAGATTCTCGAAAATCTCGTAGCGCAGCAGGCCATAGGGATTGTTGTCGCCCTGGCGCTTCTCGTTCTGGACGACACCGCGCTGGTTATCGAGCTTTTCCTGCGTCACTGCGCCGAGCAGATGCCCCATGCGGTCGCTTTCGAGGAACAGCGCGCGGTCGAGCGCGCCGGTCGGCACCGTCTCGAAATAATTGGTGCGGTCGAAGCTGGTCGTGCCGTTGCTGTCGGTCGCGCCGACCTGCTGCAGCGGTTCGAAGAAATCGCCCGGTGCATTTTCCGAACCGTTGAACATCAGATGCTCGAACAGATGCGCGAAGCCCGTCTTGCCCGCGGGCTCGTGCTTCGACCCGACGCGATACCAGACCGACACGGCGACGACGGGCGCCTTGCGATCCTCGTGGACGATGACGCGCAGGCCATTGTTGAGCGTGAAGCTCTGATACGGAATGTCGACCGCCTTCACGAGGTCGGCGACGGGCGCGGGTTTCGCCTCCTTTGCCTTGGCGAGCGCGGGGCCCGCGGCGACGAGCGAGGTCGACAGGGCGAGGACGAGGGCGACACGGTGGAATCGGGGCATGAACTTCCTCTTGGGGCAAGGCCGCGCTGACGCGCGATCGGGGTGCCGGACGGCACTGTATCAGCGGTTTAGGACGGCGCTTCGCGGCTTTCAAGGCCGATAGAAGCGCGCTCCGCTGGCTTTCAGCGCCGCCGGATCGAACAATACGGGCTTGAGCTTGTGCTGGACGAACAGCTTTGCCTGGTCGTTATAGTGCGGGCTATCGGGCCGCGTCGTCGCCGCGCCGAAGGGCTGGACCGATTCCGACCGCACCTTGCCCGCCGCATCCCAGGTCACGAACATGATGAAGCTGTCGCCGTGGCGCACCTTCAGCCGCCCGTCGGGTTCGACGTCCCACAAAGTCGAGGCGCGCACCGTATCGTTGCCGCCATCGAGCGGCAGGTCGATGCGATGCGCGCCCTCGCCATGCCTTAGCCGCAGCACGGTGCCGAGCTTGGGATCGATCCCGGCAAAATGCTCCTGCAGGTGATTCACCGTTTCGGTCAGAACCTGGCGCGGATCGGGATCGGGCTTGCGCTGGTAATGGCTTCCGTTGGCGGGGCGCAGCACCATCAGCGCGAGTGCGTCGCCCTTGCCCTTGCCGTCGAGGTTCCAGTCCCACTGGCGGAGCAGGCCCTGCGCCTCGGCCAGCGCCCGATCACCCTTGGTATCGAGCGCGAGCAACCGGTCCATCCACGCCTTCGCGTAGCCGGTCTTCGCATAGGCGGTGTCGTACTTGATCGCCTTCAGCCGCGCCTCGTCGATCTGGCCCGATTGCTCGAACAGGGTGATCAGACGCGTCGCGCGGTTGGTCATGTCGTCTTCGACCCCGAGCAGCGGCGAAAAGGCGGCGGCATCGAGCTCGTCGCCCGGCCCAGCCGCGACCCACGGCGTGTTGTTCGCGTTCATCACATAGCCCGAGCGCGGATTGACCAGCGCGGGGACGCGGTCGAACGGCAACGTCTTGGTCCAGACGTCGGCCGAGGTGTCACCCGGCAGGATACCGCGCCAATTGTAACCTGCGGGCCGATCGGGGAACATCGCGTTGTAGAAAAGCCCGATATTGCCCTTCGCATCGGCGTAGATGAAATTCGTCGCGGGCACGCCCTGCCCCACCATCGCTGCGCGCCATTCGGCGAAATTCTTCGCCTTGTTCAACCGGTAATATTGGGTGACCATGTTCGCTTGATCCATCCCCGCATAACGGATCGCAAAGGCACCCTTGTCGTTCTTGATCACGGGCCCCTGCTCCGAGCGATAGATCGTCCGCGGCACCGGGATCACCAGCGGTCCATATCTGACGCGCAGCCATATGCGCTTTTCCTCAAGCGGCAGCCATTTGCCGTCGAAGCGATATTTCTCGCCGCTTTCGTCGAGCACCAGCTTGTAGATATCGATCAGGTCGGGCCGGTTCACCGTGTTGGTCCAGCCGAGATATTTATTGTGCCCGAGGAAGGGATAGGGCGAGCCGGGGAAGTTCGCGCCCGCGAAATCCCAGCCCTCGCCGCTATGGACGACCAGTTCGTACCAGGCGACCCCGCCGGTCCAAGGCTGGTGCGAGTTGGAGACGAGCCGCGTTGCGCCGTCGGTAGCGCGCGACGGCGCCACCGCGATGCCGTTCGATCCGTTGGCCTCGGGATCGCGGCCGACCGGAGTCAGTTCGCGCGGCACCAGCTTGCCCTTCGCATCGAGCGACGGCCCGCCCTCGCTGCCCATGGGCTTGTCGCCGGTCAGCCCGCCGAGCACCGAATCGAGCCCGAAAAAGAAGGGCGAGCGCAGCACGAAGCCCGCGACGACATCTTCGCCGGTCACCGGGAACAGCCCCGACAGCCGCACCTCATTGGGATGCTTGTCGGCATAATGGTTGAGCCCCGCCGCATAGGCGGTGAACAGCGCCCGCACATCCTTCGGAAGCCGCGACCAGTCGCGCGCGGTCGTCGCCCGCACATCGAGCAGCGCCGCGGCATAATCGACCTTCGCGCCATCCTCGCCAAGCATCGCGCCAGCGCGCCCGCGCGTCATCGCCAGCACTTCCTGCAGCGTCGCAAAATCATCCTCGGCGTGGGCGTAAGCGACGCCATAGGCGACGTCGGCGTCGGTCTTTCCGAAGATGTGCGGTACGCCATATTTGTCGCGCGCAATCTGCACGTCGGCGGGTCTGAACTCGGTCGCCGTCGGCGCCTGCGCCGTCAGCGGCTCCCAAAGCGCAAGGCCGGCGAGGATCGCCACGAACAGGATCAGGACGCCGACGAAAAATTTGCGCATCCGCTTTTCTGCTCCATTCGGTATCAATGATGCCGACCTCATGGCCTAAATTTCATGGCGCGAAAAGCCATGGCCTTGTGTTGCAAATTGGCAACACTATCTTGGTGGCGAGAAAGGGGCTTACTCGACATGAACCTCGAAAAATTCACCGATCGCGCCAAGGGCTTTTTGCAGGCGGCGCAGACGATCGCGATCCGCATGAACCACCAGCGGATCAGTCCCGAGCATATCGCCAAGGCGCTGCTCGAAGATAACGAAGGCATGGCCGCTGGCCTGATCCAGCGCGCCGGCGGCGACGTGCCGCGCGCGGTGCAGGGTATCGACGCGCTGCTTGCCAAGGTGCCCGCCGTTTCGGGCTCGGGCGCGCAAGCGACGCCGGGGCTCGACAATGACGCCGTGCGCCTGCTCGACCAAGCCGAACAGCTCGCGGCCAAGGCCGGCGACGGCTATGTCACCGTCGAGCGGTTGCTTCTGGCGATGGTGCTCGCTCCGTCCAGCCCGGTCGGCAAGGCGTTCGCCGATGCCGGCGTGACGGCCGACGCGCTCAACAATGTCATCAACGAACTGCGCCGCGGCCGCACCGCCGACAGCGCGGGCGCCGAGGACAGTTTCGAGGCGCTCAAGAAATATGCGCGCGACCTCACCGAAGTCGCGCGCGACGGCAAGCTCGACCCCGTGATCGGCCGCGACGAGGAAATCCGCCGCACCGTCCAGATCCTTGCGCGCCGGACCAAGAACAACCCCGTCCTCATCGGTGAACCCGGCGTCGGCAAGACCGCGATCGCCGAAGGCCTTGCGCTGCGGATCGCCAACGGCGACGTCCCCGACAGCCTCAAGGACCGCCGTCTGCTCGCGCTCGACATGGGCGCGCTGATCGCGGGCGCCAAATATCGCGGCGAGTTCGAGGAGCGGCTCAAGGGCGTGCTCGACGAAGTGAAGTCGGCCGAGGGCGAGATTATCCTGTTCATCGACGAGATGCACACGCTGGTCGGCGCGGGCAAGTCGGACGGCGCGATGGACGCGTCGAACCTGCTCAAGCCCGCGCTCGCGCGCGGCGAGCTCCACTGCATCGGCGCGACGACCCTCGACGAATATCGCAAATATGTCGAAAAGGATCCCGCGTTGCAGCGGCGTTTCCAGCCGGTGTTCGTCGGCGAGCCGACGGTCGAGGATTCGATCTCGATCCTGCGCGGACTCAAGGAAAAATACGAGCTGCACCACGGCGTACGGATCACCGACGGCGCGATCGTCGCCGCCGCGACGCTGTCGAACCGCTATATCTCCGACCGCTTCCTGCCCGACAAGGCGATCGACCTGATGGATGAGGCCGCGAGCCGCATCCGCATGGAGGTCGAATCGAAGCCCGAGGAGATCGAAAATCTCGATCGCCGCATCATCCAGATGAAGATCGAGGAAGCGGCGCTGTCGAAGGAAAGCGATGCGGCGTCGAAGGACCGACTCGACAAGCTGCGCGCCGAACTCGCGAACCTCGAAGAACAGTCGGCGGCGCTCACGCAGAAATGGCAGGCCGAAAAGGACAAGATCCACGCCGAGGCGAAGATCAAGGAGCAGCTCGACGCCGCCCGCTCGGCGCTCGATCAGGCGCAGCGCGCCGGCGACCTCGCGAAGGCAGGCGAGCTGTCATACGGCACCATCCCGAGCCTCGAAAAACAGCTCGAGGAGGCACAGGCCGTCGTCGGCAACGCGATGCTGCGCGAGGAAGTCACCGCCGACGACATTGCCGCCGTCGTCAGCCGCTGGACCGGCATCCCGGTCGACCGGATGATGGAGGGCGAGCGCGAAAAGCTGCTGGGCATGGAGGAGACGCTGGGCAAGCGCGTCATCGGCCAGGACGAGGCGGTGCGCGCCGTCTCGACGGCGGTGCGCCGCGCGCGCGCCGGGCTGCAGGATCCGAACCGGCCGCTGGGCTCGTTCCTCTTCCTCGGCCCGACGGGCGTCGGCAAGACCGAGCTCACCAAGGCGCTCGCGCGCTTCCTGTTCGACGACGACAATGCGATGGTCCGCATCGACATGTCCGAATTCATGGAAAAGCACGCCGTGTCGCGGCTGATCGGCGCCCCTCCCGGCTATGTCGGCTATGAGGAAGGCGGGGTGCTCACCGAAGCCGTCCGCCGCCGCCCCTATCAGGTCGTGCTCTTCGACGAGGTCGAAAAGGCGCATGGCGACGTGTTCAACATCCTGCTCCAGGTGCTCGACGACGGGCGCCTGACCGACGGACAGGGACGCACGGTCGATTTCACCAACACGCTGATCATTCTGACGTCGAACCTCGGCAGTCAGGCGATCGCGGCGCTGCCCGACGATGCGCCGGTCGAGCAGGCCGAACCCGCGGTGATGGAGGTGGTGCGCGCGCATTTCCGGCCCGAGTTCCTGAACCGGCTCGACGAGATCGTGCTGTTCCACCGCCTCGCGCAGCAGCATATGGGCGGGATCGTCGATATCCAGGTTGCGCGCGTGCAGAAGCTGCTCGACGACCGCAAAGTCACGCTCGATCTCACTGATGCCGCGCGCGCGTGGCTCGGCCGGGTGGGCTATGATCCCGTCTATGGCGCACGGCCGCTGAAGCGCGCGGTGCAGAAATATCTGCAAGACCCGCTCGCCGACCTGATCCTGAAAGGTGACGTCCGTGACGGCTCGACGATCAGGGTCGACGAAGGCGACGGCGCGCTGAAACTGACACCGGCATAAGGTAGAGGGCGTCCCTCCGGGAGGAGGGGCGCCCTTTTTTTTACTGGCCGATGGCGCCGCGCTGAACCTGCACGCGCTCGATTTCGCCGCGCGTCTCGTTGCGGGCATCGGCCCATTCCGCGCGCGTCCGACAGACGCGAACCGACTTCAGGCGGCTGCCCAGCACCTCTTGCTTGCGACAAACGACCTCATTGGGGTCGAGCGCCTTCTTGCCGTTGCTGGCGGTCGTCGACGATTCGGCGGCACCGGCCGCGGCGGGAATCGCGAGCGCAGCACCGAGCAGCGCGGCACCGAGCGACAATGATCGAACGTGGGACATGGGCTGAACCTTCTTCATCGTTCCGCCGCGCAGCTTATGCGCGGATTGCCGTCCGGCCAAGCCATTTGCGACGGGTGCCTGTGCCCTTCTTCGTACCGTTTCAGCGCGGTGGCGCCACGTCGAAGGCGACGGTGAGCCGTTCCCCTTCGACGAACGGCCTGGTCCCGTGCCACATCCACGACGGAAACAGCACCAGCCGCCCCGCTACCGGCTCGACCATCCGGGTCGGCGGCAGGTCGAGCCCCAGCGCGGCCTGCGGCTCGCCCAGCGCCAGCCAGCCCGCCTCGGGCGCCTCGCCGGGGCGTTTTTCGGGCAGGGCGACATAGAGCGCCGAACTGATCCACCCCTGCGGATGGACATGATTGGCGTGATAGCCGGCGCCGCGCAGCCGCACCGACCAGCTGCCGGCAAAGCGCCGCCGCCGGTCGCGTCGGACACCAAGCAGAGGATGCGCAGGATCGGCTGCGGGCAAGACGGCTAGGTAGGCGTCGACCGCCCCGACCACCGCGGCGCGGAGCGCCTGCGTCACCGGATCGATCCGGCTGAACAGCGGACCGTCGGTCTGCGTCCCACCGCGCACCGACTGATCAAGATATTCGCTCCGCGCGACGTGCAGCGTCCGCAGGTGCGCCGCCAGCGCGTCCAGCGGCGGCAGCCGGTCGCGAAGGTCGAAGGTCCGCACGAAGCCTGGATCGCCCCCAAGCAACGCGTATCTCGGATCGTCGGTCAGCCGCCAGAGCAGCAGTGCATAGGGCCAGACTGCCGCGCGCCGCGCACCGCCTGCCTCAATCTCGGCGTCGACCATCGGCCCGGCTTGCGTGAACCGCCCGCTGCGCAAGAGGTGACGCACCCGCCAAATCCGCGTCCCGATCCGCATCGCTTCGCCCGGCAGCGCCTTGAACAGCCGGTCGGCGCGATCGGCCTGCCCCAGCTCGGCGGCGGCGATCGCGGCGTGGTCGGCAACATCGGCTTCGGCGACGCCCGCCGCCACGGCGCGCGCGACGACCTCGACTTGCGCGATATGATCCTCGCGCTGGAGGTGTAGGTCGAGCAGGCCGCGCCACAGAGCCGCCGCGCCCGGCTCCTGCGCCAGCGCGCGCTCGAAAGATGCGGTCGCCGCCTCGCGCCGCCCCATCAGCGCGCGCAGCTGCGCGAGCTGCATATGGCCTTGCAGCCACAGCGGCACCTGCGCCACGATCGCGTCGAGCGCCGCCTCGGCCGCCTCGCCCTGACCCGCCGCCCAGCGCGCCGCGGCAAGGCCGATCAGGACATCGCCGTTCGGCGGCCCCAGCCGCTCGGCCGCCTCGAACAGTGCCACAGCGTCGAGCCCGGCTTCGAAGGCAACCCGCGCGCGGCCGTGCGCAATGCTCGCATCGTCCGGCGCCAGTCGCGCCGCCTTCGCGAAACTGTCGATCGCATCGGCGTGCGCGTCGAGCCCGCGCTGCAACAGCCCCGCCCATTGCCACAGCCGCGCGGTATCGGCCCGCGACGCGGCAGCGAGGACGAGCGGCAACGCCTGTTCCTCCTCGCCCTCGTCGAGCGCCAGCCGTGCAAGATCGGCGATGTCATCGGCGTCGGCCTGCCCGCGCCGCGCCGCGGCGAGCCGCGCGGCAAGGCTCACAGGCTCTCCGGCACGGCGTCGGGCGCACTGCCGATCATCGCGGCGACCGCGTCGCGTTCAGCTGGACGGAGATCGGGGTGCCAGAGGTCGAAGATGAAAACGACGCGCAACTGCTCGCTCGGGTTCATCGCCTCATGCTCGATCGTGTCGTCGAAGACGAACGCCTGCCCGCGCTCCCAGTCGCGCGTCTCGGCGCCGACGCGGAACCAGCAGCCATCCGGTACGACGAGCGGCAGGTGGCAGACAAGGCGCGTGTTGTTGTAGCCGACGTGCGGCGGGATCGCGGTGCCCGGCGCGAGCAGCGAAAACAGCGCGTTGGGCGACGCCCCCGCGATCTCGGGCTGGTCGGCCAGCCCCAGCAGTTCCATCGTCCGCGGGCAGTGGCGCGCGTTCGCCTCGATCCGGCGGCCGTTCCGCCACAGGTGGATCGCCGTCCAGTCGGGATTGTGGTTGAGCGCCCGCCACTGCGCGAGCGGCTGGTGCGCGGCATATTGGACATAGGGGACGAGCTCGGCGCGCTCGGCCGCCATCACCGCTGCCAGTTCGGCGGCGATCGTGTCGGTCGCGGCCTCGATCTCGGCGAGCCAGGGGAAAAGGCTGCGCGGATGAAATTCGCGCTCGGCAAGCCCCGGAAAATGGAAATGCGTCGGTTCGCTGTGATAGACGCGCGTCCGGCGCAGCGCATTGCTGCGAAAGCGCGCGATCCGCGCACGCTCTTCGGCATCGGCACGGCTTTCGGCCTCCGCCGTCCGCGCCGCCCAATGCGCGTCCTTCGCATCGAGCCACGCCGCATGCTTGCGCTCGCCCTCGGCCAGCACGGCGGCGAGCTGCGGTGGCAAGGCGTCGGCGGGTTTCTGCGCGATCGCATGCCCCCACGCCTCGCCCGCGCCGGGATCGCCGATCCGGTCGAGCAGGCTCGCGCGCATCATCAGCGCGGTGAAGTCGAGCGGCGCGAGCGTCAGCGCGCGATGCACCGCATCGAGCGCGACGCGCGGGCGTCCCGCCGCGCGGTGCGTCCCCGCGAGGCGGAGCAGCACGGGAAAATCCTCACCCATCGCGAGCGATTGTTCGAGCAGCGCCGCCGCGCGTGCAAAATCCTGCCCCGCGAGCGCGCGATCGGCTTCGGCGACCAGCGCGGCGCGCTCGGCGCTCACAGGCTGTACCCGAATTTCTCCACCCACGGCTGGAGGACCGGGAAGATCGGTTCGAGATGCTTGCGATAGCCCTGCCACCGGCCGGCGGCGCGCTTGTAGATCGGCTCGACGACCTGCGCATAGCTCGCGGTGGTGATCAGCCCGCGCTTCTTCGCGGTCGCTTGGTGGTCGAGCACCTCGTCGCGCCACTCAAGCCCCAGGAAGTCGAACAGCGGCCGCACTTCGGCGCCGACATCCTCGACCAGCCGCTCATAGACGATCGTGTGGACCTTGAGCGGGAACAGCGCGTTCGCGCGCTCCCAGTGCGAAAAGGTGAGATCGTAGAATTCGGCCGCATCCTCCAGCCGCAGAAAGTTCGACATCGCATTGTTGAGCCGGAAATTGCTCATGAAGCAGCTCAGCAGCACGTCACACGGATGCCTGAGCGCGAGGATGAAGCGCGCATTCGGGAACAGGCGCTGGATCAGCACCGCCTTGGTCAGGAACAGCGGCGACTTGTCGATCAGCATCTTGCCCGGCGCGATCGGCTCGGGCGCGACTTTGGCGATCTCGTCCCAATAGAAACGCCGTGCGTCGGCCACAGCAGCCGCGTCCAGCCCCGGGATCGCGGCCGTCCCGCCGACATGTTTTTCGGTGAGGTTCAGCGGCGGCTGTTCCTCGAGCACCACGGTGCCCGGATGTCCCATCAGGATGGTGTCGAGCAGGGTGGTCCCCGAGCGCGGGAAGCCGAGCAGGAAGACCGGATCGGGCCGCTCGCGCGCGCCATCGACAGCGGGCCAACTTGCCGCCCATTCGGGGGTCATGAAGGCCAGGTCGTCGCGCACCTGCGCGCGAAGCTCGGCCGAGCGTTCGAGCGGATTGGTCTGCGATTCCTGATGCAGGCGGTTCGTCTTGCTGAATGCCTCAAAAGCTTCGTCGACGCGGCCGAGCCGGTCGAGAATCTGTCCGCGCAAATGCGTCGTGCGCTCGCGCTGAAGGTCGGGCGGCACCAGCGCGAGACTGGCCAGCGCCTCGTCGAAACGCTTCGCACGGCGAAATTCGAAGGCGCGCATGAAGGCGAGCGTGCCTTCGTCGATGCCATGCGCCTCGGCGCGCGCAATCAGCGGTGCGAACTCCTCCTCGCGGTTGCTGTGCTCGAACTGGACGGTCAGCCCGACATAGGCATCGACCACCGTGGGGTCGAGATCGAGCACCTTGCGGAACGCCTGCTCGGCTTGCTCGACATAGTTCAGAAAGCCGCACTCAACGCCGTATTTCAGCTGGAGATTGGCATTTTCCGGATCGCGGACAATTGCGGCTTCGATCGCCGCCATCGCCTCATCCTGCTTCCCCTCCTTCTTGTACTGCACATAAAGCTCGTGGAGCGCGCGCGCGTCGTCGGGAAATTCTTCCGACGTCCGGCGCAGCAGCGCTTCGGCCTCTTCTACGCGGCCGACCGAGCGCAGCGCGACGGCGAGATTCAGGCGCGTCGGCGGGGCGTGCGGGTTGAGCGCCATCGCCTTCTCGAGCGCGGTCACGCTGCCCTCAAGGTCGCCGGTCGCCGACCGCGCATTGCCGAGGTTGTTCCAGCTTTCGAAGTCGCCGGGCTCGCCCGCGACGACATGCTCATAGGCCTCGACCGCGGTCGGAAAATCCTCGAGCGACTGCGCGACGAAGCCGCGATAGCGCGCGATGCGCAACGTCGGATCGGTCTTGGCGAGGTCGGCCGTCGCCACCGCCAGCGCCGCGGCGAGGTCGCCCTTGTCGATCAGCACCGCGATCAGGTTGCAAGCGATCGTCGTGTCGGTCGGGCGGGCTTCGTGCGCCGCCTGCAGATGGCGCGCCGCCGCCGCGAGGTCGCCTGAGCGCGCCTGCAACATCCCGAGAAACGCATTGAGCGCGGCCTTGTCGCCGCCCTCGGACAATGCGCCCTCGGCAAGCTGTTTCGCCCGCGCGACGTCGCCGGAACGGGCGGCGCCCACGGCCTGTCGCAGCGCGTCGGCAGTTCTGGAATCGAGCATCTATGCGTAATCCACCAAGTCGAATCGAAAAAGGGGCGGCCGGTCCTGCGACCCGCCGCCCCCTATCTTAGGACGAATTCCGGACCTTAAAAGTCCAGCGTCACGCCCGCGTAGAGATACCGACCGAGGGCATCGTAGGTGCCCGGGTAGGTGTTGCCGTTGCAGGGACCGGTCGGGCAAAGGTTCGAACCGTCACGGATGGCGCTACCCGAGGTGACGAACGGCGGCTGCTTGTCGAAGATGTTGTTCACACCAAGACGGAACGTATAGCTGTCGCCGATCGCGAAGGTGCCCGCGAGGTCGAAGTAGCTGTATGACTTGATGTGCAGACCCGGATCGAAGTTGAAATCGCCGGCCAGCGACTGGCTGTCGTCCAACGTTTCGGCCTTGACCTTGCCGATGAAGCGCCACTGGAGCGAAACGCCGATGCCGCCTGCGGTCTGCAGCGTCGTGCGCAGCTTGTGGCGCCACTTCGGCAGCATCGAACCGCCGGCGGTCGTGCCGCCGCCCGAGCACACCGGACCATAGAGGCCGGCGCAGTCATAGGCTTCGGTGATGCCGTTATCGACGCGATACTTGTCGAGATAGGTCCCGATGAAGCTCATCGACAGCGTGCCGAAATCGCCGATTTCATGGCTGTACGCGCTGTTGATCTCGATGCCCTTCGTACGGACCTTACCGAGGTTCGACGGCGTGTTGTCGACATAGCCGCCCGGGGTCAGCCACAGCGAACCCGCCGCGTCGCGGTTGATCAGGCTGCACGAGAAGGGCGTGAACGTCGCGGTGGCGTTCAGCGTACAATCCTTCAGGATCGCATCCTGTGCCGGCGGCTGGATCGCATCCTTCAGCTTGATGTCGAAATAGTCGACGGTCAGCGAGAAGCGCGGCAGGAAGCTCGGCTGCAGGACGACGCCGAAGGTCTTCGTCGTCGCCTTTTCCGGCGTCAGGTCGGGGTTGCCGCCAAGCAGGCCGTTATACTGGCCGGCCGGGTTCGGCGTGGTGCCCTGACCCACCGCGAGACCCTGCGCGATACAGCCATAGTCGGTCGCGGTGACCGGCGTACCGGCGCACGGATCGCTCGAACCGGCAAGGCCGACGGTCGGGGTTGCGAACAGCTCCTGGATGTTCGGCGCACGCACCGCACGGTTGTACTGGCCGCGGAGACGAATGTCGCGGATCGGCGCGAATTCGAGCTGCAGCTTGTACGTGTCGGTGTCATACTTGCGGTCGGCGCTCGTCTTGTACCACGACTTGCGATAACCGCCGCTGAAGGTCAGCTCATAGATGAAGCTGTCCTGGATGATCGGCATCTGGGTCTCGGCAAAGAATTCATAGACCCGGAAGCTGCCCGACAGCGGCAGCGTCGCGCCGCCCTGGCCGGTGAGGTCGCCGGTCTGGAACGCGTTGTCGGTCTGCAGATCGAGCGATTCCTTGCGCCATTCGAAGCCGAGGTTGACGCCGATGCCATCGGTCGCCCACGGCGAGGCGATGCCATATTCGCCAAGCTGACCGGTCAGCGACGCGTTGGCGATCTGTTCGGACGTATAGCCCTTCTGGAAGCCGGTCGCCGACAGATAGTTGACCGAAGCTGCGCTTGCCCCGCCAGCCCCGTTGAAGAGGTTGTAGGGGACGCAGTTCGGATCGCTGCCGTCGATGACCGAGCGGCAGACCGGGTCGAACGCCGCGGTGCGCGGATCGTCGATCACGTTCAGCGCACGGCCGAGACGCGCGACCGAGAATTCGTTCGAATAGACCTGGCTGTAGTTCGAACGGCCATATTGGTAATAGGTGTCGTACGACCAGGCCTTGCCGAGGTCGCCCTTCGTACCGATTACCGCACGATAGTTGGTGTGCTGCAGGTCGTTCTGGCGCGGACCGCCTTCGACGTTGCGGCGAAGCACCTGCATGAACGCCTGGTTGTAGGTGTTGCCGAGCGTGTCGGTGAACACCAGCGGAGCCGCGCCCGGGGTCGGGTTGTACGGTGCCGCAACGGCGGTCGGGAAGTTACCGATATAGCCGTTGATCAGGTTCGGGCCGGCGCAGATGATGGCGCGCTGGGCGGCCGACATCAGCGCGTTGTCGCAGTTGATCGTCAGCGTGTTGCCGAAGTTGCCCGACGGGGCGATCTGGGCGACCGTGCGGTCGTCCATGAACATGAACTCGAGATACGGCTTGATCGACTCGTTGATCTCGTAGTTCGCGAACAGACCCGCAGTGTAACGTTCGTCGGGCCGCTGATAGTGGTTCGTCGGTGCGAAGTTGTAACGCGACGTGGTGTTTTCGAACCCGCCGCCCGGCAGGAAGCTGTACACCGTCGACGACGCCGTGTTCAGCGTCGGGTCGAAGATGATCGCCGTACCCGCCGAGTTGGTCAGCGAGCCGCCGCACTGCGGGGCACCGCCGCCGCTGTTCTGCAGGACGCACGAGCTGTAATCGCGCTTGGCCTGCGTGATTTCGTTCGCCTTGCGATAGCCGGCATAGGCGACGATGTGGCCGCGGCCGTCGTCGAACGCCGCGCCGAAGGTCGCGGTGACGTCGATCGTGCCGCCATCGGCGGTGCTGCCGCGCGGATAGCCGAAGCCACGGCGATCGAGCAGCGGGGGCAGGAACTTGTTGCGGTTGTTGTGCTGGTACAGGCTGTACTGCGCGTCGACGCGGAAACCGGTAAAATCGGTATCCATCACGAAGTTGACGACGCCGGCGACGGCGTCCGCACCATAGGTCGCCGAAGCGCCACCGGTCAGGACCTGGACGTTCTTCAGCAGCGCGGCCGGGATGATGTTGATGTCGGCAGCCGAGCCGCTCGTCGGGCTCGGGTCACCCGGAAGCAGGCGGCGGCCGTTGACGAGGCTGAGGGTACGGGTCGTGCCGAGGCCGCGAAGGTCGACCGACGCGGTGCCGTCCGAACCGTTGGCGGTCGTCGAGTTCTGGCTCGCGAACACCGACGGCAGCGAGTTCAGCAGGTCTTCGACGCGGGTCGTGCCCTGCAGCTTGATGTCCTCTTGGCTGACGACGGTGATGGGAGCGGCCGATTCGAGATTGGCCTGCGGAATGCGCGTACCGGTGACGATGATTTCGTCACCCGCGGTGGCGCTGTCTTCGCTTCCCTGCGCGTCCTGCGCCATTGCCGGCGCAGCGGCCAGCAGGCCGACGCCGAGAACGAGTGGGGCAGCGCCCAGTCGCAGTGCGGAAAAATGGGTTTTCTTCACAGTTGCAGTCCCTTGCTACTGAGTTGGTTACGATACCCGAATGCGAAAAATCGGCGTCAAAAACGCATGACGAACGCACCCTGATCGGAGCGGGATGATCTTTCGTTCATCTGGAGTAAAGGGAATTCCCGGCGCGCGTGGCCGTTTCGCCGGCCATTGTGACGAATTTGCAACATGGCACCCGGCAGTGCGGAAAGATCGAATAAAGCTGCGCCAAGAAGCGCAATAAAATTACAACAAACCCTCGCGAACGGCGGTCAGGGCCGCATCGGGCCAGCCAGCTTGCCAGGGTCGAGCCGCGCATCGCGCCATTTGAGGCCCCAATGCAAATGCGGCCCCGTCGCGCGTCCGGTCTGCCCGACCGTGCCGAGCTGTTGCCCCTGCACCACATGGTCGCCGACCTTCACGTCGAGCCGCTGGCAATGGAGGAAGGCGCTTGACAGACCCATGCCATGATCGACGATCAGCAGATTGCCCTCGAGGGTGAAGGGCGAGGACGCGGCGAGCGTCACCACGCCGTCGGCGGGCGCGGCGAAGGGCGTACCCGCGGGCACCGCGACGTCGGTGCCGCTGTGATAGGCGCCGGGCTTGCCCTGATAGACGCGCTGCGATCCGAAAAAGCCTGACAGACGTCCGGTCACCGGCCAGCGGAACGCCTGCCGCCAGCCATCGGAACGCACCGGCGTCGCGCGCGCCGCGGCGATCTGCGCCAGTTCGGCGGGGCGGCGGCGTTCGAATTCGGCGTCGCTCGACGCGCTGCCACGATACGGCGCGTTGATCGTCTCGATCCGCCAGCTCCCTTGCGCGATGCCCAGCGTCCGTTCGACCTGTTGGCCGCTCGCCAGCCGCGCGACGAGGCGCGCCGAGGGTCCGGCATCGCGGTCGAAGGCGATCAGGAAGCTGCCGTCGGACGCCAGCGGCACCGGCGCGCCGTCCAGCGTCAGCGCCTGCGTCGCGCTCGGCGCCCGCCCGACGATGACCGCCCCCTGTTCGGGAACGCCCCGCAGCGTGAAATCGGCGCGAACCGGTTCGGCGGGCGGCGGCAGCGCGACTGCGACCGGAGCGCTCGTGACGGGCGACGGCGCGGGCCTTGCGGGCGCCTCGGATGAAGGAACACAGCCTGCCGCAAGGACAAGCAGCGGCACCGCGACCATCGGCCACGGTCCAAATCTCGACGGCCTCATGCCTTATGGTCGAGCGCGGCCTGCACCGAAAGGGCGGCGGTCGCATAAGGCTCCTGCCGCGCGACCGACCAGTAACGCAATTCCTCGAGCGTGATCGGCACGCCGCTCACCGCGCAGAGCACATGGTCGCCGGGCGACAGGACGCGAAACCCGTTCGGTCCATAGTGCAGGCGGGCGAGGCGGTTGCTGCTGGCGATCAACATGGGTCCATTCCGTAAATTTTCTCGTGTCACCGCCGATATAGCATCGATGCGGCGTTCGGCCACCCCCGCGGCCGATCAGAACAACTCGCCCTGCCCCCGCCCCGGCGAAGCGCCGTGCGGAGGCGCGCGTTTTTGCGCAGGTTTCGGCGGCGGCGGCGCATCGCCATCGATTGCCGCGACCGGCACTTCGCCGTCGGCAAAGATCAGCCGCAGATGGTCGGCATCGCGCGCCCTCGCCGCCGTGGTCACGATCGCGCCTCCGGCATCGCGCACCATCGCATAGCCGCGCGACAGGAGCGCGCGCGGATCGAGCGAGGTCAGCAGTCGCCCGAGCCCCTCGATCTTCGCGCGCTCGCGGTCCCACGTTCGCGTCAGCAGCGCGGGCCGCAGCGCCCCCGCGCGCGTCGCGAGCCGCTCGCCGGTCACCGAAAGCCGGTGCCGCTGCGCGCGGTCGATCCGCTCGCGATTGTCGTCGAGCCGCTGGCGCTGCGGCGCATAGAGCGCCTCGCGCTTCGGCAAATGCCGCGCTAGTGCCGCCAGCCGCTCAGCCCGCAGCGCGTGCTGGCGGTTCGCCGCGCCGATGATCCGCCCGTTCCACGTCGCAAGCTGCGCCATCAGCTCGGCGCGCACCGGCACCGCCATCTCGGCGGCCGCGGTCGGCGTCGGCGCGCGCACATCGGCGACATAATCGGCCAATGTCACGTCGGTCTCGTGCCCCACGGCGCTGATCGTCGGGATGCGGCAATCGGCGATCGCGCGCACGACGACTTCCTCGTTGAACGCCCACAGATCCTCGATCGACCCGCCACCGCGCGCGACGATCACCAGGTCGGGGCGCGGCACCGGCCCGCCGGGGGCAAGCGCATCGAACCCGCGCACGGCATTCGCGACCTGCGCCGCTGCCCCCTCGCCCTGCACCAGCACCGGCCAGACGATCACCCGGGTCGGACAACGGTCGGCCAGCCGGTGGAGAATGTCGCGGATCACCGCCCCCGTCGGCGAGGTCACGACCCCGATCACCTGCGGCAGATAGGGTAGCGGCTGCTTGCGCTCGCGGTCGAACAGCCCTTCGCCGCCCAGCCGCGCCTTCAACTTCTCGAAGAGCAGCATCAGCGCGCCTTCGCCGGCGACCTCGAGCGTGTCGACGACGAGCTGATATTTCGAGCGCCCCGGATAGGTGGTGAGCTTGCCCGTCGCGATCACCTCGATCCCGTCTTCGGGGCGGAAAGCAAGGCGCGCCGCCTGTCCCTTCCACATCACCATGTCGATCAGCGCATTGTCGTCCTTCAGCGCCGCATAGAAATGCCCCGATGCGGCGCGTTTCGCGCCCGACAGTTCGCCGCGGACGCGGACACGGGAAAAGCCGTCCTCTACCGTCCGCTTGATCGCCGCCGACAATTGGCTGACCGATAGCGGGGGCGCATTGTCCCCCGGCGCCGCCTCGTCTAACAGCCGCGCTTCGGTGCCATCGTCGGACGCCGCATGGGGAAAAGGGACTGACATGAATATCCTGCTGGTGGGCTCTGGGGGCCGCGAACATGCGTTAGCGTGGCAACTGGCACAATCGCCGAGTTGCGCCAAGCTCTATGCCGCGCCCGGCAACCCCGGAATCGAACTCCACGCCGAATGCGTGCCGATTGCCGCCGACGACCTTGATGGCCTGATCGCCTTCGTAAAGGTGCATGCGATCGACTTCGTCGTCGTCGGGCCCGAAGCGCCGCTCGTCGCGGGGCTTGCCGATCGCCTCCGCGAGATCGGCATTCCCGCTTTCGGCCCCGGTGCCGCCGCCGCGCGCCTCGAAGGATCGAAGGGCTTTACCAAGGATCTGTGCGCGCGCGCCGGCATCCCGACCGCGGGCTATGTCCGCTGCACATCGGCCGAGGAAGCGCTCGCGGTGCTCGAAGGCTTCGCGATCCCCGTCGTGATCAAGGCCGACGGCCTCGCCGCGGGCAAGGGCGTGATCATCGCCGAAACGCGCGACGATGCCGAAGCCGCGATCGAGGAGATGTTCGACGGCGCCTTCGGCAGCGCCGGCGCCGAGGTGGTGATCGAGGAGTATATGACCGGCGAGGAAGCGAGCTTCTTCGCGCTCTCCGACGGCAAGGACGTGATCGCCTTCGGCAGCGCGCAGGACCACAAGCGCGTCGGCGACGGCGATGTTGGCCCGAACACCGGCGGCATGGGCGCCTACAGCCCCGCGCCGGTGCTCACCGCCGAGCTCGAATCGCAGGTCATGGACCGCATCATCCGCCCGACGGTGGCGACGCTCGCCGCCGAGGGTACGCCGTACGTCGGCGTGCTCTTCGCGGGGCTAATGCTGACCGGCGAAGGTCCGAAGCTCATCGAATATAATTGCCGCTTCGGCGACCCCGAATGCCAGGTGCTGATGATGCGCTTCAAGGGCGACTTCGCCGCCTTGCTTCACGCCGCCGCGACCGGGACACTCGCGACCGCGGACACCCCGACCTTCTCGCACGACTATGCCCTCACCGTCGTCATGGCGGCGAACGGCTATCCGGGCACCCCCGACAAGGGCGGCGCGATCCGCCGCATCGCCGACGCCGAAGCGGGCGGCGTGCGCGTCTTCCACGCCGGCACCGCGCGCGAGGACCGGACGCTCGTCGCCGCCGGCGGCCGCGTCCTAAACGTCACCGCGACTGGCAAGAGCGTCACCGAGGCGCAGGCGCGCGCCTATGCCGCGGTCGACAAACTCGATTTCCCGGGCGGCTTCTGCCGCCGCGATATCGGCTGGCGCGAGGTCGCGCGCGAGTCGGAATAGGCCGCGCTGGACGGCGCTGACGCGTCCGCATAGGCTGACCACATTACAGGGAGATCGTCATGGCGTGGCTTCAGGAAAATTGGATCATCGCAGTCGTCGGACTGGTCGTCGCGGTCGTGCTGCTGTGGTGGCTCTTCGGGCGCAACAAGGCCGAAGAGATCGAGACCCCGATCGCGCCGTCCGACGAACCGAAGAAACCGCTCGAAGCGGTGAAGCCCGAGATCATCGCCGCCGAGCCGGCGCGCTTCAAACCGAAGGAACCGGCGCCCGCGCCCGTCGCCGCCCCTCCTCCGCCTCCTCCACCGGTGCCGGAGCCCGTCGCCGAGACGCCGCCCGCTCCCGAACCCGAGCCCGTTGCCGAACCCACGCGCGAGCCGCAGCCTGCGCCGGAACCGGCCCCCGAACCCGCAGCCGTGGCGCCCGGCGTTCCCCCGCTGGCGCCCGAACCGCAGCCTGCGCCGGAACCGGCCCCCGCACCGGCTGCCAAGGCCGACAATCTGCAACTGCTGAAGGGCGTCGGTCCCAAGATGGTCGCGCTGCTGAACGGCCTCGGCGTAACCCGCTTCCAGCAGATCGCCGACTGGACCGACGCCGATGTCGCTGCGATCGACCCGCAACTCGGTGCGTTTCAGGGGCGCATCGCGCGCGATGCGATCGTCGACCAGGCCGGCTATCTCGCCCGCGGCGACAAGGCCGGGTTCGAGGCGAAATATGGTGCGCTGGGTGGTGAATTAGAGGGCAGCTGACGACCGACACCAGCCGCCGCCCCGCCAACGCCATCACCGCTTGCCAGCCGCGCCGATCGCCGCCACATCTGGTTTCGAAACGAAACCAAAGGAGCGATGCATGATCGGCGATTTCGAGCAGCAGCGGGTGAGGCTTTCGACGGGCGTCGAACTCGACGTCGTCGATGTCGGGCCGCGCGATGCGCCGGCGCTGGTCTTCCTCCATGGCTTCCCCGAATCGCACCGCACGTGGCGCTTTCAGCTGCCGCATTTCGCGAACCGCTTTCGCTGCATCGCGCCCGACCAGCGCGGCTATCGCGGGTCGTCGAAGCCGCAGGACGCCGAATCCTACACGCCCGACAAGCTGATCGCCGACGTCTTCGCGCTGGCGGACGCGCTGGACGTCGGGACTTTCACGATCGTCGGGCACGACTGGGGCGGGGCGATCGCCTGGGGGGTCGCGCTCGGCGGACAGCCGGGCGGGCTGCATCCGGGATGGGCTGGACGCGTGACGCGCGCGGTGATCGCCAACGCGCCGCATCCCGCGATCTTCCAGCGCCTGCTGCTCGCCAACCCCGAACAGCGCGCGGCCAGCCAGTATATCCGAACCTTCCGCGACCCTGCGAGCGACGCGATCATCGAGGAGCATGGCATCGCCGGCATCCTGGCGCACGCCTTCGCAGACCGGGTGCCGAGCGGCGGCATCCAGCCGCCCGACGAGATCGCGCGGCTGCTCAAGGATTGGGAGGACCGCGACGCCTGCCGCGCAATGATCAACTGGTATCGCGGTTCGCCGATGGCCGTGCCCGCGATGGACGAGCCCTATGCCGAGCCGCCCGCGGCGCCCTTCCCGAAACTGACCATCCCGACTTTGGTGGTCTGGGCGCTCGACGACGTTGCGCTGCCCGCGTGCAACCTCGACGGGATGGAGGAACTGGTTCCGGATGTGTCGATCGTGAAGGTTCCGGGCTGCGGCCATTTCGTGCCGTGGGAAGCCCCCGACGCGGTCAACGCGGCGATGGACGATTTTCTGGTCAAAGGGTGACCCGACACCGGCAACAAACCCTTGAATCCCTGGAAAAAAGTTGGCAGGCGGCAGGGGTGCCGCCGCCTGCCGGGAGGGGTCGGTTCTGCGGGTGGTCCGCAATTCGTCAAATCAGGCGACCGAAAAAGCCGGGCGCGAGTTAACCATAAGTTTCGCCTCTATTGCAGGCTTTCAGATTCTCCCACCTTTGCCATATTCGCGCCATGGATGTGGGAGGACTCAAGGTCGCCTCGATCACCGACACGATCGATGGCCCGGCCAGCTGGACGGTCGAGCGCGACGTCCATATGCTGATCCTTCACGACGCTGGCAGCTATCACTGGCTCGAAACCTGGCTCGACGGTCATCGCACCGCGCTGGGGGATCCGTTGCCCGACGAGATATGGTTCGTGCCGGCCGGCCGGCGGTTCAAGGCCACGGCCAAGGGTGGAACGGCGCGGTCGATCCACATCGAGATTCCGACCGCGCGGCTTGCGGTCCCCGCCGGGGCGCGGGCGATCGCCGCGCATCGGGATCCGCAAATGACGGTCCTCGTCCGCAAACTGCTGGCCGGTGACACCAAAGCCGCCGACACGCTGGTCGCGGTACTGGCGGAGGCACTGGCGCGAAACATCGCGCTGCCCTTGCCGCAGGCGCTTCTGCGCCGCATCGACGGGCTGATGGCGTCGATCCAGACGCAGCTCGAAATCCAGATCACGGTCGAGGATATGGCAGCAGAGACCGGCATGTCGGTCAACAGCCTGATCAGCAATTTTGCGCGCGCCACCGGCCGGACCCCCGCGCAATATGTGCTGCATCAGCGATTGCGGCGTGCCTGCTGGTTTCTCGCCAACCGGCCGCTTTCGATCGCCGAGATCGCCTTCGCCACCGGCTTTTCCAGCCATGCCCATCTCTGTGCTGTCTTTCGCCGCAAGCTTGCTATGTCACCGGGGGAGTGGCGCGCGTTTGCAAGCGGGAGGGTAAGTTGTGACGATTAGGGCAAATCTGTTCCGCATCCGCGATGCCCACGGTCATGCGCCGGTGACCAATATCGAACTTTTCTTCGATCTGGTGTTCGTCTTCGCGATCACCCAATTGTCGCACGGCCTGCTCGAACATCTGGGCTGGCTCGGCGCCTTGCAAACGCTGATGCTGCTCTTCGCGGTCTGGTGGGTGTGGATCTTCACCACATGGGTCGCGAACTGGCTCGACCCGGAGCGCGCAAATGTACGGCTGATGCTCTTCGCGCTGATGCTGGCCGGCCTTGCGCTGTCGAGTTCGATTCCCCAGGCTTTCGGCAAGTCCGGCTGGCTGTTCGCCGCCGCCTATTGTTCGATGCAGATCGGCCGCTCGCTCTACATGATCTGGGCGAGTCACGGGGTGCACCCCGCGCGGGCGCGCAACTTCACCCGCATCATCATCTGGTCGTTCTTCTCATTGCCCTTCTGGATCGGCGGCGCGCTCGCCGACCCCGGGCAGCGGATGCTGCTGTGGGCGGCGGCGCTCGCGATCGACTATGCCGGCCCGGCGACCTTCTTCCGCGTTCCCGGGCTCGGCCGGTCGGACGCCGGAAGCTGGGACATCTCGGGCGCGCATATGGCGGAGCGCTGCGCGCTGTTCATCATCATCGCGCTCGGCGAAGGGGTGCTGATCACCGGCGCGACCTTTGCCACGACACCGCAAAGCCCGCTGCACTGGCTTGCCTTCGCGACCTGCTTCCTCGGGTCCGCGGCGCTGTGGTGGCTCTATTTCGACACCGGCGCGCGGCGCGGCAGTCAGGCCATGGAAACGACCGAAGCGGCCGGTCTGCTCGCGCGCTACGCTTATACCTATTGGCATATTCCGATCGTCGCGGGACTGGTCGTGTCGGCGGTCGCCGATGAAATGCTGCTCGCGCACCCGAAGGGCCATATCGAATTTCCGATGCTCGCCGTGTCGATCGGCGGGCCCCTGTTGTTCCTCATCGGCAATATGGGGTTCAAGCATGCCACATCGGGCCGACCGCTGCCGCCCTTCTCGCACATGATCGGCGGCGCGGCGCTCCTCGGCGTCGGCGCGGCGGCGTGGTTCGCTCATTGGCAGCCGGTCACGCTGGGGATCGCGACCTTCGCGGTGCTCGTCTTCACCGCGATCTGGGAATGGGGCAGCTATCATGGCGGCTGGCGGCGCTGGGCGCCGTGGCTCGGCCGGTTCGAGCGCGCCGGGCGAAGAGATCATGGGCAGGGAGAATAGACGATGTCGCATACCGCCATCATGCTGATCGCGGCGCTCTGGCTGCTGATCGGGCTGCGCCTGCTCGTCCGCGACAAGTCCCGGGCGACGCGTGCTTTCCTCGCGCTGTGGCTGCTCGTGTCGATCGCCAACCTTCTCTATGGCGTGCTCGGCGCGAGCTATGGCTGGGGCGAGGAAGCCGTCGTCTGGCTGTTCGTCTTCGGACTGCCCGCGGCGGTCGCCCTAATCGCCGCGCGCTTCGGGCGCTAGGTCACGGACTCATTATGTCGCAACCATATCCTGATTGAAGCGAGCTGGACGGAAGCGAGGAAGTTGTCGTCTCGCTTGTCGTATCGTGTTGCGACGGCTCTGAAATGTTTGAGTTTGTTGA